>Ga0304730_1001837_pt1 | contig 15667 bp, 12 predicted proteins | sample M_130628_MF_Meta_FD_190474 | JGI IMG/M metagenome (GOLD analysis project Ga0304730, IMG submission 190474) | Freshwater microbial communities from Lake Montjoie, Canada to study carbon cycling - M_130628_MF_MetaG (v2) (version 2) | ecosystem: Environmental > Aquatic > Freshwater > Lake | place...
GGCCCGGGTGCAAGGCCAGCAGCCGATGGAGATGTAGCCCTGATCGTGCAGCGGGTTGTAAGGAATGTCCTCGCGCACGATCGCGTCCCAGACCCGTGCCTTCGTCCAGTTGGCCAGTGGAGAAATCTTCACGACGTTGAACTTGTGATCCCAGCCGACGATCGGCGCGAGGGCACGATCAGGGCTCTGATCGCGGCGGATGCCACTCATCCATGCATCAAACCTCGTCAGCACGCGGCGAATCACAGCGAGTTTGCGATCGGCGCAGCAGCGGCTGGGATCGATTTGGTGGAGCGGGCCGCCGTGGAGGTGTTCGTATTCCTCCACCGTCGTCTCGGGCCGCTCCAACGACACCTCGATGCCATACCGGCGGGCTAACCGGTCGCGAAGTTCGAGTGTTTCAGCGAACTGGTAGCCGGTGTCGAGATTGAAAACAAACGTGTTCGGGGCCACCGTTGCCAGCCAATGAATGATGAGGCAGCCCTCGGGCCCGAATGCTGTGGCCATCGTCAGCTTCTGGCCATACCGCTCTGCCGCCCAGGCAATGATCTCGGCGGGTTCGCGGCCCTCGAGCGAAAGGCTCGCACGGGCAAGATCCTCGAGCACCTCTGGCGAGACGCCGCCGGACTCAACTTCAACCACATTCAAGCCCATGGAGGCTGCCCGCTGCCCGGGATGCTCTGGAGGGTCGGAATTCTTCACTGCCTGAATCCTACATAAGTTGCCCAAGCAGCTTAACAATAGGCTCTTGTTCGGGAATTATCGACCCTCTGGCAAGGAACGTCGCACGAAGGCCCCTCTAACGGGAAAGTCCGCCGTTTTACCCCCGCCTGCCGTCCGGACGGCTGCATCCCCACTTCACCCCCGGTTCCCCGCTGTCCCCTTCGAAACAGGGGCCGAAAAAGGAACAATGGCGAACCGTTCAGGGCATTTCTCATCTGGCAGGAGTTTTCAAGAATGACACGATCCGTGGCCTTGGCGGTTGATCTTGGGGCCTCCGGGGGGCGGGTCGTCTCGGGGGTTTTTGATGGGAGACTGTTGGAACTCGAGGAACTTCATCGTTTCGAGAACGGGCCGGTCTCGATGGGCGGCCTTCTCGTCTGGGATATTGTGAGGCTCTGGCAGGAGGTGGTGACCGGCCTGCGGGCGGCGGCGGTTCGACACGGCCGCGCAGTGCAGAGCGTCGGCGTCGACACCTGGGGCGTCGATTTTTCCTTCTTGACCTCCGACGGAGCGCTCCTGGCAAACCCCGTCTGCTACCGCGACGCCCGCACGCAGGGCATGCTCGCGGCAGCCGAGGCGATCGTGCCGCGCGACGAGATCTTCGCGGCCACCGGCCTCCAGTTCATGGAAATCAACTCGCTCTATCAGCTCCTCGCCCTCAAGCGTCAGCACCCCAGCATGCTGGCTGCGGCCGACCGCCTGCTGATGATTCCCGATCTCATCCATTGGCTGCTGTCAGGGGAGCTGTCCAACGAGCGGACCAACGCCACGACGACTCAGTGTTTTGATCCGAGGCGTCGTGATTGGGCCTTCGACATGCTCGCTCGGCTCGGCCTACCGCGGCATGTCTTCGGCCCGATCGTGGAGCCGGGGGCTGACCTCGGGCCCCTACGGCCGGAGATCGCTGCCGAAACCGGCCTGACGGGCGTGCGGGTCATCGTGCCCGGCACCCACGACACGGCCAGCGCTGTCGCGGCTGTTCCCGCACTCGAGCCGCCCTGCAGCAGGCCGGAGTGGTGTTACGTGAGTCTTGGCACCTGGGCGCTCGTCGGGGCCGAACTCGATCAGCCGCTCGTCACGCCGGAGTGCCGCAGCCACAATTTTACCAACGAGGGTGGCGTCGGCGGCACGACCCGCCTGCTCAAGAACATCTGCGGCCTCTGGCTCGTGCAGCAGTGCCGAGCCAGCTGGCAGAAGGCCGGACAGGAGTGGAGCTGGGAGCAGCTCACAGCATTGGCGGCAGAAGCCCCGCCCCTGGTCACGCTCGTCGATCCAAATCATCCTTCGCTCGTGGCACCCGCCGACATGCCGGAGGCAATCCGCAGCCTCGCCCGAAGCGGCGGAAATCCAGTGCCGGAGACGACAGGAGCCGTCATCCGCGCGGCGCTTGAAAGCGTTGCCGCCGCCGTTCGCAAGACCCTCGAGGAACTCGATGAACTGGTCGGCCGCCGCGTGGGGCGGGTCCATGTTGTGGGGGGTGGCGTGAAGAACGCCCTGCTCTGCCAGATGATCGCTGATGCGACGAACCGGCCCGTTGTGGCCGGCCCCGTCGAGGCAACTGCCATCGGCAACCTGCTCGTACAACTCGTTGCCCGCGACGGTGCCGTCGATCTCCGCACGGTGCGGTCAGTGGTCCGGGACAGCTTTGAACTCACCCACTACCAGCCGCGGGACGCCGACCGCTGGAATGCCCGCCTGGGCTGATACCGGGGGCTCTCAGGCCGCGCGATGCTGCGCGGCAGGCTTCTTCGTGGCCGTGCCGTGCTCGACGTGCACGATCGCGTCGGCCAGGGCCAGCGTGCTGGCCCGGTGCGTGATCATGATCACGGTGCGGTTTTCCACGTAGCGAGCCAGCGACTCGTGAATCAGCCGCTCGCTCTCCACGTCGATCTGGCTGGTCGCCTCGTCGAGCACCAGAATCTCGGCGTTCCGCAGGATCGCCCGGGCCAGCGCGATCCGCTGCCGCTGGCCGCCTGAGAGGCGGAAGCCGTTGGGACCGACCATGGTGTGATAGCCGTCGGGGAAATCGGCGATGAACTCGTGGGCATGGGCCTGCTTGGCAGCGGCGATGATCTCCTCTTCGGAGGCATCCCAGCGGCCGTAACGGATGTTGTAGAGAATCGACTCGTTGAAGAGTTCGGTCTGTTGCGTGACCAGCGCGATCCGGCGGCGGACATCGTGCAGCGTGAGTTCGGTGAGCGGCACGCCATCGAGGAGCACCTCGCCCCCAGTAGGGTCGTAGAACCGGCAGATGAGATTGATGAGCGTGCTCTTGCCACCGCCATTGGGACCGACGATCGCCACCCGCTCGCCGAAGCCAATCGACAAATTGACGTTCCTGACAACCGTATCGATGCCGTCATAACTGAACGACACGTTCCGCAGGCTGATCTCGCGGTGAGGCGAGAGGAGCGTCTTCGGTGCTGCGGCTTCCTTCAGCTTCGAAGGATTGTCGAGCAGCGGGTACAGCGCCTGGGCACCGACGACACCCATGTTGAGTCCAGTGAGCACTCCCGAGAGCTTGCGGACCGGGTCGCTCGCGCCGATGAGCATGCCGAAGAACACCATGATGCCGGGCACGGTCATTGGGCGATCGGTCATGGTGACGCCGAAGATCTGCGTCTGCTGGTTGATCACGAGCCAGGCCCCGACGGCAATCGACGTGGCGACCATGCCGATGCCCAGGATCTCGGTGATCGGATTTGCCAGTGCGAAGTAGAAGGTGTGCCACATCCCCGTCCGGAGCATGTCGCCCGTGCAGTTGCGGAAACGCTGCCGCTCGAAGTCTTCCATCGTGTAGGCCTGCACGGTGAGCACGTTGTTGAGCGTCTCCAGCAGCACGTGATGGAAGCCCTTCGATCTCGAGAGAATGTGCTTCGACACGTTGCGAATGCGGCGATTGAGCCAGATCATCAGGAAGCCGACGATCGGTGCCAGCGTCAGGCAGGCGAGGGTCAGCTGCCACGATATGAAGAAGGCACCGGCAAGGCAGGCCACGATCTTCAGCGGTTCGGTGACGGCACCGCCGTAGACCGCCGTAATGCCACCAGCGAGCATGTCGGTGGTGTGGGTCAATTGCGCCATGAACCCGGCAGAGCCGTGCCGCATGAACTGGGTACGGTCGAGTTCGATGGCCTTGTCGAATACCCGTAGCCTCAGGTCCCGGCTGATATTCATAGCCACCCAGCCCACCATCATGGTGCCGGCCAGCATGAAAACGTGCTTCAGGAATGTGCTGAAGACGATCAGCGCCACCACCATCAGCACCGTTTGGAACGGATCCTTCGGCAGAAAACGGTCGAGCCACGGCGCTAATTTTCTGGCCGAATAGACGACCGCCTCGTCGCCGCGACGATTCAGCGCGAGCGTATCGATGCGGTTTCTCGCCTTCGTGGCCTCGGCTTCCTCGAGGACGTTCGCGGCGAGAGACGATTCCAGGTCGGCGACCTCAGCAGTGCTCACTTCGATGCGGCTCTGAGCATCGGTCAGGCGCCGCTCGTTCCAGGATTGGAGCGACTCGCCATTGAGCGTCACCTCGATGATCGGAAACAGGGCGGCGATATTGGCCCCCCACAGGCCGGCCACACCGGCCGAGCAGAGGAAAGCCGCCAGCAGGAAAGGCCAGCTTTTGATCGCATCGCGGAGTGCACGGAGAAATTGATTCATGAACCGGAACTTTCGGCATGCCTGGAAGGATTGTTCCTCAAGCATCGGAACGACCGCATCGAAACCCTACCCTGCGCGGCCAGAGGACGGCGCGGGGAGGATGCACTGGAGCAGGCAACATGGGCAACTTGTCCCAGTGCGCGATCCCGTGCGGGGCGGGAAGATAGGGATCGCATCCCGCTCGAACAAGGCGAAGTTGTCGGATGAAAGAGCCTGCGGCTGGGGTTTCAGCGGCGTCCGGCACGGAGTTCGGCGGCCAGCAGCGTGTTTGCCAGCAGCATCGCCACCGTCAGCGGCCCCACCCCCCCGGGTACAGGGGAAATCGAGCCAGCCACCTCACGAACAGCCTCGAAATCAACGTCCCCAACGAGTTTGCCCGAGCCATCGGGGCCAGCAATCCGGTTGATTCCGACATCGATCACCGCGGCCCCCGGCTTCACCATGTCGGCGGTGACGAGTCGCGGCCTGCCGACGGCCGCGACGAGGATGTCAGCCTGTCGCGTGATCGCCGCCAGGTTCGCCGACCGACTGTGACAGATCGTGACCGTGGCATCGCCGCCGGTTCCCCTCGACGCCAACAACAGTGCCAGCGGCTTACCGACGATGTCACTGCGACCCACGATCACCGCATGCCTTCCGGCGGTTTCAATGCCCGCGTCGATCAGCATCCGCTGCACACCGGCAGCGGTACAGGGCACGAATCGAGGCCTCCCCTGGGAGAGCAGTCCGGCGTTCTCGGGATGGAAACCGTCAACATCGCGGTCCGGTGGCACCGCATCGAGCACGGCGACCGTGTCGACATGCTCCGGCAGCGGCAACTGCACGAGAATGCCGTCGGCAGCGCCATGCTCCTCGCGGGCGATCGCGGCCACCAGTGCCACGAGTTCAACCGTGGTCGTGGTGGCGGGCACGCGTATCACTTCGGAATCAATCCCTACGCGGGCGGCTGCCGCCGCCTTGCTCTTCACGTAGGAACCGCTGGCGGCGAGGTCGCCGGCGAGAACGACCACCAGCCGCGGTGGCCGCCGAAACATCGTCGTGAAGGTGTCGACCTCGTTCCTCAAGGACCCTTCAATCCGGGCCGCGAGTGCCCGGCCGTCGAGCAGGATGGCGGTCATGAGGGCGACCTTCCCGGGGTAGCCGGCCGGCCCGCACCGTCCTTGTCGTTCATGTACATCAACCGCAGTTGGTGCTGGATCTCCTCCAGCATCCGCCGCTCATCCTCGGTGAGGTTCCCTGCCGTCTTCTGCTCCAGCATCGTGAGCGTGTCGATGAAGTGCCGTGCGGTCGGCAGGTTGCGGTGTGCCTTCTTGGTGATCGGATTGGGGATGCGTCCCAACGCCATCAGAGCCTGCGTGAAGAGAGTGTGCGCAAGAAACTCGAACGTCGCCGGGGGGGCCTGCCCCGCGGCCGCATCATCAGCCGAGATGATCTCGTCGGACTGAACATCGTCATCGTTGGCTTGGCTCATACTGCTCCTTCTCAGACCTCTGCCACCCACGCGCTGCCGGCATGCCGTTCCACAGCGGCGGCCACGAACCCTGCGAAGAGCGGATGGGCCGCCGTGGGTTTGCTTTTGAATTCGGGATGGAATTGTACCGCCACAAACCAGGGATGATCGGCCAGTTCCACGATCTCAACGAGCGTGCCATCTGGGCTCGTGCCCGCGATCACAAGACCGGCCTCTTCAAGCTGCTGGCGGTATTTCGGATTGAACTCGTAGCGGTGACGGTGGCGTTCGGAAATCTCCGTGCGGCCATAGGCCGCTGCTGATTTCGTGCCGTCGGTGAGCACCGCCGGTTGGGCTCCCAGTCGCATCGTGCCCCCCTTCTCGAGCACTCCCCGCTGCTCCTCCATCAGGCAGATCACCGGGTAGGGGGTGTCGCGAGCGAATTCCGTGGAGTGCGCGCCGGTCAGGCCGGCGCCGTTTCGTGCCACGTCGATCACGGCGCACTGCATTCCCAGGCAAATGCCGAGAAATGGCATCCGTCGCTCCCGCGCGAAGCTGATCGCCTCCACCTTTCCCTCGACACCCCGCTCGCCAAAGCCTCCCGGCACGATCAAGCCGTCGAAGCCCGCGAGCAGTCGCTCAGCCCCGTCGCGTTCGATGTCCTCGCTCTTGATCGGCTGCACGCGGACCTGCGTGCGATGGGCGATGCCACCGTGGTCGAGCGCCTCGTAGATGCTCTTGTAGGCGTCGCGGTGCTCGGCGTACTTCCCGACCAAGGCGATCGAGATCTCGTGCTCCGGATTGCGGAGCCGATGCAGCAGGTCGTGCCACCGTTCCAGATCGGCAGCGCCGGCCTGCAGTCCGAACCTCCGCAGCACGATCTCATCGATGCGGTTGGACTGCAATGACAGCGGCACCTCGTAGATCGAAAAGTCCTTGTCACGCTCCTCGATCACCGCCTCAAGCGGCACATTGCAGAAGAGCGCAATCTTCTCACGATCGGAGATGTCGAGAGACCGCTCGGTGCGGCAGACAAGCACATCGGGCTGGATGCCGATCTGGCGGAGCAATCCCACGGAATGCTGCGTCGGCTTGGTCTTCAGTTCCCCCGCGGCCTTCAGGTACGGAACGAGCGTGAGGTGGATGAACATGCAGTTCTCGCGGCCCACCTCCAGCGGCATCTGGCGGATGGCCTCGAGAAACGGCAGGCTCTCGATGTCGCCCACGGTGCCGCCGATCTCGGTGATCACCACGTCAGTCTCGGCGTCGCCGAGGTTCGTGATCATCTCCTTGATCTCGTTGGTGACATGCGGGATCACCTGCACCGTCTTGCCGAGAAACTCTCCACGCCGCTCCTTATTGATCACCGAGAGGTAGATCTGGCCGGTGGTGTAGTTGCTCTGGCGCGTGAGGGGAGTGGAGGTGAACCGCTCGTAGTGGCCGAGATCGAGGTCGGTCTCGCTGCCGTCATCGAGCACGTAGACTTCTCCGTGCTGGTAGGGGCTCATGGTCCCAGGATCGACGTTGATGTAGGGATCCAGCTTTTGCATCTTCACCCGCAGGCCGCGGGCCTCGAGCAGCATTCCAATCGAGGCGCTCGTGAGCCCCTTGCCGAGCGAACTGACGACGCCGCCGGTCACGAAAATATGCCTGGTCACTGCTGCGAGTTCCTTCCCGTCCGCCGGTTGCCAAAGCCTCCTGGCGGCCACGCCGTGGCGAAGCCGCGACCGGATTGAACCAGCCTCGGCGCGGTCGGTCAAATGCCCGGCGTGCAGGCGGGGAAAGGCACGGTCGCGGTGGCCGCGAAGTCCCGTCCGGCGGCGGTCAGTGCTGGTAGACGGCGTAGCGAAGTTCGCGGAGTTCCTGGGCGTAGGCCCCTTCCGTGGCGACCGCGTCCTCCCAGGTCATGGCCGGAAAATCGGCGAAGAGGTCAGGCCGCAGGCGGACGCCGTAGGTCCGCACCAGCGGGCAGCCCTTATGGCCGCGGAGATGGTTTTCGAACCGTATCTCGGGATCGAGACCGGTCGATCCGACATAGAGGCAGGTGGCGTCGTACCGCGCATGCGGATTCTGCCGGCGGAAGCGGGCCGCAGCCCTGACCGCCGGATGGAGTTCGATGCAGTAAACCCGATGGTGGAGCCGCGGCGCCCCACCCAGCAGGCTGCGACGACGACGGGGCATGAGGAACACCGGAGTGTGGTGAGCGGGAACCGGCCAAATCGAGGGTAATTCGACATTCTCATCCCCAGATCAAGCGTCGGTCGGGGATGGGGCGGCAGCACAAGTCTTGCCCCAATTCCGCGGGCGGGGCGTGGTGTAGAGTAATGGAATGAACCACCCCGCCTCCGTCCGTCCGGTTACCACCGTGCCCTCCACATCGAACCTCCGCATCCGCAGCCTCGAGCCGCTCGTGCCCCCGGCCCGCCTCGCCGCTCTGTTGCCACTCGATGAGGCCGCCACGAGGACCATTGTTGAAGGCCGACAGATGGTCGAGCGGGTGCTCGCCGGCGAGGATTCCCGACTGATGGCCGTCGTCGGCCCCTGCTCGATTCACGACCTCGATGCAGCCCGTGACTATGCAACTCGGCTGCTGAAACTAGCCGAGCGGGTGAACGATCGACTGCTGATCGTCATGCGGGTCTATTTCGAGAAGCCGCGTACAACGGTCGGCTGGAAGGGGCTGATCAATGATCCGCACCTCGACGATTCGTTTGATGTCGCGACGGGCCTGCGACTGGGCCGCGGCTTGCTGATCGAAATCGCCCGGATGGGCCTGCCGACGGCGACTGAGTTCCTCGAGCCGATCACGCCGCAATACATCGCCGACACGATCGTGCTCGGCGCCATCGGTGCCCGCACGACTGAGTCGCCAACGCACCGGCAGATGGCCAGCGGGCTGTCGATGCCAGTCGGCTTCAAGAACTCCACCGACGGCTCCCTGCAGGCCGCCGTCGACGCGATGCAGTCGTCGCGAGCCGCCCATTGCTTCCTCGGGATCGACAATGATGGCGGCACCTGTGTGGTCTCGACCACCGGCAATCCTTGGGGCGTGCTGATGCTCCGCGGCGGCCGCAGCGGCTCGAACTACTCTCCCGAAATCCTCCACGAGGCCCGCGCGAAGCTGGAGGCGGCAGGCCTGCCCGCCTGCGTCATCGTCGACTGTAGCCATGCCAACTCCGGCAAGGACCACAGGCGGCAGTCGATCGTCTGGCGCGACGTGCTCTCCCAACGCGTGGACGGCGACCGATCGATCGTGGGGATGATGCTCGAAAGCAACATCCATCCCGGCAACCAGCCGGTGAACAGCGACCGCTCCCGACTCCAGTACGGCGTGTCTGTCACCGACGGCTGCATCGGCTGGGAGGAGACGGAGGAGCTCCTTCTCGAAGCCCACGCCCGGCTGGCTTGAGGCCCTTTACGGAGCCGAAAACAGTCAGATCGGCCTCTGAAACCCATTCAGAACTGGCGTCGACCGGGAGGGCACCGGGGGGATAGGCTGTTTGGCCTCGGTTTCTCCTCGCCGCGAAGGGATGCGCCATGCGAATGATGTCTGCCCGTCTGGTCTCCGTGTTCTCGATCTGCGTTCTGGTGTTATGCAGCTGTTTCGGGCTGGCTTTGGCCCAGCCCATCGCCGGTGAGCCTGAGGTGCAGACCGTCGTGGGCGCCCACCAGGCACTTGACCAGTTCTTCACGAATCCCGGTGAGTCCCTGCCGGCCACGATGCTGCAGAAGGCCGAGGGCGTGGCGATCTTTCCCAACATGATCAAGGGCGGTTTCATTCTTGGCGTGAACTACGGACGGGGTGTCCTGCACGTCCGCAACCCCGATCGCACGTGGAGCCCGCCGGTGATGGTGACGATGGGGGGTGGCAGCGTCGGTTTTCAGGTGGGAGTGCAGTCGGCCGACATCCTGCTCGTATTTGCCACCCCACGCAGCCTCAACGGCGTGCTGCAGGGGCAGAAGATCACGCTTGGTGCCGATGCGTCGGTGGCGGCCGGCCCAGTCGGCGTGCAGGCCAATGCTGGCACCGATGCAAAGCTCGGCGCCGAGATCTATTCGTATGCCCGTAGCCGCGGGCTGTTCATGGGCGTGTCGCTCGGCGGTGCCGATCTCTCGGTCGACAACAACGCCTGCTCGGTGCTCTATGGCCGGTTCGGCGTGACGCCGACCGATGTCTTCCAGAACCGTGGCATCGGCATCCGACCGGAGGTGCAACAACTGGTCGATGACCTCAACATGCGATCTCGGCAGATGGTAGCCTCCGCCCCTCCGGTCGCCACGGCATCGGGCTTCCCGGCAGCCGTGCCCACGCAGCCCGCCTTCACCGCACAGCCGGCCGGCTTTCCGTTGCAGCCGCAACTTCTCCCTTCACAGCCGATTCCACCGCCGCTGCCGATCCAGCCTCAGCAACCGCTGCAGCCCCAGCCGGCGGCACCGGCACCCAACGTCGTCAATCCTCCGCTGGTACCGATCCCACGCTAACTCGTCTCAGGCGGTCACGATGCCCAACCGAACCAACTCGGGCAGGCTCGTGGCAATGAAGGCCTTGCAGGCCTCCTCGACGAGCTGACTCCGCTGACTGGCATCGGCCACAGGCTGACCATTCTGCTGCAGTGTGCGACCGCTCGCCTCGAGCCGCGTGGCAACCCGCGAAGACAGGCCGTCGCGTCCCCGTTCGACGAGCTCGTGGAGGATCGCGGCATCGAGGTCGCCAACTGTGTGGCCCGTGCCGGACAGGGCACTGGCCAGGGCCAGCGACCGGCCACCCAATGAGTCGGTCTCGAGTATGGAACGGTTGAACGGATGCGCGATCGACACGGATTCCGGGAGGGTGGCTGGGACATCGCCCACCGGACCGGCTGTGATGTCGAACAGTCCCATCGCGACGCCGGCATCGATGGCGCGGACGAGATCCGCGGACGGTGTGCCCCGCATTGCGTCGGCCGCGATGATCTCAGACAGCTGCATGCTCCGTCCGTGGGACAGAAGCCCGAGGAGTGACTGGTAGAGCGGCCCCTGCACGGTCGAGGTGACGACGCCCAGATTCGCCTGGTAGGGCAGCGTGACGTCGGATCGCGCCACGCGGTAGTGAAGATCGTCCACCTTCCGCAGCCGGTCATCGGGTGACCGCATCATCTGTGGTGACTTGCCGTAGATGTCCCAGCGAAAGGCCGTGTTGGCGCAGAAATCCTTGTGAGCCTCGGTGACGAGCCGATTCGTGGTCGTCCTGAACAGCTCCTGGAACTCCGGCCGCACGCAGAGGTCCCAGAAATTGGTGAACACCGGCAGGCTCCCGACGAACGAGAGACCCTCCTGACCAAACGCCCCGGCCACCTCCGCAAAATAGAAGCTGGTCCAGTGTTCGTTCATGTATTCGTGAACAAGGTAGCGGGGATCCTGCTTCACCAAGGCATCGACATAGGCGGCGGCGCGAGGGTTGTCCTCGAAGTATTTCGCATGCTTTTCGCGCATGAACACCACATACGCGAGGGCATCACGAACCCGTTGGGCGCTATCGCCCGTGCGCAACGCGGCATACTGCTGCAGAATGCCGCGGATTGGTTGAAGATGGGCCCACCCCGGCATGGCGTTGTAGCTCACGAGCAGAAGGCCACCCGGGGCAAGTCGCTCGCGGGCGGTCGCGAGAATCTGATCGCGGACGCTTGGTGCCACCCAGCTGTAGACGCCATGCAACGCGATGAAATCAAAGACTCCTATGTCATCCGGGAGATGCCCAAAGTCGGCCGTGATGATGCGGGCATTGTCGAGTTTCCCCGCTGCGATGTCGCGGGCCACGGCCGAGGTGTGATCGGGATTGAGATCCACGCCCACAAATTCGCCGCGGGGGTGGGCGGCGGCGAGCGTGGTCAGGCAGCGGCCCAGCCCGCAGCCAAGCTCCAGGAACCGGAAGCCGCTCGCGGTCTGCGGCGGGATCACGCCATTGAGCGCGGCGACATACCGGATCGCCACCGGCGACATCTGCGGATAGAAGCCCGGTACGTAGACGACGTCGGTGACATAGCCGGCAGCGGTCATGAGTGGTTCTCCTCGGATAGGGGGGAGCGAGCGAGCAGGAGTATGGGGCATGCGGCCGACTCCGACAATCGTCGCAATCACGAAACGGTGCAGACCAGCTTGCGCCATTTTCGCTGGATGCGGCGGCGCACGCTGGCACACTCCGCAGGCAGGCGATCGAATCCCAGCACATGCCTGACGGAGCGGCAGCGGGCGATCGGCTCCACGGGCGTCGAGAAAATCCGTGTGAACTGGTCGAGGAGCGTCTCCGTGTCGGCGCACGGCGGCACGCGGTTGCCTGGATACCACGGCCGGCCGAGCAGTTCGAGATGGAGGGCCGGGTTGCGATCCACTTCGACGACGCGATCCACGAGGTCGTCCAGCGAGCGGGAATCGTGAGCCGAAAGAAAACTACGGGTGTCGAAGTCTCGGCCTACGAGCGGATCGCCCCAGTAGATCGGGATCGAGTGAGCCAGCATCGGCTCGACGATCTTCTCGGTGGTATAGCCGGGATGCGACTCGTTTTCGAAGGCGATCGTAAACTTGTAGTCACGCAGGAACGCCTGCTTGTCACCCACGCGGTAGCCCAGCGTGTTGAACACCTTGCCCCCGGAATCGACGGGCTTGTAGCGGGAGAGTTTGCGAAAGAATGCATTTCTGGTGCTGCAGAGTGGATTCGAGACGACGAACGCACAGAATCGACTTTTCTGCGATTGGATGGCAGCGGGATCGTGGTCGGGCGGCTTCACGAGCGCCGCCGGGTCGACGTAGAACGGCCAATGCGGCAGCCGAAAGTGCCGCGGGTGCTGGCTGTGTTCGAAGGAAAATGCCCAGTCGCACGCGCTCCAGTCGGGCATGATGTTCTCGCCCGTGTAGAAGATCCGCACGCAGTTCCAGCGGCGATACTCGCGTCGTCGCTTGCCGACATACGAGAAGATGATGAAGTCGGGGTCGTCACAGAGTTCGACGTGATACCGTTGGCCGAGCAACCTCATGAAATAGTTGTCGTGCGGATCGAATCCGTCCCAGAAGCCGACAAACTGCAGACGGATTGTCGGGAGCATGGCGCCGCTCAACGCCGACGAAGCAGTGCGGCTGTCGCTCACGTGGCGGCCGTCCAGCCGTAGGGAACGTAGCGTCGCTCGACGGTGCCGTCGTCGAACAGGTCGACCACCGCGTAGCCGAAATCGGTGCCGCGATTGAGGCCCTTCCACCAGCCCCCCGACACGGCACCGTTGCAAAGGTACCGAACACCCTGATAGTCGAGCTGCTCAACGAGGTGCATGTGACCGGACGCGCAGGCCTTGATGTTGCGTTGCCGGGTGAACAGCTGCTGAAAGCGATCGCCATCGACGTGGATCCGACCACCCGGGATCTGGATGCTTCCCGCCTCTGGCGATGTCGGCCCCGCCACCGCGAGCGGCGTGGCCGAGAGGATCGGGATGTGGGAGAAGATGATCACCGGCGTCGCCGGATCGACGGCCGCCAGATCGCGTTCGAACCAGTCCCACTGGGCATCGTCCAGCCGGCCAATGTAGCTCTGCTCATTGGGAAAGACGCTGTCGAGCAGCACCAGGTGCCAGCCGCCACGGTCGAAGCTCGTGTACGGCAACTCGCGTCCAAATTCGTCGCACACCCACCGTTTCCCATAGAGCGGTTCGGTGCCGGTGGTGCCCGCTTTCCCGCGAGCCCAGCCCCAGACATCGTGGTTGCCAACGACGCTGTGCATCTCCATGCCGCAGTGATCGGCCTTCACTTTGCGCCAGAGTTCCCACTGGAGCTTTGTGCGGGCCATATCGGCCTCGAAGGCGTCCATGATGGTGTCGCCGCCGGTAATGATCAGATCAGGCGGGCTGCTGTCGGCCACATCACCGTCGACGACGGCAGGACGAGTCTGTACGTGCGCGAGGCAGGCGGCAAAGCCACGGGCAGCCTCCAGTTCCGGCTGCAAATGGATGTCGGTGAGATGTGCGATACGCAGGCGGCGTGTCCGGGGAGTAGACACCGCGGCCAGAGTGGGAGCCGCAGCAGCCGCCACACAGACGCTGGCCGCTCCTGTCACCAAAAAGTCGCGTCGAGTGGTGGTCATGAGCTGACTCCTTGCCTAGGAAAGCCTCAGTATAGGGCACTGCCTAACCCTTGCGTATTGCCGAAGCTTCTTGCCAGCTAGAGCAACGCGGCGACCTTCTGCCACAAGGTCCACATGCCGAGCACCACGAAGCCGGCGGAACAGAGCCACAGCAGGAGGTCCCAGGCCCGTGACGGCCGCAGTCGGAGATCGAAATCACGATGGCGAAAGAAGAGCACGGCCACGCCCAGGGCCGCCAGCATGATGGCCTGCGCAATCCCGCTGGCTAGAACCATCGCCACTGGTTCGCGGATGATCAGCGCCAGCACCAGCGCCACGAGCGGCCAGACCACCGACAGCCGCCGGGCCCAGGCGGCCCGCGACACCTCGTCGGACGGCAACCACCCGGCCAGAATCAGTCCGTCGACGACCATCCGGGCATTGCCAGCCGCGGCCACGAAGAGCGTCGAATAAAGCACAGCGAACGCCCCGATGAGAAATACGCCCCGAGCCCACTCGCCGAACACCGGTGCATACATGGCACCCAACGTGCGAACCATTTCTCCACCGGCAGGCCGCAGGCCGAGCCGGCCGAGCGTGGCGGCACCGAGCAGATAGAAGCAGATCGTGACGGTGGTGTAGACGATCATCGATCCCCAGGCGTCGAGATGCATCACCTTCAGCCAGCCACGAGCACGGGCGGCCCAGACCGGTGAATCATCCCGTGGGCCCACCGCCCGGCCGTAGCCCTTCTCCAGGCACCAGTAGGGATAGATCATCAACTCGCTCGCCCCCACGCCGATGATGCCGACCGTGGCCAGCGCCGTGACCAGCGGCGACCGGCCACCCACCGCCGGCGGAATCGACGGGAGCATGCCACTGGCGATTTCACCCGACGTGATCGCCCAGGCCGGATCGCACTGAAGCATCGCAAGGGCCAGGAGCGTGACGACCGTGAAGGTGCCGACCAAGAGGATCGACACGCGTTCAATGAGGCGATAGCGACCGATGGCCAGAAGCACGGCGGTAAGCACTCCCACGGTGACGGCCCAGATCGTTTCATCCGGAGGCGACTGTTGGGCGATCATCTCCTCGATCACACTCTCCCTCTGCACGTGGATCGCATCGGCTGCAGAGACGTCGCCACGCCGCCGCAGCGCCGCCTCCGTCACCAGCATGTCCGCAGCCTTGTCGTGCAGCCTGTTCCATTCCCGGCCGGCCGCCGTGACGGGTAGGCCACCGGCGAGCGACTGCGCCACGCCGGAGAGAATGCCCCCCTGCTGCACGATGATGAGCGCTGTCATGACCACCCATCCCCAATAGATCCAACCAAGACCGGCGAATCGGGGGCCCGGCACGCGGTTGAATGCATCCAGCGGCGTGCGGCCCCATGTCAGAGTCGTGCGACCGATCTCGATCTGGGCTGCCACCTTGATCGCACAGCCGAGAATGATCAACCAGAGCAGCACGAAGCCGGCTTCTGCACCGACGATGGTCGTGGCGATCAGTTCGCCGCTGCCCACGATGGAACTTGCCAAAACTATCCCAGGCCCGAGATGGGCGAGCGACTGCCAGAGCGTCTGCGGCGGATCGGATCCTATTCGTGAATCGGCCATGAAAGCGGTCCCCCTCACCTCTTTCCCGTCAGTTCCGTGGCTGCTGCAGGGCGTGGTCAGCCTCGGCTGGCTCGCGAGATACCCTCGAGCCAGTCTGCGAACCGTGCGTATGTCTTCTCGCGGTCAAAC
>Ga0304730_1001839_pt1 | contig 15665 bp, 24 predicted proteins | sample M_130628_MF_Meta_FD_190474 | JGI IMG/M metagenome (GOLD analysis project Ga0304730, IMG submission 190474) | Freshwater microbial communities from Lake Montjoie, Canada to study carbon cycling - M_130628_MF_MetaG (v2) (version 2) | ecosystem: Environmental > Aquatic > Freshwater > Lake | place...
AATCCATTTTTACCAATTTTAGATGCAGATGTTGAGTAAGTAATGCCTTTAATAATTGTGGATGCGTTGTAATGAGGAAATGATGCCTCACTCATTTGACGAGGATTCCAGTTACGCATCGGGGAAGTAGAAGGAACAAATGAGCGAGCCTGCTTGACAACTGGTTTCATCGCTAATGCAAGCTCTTTACGAAGTTCTTTTTCTAAATCAGGAGTGAATTTACGCATTGCTTTTCGTAGGTCTAAGTTACCTCTTAGCTCTACGATTGGCATTTTCCATCTCCTTGGCTTCATCATTGAGAACCCTTATTAGGCTCTTCAGCATTGCTTCATCTAGTTCTAATAAATGTTGTGGCGCGATCCCGATTCTTACGCTCAATTTGGCAATAAGAAAGGTGATCGAGTCGCGCCCTAAGCCAAAGGGTCATCATCTAATACCTCAACCGAAGTCAAGGTTTCAATGAATTGCTCTCCGAATGGCTTAACAGTTTCACCCGAACGGCGGATACATTCCCAGGCTAGCCAGAAGATATCGCTTTGCTTCTGGTCTTCGATGAACGCTTTATGAAAGCCCTTTTTAGCGTAAATCTCAAAACCATATTGCACCAATGGAGTAATTGGATATTCCCCAACTGATCCATCTGCCCTTGTTACTTTTAACTTTGCCATTTTTGCCCCTTAGTTTAGTTGTTTAGAAAGTTCCTGTTGTTGCAACAGCAACTGTTGAATTGCAGTTCCATGTAACTGATTGCATTCCAATATCGCCAACTGATCCATTGATGTCTGTTGTTCCATTAACTAGAACTGAGACTGTATAGAGTGGGTTGGTTGCTGATACTGCTGTTCCCTTTTCTTGAAGTAGAACAAGAGTAACAGTTGTTCCCCATGCAGCTTGAAGAGTTGCAAGGACGTTAGCCGAAGCTGTGTCGTTTAGGAAGTCAATAGTCACAGAAGAAGATTCTAGGCCCTTGACGGCCTTCACACTGGAGTCCCCCATAGCTGTGACTGAGATTTCGTCAAACTTGCGGTTAAGAGTTACAGATTGAACGTGGTCAGAGAGATCGACGGAATTGACCTTCACGCCGACCTTATTGTTTAGAAATATAGCCATTCAGGTTATTCCTCGTCTTTCTTAGTAGTTGCTGGCTTTGGTGCTGCTGGTGCTGTCTGCCCGATTTTCTTCAGGAAGTCAGCGTTTTCTTTTTCCCATTCGGACATTTTAGCTCCAGGTGGTTAGAACGGATAGTTTGAGTTCGCAACTAAGCAGGTCACCAGATGCAACACTAAGGATGCGTGGCTGGCTAACTGCTCCCACATTATACGTCAATGTAGATGCTGCAAGTTTATTGAACACACCCACAAGGGCTTCTTCAATTCCATTGAGGTTACCCTCGTTGTCGAATAAAGGCACCGTGATGACCAAAGAAAAATTGGCAGTAGGTGCGATTGTATTGTGCTGATTATTATTTGGTTCTAAATAAGGATCATCTGGTGAAACAATTACAGAGTTTGCAAGAATCGTTGCTGGTGGAAAGGCAAAAACCTGCCACTTAGTATTATCTACTAATGCTGTTGCAATCGTGGTCCTAAGAGTAGTAAGCGCAACTGACATTATCCGACCATCGAGTTAGGACTCAAAGCGTGAGCAATTAAACCTCGAACGCGAGCCATGAGTGTGTTACCCATGCGATATGGACTTGGAGCAAAGTCTGGGGATACGCCGCCTGTGCTTGATACTTGACGAGCCTGCCAAATATCTACACTGATTTGAAGAGAAGCTTGTTGCACAGCTGCATCGTCTGTCCAAGTTGTATAAGCAGTTGTTGATACAGTTCCATAAGGAGCGATTGGGTGTCTTGATTGAGCTGTGCTATGACTTGTTGCAACAGTTATTGAATAATCACCCATTGATGTGATTGTCTTTGTTCCATTATAGGAAGTTCCTGAATTCGCTATTGTCACAGATTGCCCTACATAAAATGTGCCTATAACTGGATCATTAAAATAAAGAGTTCCATAACCAACTATGTTGCTATGAGCAACTGTGTACCAAGTTGGAGTCCATAACATTGGAAGCAAAACGGCATCACTAGCATCGCATACTTCTTGAAGAGTAGCGTCAGCGTATAAACTTCCAACGCCAAGTGCGCTTCTAAGTTCTGCAACTGTTGTTAATGACATTCCATTTCCTTTCTAAAAACTGGGAGTGGAGCAAGGGCTGCGCCCCACTCCCAGCGACTTAGTTACTTACTTATCAGGTAAGGTTGAAACGACGAACGCCGCCGCCGTAGATTGGCGCGATTGCGTAGTAGCCGTAAAGTGCAACCTGTACTTGACCGTTAGCAAGTGCTTGTACTTGTAGCGTTGTTGTAGGTGCCTCAAACCATTTGAATGATTCTGGAGCAACAATGAACGCTGACTCATCGATAAGAGTTGTAACTGTCATGTGTGGATCAACCGCTAAGTTAAGACCCAAAACTTGACCAGTGATGCTCTGACCAGATGCGTTACCTGGAGCATTGGAAGGCTGTGCCGCAGTAAATAGAGGACGATTTGTTGTGTCATCTGCTGAAAGAATTGTCTCCCACCATGCAGTGTTAGTAACAAGATTTGTAGCAAACTTGCCAGATGCTTTGTAAGCTGCTGGAACTTCTTTAGCAATGTATGCCTTTAGTCCTGCGATTGTTGCAGCTTGTGTTGATGCTTGTGTACCAGATGCTGTGAATGCAGCAATAACTGCTCCATCGCAATACTTAGCATAAGCATCGCGGAGCTCGACCATCAAGGCATCCATGAATGCAGGCGAACTTCTGTCGAGGAGTTCCCATGAAATCGTTTGGATTGATGATGCTTTCTTGACATCAACAGTTACATAAGTTGAAGTCATTTCGTCGCCACCAAGTGCGCCGTTTTCAGCTTCGATTGTTACAGAAGGTGCTTGAGAAAGCTTTGGCAATGTGAATGACATTCCAGAAGCTGGTAGTGCGCCTTGTGAAATTGAATCTACTGCTGGGCGACCCTTGATTGTGTTTGTGTAAAACTCATTTAGGTGTGGTGCTAATGTCAAACCAGTATTTGATGCTGTGTCATCTGTAGCGCGAACTAGGCGACGAGCTTCGTCGTCTCCCATTGCTGCCTTGATGTTTGCTTCTAGATACTGACCTGCTGTAAGTGGTGCAACGCGCTCACGCACGGATGTTACAGCAACAGTTGGGCGAGCAGCTTCTACCGCTGCCGCTTCAACTTCTGGTGCTGCAACTGTCTCTGGAGTATTCTCCACAGCTGTCTCGCTTTCTGTTTGTTGGATTTCTTCTACTGCTTCTGGAGTTTCCTCAGCAGCTATTTCGGTGACCATTGCCGATTTGAATGCGGCTTCTGTGACCAAACTGACCTCGAATAATTTAGCTTGTGATACATACATAACACCAGCCTTATTCTTTGCTTTGATTACTTCAACGCCGACTGAAAGACCTGAAACAAGTCCTTCTTCAGCCATGATCAAACTTTGAGTTCCTTTGTCGCTTTTTGATACAGCGAATGTTGCGTAAATTCCATCGTTAGGAATTTCATTAAAAAATGTTGCGCGACCGCGTGGGTCTTTCATATTGTGCTGATTTAATAATTTGATTTTCTTAGCATCGGATGGGAGTTCTATGCTTCCATTTTCAAATACAACTCGTCCTGCTGAGGTCGAACCAATTTCTCCAGTTCCAACGGGAACGATTTTCCCAGAAATTGTGCGTTCTTCTAGGTTGGCTGTCAGATCAGCGGAAAAGGTAAGGATTTTATTTTCCATTACATACCATTGCTTCCGTTAGGTGTTAGGTCAGTCATTTCCATCGCTTGTTCAACTGTGATAAGTCCAAGCGAAAGCATCTTTTCGATTACAAGTAAATCATCCATTGGATTGGCACGAAGGAACGATTTGTCTAAATCGAAGCGCACCTCGTTGTTATTGGCCGTCACATCATTCATGGAGAGCCTGTCCTCAACCGCAGAAATGAAAGGTTGTAAAGTTAGTGAAACGAACTGTTTGCGAGAATCCAATAAATTGCTATATGTCATGCTGTTATTTGCATCTGCGCTGAGATAGAAAGCATCAATGTTGCATAAACGCGCAATTTGTGTTGCATAGTCTTGCTTTGCTTCGTTATACATCATATCTTTAGGCGAGAATGATGTTGGTTGATATGAAAGCGTAGAAGTTAAATATGCAGTTGATCTATTTGCCCTGGCTTGCTTCCAAGCTGCAAGAAGTCCTGAAACTTCTTTAGGATCGAGGTCAGCACCGGAATTGGAGATGTAACCCGTAGGCATTGGAGTTGATGCACTCATTGCACTTGCAATTTCTAAATCAAGTGCGCCGCGCAATACTCTTGCACCAGATGTAAGAATTCCATCATTGAGAGATTGGAAAGTTACAACATCATTATTTGAATAAAAGTTGTTGTCAATTAAATAACCATCAACTAGGTATGAATTATCCATAGAGTATTGTGGAGTAATTCTAGAATTAGGAATCCATTCATAACGAGAAGGTCTTCCATCTTCCTGATACCGTTCTTTTACAATCCACAGAGACCAACCAAAGAAAAGCAAACTGTCAATGGTATAAGCAATCGTAACTGCGCGAGGTTGGTTAAATGCAGGTTGATCCATCCATACTGGCTTTCCAATTTCTTCACCAGTTGATTTGCGATAAAGCTCTAATGGCATTGCAGCAATAGTTCCGCAAATAAGATTTCTTGCTCGAACTACTGAAGGAATCTCTAAAGCCTGAGTTCTGTCAATTTGTGCTACATAGCTATAGTTGTATGTAGGACTTAAAACTTGAGGGGCATATTGCGCTTGAATAGAAGGTTTGTTGTTTTTAGATTCACCACGCGAAAATATACCCATTTAGACATCTTACCATACTTTGTCTAATTCTTGACAATTTGGGTGTGTTGTGTCTAGGTAACAATCTGTGGCTTAGATTGTGGTTGCATCAATCTTGAAACAATCATTGCAAGGCTGATAGGCGCAACAACTGGGCCAGCACTAGCTTTGCGAATTATGCGCCACTGAGAATCGGTGGATTTCGCGCCACAGTTGTTCATCTGATCATCCAGGATTTGCTGCCCCGAATGCACAATGTGTCGATTATCGATTGCATCTTTCAAAGTCGAACAAGCTGCGTAAAACTCAGCTCCAACGATGGTTTCAACCATAACACCTGATTTTTGCAATCTATCGGCTACGGCGAGAGTGGAATACCTGTCGTACAAAACTGCCCTCGGTTTGTACAAATCACACCAGCCTTTTATGTCAGCCGCAATTCTCAATTCATCTACAGATATTTGTGATTCCCATGTTTGAACTAAAGCAACGCCAATTCTTCCATCTGGCAAGATTTGACCTGCCATGAGAGCTGCGTTTCGGCGGCTCATGTCAATATCAAATGCGAACATCGTTAATGGGCCAGGAGACATCTCGATTGAACGATCACAAATATCTTCCCATGAGTTTGGAGTCCAAGGCGAGGATAATGACGAAATCCATTGGCAAAGCGTTTCTGTTCTTGTTGCTTCAACAGTTGAGGTTGCTACCGTTTCCTCAATCGCTTCTTCTGATATGAGATAACCAAGACTGGGATTTGCCATAGCCCAAGCTTTACGATCCCAAATATCACAAAAGGCTGGAGCACTATATTCATAGAAGCCAAGTGATTTAGGTGGATGGTTCAAACATTGCGAATGGAGATCATTCAGCACTTTTGAGAAAGCATCGCCAGCATTGCTAGTAAAAATGCGCTGAGAGTTAGAACGAGTCAATGTAACGCTCTTTGAAGCATCCATCGCTACTTCTGATACTTCTCGAAGCTCATCAATCCATAGAAGGTCAGCTGAACGACCACGCGCTCCATCGGATGTAGCTGCTACAACTTCTACTTGCGCACCTGATTCTAAGATAATACGTTCTTGGCCATTGGTTCTATAAACGCCTTTCTTAACACTGCCGCCTTTTAACTGAATACGAAGAAACTCGTTGCGTTCAATAATATCGACCATGATGTTAAATGACTTTAACGCCATTGCTCGATTAGAGGACATAATCAATATGTCTTTTTCGCCAAAGCAGAATAAACCTGCTAAAACACGCATTCGTGCAAGATGTGACTTTCCAGACTGCCTAGCAATTAGAAGAAGAATTGAGCGCCTAATATAATTGTTGTTTTTGTCCACAGTTAAAATATCTCGCAAGATTAGTTCTTGCCATTTTAATAATGGCTGACCAATCTGCTCAGCAAACTTAATTACTTCTTCAACGCGAGAATTTCCTTTGAGCCAAGGACTGTGAAGCCTTGGTTTCAAATCCCCTACAAGCTTCTTTTTAGATTTGGGTGCGGTTGTCATAAATTAAATTTAGGCTGACCAGACATCGGACCAGCTTGGACTGTGCTGGTGGTTTTCGGGTATAAATTGGCAGGAAGAACAGGGGGGTGTCCCCCCCTCGCTAAAAAAGCGCCTTCTGAGCGTGAACCCTTAGCACTGTTGCAACGCTTGCAAGCTGGAACCATATTGTCGATGCTCATTGGATCACCGCCACTAACGATAGGGATTACATGATCCACAGTGTCTGCATCCTGACCACAGTAATAACACACCCATTCACCTGCATTAAGTACCTTTAATCGCTGCGCTTTGTACTTGCGTTGGTCTCTTGGGTCTCGCACTCTAGGCCTACTCACTTAGTGCCATCCCTTACGCTTCCAATGATCTAAGGCTTTGCATGTATCGGGTTGCATACCCTCTATTGTACGCACAAAGCCATATTTATGGCCTATATAGCGTAATCCCCAGTCTACTTGTTGTAGTGGGTTAGCATCTTTAAGCCATTCGCTCTTACCCTGTGGTATCCCATAGACCCTATGTGTACCTTTTAAGTTACCTATTGCTTTCCAATTCCATGCACTTTCTTTTCCATAAAGAATGCTTAAACATTTGTAATTATGAATTGTTAATTGCCCTTGTGCATACTCTTTTGATGTGAGTCTTTTATTAGTATCGTTTGTCGCACTAGCTGCTGATACAACGGAGAAGCATAGTGCTCCCCCGATAACGATTGCTACCGAGCGAACTAACCGCTTCACGGTTCGCTCTGAGCACTTGGTGTGCTCTAGCCCTCTGAGTGTAATATCTAAGTCAAGTTTCTTAAGCATGGCTTCCTAACTAATCTCATTATATGGACAGTGATTTACATCACATTACTTATCAGTTGAATAGAATCCCTTTCCTTTGAACACTAATCCAGGCACTGAATAGATCCGATTAGCCTGTGCGCCGCAACTTGTGCATCGAACTAAGTCATGATCCATAGATAGTTCTAACTCCATTTGTGTATTACAAATCGGGCAACGATATTCATACATTGGCATTATCGGTTTCTTCTTTCCCACAGGCTTTGCACTCCCAATGTTTAACTTTCCAATTACCACAATCAGTACATCTGATTAGTGCCTTTTCCCAGTCAATATCACCTGGAATCTTTGTGTAACCTGCTTTACGTAATAACTGCACCAAATCGACTAATGACAACATACAGACGAACTCACCGACTGATGCTTCCCCTTGACCATTAAGTCTGAAACACGCAAAGCCAAGTTTCCCTGACTTGTCTGTGCGCGCCTTGATCTGGCGTAGTGTCCCTTTGATGTCAAGTGAGTTACGAGCCTTAATCTCGATGTCGAACGGAACATTGAGAATGTCCTCGCCTTGACCACGACCGACACTAGCTGCGTGCCACCATTGCTGCAAGTACATGGCGACAATGCGTTCGGTCGCATAACCTCTATGCTTGCGGTGTTGGCTTGCCATTGACTGCAAAACATTTTAGACAGCGTAAGAATACCTGATCATAAAACTCTGGAGTAATAGCCAAAGGTTCATTGCATAAATCGCAATAGATAACAATATCTTCTGGCTGTGAGAACTGTTCTCCCAAGATCGTGGCTCTGCCATCATTAAAGATTACCATGTCAGCCATCGTTATGCCCTTACCTTCTGTGGTCGCCATGATCCATTAGGTGCAATTTCATACCAAATAATGTCTTCACCTTTTGCACATCGATTCATTTCACCAGTAGTTGCTGCTATGCACTTGAAATGACCCCACGGCTTGCCAGTCTTACTTGTACCGGTAGCCCAATACATTTCACCATGTGGACAACGCGGCACATCCTTGTCAGTTGTAGCACCTATAATGTCCTTCACAGTTGCCACAGCTTCTTCGCTGGTTATCGGCATTGCAACCGTTTTAATCGTCCAGGCATCGTCCTCATTTACGACAGGGATATATTCTTTTGTCGTTGTTGTTCTGACTCTAGCCATATCCTGTTGTGTCGGTTTGCTGGATGTTTCGAGTATAAGCGATAGTGCTCTTCCAATCGCTGACGTGACAGTATCTTCAACGTAAAACTTACGCATCGAAGCATTAAACGTACTTGCATCTCCAAAAGCGTAATCGACAGCAGAAGGCAACGTATCTTCATGCTCTCTATAAATCTGAGCCGATACAAGGATGTGACCCTTCTCAGCATTGAATTGAATAACATCGGTAACTATTCTCCCTACTGGATAAGCGGCTTGAAAACGTTTGATGCGAGAATTCACATCTTCGTAGTTAGATAGATCAAACATATAGTTCGTCCTCTTCTGTTTGTAGTTGAACTGCTATTGCCAGATACGCTATTGCATCAATGTAAGAATCTGTGTGTCCTGGCGATTCTGTGATTCTGGCGAGTTTAACTTCGACCATTGCAAGTGCAGCTTGACAGTCTGTGATTGGGTAATCAAGTAGACAGGATAACCTCGCAGCGATGCGACCTTGATTGATTGACGGATGACCGTAGACCTTGCCACGATCTTGCATGATGTCGATAGCATTGATGAGAGCCTCAGTTGCTTTCATTTATTCCTGCCAGAATTCTTGTCTAGAGATTGAGCGACCGCGTGTATAGCCTTCACGAACGCCATCTTTATGACCAGTCCAGTACCAGACAAAGGAAGTTGCAAACATAACTCCAACTATGCCCATTGCTTGTATCCAAAACATTTGTAGCCCTTCTGCCCCGATACTTTCGGGAACAGGAATAGTGTCACACAGCTAGTTGGATTTATTGTGTTGATTTTGATAACGAAATGGTAACAATTCTGAGTTATCCATCTGGATATCAACGTCATGCTTTATGTCGTTATCTAGATCGTCCATAGCGTTTGCCTGACACAATGAATGTGCCGTCCTTTTCAAGATTTATGATGCTGACCTGCACGTTTGCACCAATTTCCTCGATGATGATGAAGGCTTGCTGCCAGTTCATTGTGCCTTTAGTGTAATGAGCCTGCCTGACATCCATAAGATGCCCACCTTCCCATCCACGCAGGATACGGCCTATACGGCCACCAGAAGCCTCTGTGAAGGCCGATTGACCTGCCCTGTGAGTGTGTCCACATATAACGCTAATGCCCTGCCTACGAGCCGCATCAAGGGCTGTAAGACCAGGTGTAGGCTTTACGCTTCCCTCATCGCCATGAACTGCCACAATGCCCTTTGCTATGGCGTAAGGCTTCTTGTGATAGGTAATTCCTAGTTCATCAAGTTTCATAAACTTCTCAAAGCGCAACTCTGGCAATGCCAAGAATGCAGGAATCTTCTTCATTGTTACATTGTAAAGTCTGTCTGTGTGATTGCTTCTGATCATGTGAGCTTCTTTAGCATGCTCTACTAATGACCAGAGAACCTCTACTGCTTCATCTCTATCAGCAGCTAGTGTTTGTTCGTACCATCCTGGGGTATTTTCTGTCCATCGTGATATCTGTGGGAGATCGATTTCATCTCCAAGTGTAACGACAGAATCGGGCCGAAACGCTTTAATAAAACTTGCAACATTTTTAACAGCTACTGGATCGTGATAGGGAACTTGTAAGTCTGGAACTACTACAGTTCTTTTCATTCATCCTCATCGTCATACCAGTCTGGCTCTGGGATATTTGGGTTAATAGGCGATGGAAGTATCCATTCAGGATAAGCCTGTTTCTCTACAATAATGGCAAGTGCCAAATCAACATCGAAGCCTGCGCGGCGTAATGCACGATACATTTCATGCACTCCGATAGCCCACGCATCTAACTTGGAATAGCCTTCATCCACAAGCTTGTTAGTTGCTTTTCTTGCCATGAGATAAGTGTCACCTCTCCAATAAAGAAATGATTGTTTCGACACGCCCTTCAAGTCGATTCAATCTATCATTCATCGATGAACCGCCATTTGGTTTTAGTTCATTCAAGTAATGCTTCACCAGCCAGCGGATTGATCCTGCAAAGCCAGTAACGATAGAGATAACTGCAACTGCTAGAGCCGCCCAATTAAGGGCGCTCATTATGCTTTAATGCCCATGCTTGGGTCGTTTGGATTTAACCAACGAATGATTGGTGGCAAGCATGATGAAAGTCCAGCAGCAATAAGAGCCTTTGGATCAGATATTCCTGCTGCCGCTAGAGATAGAACTGCTACAAGAAATGCTCTAGCCCATGAGCCTGCTGCTGTTTTAAGGTCTTTCATTATTTGCTCCTAACATCGGGATGTCAAACCAACTGCCATTCTCATCGCCTTCTTTAGTAAAGCTGATGTGAATATGATGGTCGTGGCGAGAGAAACCAGAATAATTTCTCCAAGACCAATTCTTTTTAGAACTGGAAATCCTGCCCTTGAAGATGACATAGGCAATTCGCTTGTCACCATTCTTGGCACATAGTCGAATCTGATCGGCAAGATAGTCGGAATTATTGGTTGCCCCGCCGAGATCCTTGTCGCAATCAAAAGCCCGCACATACGCCCATTCACCATTCTTGTCGGAATAATCAGGGTTATGATCTGATGGCGTTGCAGCGTGACGAGCATCGCCTATCCAACCATCAGACTTTCTATCGCGGTCTGGAAAAGAATCATCAATCTGCTCACGAAGTTGTTGCCCTGCTTTACAGAGTAGCGGCTTCATCAAGACTCTTTAGATATGCTTGGTAATCAGAGTTGGAAGGGTCTATTGGAATACACCAGTTAAAACCATCTTCATCTATTCTACGAATAAAGTGTGTACCGCTTGGACTTACTTCTTCTGTATATTTAACCATTTTACAACTCCGCACTAACATCGAAATATCCGCCAGCAACTTCTGCCGTAGGAATGACTCCCTGAGTAAAGGTTGCCCCACTAAAATAAACTGTGACTGCATCTGTGGTGGCAGAATCAGTTCCCAAAGTTAAAGTTGCTGTGCCAGCAATGCTACCGCCATAATAAAACATTACTTGTGCACTTGTAGTTGGACCAGTAGCAATTTTAGAAGTTAGACTTGTTGAAACTGAAGGATTGACACGCATGGTAATAGGATTTCTAAAATTGAAAAAAATAAGGTTTGAATCTCTTGCCCAACATTGGTATTTGTTAAATGTTGTTCTATAAAAATACCTTTGGCAAGCAGCCAATTCTCCAGAAATAGTTCCTGTTGCAGTTTGGAAGGCTGTGGCAGTTGAGCCTGACTCTACTTGAACGCCCCAGATTTGAAAAGTTGCAGTTTGAATACCAATGCTATTTGCTCGCGAAGCGTAGGTTGAACCAGAAGATAACCAAAAAGTTGTTTGTAACCAACTTCCTGTGCCAATGGTTTTTCCACTAATTGATGGGATTGCAATAGTTGTTGAATATCTAGCCCAAGAAGTGCTTAGTGTTGTTGCTGCACTTGCTGATGTATTTACATCGCCTGAACCACCACTACCAAATCCCTGTATCATTTCCACCGATAGTTTTGGCGTGCCCGATGATGCTTTTGCCCAAAACGAAACCGTTACGGTTTGTCCTGCAAAAGTTCTTACATCTTCAAATTTTTGTAGGTATTGTGCAAAATCTCCAGCGGCAGATTGACCTGTTACTGCTACTTGAACAAAGTTCACTCCTTCATAACCTGCAACTGGAGCAGTACCAGCAGTAAATGTTTGTGGCGTTGTTGTTACTGTTCCACCAACATTGCCTTGTAACCATCTATCAAAATTATATGCACCGCTTGTTGTGTTGCTTGTAAAGGCTCTTTGATTAAATCTGAAATCACCGTTAATTATTTTATTTTTAGCGGCAGCCCATTGTGCGCCACCTGCTAGGTTTACAGTTCCAGTAATGTCATTTACGTCGGTACTGGAGAAAACATCTCCGTTGGCGTATGTCGTTTTCATTGGCCAGCCTGTTGCCATTAGCACACCTCTTTCATAGGGTCAATTCTAGTACATAACATCGAGTAAGGCTTCCTGCGTGGTCAAAACTGTCTGCCAAGTGTTAGGGGTAATATCGTGGCCGATTCCTTGGCATTGAAGGGTCTTGACAATGGTTGAACCACCTTGTCCATCATTGGTAATTTGCATAGTGTCAAAGTAATCAAGATCAAGAGCTGCAATGATTCCTGCTCCATAAGCCAAAGTAACCAAATCTAAAGTAATAGAGTCGATGCGGATAGTGGTCTCCTTGCGACTGGTTACGTAGGCAGTTGCTAGGGCTAGGGCATTGGCATCTGTCTGCATAAGCATCTCTGGTGCAGTAACAGCGTGAGTAAAGTAAGAAGCAATAGAGGTTGCATCTGAATAGTTCTGTGCAGTGCCGCCAATTCTAGTTACGGTGGCCGAGTTCACAATGGTTTTATCGTCAAAAGCAAACTGAATGCCTGAGTAGTTTATATCCGATGAGCCAGTTACATTTGAAAACTTGGTAGAAGAAGCTGATTGAGCATCGACTACATATTGGCGATTCTTAAATACCGAAACGCCTGACTTATCAATGTAAAAAGCACCTTGTTCTGTAAATTCAGCAGTTTGAATAGCTTGGAGAACTGAGCGAGTTCCGCCTGGATCAACTTGACATGTTGTATTGCCAGTCTGAATTGAGCGTTGAGAATTAGGCCATGTCACCATGTCTAGAATCTTGCCAATACGTGTTCCAGTATCTTGGCCAGCGGTAGCGCCTGTGACTGTTGTTACGTTGGAATTGAAGAATAATCTGAAAGCATCGTAGCAAATGAAATCAACAAATCCTGTTTCCTGAGATGTTGGGTAAGTATATTTATACTCTGTGATGTAGCCTGAAAAAATTGGATAGAGCGTTCCTGAGTAATTGGCTTGAATCTGAATCTTACGGAGCGGTTGAATGTTGGGGTAGTAGATACTTGACGTGTTCTGAGGATTGAAATTGCCTGTAGGGTCATTGACACGTACAACCGCTGTAGCTGAGATGTACTTGTCCTGAAGTAAATTGCGCTCTCTGCGAGTTGAAATTCTTAATACAGAAGCTGATACATCGACGATGTTAGGTACAACAGTTCCAAGTTCAGCAAAACCTAATTGACCAGTACCCAGCACCATGACAGTACCAAATGATGCACCTTGAGTAAGGTTAATTTTAACAATAGGGGTTGCTGGTAATGCCATTAGTACACCGTTGAATAGTTAATTGGTGTGCCAGAAGCCTGATTGTTATAGATGCCTTGAGTAATTTGTGTTACTAAATCTTGACCACTTATTACTGATCCAGCGTTATTGATTGTGACATATACCCCAGATTGATTACCAGAATATGATGAAAGGGCATAAGGATTTTCTTTATCCATTTTATTGAGTTTATTGGTTAAAGCATCGCCAGTAAGTGTACTTTGATAAACATCCGAACCTAGGTTAGTGCCGCCAACATAAGCGTTATTGGGTGCGCCTGCAAGTGCAGTAGGAACAAAGTTCGCTATAGCAATTAGAGCAGCAAGGATGGCATTAATACTTGCAAGCCATTCAGCAAATGGATCTGGAACATCTCCTAGTTTAATCATGTCCCCACGGAGTTGCCCTAATAGTTCAGCATCCTTTGAAACAGAAGCCGCTAGTTTTATTGCCCCTTCGATGTTACCTGCATTGATTGCATCTTCTAAGTCCATGATTTCTTGCTTAAGACGAATACGGACTTTATCTTCTTCAGTCTGTTTGCTCATGGCAGCAGCTGCTAATTGAATACGATCCAAGTCAAACAACTTTTGAGCTTGTGTAAGGAATGCAGATGCTTTGTCTAAAACAAGTTTCTTTTGTGCTTCAGCTGCTGCCTTTTTGGCATTTTCAAGCATCTTCTTTTGATTTGCTAATCGAGCCGCTTCGATTGCTTTTAATTCTTTTTCTCGTTTAATAGCAGCTTCTTTAGCTGCTGCTTCTTGGGCAATTATGGAACGCTGAACATCCATATTGCTACCACCAGTCATAGGGATATTGCCCATGCCAGTAGAAGGGTTCTTAAATACAATCTTTCCACCAGCAACTACACGTTCAGGAGAAAATGCATCCCTTGCCTGTGATCCAGTAGCGACTGCAATATAGTCACCAATTTGAGTTATTAAATTTGCAAATGCTGTTGCTAGCGTGTCAATCTTGCTCGTAAAGTCATCGATGTTCTTGCTGCCGCTAATTTTTAGTATTGCATCAAGTAATGAATAGCCAATCTTTTCACTAGCATTGCCTGTGGCAATGGTGAGCTTGTCCATTTGTCCTTGATAGGTGTCTAATGCTCTTCCGCCCGAACCCGTAAATGTTGCTTGTATCTTCTGTTGAATTTGTTCAAATGACATTGCTGCAAGTTCGCCTTGAGTTAAGCCAAGGTTTAATTGCTTGAGTCCTTTGTAATTACCTACATAGGCCTGTGAAAGAATGTCAATAGTTTGAGAGTAATCAAGTCCTGCACCTGCCGAAGTATCAAAAGCAAGTTTCATCAATTCTTGTGATTTTCCTACTGATCCAGTTACTTGAGCAAGTTGAGCAAAAGCAGGTCTTAAAACATCATCGGCAATCGCTGTTTGTTTTTCTAAAGAGGATATGAAGCCTTCAACATCAACTTTTGCGTAAGCCAAACCAAGATTATTCAGACTATTGGCTAGAAGGGCCTGTGATTTCTGATCCTGAGCAGCAGCTTTCATAGAAGCTTGTGCATAGTTGATTAATTGCTTGGCAGCAAAAGTAACACCAAATGCAGCAGCTAGATTTTTTGCAGATTTACCCATCTTGCCAAGGGCTGTTTCAGCTTGCTTAAATCCTTTGGCATCTAACTTCGAGCCAATGTTAATTTCTATATTGGAAGTTTCTTGAGCCATTAGGCAGCCGCCTTAGTTTCCGCTTTGATTCCCCTGTTAAATGCTGTATATCTTTCAAACTTCTGCTTGGCGTTATCAATCGCTTTCATTGCAGCACCCATTGAGCGACCTTGATTAAGTTCCCAAGCTCGATAGATTAAACGACCAGTTCCAACTTTTGCATGAACCAAAGGTGGCAATGCTCTGATAAAGAACTTGCCTGCATCTTTGTTGTATGAATGAGAATATCGATGGCCGGTACTTCCCTTTGGGCCAACCCAAGGTTGTCCGTCTGGGTTTTTGCTTCCAGCAGTTTCATAGATAGCACCAACACGTGATTTATTCATAATACGAGCTTGTGATGTAAATCCATTTTTACCAATTTTAGATGCAGATGTTGAGTAAGTAATGCCTTTAATAATTGTGGATGCGTTGTAATGAGGAAATGATGCCTCACTCATTTGACGAGGATTCCAGTTACGCATCGGGGAAG
>Ga0304730_1001840_pt1 | contig 15665 bp, 12 predicted proteins | sample M_130628_MF_Meta_FD_190474 | JGI IMG/M metagenome (GOLD analysis project Ga0304730, IMG submission 190474) | Freshwater microbial communities from Lake Montjoie, Canada to study carbon cycling - M_130628_MF_MetaG (v2) (version 2) | ecosystem: Environmental > Aquatic > Freshwater > Lake | place...
ACGAATCCGCAGATTCTTCTTTTATTCCTTCTATGACAATTGATTTGGATGCCGAATCAGCGACGAAAGTTTTCGAACTTATCGATGCGATCGAAGAGCTAGATGATGTGCAAAATGTCTTCAGTAATGCTGATGTATCAGATGAAGTAATGGCGAGCCTGGCTTAATTTTTTCGCCCCACCTCTTAGGCTTGCGCCATGCGAGTTCTTGGAATCGACCCCGGTTTGACTAGATGTGGCGTCGGCATTGTTTCGGGCACTCCAGGATCTGCTTTGACCCTTGATGGCGTCGGCGTAATTATGACTGGCACAGAATTAGATCTAGATCATCGCTTACTTAAACTTCATTCGCAGATTACAGAATGGGTAGAGAAGTACTCACCTGATGTCATCGCTGTTGAAAGAGTTTTCTCACAACACAACGTCCGTACCGTTATGGGTACTGCGCAAGCTGCCGGAATCGCACTGTTAGTTGCAGCTCAACATGGTGTTCCAGTGTTTTTACATACACCGAGTGAAGTCAAGGCTGCAGTTACCGGTTCTGGTCGAGCAAATAAAGCTCAAGTATCGGAAATGGTTAAACGTCTTTTGAATTTACAAGAAATTCCTAAGCCAGCAGATAGCGCTGATGCACTCGCACTTGCCATATGTCATATTTGGCGCGGCTCTGCTGATTCAAAGATCAAAACAGCGCTAGCCGCCGAGAAGAAGCGATTGGCAACCCTGCGATGATTGCAACGCTAAGTGGAACAGTGAAATCACTTTCTCCCGATAGAGCAATTATTGAAGTGGGGGGAGTGGGCATGAATGTTTTGATAAATGCTCACACCAGTAATTCTTTGACAGTCGGTGCGCATGCAAACTTATTCACTTCCCTTGTAGTACGAGAAGATTCACTCACACTCTTTGGTTTTAGTGATGAGCCCTCGCGCGTTCTATTTGAATTAGTTCAAACCGTTTCAGGTATTGGTCCAAAAGTTGCGCTCTCAATTTTGGGCGCTCTTACACCTTCGGAGCTAGCACACGCCGTAAATACCGAAAATATTTCAGCGATTGAGAAAGTTCCGGGAATAGGCAAAAAAGGAGCCCAACGTTTAATCCTGGAACTCAAATCAAAGATAAGTGATTTCGGACAAGGTTCATACACGAGATCTCATCAACCTGTGTGGCGCGAGCAATTAACAAGTGCGCTTATCTCTTTAGGATTTTCTGCCAAAGATTCAGATGACGCAATTAACTCTGTTTTATCAGATATTCCGCAAGAAGAAATTGCAAAGATGGAATTGGGAGAACTACTCAAACTGGCGCTACAAAGTGGTAAAAAATGACTCCAGATGATCGTTTAGTAACTCCTGCACTTCGAAGCGATGATGGTGCTGCAGAAAATGCACTTCGCCCAAAAACGTTGCAAGATTTCATCGGCCAAGACCGAGTGCGCCAACAAATAGATGTATTACTTAGTGCTGCCAGAAAACGCGAAAGCGCAGCTGATCATATTTTGCTATCTGGTCCGCCAGGCTTAGGTAAAACCACGTTGGCACTTATTTTGGCAAGTGAAATGAATACACCGATTCGAGTTACGAGCGGACCGGCAATTACTCACGCAGGAGATTTAGCCGCAATTCTCTCTTCCTTAGTAGAAGGTGAGATTCTTTTTCTTGATGAAATTCATAGATTGCCGCGCCCAGCAGAAGAGTTGTTATACCTTGCGATGGAAGATTTTCGTGTAGATGTTGTAGTTGGAAAAGGCCCGGGTGCAACTGCTATTCCACTACAACTGCCTCGATTTACATTAGTAGGAGCAACAACTCGCGCAGGTTTGCTGCCAAGTCCGTTGCGTGATCGATTTGGTTTTACTGCTCATCTTGATTTCTACGATGAAAAGGATCTTGCAACTGTTATTACTAGAAGCGCAAAATTGCTTGGCTTAACAATTGATGCAAAGGCGGTTGAAGAGATAGCAGGGCGTTCTCGTGGCACCCCGCGAATCTCAAATAGATTGCTGCGACGTGTGCGAGATTTTGCTCAAGTGCAAGGTGGAAATGTTCTTTCACATAATCACGCAATGGCCGCCCTTGAAATGTATGAAGTAGATGAAAAAGGTTTAGACCGATTAGATCGAGCGGTTCTAACTGCCTTGATTGAAAGATTTAATGGTGGACCTGTTGGTCTATCTACTCTTGCGATTGCAGTTGGTGAAGAAAGCGAAACTGTTGAATCTGTCGCAGAACCATTTTTGGTCCGCAATGGTTTTATGGCCCGAACATCTCGCGGAAGAATTGCAACAGCACTGGGTTGGACCCATATTGGGCGCACTCCACCCGCTGATTTAGCGGCAACTCCGGGCCTTTTCGACACACCAGATATTCACGCCTAGACTCTGCACTTATGTCTACATCGAATAAACCCGTAAAAACTGCTGCCCGTCCAGGGCGCACCTTGGTAGTCCTTGCCCTCGTCATGCTCGCTTTACTTGCAACAGTTTTGATCACTGGTGCAACTGCAGTACGACTTGGCCTTGATCTTCGCGGAGGAACAAGTGTTACTTTGCAACCGCGAATTGCTCCAGGTGAGAATGGCAAAGTTACAACGGAGGCAATCGATCAAGCTGTTTCAATTATTCGCCAACGCGTTAATTCATTAGGTGTTGCTGAGAGTGAAGTTGCCGCGCAAGGTAGCGGAACAAATCGCCAAATCATTATTTCAATTCCAGGAGATACTGGTCGTCGTGTTGTTGAATTGGTAGGACAAACTGCAGAGTTGCGTTTTAGACAAGTATTAGCAACGGCCCCAGGAACAGCATCTGCTGCGCCTACCGATCCAGCAGCGACTCCCGCAGCCGCTGTTACTCCAGAGTTAAATGCACAATTTGCAGCCCTTGATTGCACTAAGCCAGAAAATTTGCAAGGAACTGGTAGCGATAACGCTGATAGCGCAATTGTTGCCTGCGATAGAAATGGCGGCGCAAAGTACATTCTGGATAAAGCAGAAGTACTTGGACGTCAAGTTTCTAAAGCCACTGCTGGAATTGATCAACAAGGTGGCAATGCTTGGTATGTGTCATTGGTGTTTAACAATGAAGGAACAAAAGCATTTGGTGATATCACCGCTCGCGTAACATCACTTCCCACACCGCAAAATCAAGTAGCAATTGTTCTAGATGGATTAGTTGTTTCGGCTCCACGAATCAATGAAGCGATTCCCTCTGGAAATGCTCAAATTACTGGTTCATTTACACAATTAGAAGCACAAGATCTTGCCAACGTTCTTAAGTACGGTGCGTTGCCACTGGCATTTGACCGCGGTGAAGTTCAGCAAGTTTCGCCAACTTTGGGTGCCGATCAACTTGATGCAGGTTTATTGGCCGGACTTTTGGGTCTGATACTAATTTTCGTATATTCGATTTTGTATTACCGCGGACTAGGACTTGTTTCTATAGGTTCTTTAATGGTCGCAGGCGCCCTTGTTTATCTTCTCTTCTTGATTCTGGGTAAGTGGATTGGGTTCACACTTACATTAGCTGGCATCGCAGGAGCAATTGTTGCTATTGGTATTACCGCCGACTCATTTATTGTTTATTTCGAACGTATACGAGATGAAATACGTGATGGTCGATCTCTGCGCTCGGCTGTAGAAACTGGATGGGCTAAAGCACGTAGAACTATTGTTGTTGCCGACTTCGTCTCAATTATTTCCGCAGTTCTTCTGTACCTATTCGCCGTAGGTGGCGTACGTGGTTTTGCATTTACCTTGGGGCTCACAACACTTGTCGATTTAATTGTTGTATTTGCCTTCACTAAGCCATTGACCATGTTTTTAGCTAGATTGAAATTCTTTAGCTCCGGTCATGCTCTATCTGGTGTATCGGCAAAAAGTATTGGCAATTTATCTCATGCAACAAAGGAGGCGTAAGTTATGTCTAAGTTTTCAGGATTAGGCGCTCGTTTACATTCGGGTGAAACTTCAATTGATTACATTGGAAAGCGTCGCCGCTGGTATGCAGTTTCTGGACTCTTGATAATCGCTTCGATCGCAGCGCTTTCATTACAAGGTTTGCATCTCGGCATTGAATTCAAGGGCGGATCTTCGTACACGGTAACAAAGGTTGGTGCTTCGATTGCTCAGGCAGAGTCCGCTCTTGCAAGTGCTGGACTCACTGGAGAGAAGATCATTCAGCAAGTTGGAAATGACAAAATCCGTGTACAAACTGGTTCACTTTCGACGCAAGAATCTAATGCCGTTCAGGATTCATTAGCATCCGCATTTGGCGTTAGCGTTGATTCGATTGACACACAAATAATTGGGCCTTCATGGGGTAAAGAAATTACTCGTAAAGCTTTATACGGCTTGGTTGGCTTTTTAATCGTTGTAATTCTTTATTTAGCGATGGCTTTTGAACCAAAAATGGCGATCGCTGCAATCGTGGCAGTTGTGCACGATGTTTTCATCACAGTTGGAATTTATGCGCTTGTGGGCTTTGACGTTACGCCGGCGACGGTGATTGGTTTCTTAACAATTTTGGGATATTCGCTATATGACACAGTTGTCGTTTTTGATAGAGTCCGCGAAAATACTCGATCTGTTACTTCCACATCTAAGATGACGTATTCACAAGCTGCTAATTTGGCTATCAATCAAACTGTAGTTCGCTCCATAAATACAACTATTGTCGCACTGCTTCCTGTTGGCTCAATTCTTTTTGTTGGTGCTGGATTGTTAGGTGCAGGAACACTTAAAGATCTCTCACTAGCGCTCTTTATCGGTCTAGCAACTGGAGCATATTCTTCAATCTTTATTGCAACACCATTGTTAGCAGCAATGCGCGAACGTGAACCAGCGATGAAGGCACTAGCAAAACGCGTTAATGCTCGTGGTGGATCACCAGTGTTAGCTACAGCTGGTGCATCCGTTACGGATAACAGCGGTGAAAAACGTGGTCCACGTAATCAACCAAAACGTAAAGGTCGCAAGTAACTTTATTTGCGTCCCAGATGGACACACTTTTACAACCCTTGATCAGCTCCTTACGGGAGCATGATCCAAAGTCTGATGTCGCAAAGGTTGAAAAGGCCTATGAAGTTGCAAAGTCGGCTCACCTAGGACAACTTCGCAAATCAGGTGATGAATACATCACTCATCCTGTTGCAGTTGCGCAAATACTCTCCGAATTAGGTCTTAACGATGCAACGATTATTGCTGCGTTGTTGCATGACACTGTTGAAGATACGCCATATTCGTTAACTCAATTAAAGAGTGATTTTGGAGATGAAATCTCATCCCTTGTCGATGGTGTGACAAAGTTGGACAAATTAAGTTACGGACCAACTGCAGAAGCAGAGACTGTACGCAAGATGGTTGTCGCCATGTCACGAGATATCAGAGTTCTCGTTATTAAATTGGCAGATAGATTGCATAATGCCCGTACATGGAAATATGTTGATCCGCAGAGCGCCGAACGTAAGGCTCGAGAAACTTTAGATATCTATGCTCCTCTTGCCCACAGACTGGGAATGAACGCAATTAAATGGGAGTTAGAAGATCTTTCATTTGCAGTTCTTGAACCCAAAAAATTTGAAGAAATCTCTCGCTTAGTTGCAGAACGCAGTCCTTCTCGCGATGCTCTGACCGCTGAAGTTATCAAGGATGTTGAAGAGGATCTTGCGAAGGATTCTGTAGAAGCAACTGTTACTGGGCGAAAGAAACATTTCTTCAGTGTTTATCAAAAGATGGTTGTTCGTGGACGTGATTTTAATGATATTTACGATTTAGTTGGAATCAGAGTTCTCGTTAATGATGTGAAAGATTGCTACGCAGTCCTCGGTTCAATCCACGCCCGATGGTCACCTGTGCCGGGCAGATTCAAAGATTACATAGCCATGCCAAAATTTAATTTATACCAATCGCTTCATACCACCGTGATAGGTCCCGATGGCAAAGCAATTGAGATTCAAATTCGTACCTTTGAGATGCATTCACGCGCTGAATTTGGAATTGCTGCTCACTGGAAGTATAAACATGGCACGGATACCAATTCTTCTTCTCCGCAGATGCTCTGGTTACGGCAATTACATGAATGGCAGAAAGAAACAGAAGACCCTTCAGAATTTCTGGAAGCACTGAGATTCGATCTTGGTACTCCTGAGGTTTTCGTCTTCACACCAAAAGGAAGTGTTGTGGCGTTGCCAGGCGGTTCAACGCCTGTTGACTTTGCTTATTCAGTGCACACAGATGTAGGCAATAGATGTGCGGGCGCAAAGGTAAATGGACGTTTGATTCCACTGGATACCCGCTTGAATAATGGTGATGTTGTAGAAGTTGTAACAAATAAGAGTGAGTCAGCAGCGCCTTCTCGTGACTGGCTTAACTTTGTTAAGAGTCCACGCGCTCGATCAAAGATCAAAGCGTGGTTTAGCAAAGAGCGACGTGAAGAAGCAATTGAAGCGGGCCGAGAATCTATTGCACGTCAAATGCGCAAAGCAGGATTGCCTTTACAAAAAATCTTTGCAGGTCATGCGTTGCTTGAACTTGCACACGAGTTGAGATACCCAGATATTTCTGCGTTGTATTCAGCCGTTGGTGATGGTCATGTTTCATCGGCTGCGATCATCGACAAGTTAGTTCAATTCATGGGAGTTGAAGATTCTCACCCTGAGCCCACGATGGATTTTGTTCCTGGGGGAGCGCCAGTTGCAAAGCGTTCTAGCAGCGCAATTAAGGTTGAAGGAATCGATGATGTATTAGTAAAGCTTGCTCGTTGCTGCACTCCAGTTCCGGGGGATCCAATCATGGGATTTATTACTCGCGGAAGCGGAATATCTGTGCACCGATCTGATTGCGTTAATGCTGATGATTTACACACACATCAGAGTGACCGCATTGTTGGGGTGAAGTGGTTAGAAGGTGCCTCGAGTTTATTCTTAGTAAACATTCAGGTAGAAGCACTTGATAGAGCACGCTTGCTTGCCGATGTGACTCGCACACTTTCGGAACAACAGGTCAATATTCTCAGCGCAGCTGTGAGTACTACTAAAGACCGTGTTGCGATCTCACGATTTACATTTGAAATGGCTGATGCAACGCACTTGGATGCTGTATTGACTGCAGTCAGATCTATTGAAGGCGTGTACGACGTTTATCGAACAACCAATAATTAACTAAATTCAGCGAGAGATTTCTGAGCTTCATCCAACCAGATACGTCGCGCAGCAGCTGATTCCAACGCTTCAGTTGCTTTTTTAGCATTACCTGCAGTTGTGGCCTTGGCCGCAATTTTTTCGTAATTATCAATCGCACCTTGAAGTTGAGCGACAACTTCAGCAGCGCGTGCCTTTGCGGCGGGATCGGTTTTACGCCAAATTTCAGCTTCGGCTGATTTGATCGCTTCTTCTACGACGCTGACGCGGGCATCAAGTGCTGCTCGCTTATCGCGATTAGTCATTCCGATTTTCTCCCACGCACGTGCAAGATCTCTAAACTTATTCTTTGCATCTTTAACGTCAGTGAAGGGGATTAGAGCTTCGATCTGAATAATTAGTTCTTCACGCTTTGCCAAGTTAGTCCCCATTGTTACTTCGCGCTTTTCTAAGTCAGCGTTTTTCGCTTGGAAGAATTGATCCTGAGCTTTTTTAAATCTAGCCCATAATTTTGCATCATCGGATGGCTTGCCGCGTCCGGCCGCTTTCCACTGATCCATGAGAGATTTGAATGCTTTAGCTGTTGGAACCCATTCAGTCGATGTAGCCAATGTTTCGGCCTGGGTAACTAAGTTTTTCTTAGCATCGGTGACAACAGAAGTTGTTGCTTCCAAGTTAGCAAAGTGAGTTCTGCGACGCTTATCAAATTTATTGCGAGAAGCTGAGAATCGTTTCCACAAATCGGCATCTGTTTTCTTATCTAGACGAGGAGCTGATTTCCACTCTGTTAGCAACTCTTTAAGTCGATCTCCTGTGGTCTTCCAACTCTCAGATAAGGCTAGAGATTCTGCTTCAACGACAATTTTTTCTTTCTCAACCAAAACCTGAGCACGCTTTGCACTTTTCTCTGCTTCAGCTGCAGCTTTCTTTGCTTCGTAAGCACCACGGTGACCTTCAATAAGTGGTTCAAGTTGTTCAACGGAAGCAGCAAGGGCATCGAGATCGCCAACGGCATTAACCTCTTTTACTTGATCACGTAATTTTTTAACGGCGGCCATCGCATCGGAAGGCACCATTGCACCACTTGTAATACGGGCTGCAAGAAGTGCGATTTCTGATGCGATTGCTTCAAATTTTCTAACAAAGTAAGCGAGTGCTTCTTCGGCGCTTTTTCCGGGATATGAACCAACAGCTTTATCGCCTGCTGAAGTTTTAACGAAGACCGTTCCATCTGGTGCTACATAACCAAATTTTGCAGGATCACCAATGAGTGCTGATGCTGCAGATGATGGAATTGAAAGAGGAGTTGGAGTTACGTCGGACATGGTCTTCCCTTCAGCGCGTTAATCGATTTCGATCTTCGCTATTGGACCTCATTAACTTTGAATCTGATGTCTCAGATCTTTGTGTCGAGTTGGTCAGGCGGCTTAGTGAAGGTAAAAGGTACCCTGTACCTATGAGCGCGGCGAAATTTCCCGCGTAACTCGCTCCATAAATAGGCGTAGCCGAAGGGAAATCACCGTGTTCGTTACCTCCTTCGCGGCTCCAATGTTTGCCACAAATTGTTGGATCATCGCCGATGCCCCTGGCGGAGAATGCATCATCGTAGATCCAGGAATGCCTGATGTTTCCGACACAGTCGCCATGGTTTTAGATGAACACAAATTAAAAGCTGTTGCCACAATCATCACTCACGGACACCTAGATCACACATTTTCAATAGTTCCTATTGCAGATGGTTACGGCATTCCGACCTACATCCACAGTGAAGATCGAGCATTGCTTTTACATCCAGAACGCGCTCATGGGGCTGAATTTCTAGCGACATTAAGCGCAATGAACTTTGTTGAACCTAGTGATGTAAGAGAATTACGACATGGAGCAGAACTCGAAATGTTAGGGATGAAGTTCCGAGCAATTCATTCCCCGGGGCATACTCGAGGCTCACTCATGTTCGCAGTCGACGATGAAGTTCTCATTAGTGGCGATGTTTTATTTGCCGGCGCAATTGGACGTACTGATTTACCTTCTGGTTCGGCTAACGACATGCAAGAAACTCTCGTCAACAAAGTATTGACGCTTCCAGATCACCTGCGAGTTCTTCCAGGGCACGGACCAGATACAACTATTGCTCACGAACGAAAAACCAATCCTTACCTCATCGATGCTGCTAAGAAATCAGGTAGGCGATGAGTAAAGCAAATCAAATTCAAGCACCTAAAGGTGTCAGCGAGTACGTACCGCCACAATCTAGAAAATTTGAATCAGTTCGCCACGCTTTACTTGAACCTGCAAAAAGCGCTGGGTATGAATTAATTGAGTTACCAGTTTTTGAAGATACGGAGTTATTTACTCGCGGTGTCGGTGAATCAACAGATGTTGTCTCAAAAGAAATGTATACATTTGAAGATCGTGGCGGACGTTCGATCACCTTACGTCCAGAAGGTACAGCCGGTGTAATGCGCGCTGTCATCGAACATGGTTTAGACAGAGGCCAACTTCCAGTCAAGCTTTATTACAGCGGTCCATTTTTTCGCGCGGAGCGTCCACAAGCCGGAAGATATCGTCAATTTTATCAAGTGGGCATTGAAGCCATTGGTATCCAAGATGCAGCATTAGATGCTGAAGTTATTGCTATTGCAGATGCAGGCTTTAAATCAATCGGATTAAAAAAGTATCGCTTAGAAATTACATCTTTAGGGGATTCTGCATCACGGGCAAAACATAGAGTTGAATTAGTAAAATTCATTGAAAAATTGAATTTAGATGAAGCTACACGGACGCGAGCAGGCATTAATCCATTGCGCTTATTTGATGATAAACGTGATGAGATAAAGGATCAGATGGCAGATGCTCCTTTGCTACTCGATTTCTTATCGGCAGAATCTCTGAAGGATTTTGAGGAAGTTCAGAAGCATCTAAAGGCACTCAAGGTTGATTACATTATTAATCCACGCATGGTTCGCGGTTTGGATTACTACACCGGAACAACTTTTGAATTTGTACACGAACTACTCGGTGCTCAATCTGGCATCGGTGGAGGTGGTCGCTATGACGGGCTTATGGCGCAATTGGGTGGACAAGAACTCTCCGGTATTGGGTTTGGCTTAGGTATTGATCGTTGCGTATTGGCCGCAGATGCTGAAGGAATTTCATTTGATCAAGAATTCACTTCAGATCTTTTCATTATTCCTCTAGGGGATGAGAGTAAGACCAGAGCCTTAACGGTTGCCCAAGAATTACAAAATGCAGGATTTAGAGTTGAAATTTCTTTCGGTGATCGCGCCTTGAAAGGATCTATGAAAGCGGCTGACAAAAGTAATGCCGAGTACGTACTTGTCCTAGGTGATAGCGAAATTTCAAGTGGGAATGTGGAGCTTAAGCAGATGAGCACGGGCAAGACATCATCGGTTACTCTTACCTCCTTACAAGATTATCTTCGAAGTGTTTCTGGGAAATAATCAACTTTAGAAAAAGAGGCTGTTAAATGTTGCGCACACACGGAGCTGGAACGCTTCGAGCATCTCATGTTGGTCAGAGTGTGACTCTTGCCGGATGGGTAGCCCGACGTCGCGATCATGGCGGTGTGGCATTTATCGATTTTCGCGATGCAACTGGATGGGTACAAGTTGTTATCCGCGATGAAAAAATTGCAGGTGCATTGCGCGCTGAATGGTGTTTAAAAATAACTGGTGAAGTTGTTGCGAGACCTTCAGGAAATGAAAATTCAGCTGTTCCAACAGGTGCCATCGAAGTGATGGGTGATGATGTAACGATTTTGAGTGAAGCTTCCGCTTTGCCATTTCCTGTTGATAGCGGCGATGACGTAGAAATTTCAGAAGAAGTTCGCTTGAAGTATCGATACTTAGATTTAAGACGCGAAGGACCTGCAGCAAATCTGCGCTTGCGTTCAAAGGTCACCTCGACTATTCGCAGAGTTATGGAAGATGAATCTTTTCTTGAAATCGAAACGCCCTATCTCACACGTTCAACACCTGAAGGCGCACGAGATTTCTTAGTTCCTGTTCGCCTGCAACCAGGTAGTTGGTATGCCTTGCCTCAATCTCCACAGCTCTTTAAGCAATTATTAATGGTCGCTGGAATGGAAAAGTATTACCAAATAGCGCGTTGTTTCCGCGATGAGGATTTTAGAGCAGACCGCCAACCAGAATTTACCCAGTTAGATATAGAAATGTCTTTCATTGATCAAGAAGATATTTTGGCAGTAGCCGAAAAGATATTAGTTAAGGTCTGGCAAGAAGTGCTTGACTATAAAATCTCATTGCCGATTCCTCGCATGACATATCTAGATGCGATGGCGCGATATGGATCAGACAAACCAGATTTGCGCTTTGACCTCGAACTCGTTGATTGCACTTCTTATTTTGCCGACACTACATTCCGAGTTTTCCAAGCTCCATATGTTGGCGCAGCATTAATGCCCGGTGGCGCTGATTCTCCTCGTCGCGAATTAGATGCGTGGCAAGATTGGGCCAAAGCACGGGGTGCTAAAGGTCTTGCATACATTTTGGTAGCAGCAGATGGAACTCTTGGGGGACCAGTTGCTAAGAATTTAACAGAATCTGAACAAGCCGGCATCGCAGCACATGTTGGGGCTAAACCGGGAGATGCAATTTTCTTTGCAGCAGGAGAGCGCATTGCATCACTGAATTTACTTGGAGCAGTGCGTCTGGAAGTTGGAAAGCGTTGCAATCTTATTGACGCAAATCGATGGGAATTCGTTTGGATTGTAGATGCACCAATGTTTGAACCTACCGATGGTGGTGGCTGGACTGCAGTGCACCATCCATTTACGGGTCCAAAGCCAGAGTTCGCTAAAACTTTTGCAAAAGACCCAGCAAGTGCATTGGCGTATGCCTATGACATCGTTCTTAACGGCACTGAATTAGGTGGCGGATCCATTCGTATTCATGATCGTGAAATGCAAAAAGATGTGTTTACGGTTATTGGCTTAAGTGATGAAGAAGCTGCAAGTAAATTTGGATTTTTACTCGAAGCATTTAATTATGGTCCACCTCCACACGGCGGAATTGCTCTGGGGTTAGATAGATTGTGCGCTCTACTTTCTCATTCAGATTCGATTCGTGAAGTAATCGCTTTTCCTAAAACCGCCAGTGGCGCAGATCCACTTACTGGCGCACCAACTCCGATTACTCCCGCGCAACGTAAAGAGAGTGGAATTGATGGGGCGCCAAAAGAGGGAGCCAAGTAAGGCAATCGGGTAGGCTGGGCTTATTAGTTAATCGATTCGTAAGTCAAGGAGGAAGTCATGGGCCCAGGTGGAATTGCAACAATCATTGCGGCGTCATCTCTCCTTGTTATAGCAATTGCAGTTAGCTACGCGGTTATCCGCGTGGGTCGTTTTATTGATGAAGCCAAAATTTCCCTGAAGGCTGTTACTGATGAAACAACTCCATTGATTGAAGAAGTTCACACAACTGTGACCTTGGTAAATGGGCCACTGCAAAGTTTTAATCGCATTACAAAAAATGTCGAAGATATTTCAGAAAAAGTTACGAGCGCAACATCTGGCTTTCTAGATAAGAGTGGTCCAGCGTTGAAAGTTGCTGGAGCGCTCGTATCGGCTGCGCAAATGGGTAAAGTCCGTGTTAAAAAGAAGAAGAAGAAGGCTGAGTGATCTGCCCACGTGGAATCCGCCGAAATCCGTTCGCGCTGGCTGCGCTTCTTCGAATCCGATAACCGCGAAGGTTTACTTCACACGGTTGTTCCTTCGGCTTCACTGATTGCTGATGATCCAAACTTATTATTAGTAAATGCAGGAATGGTTCCTTTCAAGCCTTTTTTTCTCGGGGAAGTAACTCCACCGTATAAAAGAGCAACATCGGTACAAAAATGTGTTCGAACCCTTGATATAGACGAAGTGGGCAAAACAACTCGTCATGCATCATTTTTCCAAATGTGTGGCAATTTTTCTTTTGGTGATTATTTCAAAGAGGGCGCAATTGCATTGGCATGGGATTTGCTCACCCGTCCAATTTCTGAAGGTGGCTATGGTTTTGCCGAATCTAAATTATGGGTAACCGTTTTTCACAATGATGACGAAGCAGTACAAATTTGGAATAAGAAAATTGGTTTGCCGTTAGATCGAATTCAGCGCAGAGGCATGGAAGATAATTTCTGGTCAATGGGTGTTCCCGGACCATGTGGTCCATGTTCTGAAATCTATTATGACCGTGGTCCCGATTACGGCAGTGAAGGTGGACCGATTGCTGATGAAAATCGGTATATGGAAGTGTGGAATTTAGTTTTCATGCAAAACGAACGCGGTGCAGGTTCGGGTAAAGATGATTTTCCAATTCTTGGCGAGTTACCTGCAAAGAGTATTGATACAGGTCTTGGTCTAGAGAGAATGGCTGCGCTCTTGCAAGGCGTTGAAAATATTTATGAAATCGATACAACCGCACAGATTCTCAATCGCGCTTCCGAACTTACTGGTGTTAAATATGGAAAGAATGAAAAATCAGATGTCGCATTACGCGTAGTTGCCGACCACGCACGTACCTCGGCGATGCTCATTGGCGATGGTGTTACTCCTGGCAATGAGGGTCGGGGCTATGTATTGCGCCGAATGATGCGTCGCACAATTCGCAATATGCGTTTGCTGGGCTCAGATGATTTGATCATGAACGAATTAACAAAAGCTGCAATAGGAGCTATGTCTCCACAGTATCCAGAACTTAAGACAGAGAGTGAACGAATTTTGGCTGTAACGCAGGCTGAAGAAGATACTTTCTTGCAAACTTTAAAGAGCGGTACAACTATTTTTGAAGTCGAAAGCGCATCAATAAAGAAAAGTAAAGGCAGCAAGTTATCTGGTGATGCTGCATTCAAATTGCACGACACTTATGGATTCCCATTTGATCTCACTCTTGAGATGGCCCGCGAAGAAGGCCTTGAAGTTGACGAAGATGGTTTTCGCCGCCTAATGAAAGAGCAACGAGATCGCGCAAAAGCGGACTCTAAAGCAAAGAAGAGTGGTCACACAGATGTCAGCGTGTATCGCTCAATCGCGGATTCTCATGGTCTTACCTCATTCGTTGGGTACACACACTTAGAGAGCGAATCAGTAATTAAAGCGTTGGTAAATGACGGTGTTGCAGTGCAATCGGCTAAATCTGGCGATGAGATAGAAGTAATTTTGGATCGAACACCTTTTTACGCAGAAGGCGGTGGCCAGTTAGCAGATGGTGGATTGATCACACTGGCAAATGGGGCAGTCATTGAAATCGATGACGTACAAACTCCTGTTCCTGGAATCAGTGTGCACCGTGGACGAGTACGAAGCGGTGCTATTGAAAGCGGTGCACAAGCATTAGCCCAGATTGATATTGAACGGCGCAGTGCAATTTCACGTGCTCATACTGCAACACATATGGTTCACAAAGCATTTAGAGAAATTCTCGGCGAAACTGCAACACAAGCAGGTTCTGAAAACTCACCAGGACGTTTTCGATTTGATTTTCCCGCAACTGGTGCGGTTCCGGATTCCGTACTCAATGACGTTGAGTCACGAGTAAACACTTTGCTCTTGGATAATCTTGAAGTAAGCGCTGAAGTGATGAGCCAAGCAGATGCAAAAAAATTGGGAGCTATGGCTCTTTTTGGTGAAAAATACGGCGATCAAGTACGCGTAGTTAGCGTAGGAGATTGGGCTAGAGAATTATGTGGCGGAACGCACGTTGCCCGCTCCGGTCAACTTGGATTAATCAAATTGTTAAGCGAATCATCTATTGGCGCTGGAGTACGAAGAGTAGAGGCACTAGTTGGTGTTGATGCATATAAGTTCTTAGCTCGAGAACATGTATTGCTCAGCTCTCTTACTGAAATTATCAAGGGTGCTCGAACTGAAGAGTTGCCTGAACGCGTATCTGATTTGATCACCAAAATGAAAGATATTGAGAAAGAATTAGCCACTCTACGAACAGATGCTGCACTGGCCAAGAGTTCAGAGTTGTTAAAAACTAAGAAAGAGATCGGTTCACTGGCATTAATATCTGCACAGATTTCCGATGGAATTAATAGTGAAAATTTGCGAACTATCGCGTTGGATTTACGGACCAAAACACCTAATAGCGTTGTCGTTCTCATTAGTGTTACGGATTCAAAACCTATTTTGGTTGTTGCGACAAGCGATGAAGCGCGTGCTGCTGGAATAAAAGCTGGAGCTCTCGTGAAGTTAGGTTCAACAGTATTAGGCGGTGGCGGCGGTGGAAAAGATGATTTTGCGCAAGGCGGCGGCGTTGATGTTTCAAAAATTAATGAATCGCTTTCAACTATCGAACACGCTATTTCTGGAAAATAAGATGCTTCGAGGGCGACGAATGGCCTTTGATTATGGAGACGTACGTATCGGCGTAGCAGTGTGCGATCCAGATGCGATTCTTGCAACACCAGTAACAACTTTGAAGAGTAAAGATATTGATCTCTGGGACCAGATAGTGGCACTTGTTGCTGAGTATGAACCAATACATATTTATGTTGGATCCCCACG
>Ga0304730_1001842_pt1 | contig 15660 bp, 15 predicted proteins | sample M_130628_MF_Meta_FD_190474 | JGI IMG/M metagenome (GOLD analysis project Ga0304730, IMG submission 190474) | Freshwater microbial communities from Lake Montjoie, Canada to study carbon cycling - M_130628_MF_MetaG (v2) (version 2) | ecosystem: Environmental > Aquatic > Freshwater > Lake | place...
CGCCGCGCGCAAGGCGTTCAAGGGCTGGTCGAAGCTGCCGGCCAACGAGCGCGCCAAGTACCTCTATCGCATCGCGCGGCGCATCCAGGAGCGTGCGCGAGAGCTCGCCATCCTCGAGACGATGGACGGCGGCAAGTCCATCAAGGAAAGCCGCGACGTGGACGTCCCGCTTGCGGCGCAGCACTTCTTCCATCACGCTGGCTGGTGCGACAAGCTCCGCTACGCGATGCCCGGTGCACGCGACCCGCGCCCGATCGGCGTGTGCGGCCAGATCATCCCGTGGAACTTCCCGCTCCTCATGGCGGCGTGGAAGCTTGCGCCCGCGCTCGCGTGCGGCAACACCGTGGTGCTCAAGCCCGCGGAGACCACGTCGCTGACGGCCATGCGGCTGGCGGAAATCCTGCAGGAATGCGATCTTCCGCCGGGCGTCGTCAACATCGTCACCGGCGCCGGTGCCACGGGCAAGGCCATCGTGGAACACGCTGGGATCGACAAGCTGGCGTTCACCGGCAGCACGGAAGTGGGCAAGCAGATCGCCAAGGAATGCGCGGCGCGGGGCACGCGGCTCACGCTCGAGCTCGGAGGCAAGAGCCCGAACATCATCTTCGCGGACGCAGCCATCGACCAGGCGATCGAGGGCATCGTGCAGGGCATCTGGTTCAACCAGGGGCACGTCTGCTGCGCCGGCAGCCGGCTGTTCGTGGAGGAATCCATCCTGCCGGAAGTCACGCGCAAGCTCGAGATGCGCATGCGCTCGCTGCGCGTGGGTGACCCGCTCGACAAGAACACGGACGTGGGTGCCATCAACAGCAAGGCGCAACTGGCCACCATCACGGGCTACATCGACGCCGGCGCCAAGGAAGGCTGCACCGTCTGCCAGCCCGGGCAGCAGGCGCTCCCCGCGAAGGGCTTCTGGTGCCGCCCCACGTTCATGACCGGCGTGCAGCCGGCGCACGTGGTGGCGCGCGAGGAGATCTTCGGCCCAGTGCTTGCGGTGATGAGCTTCCGCACGGTGGAAGAGGCGATCACCCGCGCCAACAACACGCCCTATGGCCTGGCCGCCGGCATCTGGACCGACAAGGGCAGCAAGATCTTCGACGTCGCGCGCCGCCTGCAGGCGGGCGTGGTCTGGTGCAACACCTACAACCAGTTCGATGCCACCAGCCCCTTCGGCGGATTCAAGGAGAGCGGCTTCGGCCGCGAGGGCGGCATGCAGGGTCTTGCCGCGTACCTGGCCGAGTGACGGAGCAAAGGAACACACCCATGGCCGAAGCAGAACGACTCGCCGTCCTCAAGACCTGGAAGCTCTTCGTGAAGGGCGCGTACCCGCGCTCGGAAAGCGGCCGCACGCTGCCGCTGCATGACGCGAAGGATGAACTGGTGGCGCACATCTCGCACGCCAGCCGCAAGGACCTGCGCGATGCGGTGGAAGCCGCGCGCGGCGCGTTCCATGGCTGGAGCGGTGCCACGGCGTACCTGCGCAGCCAGATCATCTACCGATTGGCCGAGATGCTTGAAGGCCGCCGCGCCGACCTGGCGGAAGCCATCCGCACCACCACCGGCGTCTCCGGCAAGAAGGCCGATGCGGAAGTGAGCGCATCGATCGACCGCACCGTGAGCTGGGCTGGCTGGTGCGACAAGTACCCCATGGTGATGGGCAGCCGCAACCCGGTGGCCGGTCCGTACCACAACTTCAGCATGCCGGAGCCGAGCGGCGTGTGCGTCTGCGTCCACGGCGTGGCGGAGAAGCATCCGCTGCTCGGGTTCCTGTCGCTCGTGCTGCCGCCCCTGTGCGCGGGCAACGCGGTGGTGGCGGTGGCGAACACGAAGCACCCGCTCGGCGCGATGCTCGTGGCCGAAACCGCGCCGACCGCGGACGTGCCGGCCGGCGCGCTCAACGTGATCACGGGCGAGGGCGCGGAACTCGCCGGCTGGATCGCAAGCCATCGGGATGTGGATTCCATCCACGCCATCGCGGACGATGCAGTGGCCGCCACGCTGCGCGCTGGCGCCGCGGAGAATCTGAAGCGCGTGCACACGCTGCCTGCGGACGAGGACTTCACGGACGAAGACCGCTGGACCAGCCCGCGGCGGCTTGCGCCGTTCGTCGAGCTGAAGACGATCTGGCATCCAAGCGGGGCGTGAGCGCGAACCAACCGAGGATCAACACATGACCGTCACCGGCACCACCACTGACCTCGTCACGATGACCGTCACCGACGGCATCGCCACCGTCACGCTCAACCGGGGCGACAAGGCGAACGCACTCAGCCACGCGCTGATCGACGCGCTCGGCGTGGCAGTGGATGCAGTGGCCGCGCGCAGTGCGCCGAAGGGCGACATCCGCGTCCTGGTCCTCGCCGGTGCCGGCAAGGCCTTCTGCGCAGGCATGGACCTGCGCGGCGTGATGGATGACCCGATCGCCATGGGAGAGATGCTGCGCGGCCTGTCGCGCGTGAGCCGCACCATCCGCCGTCTCTCCATCCCCACCATCGCGCGCGTCCAGGGCGCCGCGGTCGGCGGTGGTTGCGGACTGATGGTGGTCACCGATTTCGCCGTCACACACCCCGAGGCCAAGGTCGGCTACCCCGAGGTCGATCTCGGCATCTGCCCCGCCGTGGTGGCGCCGTGGCTCATCAAGAAGATCGGCGCCGGCCGCGCACGCGCCATGCTGCTGGCGGGCGGAACCATGACCGGCCAGGAGGGCTTCAATGCGGGCCTTGCGACGCATCTCTGCGCGCAGGACCAGCTGGATGCCACCGTCGCGGAACTCGCGAAGCGCCTCTGCGCCGGCGGCCCCGAGGCCATCGCCACCACCAAGCGCTGGCTGAACGAGCTGGACGGTTCAAACGAAGACGCCGTCCTCGATAAAGCCGCGGAACTCAGCGCGCAGATCATCGCTGGCGACGAGGCGCAGCAGCGGCTGCGGAAGGCGTTTGTGGGGCGGTGAGCAGGGTGTGCGCGTCGGATGTGCGGGGAGTTTGACACCTGACGCTCGATACACGAAGTCACAAGCCCGACACCCGACTCCCGACTCCCGTCCCAAAGCCGACGGCGCCATCACTACGCCGCAAACGCCACGCCTAGCCTGATCGCCTCGCGCAGCAGGCGTCGATCGAACGTCAGGACGGTCGGCCGTCGCGGATCGATCATCGCCGTGCACAGCAGGACGGCATCGACCCAACCGACTCGTTTGCACGCCATCGCATGTCGCTGGACCAGCGTCTCGATCTCCGCCTGCGGCGGGCGGTCGATGCCTGGGAGCAGGCGGATCCGCTTGACCAGCAGATCCCGATCCTCGCTACACCCGAGCATGACCTCGCCAAGCACATCCGGATGAATCAACACGCGTGACTCGGCGCACAGTCGGCGCAGGATCTCCACCTCGCTGTGGGCATGTTCCACCCACACGCAGGTGTCCACGATCACGGGCTGCCGCGCGCACGCGGGCGTCAATCCGAAAGCGGATTCCCATCCTCGTCCAGGTCGTTGCGGAAATGAGGGGGGCGCCTCCTCGGCGGACCCTCGAAATCCGGGGCAAACCCCCCCTTCGCCAGGTGGTCCAGGTGGAGCTTCTTCACGAATTCGCTGAGCGCATGGCGCACCAACTGCTGGGGATCGGTGATCCCCGTCAGCTTGATGGCGTCCGCGAGCTCCTCGTCGGTCAGCGTGATCTTCCTCTCCATGCGCGTCATCGTATCCCTCTCTCCCTTCCATCCGAACCTCCAATCCCTTGCGATCGCGCATCATGCACGTGCGGAAACGCACATCCGCCTTTCGCCGCCCTTTTTCGTACGCTTTCCCGTATGTCAACGCTCCGCACCGATCGCGACGCCGACGGCATCGTCACACTCTGGCTCGACCCGAACCCCGCCAAGCCGCGCGGCGGCGTGGTGGTGCTCGACGCCTGGCTGATCGCCGCCATCACCGAGACCTGCGCGCAGATCGCCCGCGAGGGTTGCGCCGGCCTGGTGCTCGCCTCGGCCAGCACGCGTGTGTTCGTGGCGGGTGCGGACCTCGCCGAAATCGACGCGCTCGACGACGCCGGCCTGCACACCTACCTCGAGCGCGGCGCCGCGGCGTTCGCCGCCATCCCGGCGCTTGGCGTCCCCTCCGTCGCCGTCATCCACAAGGCCGCGCTCGGTGGCGGGCTCGAGCTCGCCATGCACTGCGACGCACTCATCGGCACGCTCCCCGCCGAAGGCGAGAAGCCCTGGCTCATTGGCCTGCCCGAATGCGGCCTGTGCATCTGCCCGGGCTGGGGCGGCACGCAGATGCTGCCCGCGCGCATCGACCCGAAGACCGCCATGGTGGCCACCGCGACCGGCGCGCCGTGGAAGTGCGCGGACGTGCCTGCCGGACTCTTCGCGAAGGTGCTTCCCGCCGGCAGCACGCAGGCGCAGATGATCGACGAAGCCAAGCGCTGGATCCACGCCGAACGCGCCGCGGCGCCGGCTGCATTTGCCGCGCACCACGGCCCGCGTCGCACCATCTCGCCGGCAGAGACCGCGCGCATGGGCACGGCGCTCGCCTCCGCCCGTGCCGCGGTGCCTGCGAGCGCACACGCCGAGTCGTGCTTCGACGCCGTCCACACCGGCTTCACGCGCGGCTGGGACGCGGCCATTGCGGCCGAGCGTGCCCACCTGGTGCGCCTGCGCCACACGCCCGAGGCGCGTGCCAAGCTCACGGCGTTCCTGACGAAGGCGTAAATCCGTACCCGGTGACATTTGCACCAATTCCACGAACCGAAATTGGTTCCCGATGCACACGACACCAATTTGAGTTGAGCCATCGCCCATGACCCAGAACATCGCCGTCCTCGCATCCCTCGGCGTCGCCATCCTCCTTTCGCCCGAGATCACGGTGCTCGGCCTGATCGCCGCGAGCGACAAGAAGATCCCGCGCACCTGCGCATGGGTGTTCGGCATCGGCTCGATCGTGGGACTCGCCTTCGCGCTCGCGATCGGCTTCGGCCTGGCACACGCGCACGGCAACCCGCATTCGGAACTTCCGGAACAACCCAGCTGGTCAGGCTTCATCATCCGGTCGGTGATCGCGCTCGGGTTGCTCGCGCTCGGCATCTACCGCATCGTCAACGCCATCCTGCACGCACCCGTCGAGAAGACGCCCGAGCAGCGCGAGCGCTCGCTCGGACACCGCTTCCACGTGTGGTTCAAGGAGCACTTCCCGCGCATCAACGCCATCTTCGACGGCAGCCGGGACCTGCCGCCCGCCCGCCGCGCGGGCCGCTGGGGCTTCCTCGGATTCGCCTGCAACGGACTGCATCCCAAGGTGTTCCCGATCGCCATCGCCGCCGGTCACGAGACGCTGCAGATCAAGAACGACGACGAACGCGCCCTCGGGATCCTGGTGTTCGCCGCCATCTCGCTGGTACCGAGCCTGCTGCCGGCCGTGATCGAGACCATCCACCCCGGCATCTCGTCGAAGCTCAAGGACAGCTTCGAGCGCTTCATGAAGGTGAACGGACGCTGGATCAGCGCCGCGTTCATCCTGGCGGTGGCGGCCTTCGTCGGCCACAACGCGTGGAACGACATGCCGGGGCGTGAGAAGCACGAGGCGCCGGCGAAGGTGCAGGCGCCGGCGGCTCCCGCGGCGCCCGCCGCGAGGTGAGCGTCACTGGGGGCAGGGGCCCCAGTTGGCGAGCAGGAAGCCAAGGTCAGCCCCGTCCACGGTGCCGTCTCTGTTGGTGTCAGAGACGGTGTTCGGGTTGGCCGGTCCCCATTGCGAGAGCAGGATCCCAAGATCAGCGCCGTTGACCTGTCCGTCACGGAAGAGGTCCGCATCCATGCATGTGGGAGATTCGCAGAGGTCCGGAACGCCGTTTCCGTTCGCGTCGGCGAGTTGGCCGGAGAGGATCTGGCCGCAGTCCACGACTCCGTCGTGGTTGCAGTCGGCGGACCATTCGATCACCGCGCTTAGAGCCAATCCTGGACCATTGGCCTGGTTGAAGTCCTGCCATGCGCGCTGGCCGTTCAGATCCCACAAGCAAACCCCAACGAAGCCGGAGGTTGCGTACAGGATGTCGTCCGGATTTCCGGGGTGCCAACGCGCATACGCAAGCGGTGTTCCGTCCATCCACGTGAAGCAGCTCGAGCCTGCAGAACAGGGAGACTGGCCGGAAGCACCGATCCATGGACCCCAGTAACCGTTCCAAGTCGACGGACGCGCGGCGGCCAGCGCGGTGACGAATTGGTCTTCTTCGGCGGAAGTCAAACTCGCCAACTCAGCGCCGTGATCAATGGCGAATTGCTGCGCGGTCTTCCAGTAGATGGGCGAAGACCACGAATGGGTGTCGTACCAATGCCCATTGCCACCGTCCTGGACTCGCCATTGCACCGGGCCGTCGGCAATGGCCTGCGAACAAACGATCACCGCTAATGCACCAATCGCGCTCGTATTCTGGATCATCGTGAACTCCTTGCCACCCACCCTGAAATCGGGCGGTGATCCGAGCAATCCACTCGACGACCAGACATGCTGAGGGCCTTCCAGCAATGCGGACATGAATCCGCAGAGGAGCACGGCATATAGGGTGATGGCCCACACGGAAGATGGTCTTATTGACCACCATGCGGTTCTTTGGACTGGATCCACCCCACCCCCGTCTGTGGAGTCGCGGGATGCGGCAATCAGGCGCAGTGCCCCGGCGTGGTCGATCCTGCGTGGCCTGTCCGTGGATGGATGTGGTTCGGGTCGCTCCACCATCGGCAAGAGCAATCCATAACCCCCCCGCGCGTGCTCGCACCAGCGCATCACCTTCCCCCCAGCAGGTCCTCGATCTCGCGCACCGTCCGTTCCACGTCCTCCGCAGCCACCCCCTCGCCGCGCACCACCTCGCGCAGCGCCTCCCGCACGCGCTCGCTGACGCGCCGCACCATGTTCGCGCATTGCTGGCGCGTGAGGCCGAGGTCGGCGCCGATCACCGCGTACTCGACGCCGTCGATGACATGTCGGCGGAAGACGTCGTACTCATCCAGCTTCCCGCGCGCGGCCAAGTCGGCATGCACCAGTTCGTGTGCGTCGTTCAGCATCTCGAGCGCCCAGGCTTCCTCGAAGGCGCGCACGGCGTCCCGGTCGTCAACCAGTCGATCCTCGCCGCCGGCACAGGTGGTGGAACCGTCGCCGCGCTCGCCGCCGCCACCTTCCTCGAACTGCCGCATCCGGTCCCGCATTCGGTCCCGTGCCACGCCGCGCCCGTAGAAGCCGATCCCGTTCATCAACCAACGCCGAAGCGGCATGCCGCTGGCGCGCCAGTCCGCCAGGAAGCCCGGTGCGCCGATGCGGTCGGCGAAGAACCCCGCAACCAGGTCGTCCGCATCGCCCAGCTGTCGCATGCTGCTCCCGCGCACGTACGCGCGCAGCGGCTCGTGGTAGCGCTGCATCAGGTGCTGCTGCAGCGCGCGCCGCGCGGACTGGGCCTCGTGCGTGTGGTCGCCCGCGCGCTCGGCGATGGTGAGCTGCGCGTCGATCCACGTGGCGTGGGTGCTCGGAAAGTGGTCCACCGGCATGCAGTGGAGGGTAGCGGAGGCAATCACCGGGTATGTGACCCGAAATTCCGCCGTGGTGACCGCGACTTTCCGCAATCACGCGACGATGGGACCCATGTCGGAACCACTTGGAACAACCAACGCGGAGACTTACACTCATGGTCATGGACCTTCGCATCTCAGTCGACGAGCAGCAGCTGCGCGATGCCAGCCGGATCGCCGGGATCGCGGATCCCGAGCGGCTCATTGCGCACGTGCTGTCGATGTTCGTCAGGGCCGGGGCGACCCAGCGCCTGATCGACCGGGGGGGAACCGACCCCTCGGCGTCGGCGCCACCACGGCGTCGTCCGCCGGACTTTCTGAACGACCAGCACCAGGCTTGACGGGCTCGGCAGTCGGCCCCTTCGAGGGTCCACCGGCATCGACCCTCGTCCTGGTCGATTCAAGCGTCTGGATGGCCCACGAGCGTGTCCCCGATCCAGAACTCTGCAGACTGCTCCGGGCCGGCCTTGCCGCGGGAACCGCGGAGGTCATCCATGAAATATGCCTTGGGTGTGGCGCGCGCCCGCTCGAGATCGCGGCCGACGTTCGTCTGTTGCCGCAGCTTCCGACCCCCACCGAGCCGATGGAGGCACGACTCCATGCCACGGACCTTCGTTGCAGGGGCATCGGCATCGCGGATGCGCGAATCATCCTCGCGGCCCTTGATTCGGGAGCGCGGCTCTACTCGAAGGATCGCGGAATGGTCGGCGTGGCGAAGCGTTTGGGAATTCTTCACCAGCCGTAGTCACCGCTGCTGACCGGCCGTCGTTCCGCCTGTGCGCGCCGTGATGGTGAGACGACCCCTCCGGCGGGCGGGAGCGGATTCCCTCACCTCCTTCAACACCCGCAGGACTACGGTTACCACTGTGTTCATCGCCGATCTGGGAACGCGCGCGGCGTGGGGCGTTCGACAGCAATTCACGGAAGGGCCGCGAATACCGAGAGTTGGCCGCGCCGAAGGTCAGTTCAGGCACGGTCCCCAGAACGCAAGCAGCGCGGCGAGGTCGGAACCGTCGACGCGGCCGTCGTGGTTGATGTCGCTCACGGTGTTCGCGTTGGCCACGCCCCACTGGATGAGGAGGATGCCGAGGTCGGCTCCGTTCACCGCGCCGTCGCGGAAGAGGTCGACGTCGCGGCAGCCCGGGATTTCGCAGACATCCGGGATGCGATTGGCATTCGTATCGACGACATCGCCACGGACGATCTCCTGCAGATCAGCGACGGAGTTGTGGTTGCAGTCGGCACAGGTTGGGGAGAAGTCGCACTTCGTCACCGTGCCGGTGCTCCCGGGTTCCGCGTACACGGAGTCATTGAAGCCACAGCCCGTGCACCGATCGGCAGCCACGCGCGAGCCCGTCCCCGAAAGAACGGCGAAAGTCTGTCCACCGGGCGGCGCCACGAAAGTGCATCCGCGCACAAGGACCGGTTCGCCGCGCGAGGCGTGGACGTGAATTGGTCCCCAATTGCTGGGCGTCGGATCTCCAGTGACCTGTGCCATGAACACGCAGTCCTCGATCAAACCCGTGACCTCCGAGAATTCGGGGTTCACCTTTGCGACCACGCCGCCGGACTCTCCACCGGCCACGCCGCTCGCATTGCTCGTGTTGCCGTCGAAGGTGCAGCGCCTGAGCGCGAATGATCCACCGAAGATGTGGTACCAGCCAGCGCTGGTCGATTGATTCTGAGCGAAGTTATTCGTGAAGACGCAATCCTCGACGAGCGATGTCCCCGCCGCGCTGCGGAATCCAGCACCACCCCACGGGCTCGAAGCACTGTTGTTCCGGAAGACGCAATGGTGAATCCTGGCCGCGGAGTTCGAGAGCAGAACTCCACCAGCGTCGTAACCACTTCCGTTCTGGATCGTGAATCCAGAAACGACGCATCCATCGGGCTCTCCCGAGCCAACGATGTTGGTACGGATGCCCTCACCGTCAATGATGGTTGATGCGCTGCCTGCCACACCCTCGAGCGAGATCCGTTTTCCGTTCAGATTTACTTGTTCGCGGTAGGTTCCGGCAGAGACAAGCACGCGGTCACCTGGCTGCGCTGCATCGATCGCCGACTGGATGGTGGCGTACTGCGACGGCACCAACCGGAGCACTGCGCACGCCGTTGAGCCTTCGCAGCAGTCGGGCACGCCGTCGGTGTTTGCGTCGAGGATGGAGCCATTGAGGATCTGTCCGAAGTCGACGATTCCGTCGTTGTTGCAGTCGGCGGACCACTCGATCACTGATGGCGCTGCAACGCTGCCCGTCCCGTCGTTCCAGACTGCCTCACCGCCCCAGAAGCAGAGTGATTCCTCAGTTCCGCTGGTGTTGTCTGGCTGGCCCGGACGCCATGCGGAGAACACCCAAGCTTCGCCTGTCACCCATGCCCATTCGCAGGTTGGTTCGCACGCGCCGGCGACCTGAAATCCTCCGAGCCAGCAATTGCCGATTCGGCCATCGACCTCGAATGCAAAGTTGCTCTCCGCTTTCGTCGTCAGCGTTGCGAGGTCTCCACCTCGGGCTACGGCGAACTGCCGCGCTGCGGCCCAACTGAGCACTTGCCCGTTCCGCTGGTACCAATGCCCATTCCCCCCATCGCTCACCCTCCACTGCACCGCTGTCTGCGCACCCGCGCTTGCCGCGATCAATGCCGCCCCTGCCACCACCGTCGCCCGGACCGAGTTCCTCGAAATGGACATCTGCGCTGTTTCCTGTTGCGTGACTCCCGCACGGGCAGCGGCCGAACCGTCGGCTGCCACAGCCTTGGGGCCGTCGACAAATCCGGCACCACGGCCTCCATACGGCGGATCCTTCCCGGAATTTGGAAATCCCACCGCGGCCGCTAGCAGCACGGCCAGCGTGATGCTTCCCGTGGCCACCGCCCGTGCGCCTGGGTCCGATTGCGGTATCGCAATGTGCTCGAATTCTGGCCCCGCTACCAGCGTCCCGGTATCGGCTACCCGGTCGCTGGACGCGTCTGACGCTTCCCCCAATCCAAACCGCAGCACCGCCGCCGCCTCCGCGCCCCGGAGTCCCGGCCTCACCACCATCGATCGTTGTGACTCGTCCATGCCGCGGACAGATCCGCGGCCGCGCGTCGCGTACGACGCCAGTTGCCGAAGTTTGGCCGCGATCACGCCCGCTCGACCAGACGGAGCACCTCGCGCACCCCGGCATCCAGGCCCGAGTTCGGGACGCCTTCCTCGCGCAGCAATTCACGCACCGCTTCACGCACACGCGCGGTGACCCGCCGCGCCGCGTTGAAGCAATCCGCCCGCGTCAGGCCCAGCGCGTCCGCCACCGCGTCGTAGGGCATGCCTTCGATCACGTGCATGCGCATGACCTCGTCCTCCACGGATCGCCCGCTGTCGGCTAGTTCGGCCTGCACGCGCGCATACGCCTCGTTGACGAGTGCCAGCGCCCACGCGCGGTCGAACGCATCGGCGGCATCGCCTTCCGACGCCGGCACCGTGTGCATGCCCACCACGCCAGGCCGTCCCGGCGATACGGCATCCTCGGTGCGCGCCCGCTCGCGCGCCGCGTTGCGCGCGATGCCGCGGCAATGGAAGCTCATGGCGTTCATGAGCCAGCGCCGAAGCGGCATGCCGCTCTGGCGCCAGCGCGCAAAGAAGCGCTCATCCGTCAGCGGGCCGACATAGAAGCCCGAAACAAGCTCGTCGCGCTCACCCGCCGATCGCAGCCCGGTTGCGGAGACGTACGCGCCAAGCGCCGTGGTGTAGCGCTCCATGACGTGCCGCCGAAGCGCGTTGCGCGCATCCTCGGCTCGGGCGCGGCCCACGGCATCACCACTGCCCGCCGCGCGGTCGCCGTCCTCGGCGATGGTCAGCTGCGCATCGATCCACGTGGCGTGGGTGCTGGGAAAGTGGTCGACGGGCATGTCAGCCGTCGCTCCCTTCGAGAAAGCGGCGGCCGCGCGGCACTCCATGGACGATCGCGGCCACGCCGCCGATCACCACGTACCGGACGTCACGGGCGTGCAAGCATCTGAATACGTCCGGCAATCGGGCGAGCACGGTCCATGTCCTCGATTGCCGGATTCAGCGCCAGCATCGCGTCCGCCCACTCGATCAGCATCCGGAGGCGTTCCTCCGGCGTGAACTGCGCAAACCACCGTGCCTTCGCGAGGATGTCCTCCTCGCCCCGGTCGTGGCTGATGCTGGGGGCGTTCATGACTTGGATTGTAGGGGATGGAGGGCTGCGCTCAATGCACCGACCCACCGTAATGCCGCTCCGCCTCGTCGTACGCGCGATCGAATCGCTCGCGCAGCTCCGGGCGGATGCGGTCGCGCCACGTGCGGTCGATGAGCCCGACGCGCAGCAGGTCGCCGAGGTGCGCGACGTCGTGCGGGCGCATGGCGAGGAGCTTCATCTCGATGAGGGTTTCGAGCGGGACGCGGGGCCAGGGAACATGGCCATCCTCGCAGGACGGACCGAGCATCGGCGTGCGGACCCGCTCGAAACGGGATGGCTGCTCGTCGGCGATCACCACGTGCACGGCCTGGCTCGGCCGGCCATCGGGTCCATCGAGGAACATCGGCACGCCGTTGACCTCGACGAACACGAATCCATGTGGCGCGAGCGCCTCGGCCGCACGCTGCAGGTCGTCGCGGCGCATCAGGACGTCGACATCCTTCGTGGAACGCGCTCGGCTCGGGTCTCGCGTCTCGACCCATGCCATGACGCTCAGGCCGCCGCAGACGGAAAACGGAACGTCGGCGGCGCGCAGCGCGTCGGAGAATCTCCGCGCCCGATCAAGGAGGCAGTCCATCGTGTAGCCCATCCGTTCAATGACGGGCAAGCGCTGCCAGACCTCCTGGTCGAATCGCATGCCCACAGCGTACGGCCGCCATCATGGACGTCCAAACGAAACCGCCGCCCGGAGGCGGCGGAAGTTCGTGGGTGAATTTTGAAATCCCGGATCTGCAGCCTCAGTTGCCGCACGTCCCCCAGTACGCCAGCAGGATGCCGAGGTCGGACCCATTCACCAGGCCATCGCCGTTGAGGTCGCACGCGCGCGACGCAGCGGTGGAAGTCACCGGCCCCCAGTAGGCGAGCAGGGCACCGAGGTCCGCGCCGTTGATCGCATTGTCGACGTAGATGTCGCCGATGCACTCGCAGGTGTCGGGGGTGCCGTTGTGGTTGATGTCGGGAAGCTCGCCACGGAGGATCTGGCCGTAGTCGACGGTGCCGTCGTTGTTGCAGTCGGCGGACCATTCGAGGAGGACCGAATTGACCGCCCCACCGGGCAAGGTTCCGACACAGTCTGGGCGTTCGTTGAGATCGTTCCAACGACCGTCCGGGCGAATGTTTGCGAAGTCCTCTGCCGCGCCGAAGCAGTCATTTGACGGCTCTCCGGGTGCCCAGTTGGTGAACGACAGTGTGCCGTCGACCCAACCCCAACCCCCTGATGGTTCGGAGTAATCCGGGCGATATCGATCTTGCGTAAGACCGAACCACGCGCCCCCGACGACCTCGGCCGCTCGTGAGTGTTGCAGTAGTTGTACGCAGAACGCCTGTTCCGGTTGAACATTCATCGTCGCGAGGTATGCCCCGCGAGTGGTCGCCACCACCAACGCCTCTGAGTGCGTCGGATCCGGACCGACGTAAAACGACTGATACCAATGCCCGTTCCCGCCCTCGGCGTTTCGCCACTGCACCGGATAGCTCCCAACCACGCACGCCTCGCCGCGGTCGCAGCAGTCGGGGATGTTGTTGCCGTCGTAGTCCGGCAGCTGGCCGCGCTTCACCTGCTCCGCGTCTGCAATTCCATCGTGGTTGCAGTCCCTGAATTCGCAGGTGTCCGGAACACCATTGCCGTTCGCGTCGGCGAGCTGGCCGGTGAGGATCTGGCCGTAGTCGACGGCGCCGTCGTTGTTGCAGTCGGCGGACCATTCGACGATAACGCGATATTGGTGTCCCGCAGGAACGCCCGCTGTCTCTGCATCATTCCAGTAGGAGGCATTGGGGTACTGCAACACACTCTCCCCGCTGCAGCAATTGTCAGGTAGGCCGGGCCCCCAGTTCATGTAGGCCATGGGCTCACCCGTGACCCAGCGCCAGCCCCCAGAGGGCTCCGAGTAGTCGCTTGCTCCGGGATCCTGATAGCCACCGAGGATCGAGTATCCGTCGTGCGTTGCGCCCGAGGTTCGCGAGTGGACGGCGCGGTAGACGAATTCATTCTCGGAAGGCGAAGTGATGGTGACGGCGTGTGCGCCGATCTGTGCGACGTACGACGCGCTGATGTCGATGATCGCCTTGGGGCCCGTCCAGATTCGCTGGTCGTACCAGTGCCCGTTGCCGCCATCTTCAACCCTCCATTGCACCGGGTAGCTGCCGACCACGCACGCCTCTCCCCGCTCGCAGCAATCGGGGATGTTGTTGCCGTTGTAATCCGGCAGCTGCCCCTGCACGACTTGCCGCGCGTCGGCAATGCCGTCACCATTGCAGTCGCCGTCCGCGATCGCGAAGCCGGTGGCGATCCGGCGCGCGATGGTGTTCGCGGGGACGGTGGCGGTCGGCCAGGTGACCACCACGCCGTCATCGCGCAGCGCGATGCCGCCGCCGGTGTTCGTCGATGCATCCAGGTTAATCGCGATGTCGACGAATCGGCCGGTTGCCGGGACATTGGTCATCGGCGTGGACGCGTTCGGCGTGCCCCACCACGTGATCGAGCCGTCAGCGCGTATCGCCATGGAGTGCTGCCATCCGCCAGCGACGCGCGTTGCGCGCAGGCCGACCGGCACGTTGCATGCGCCCGTGTCGTTGTAGCCCCATGCCACGACGGAGCCGTCGGCACGGACGGCAAGTGAGTGCCAGTTGCCGGTGCCGATGGCGACAAAGTCGGATCCGCTCGGAGGAGGTGTCAGGACAAAGGTCCGCCCCCACTGGACGACTTGCCCCGACTTCGTCAAGCCGATGGCGAACCAGTCACCGCAACGAACCTCGGCGAGCGGAACCGCAGGGATGTGAGACTGTTCGTAGCTGTCGTTTCCCCAATGCAAAGCCGTGCCATCGGCACGCAATGCGATGCCGAAGGACTGCCCGACCGCCGCCCGAACGAATCCAGTGGATGTTGGCGGCGGGTTCGGCACGGTGCCGGCACCGAATGCGCGCAACTTGCCGCTGTCATCGATCGCAATGGCATTCCCGTAGGGGCTGCCGCTGACCCATAGGTAAGTGCCGGACGGAAGCGGCGTCGCCCCACCCGCCGAGATGATCGTGCCGGGCGATGCCTGTGCGTGCGCTCCCGTCACCGACGCGCCGACCGCGATCGCCGCGGTCACTCCTGCGATCTTGCTGAACATCTTCTGCTGCTCCTGGTTCGTGTCTTCGATGAGAGATCGGCCTGGCCCCGCACTGCCCGCGGAAGGGCTCGGACCGCCGGAAATAGATCCACCGTGACCGCTCGCTGCGGCCGTGCGCCCGAGAGAATCTGCGCGAAGCGTGGTTATCCGGGCGCTTGTGAGCGTGCTCGCAACAAGCATCGCCAAGGTGACACTGGCACCGAGCTGGCGCAAACCACCGTCACCACGTTGTTTATGCTCCGCACTCCACGGTCGATGTTCGCCGGTGCGCCCACCCTCCGCATCCGCCCCCTCCCGCAGCGCGCGCGCCATCTGCATGCGGTTGAGCCGCGTGCCGTCACTCGTTGCCTTCGTTCCCGTGATGTCTTCCATGCGGCGGGATCGATCCACATCACACGCCCGCTGACGGCACCACCTCCGGAATTTCGTCCACGTTGACGCGATCACGCCGTGCCCCTCGGCTCGCGCCTCACTCGCCCCCACGCTCCATGATCGCCAGCACCTCGTCCACCGCACCATCGAGCTGCGACGGCGGCACGCCCTCCTCGCGGAGCAGGTCACGCACCGCGGCGCGCAGCGCGGCGGCCACGCGTCGCGCGGTGTTCAGGCACTCAGCCTCGGTGCGCCCGGTGCGTGCGGCCACCTGCGCGTAGGTGAGTCCGTCCACCACGTGCATCCGGAACACGGCGTCGTCCTCGCCGCGGCCGCGTGCGGCCAGGTCGGCCTGCACCATGGCATAAGCCTCGTTCGAGAGGGCGAGCGCCCACGCGCGGTCGAAGGCATCGGCAGGATCCAGCT
>Ga0304730_1001843_pt1 | contig 15656 bp, 15 predicted proteins | sample M_130628_MF_Meta_FD_190474 | JGI IMG/M metagenome (GOLD analysis project Ga0304730, IMG submission 190474) | Freshwater microbial communities from Lake Montjoie, Canada to study carbon cycling - M_130628_MF_MetaG (v2) (version 2) | ecosystem: Environmental > Aquatic > Freshwater > Lake | place...
AATTCAGAAAGATCAAACCGAACAGCAGGTGATTGAGTATTTGGATGAATTGGAATTTTTAGCAGAAACTGCAGGCGCTAAATCGGTAAAACGATTTACGCAAAAAATGGCTCACCCCGACAGCAAAACATTTTTAGGAAAAGGAAAGCTGGAAGAAATCAAGAACTACATTTTATTAAAAGGAAACATTACCATTGTAATTTTCGATGATGAATTATCGGGTGCACAAATCATCAATATCGAAAAGTCAATAGGCATGAAATCAATTGACCGAAGTGATTTGATTTTAGACATATTTGCGAGCAGGGCAAAAACAGCACAGGCAAAAACGCAGGTGGAGTTAGCACAATATCAATATATTTTACCTCGATTAAAAGGAATGTGGAAGCATTTGGAAAGACAAGGAGGTGGAGTAGGTACAAGAGGTCCGGGGGAAACAGAAATTGAAACCGATAGAAGGATTGTAAAAGATAAAATTGCGTTGTTGCGCAAACGTTTGGTAGATATCGATCGTCAATCATTTACACAGCGAAAAGAGCGCGGAGAATTTATACGCGTGGCCTTGGTAGGATACACCAACGTAGGCAAATCAACATTGATGAATGTGTTGAGTAAAAGTGAGGTGTTCGCCGAAAATAAATTATTTGCCACATTAGATACCACTACGCGAAAAGTTGTATTTGAACAAACGCCTTTTTTGTTGAGTGATACGGTTGGGTTTATCAGAAAATTACCGCATCATTTGGTGGAGAGTTTTAAGAGTACATTGGATGAAGTAAGGGAAGCAGATATTTTGCTTCATGTGGTAGATATATCACATGCACAATATGAAGAGCAATTGGCGGTAGTAAATAAAACCTTGGTAGAATTAAAATGCGCCGATAAGCCGGTGATAACCATATTCAATAAAATGGATCGATTTGAAGCCATTACATTTGATGAGTGGTTAGAAGATGATGTAAAAGTGGAAATTTTAAGGGAGTTGAAAGAGCGTTGGCAAGAAGAAACAAAAGGAAATTGTGTGTTTGTATCTGCTACAGAAAAAAGAAATTTAGACGGATTAAGGCAAACGATTTTAAATAAAGTAAGGGAAATATATCAGATCAGATATCCGTATAAAGCGGAGTATTTTTATTAGCCCCCTCAATCCCCCAAGGGGGAAGTTTGAAGTGTATAAAATAATTGTATTTGTCGATATGCACAAGCTCCCTTCACCTTTCGGGGGAAGGGTTGGGGAAGGGGGCTTCAAACACCAAACCCCAAACAATCAAAAACATGTCTTGGCATAAAATAGCAGAAAAAACTATAGATTTATTCGTTGATGAAAACCCAATAGTAGAAATAGCATTGGGTGAAAAAAAAGTATGCATCATAAAATGGAAGGACGAAATAAAGGCGTGTGCTGAAAAATGTCCGCATGCGGGTGCTAAAATGGTAGATGGGTATTTAGATGCTTTGGGAAACATCGTTTGTCCATTGCATAAGTATAAATTTAACTTAGAAAAAGGTAGGAATGTAACAGGGGAGGGGTATTTTTTAAAGACGTATTTTGTAGAGCAAAGAGCCGATGGAATCTATATAAACTTGTAGGGAATAAATATTTTTATTTTTTTTAAAAAACTATTTGTTCAAAACATTAAAAGTATTACTTTTGCCACCCTTATTTACTTGTAAAAGTGAAATGAGGTAAATTCCTCCTTAGCTCAGTTGGTTAGAGCATCTGACTGTTAATCAGAGGGTCGCCCGTTCAAGTCGGGCAGGGGGAGCCATAATGGACAAGAGACTAGAAATAGTCTCTTTTTTATTTTTAGAATCTTCCAAATCTTACTGGTATTGATTAAAACCTGAACAAGTATTGAGAAGGGAGTAGTTGCAACTCTTCCTTTTTCCAAAACGACTTTTTCAGAAAAGATGCAACTAAGAATTTTGTGTTTTGTTTTCCCTTAGGACTTCCTGTAAAACGATAGAAGTATTGCTTTATACCAAAGTTTACAATGACTCCAATATGATATAAAGTTAAAAATATCTTACATAATGTATGAAATACATTACATAAAGAAAAGAAAACATTACCTTTGAGAAAATTTAATTTTATGACAAATAAATTATTATTACCCAACAGGTTCAAAAAAATTGGATGGTTCATACTTATCCCGGCTTTTATTGCTGGGGTTATATTAAGCATAACGGGTTATGAGGCGAACTGGCTTCAAACAAATGTATTTGCAATTGTAAACAACGAGTTTTTTGGGAAAACTCTATACTTTCAATTTGTTGAAATAAACATAACCAACACTGCTGTTGGTGTTTTATTTCTTGGTGGTGCTATGCTAGTGGCTTTTTCAAAGGAAAAAACCGAGGATGAATTCATTGTCAATATCAGATTAACCTCTTTGTTATGGGCGCTATTGGTAAATAATATTTTGCTTTTAATTGCTTTCGTTTTTATTTATGGAACAACATTTTTTTCTGTAATGGTCTATAATATGTTTACTGTATTGATAATTTTTATTCTAAGATTTAATTATCTATTATATAAAAATTCTAAAACGGTAATTGATGAAAAATAAAATAAAAATTGAAAGGGCTATTAAGAATTTAACTCAGGAAGATTTGGCAAAAAAAGTTTCAGTAACAAGGCAAACAATAAATGCTATGGAAGCCAATAAATATGTTCCTTCAACTGTATTGGCATTAAAAATCGCCAAAATATTTGAAAAGCCTGTTGAGGAAATATTTATTCTTGAGGAAGCTGATTAGCAAACCCAATAAGATTTGTTGCAACTTTCGTCATTAAGGGGAACTTTAAAAGTAAACAGCTTATAGACATCAATGTTTGTAAGCTGTTTTTATGTCCCTAATGTTGCCAGTCGCAAAGTAAAAAGTTTAAACATGTCAATTTTTGTAAGTTTTTTTGATCTAAAACAGTCTCCAAATTAACTCCCATATAATATTTTATAAATTGAAAATCTTCCGAACAGAGTCTTTAGCCTGTGGAATTTCCCATATTTTTTCACTATTAATTAACAATAATTTAACAAAAAATTAATTAAAAAAAATCTAATTTTTTAAAACTGTTAATATATTTAACATCATAAATTAACAAAAAACAACTAAATAAAAACTAAATTATGAAAAAAATCAAATTATTATTCTCAATTCTATTTCTGGTTGCAACTTCAGCATTTGCTCAGTATGGACATCGATTGTACTTTATCGATTCTACCTCCAACGAAGTATTTAACGACGGTGCTGTTTCGCGTTATGTCACTATAAGTGGAAAACCGGCAACAGTAGCTGCAGGAACAGTAAATACATTTAGTGCTTCAGGTGCTTCGTTCAGCCGAGGACGTTTTATGCAGTGTGATTATTCAGGAAATACTTCTAGTAATTTAAAATACACTATTTATAACGTTGTGAACGGCACCACAATTGAATACCCTGTAAGGTTAAACTCTCTCTGTGATCAAACAACGAAGACTTTTACTCTTTCAGGAAGAGTTGAAACCTCAACAAACCTCGGAGATATATTGTTTCTAAAGACGAGCAGTGCAGGTGTGATATCTTCAGCAAGAGCAATAGAAATTGGCGGTGATGATGAAGCTCTTTGCACAAGGCAAACAAGGGCTACCAATGGCAATTTCTATACATGCGGTACAACTAAAGCAACAGGAACAACAACACCAAGAGCATTCATTATGAGTCACAACAGCGATGGCTCTACTATAAATTGGCTTAAAATAATAGCTAATCTGCCCTGTCCTGCAGGAGCCATTGGTAATGCTGAAGCTACTGCTGTAATTGACGAAACAAATACAGGCAATGTAATAGTTGTGGGAAATGTTAGTAGTGGTACTTGCCAAAATGCATTCATCGCTAAATTTTCAAGTGTCGGCGCATTGCTATGGCTTAACCTTCTTGGTGCCTCAAAAGCTTCAAATTTCAACCTTCAAAACATTCGTGCCACTGACGTTTCTCAGGAATTTGTAATTACAGGAGAAGGAACCAATCCCACAACAGGCAGACGCTCCATTTTACTAGCAAGAATCAACACGTCTGGTGCCTCAGCCTCCTTTCTATGGAGTCGACTAATTTCTTCAAATGGCAGCGCAAATAATGCCGTTAATTCTCAGCGAGGCAATGATGTAGTAATGCGTAAAACTTCTGCCGGTGCTATTTCATATTATGTTGCAGGAGTTTCAAATTATAATTCCGGAACTTCTGACGGAATGTTGTTGCGCACTGACGCCACAGGATTGCCTGTTTACATTAAGGAATATGCTGGGACTAATAACGAATCTTATAATGCCATTGATATGTACTATTCAACCGGTGCCATCGGAGAAGGTGTATCAGCTTTTGGATCTTTTGATTACCGAAATACCAGCGCTACAGCTGCTACCGTGAAAAGGAGTTGGTATTCCAAAACCTATTTCAACTTGGCAAGTGGATGTAATGAATTAGCTGATGCTGCTACAAATATCCAATTTTCAATGACGCCTACAGCATTCACTCCTGGTCTTTCAGGTACATGGGTTAATAACACTTTAAGATACTCAAGCGTATCTGCTTTAAATCTTATACTGTGCTGGTCATCTTCAATTGCATCAGGTTCTAATCTGCGCTTAAGCCAGAGTGATTTGAATGAATCAATGCTTGTTTCAAAGAATGCTAAAATTTATCCTAACCCATCATCTTTTAGTAATGATGTAACATTATCTATTTATTCTGAAACAGAAGATGTAGCGACCGTGCGCGTTTTTGATGGAATGGGAAGGATTTGCCTATCAAGAGAGTTTGCTGTTATTCAGGGTTCTAACGAGGCTAATTTAAGTATAAAGACGCTTAGCAGTGGATGCTATTTTGTATATATTAATACATTAAAAGGAAACGCTCAAAAATTGCGCTTAATCAAAAATTAAAATTTGATTAATATAATCAATCCGGAGAAATAAATCATTTCTCTTTTAATTTTTTAGTAGTTACATACCCAATCATCGCAATATAGTTGCAACTTTCATCAATAAGGTGAGCCATAATGGACAAGAGGTCGTTTTCGACCTCTTTTTTATTTTTACAACCTTCCAAAACCTTACTAGTATTGATTAAAACCTGAACAGGTATAGAAAAGGGGGTAGTTGCAACTTTTCCTTTTTCCAAAACGACTTTTTCAGAAAAGATGCAATTAAGTATCTTTTCTTTCATCTTTCCATCGGACTTCCTGTGAAATAACAAGAGTTAATTAATGGTTCTTTTATTCCAGGAAGATTTAAGATGTTGAAAATTAATGAAACTTAATATTAACTTATACTTTTGAAAAAGGTATGGCCAAATTAAACTATTGTCACCAAAATATTTATTGAATTTATTTTATGATTAGCGATTACTTATTCTGTGATTCATTGTAAATTTTTGACCATACACTATCATTTTTCATTTCACTTTTGTAAATTTTAAACCTTGATCTTATGTAGTCGTAATCCCATTCATGATGAATTGTTCTTTCGTTCAATAATTTTTCCATTAAGCGGTTTATTTCTAATTCTGGAACATTTAGTTCTTTTAATCCTTTAATAATGGCTTCTTTTCTTTCATCAGGATCCATGCCTGCTGTTTGCTGAGGCATCGCTTTATCTAGGATATCCATATCCTTGGGAGACAACCATCCTTTCTTTTCTAAATAATCAACTGGTGTTGATTTTATATCATTGTTACTAAGATTGTTGTTTGAATTTGATTTACAACTTAAAAATACAGTTGCCAAAATAATAAAAAAATATTTTTTCATTTTAAAAATATTTAAAGTATTAAAATTTTTATCTAAAATAATATATTACTATCATTTCAAGAAAAGAATTACAGCAAAAATCTGCATGTTAATTAATTTATCCAAAAAATACCAAAAGAGTGAAATTTTACATTTTTTCCAATTATTGATAAGAATGGAAAATAGGTGGCCTGTAGTTGCATCTTTCGTCATTGAGGGGAGCACTACTTTACAAGCCATCAACAATGTTGGCTCTTTCTTTTAAAGTCAATCAGAAATCGTAGTTGCAACTTTCTGAGTAAGTAAAATTTTCTAATTAAATTTAATTTTCAAACTTAATTAGTTGATAATTATCCAAAGGACTTTTTATTAAAACTAGATAACTAATTTAACGCCTTATGCGATATCTATTAAATTTAATAGCCATTTCAGTGTTACTAAATTCTTGTAAAAAAGACGAAAATCCCATTACAACTGCTGACAAACCAAGCGAACAAAAAACCATAAACCTGACTATCGACGGAAATGCAAGAAGCTTTATAGTCTATCTTCCAACAGGTTACAACAATGCTGGTAAAATGCCATTGATTTTTGCCATACATGGTGGAAGTGGAACGCCAGAGGGAATGATAAACATTGCTAATTTCAAACCTATTGCCGAAAGAGATAAAGTGGTTTTGGTTTATCCAGCTGGAATTCAAAACAATTGGAATGATGGACGACCCACAACACCTAATCAATTAGGAATTAATGATGTAAGTTTTTTCAACCAAATGTGTGATTACATGATAAATAACTATTCGGTTGAAGGCACTAAAATTTATGCTACAGGAATTTCTAATGGCGGTTTTATGTCTTCTCGTTTGGGATGTGAATTGAGTAATCGTATTGCAGCTATTGCAGTGGATGCAGCAACAATTGAAGCAATGACCATTTCACCAAATTGCAATCCTGGTCGAACAGTACCAGTCATATATATTCACGGAACATCAGACCCACTTGTTCCATTTACCGGAGGACAAATGACAGCAGGCGGGACAGCAGGAGGAACTGTTTTATCTCATTTCCAAGCCATAGATAAATGGGTAACAATAATTGGCTGTAATACTACACCAACTATTACGGATTTGCCAGACATTGCAAACGACGGAACAACTATAAAACAAAGGGTGTATTCAGGTGGCATAAATGGTAGTGAAGTGGTAAGTTATGTGGTTTTAAATGGTGGTCATACTTGGCCTCAGGGGTATCAATATTTGAATGAAGCAATCATTGGTAAAACAAGTCAAGATATGAATGCCTGCGAAGTCATTTGGACTTTCTTTAAAAGGTATATTAGATATTAACGCTCATTTAATTTGTTCCACAAATACCAAATATTTCAGTTTTCTGATAGTTATATACTCAAGCATAGTATTTAAGTTGCAGCATTCGTTACAAGCGGGTAGCCCAAATGGACAAGCCATCAGAATTATGTCTTTTTTATGTCTATCAATGCGTCAAGGTAGTCGCATCTTTTTTCATTTTTTTGTATTTTCATAAGCACAATTAAATAATATGGCAACGAAGAAAAGTTGGCTTGATAAATTAAATGAAAATAAAGAGCCAAAAATTAAAAGAATTGATATTGACTTTGCCGATATTCCATCAGGCAGTAACATGCTAATTGCTACGCCAAAAATCATAGATAAGTATATTAAAGAAATTGGTGTCGGAAAGCGAATAAATATAAAAACATTAAGGAAAGACCTTGCTATAGCGCATAATGCTGATTACACGTGTCCAGTAACTACAGGAATATTTTTGCGAATTGTGGCAGAAGTAAATTATGAAAAGTTGCAACAAGGAATACGTTTTGAGGAAATCACCCCTTTTTGGAGAGTGATTGAACCGAATAGTGTATTAGCCAAGAAACTCACATTTGGACAAGATTTTTTACTACAACAAATTGAAAAAGAAAGTGCAAACTGAAAAAGTTTATACTTTTATTGTGTAACCTTTTTTATGTTTTATGGATAAGCTAGTTCAATTTTTTAAAAAGTACCGAAATGAAATCATTGTCGGCGTGCTTGTATTTCTCTTTTTCATTTTCAGAGATATAATTAAGTCATTCTTCTAAAATTGCAGGAAGTTCAAGCGTTCATCACTAAGTCCCCTTTTACCCCATTCATCATCTTAGTTGTATTATTAAAAAAATTTAGTAAATGAACTTCAAAATAAAATCTTTGGAAGCGAATGAATTCTTAAAAGTTTTTATTTTTGGTCTAAATCAAATTATTTCAAAATGAAATCTCCCTTCAGCAAATATCTCTACATTGGCTTTCTACTTTTAGGTTTGTATCAAGCATTTTTTTCTAAAGACTATATTCAATCTGCAGCTTCTCTTGGAATAGGATTGGCATTTGACCCATTCAATCCAGAACAAAAATGGATTGACAGACCGACTTGGCAAAAAGCAGTTTTAATCATTCACCTTGCTTTGGTTGCCGCAATGTTTGGATTTGGAATTGGGTTGAATGATAAATAAATTTCCAAGCAGTCTAGTTTTTTATTTTCCTGATAGCAAACTATTAATTGCTTATACTTTTATCATTTATAGGATAGAAAAAATAAAAAGGTTATTCTTGAATAACGTAAACATTCTATTATTTTTTTTCACAGATAGTTAATTATGACTCCAAATTTTGTAACCAATTTTGAGCATATTTTTTGTTGTATCGGTTTAAAACACAGGCACTTTGTTTTCCAATTTGCAGGCATAGTAATACAATAATAATTTTATTGGCTGAAAATTTCATTGGATTATTCCAAATTTCCAAAATAAACAATTGCATGTTCGTTAATTAAATCAAATTATTTAACTAAGTTTATAAGCAAATAATGCACTACTAAAAGTGTTTTTCAGAAGGGCCTACCATTAATATAGTTTTTTATATGATTTTTTTTAATTTTTTATTTAGATCAGCATATCATTTTTTTATCATTTTTTTACTTGTTTTTGGTCTAGTTTCAAACCGCGTACAAGCCCAACTCGTTATAAATGAAGGCTCCAATAAAAATTATTCCGTCAAAGCTGATGAAGACAATGAATATCCCGATTGGATTGAGATCTACAACAACAGTAACGACAGTGTCAGTCTACTGAATTATTCACTGACTGATGATATTTCCCTTCCTTCGAAATGGACTTTCCCCAACATTAAACTAGCGCCTCATGGGTTTAGAATTATTTATTGCAGCGAAAAAGACCGAAAACCAATAAGTTCATTCACGGAAGTACTAAACACTAGCTCTTTTAATCCCAATCCAGGCTGGAATACCCATATTTTCTCCCGACCTTTTTATTGGGATGGCGTATCCAATCTGATGATCAACACCTGCACTTATCGTGCCAGCGGCTACACATCAAATTCAATATTCAATCAAACCACCACAACATATCAGTCTACCGTTTACACAGCGGTGGATGACAATGAAAGCGCCTGTTCAAATTTGAATGGCACCACTTCAAACAAAAGACCCAACATGAAAATTAATGGGCAGGTGGTTGGAACAGGTAGTTATAATAATTCGGGCACAGATTATCCTGCTCCATATGGCAATTGGTATTGGTCTGCTAAAAACCAGATGATAATTCCCGCAGCCGAGTTGATTGCTGCAGGATTGACGGCAGGAAACATCACATCGCTTGGTTTCGATGTGGTCAGTACCGATCCCAATACCGTATACACCTACCTGATTATCAACATGAAACTCGTAGTTGAAAATGAAGTGTCCAACACTTTTCAACAGCTGAACAATGACCTTAATTTACATACCAATTTTACACTAAAAGGAAAAGGGGAAACCATCTACCTTTTCAATCCAACCGGTCAACAAATAAGCAGTCTGTATGTGGATTGCATAAAGATCAACAGTAGCAAAGGTTCCCCAATTGATGCCGCAGCAAGCAAGGTGTTCTTTCCTTCTCCAACACCTGGGACAAGTAACAATAGTAGTACAGGGTACACGAGTATATTACAACAGCCTTTATTTTCAAAACCGGCGGGTATATTTTCAGGGGCTCAAACAATTACAATTACCAATCCCAATAACATCGCTTCCACTATACATTATACACTAGATGGAAGCGATCCTTTACTATCTTCTCCGTCCTACAACGGTGTCCCTATTTCCTTTTCTACCTCTACAGTGTTGAAAGCTGCTTGTTTTTCTGCTGAACAAATATCAAGTTTAGTCAGTACAGCTAGTTATCTAATCGGTATTTCGCATACCACACCTGTTCTTTCTGTTGTAACTGCCAACAACAACTTATATGGCAGCACGGGTATTTTCGACAACTGGCAAAATGATTGGGAAAGGATTGCACATGCAGAATATTTCAACACCGACCAATCTATGATTTTCTCACAGCCAACTTCTATACAAATTGATGGTGGTGCAGGAGGCAGCCGTTCACATCCCCAGCACTCCTTCCGACTAGAACTAGACAACTCCGTTTTGGGTGGTGGTACTGTTTATTATCCTTTACTACCGGATAAGCCTAGCCGAAACAAATACAGTCGCATCTACCTAAGAAACGGGAGCAATCAGTTTCTTCAAATACCTTATAAGGATGCCTGTGGGGTGAAAGTGCTTTGTGACGAAACCAACAATTACTATTCTGCTTACAGGCCCGTTTCCGTTTACATCAACGGATCCTATTTTGGTTTGTATGAACTAAGAGAAAAATTCGATACTGAATATTTCAAAGAAACAGACGGTGCGGATTCCTGCGATTTGCTTTCGCAGAGCTTTTGGTATGGCGGTGTGTTGCGTGCCATAAATGGAACCGTTGATTCATTTTATGCTGCTAGAGCGGCTTTTGAGCGAATCAATCCTGCCGATAACAATTTTTGGAACAAAGCCGACCGGTATTTCGATTTGAAATATTATACTGATTATATCATTGCCGAATCGTTTATCCACAATAATGACTGGCCATACAACAACATCAAAATATATCGTTCTGCAAAAACCAATTGGCGTTACCGTTTTTGTGTTATCGATGTAGAATTGTCTTTGGCGCCAAATGGTTGGTCTAGTTCAAATGATGACCCTTTCAGCTTTCTTTTTCAACAAGACCCAAACATTCCTTATATCAATGTATGGCTGCGAAGTATACAAAATAATTCCTATAAGCGTTATTTCATCAACCGTTATGCTGATATACTCAACACTTCATATCTTCCTGGAGTACTTTCTGAAAAAGAAAACAAGATATATACAGAGATGGCGCTCGAAATGCCAAAAGAATATCAACGATGGGGCGACCCCAGCAACATCGCCGAGCAAATGAACGCTTTCAATAACAACCATCTTACACTAAAATCAGAATATACTTCCAGAGGTCAAAAAGTTAGAAATTTCATCAAGTCAGGATTTAATCTACAACGTCAAGTGGAAGTCACACTTGATGCTTATCCGGCAGGTGCAGGAAAAGTCCGAATCTCCACCATCATACCGAATCAACTGCCTTGGAAAGGAATTTATTTCAATGGTAATCCAGTTGAAATAGAAGCTGTAGCCAATCCAGGATACACCTTTTTATATTGGGAAAAGAATGACCTAATTACTCAACTAGATACCAGCAAAACCCTCGAATTTGATATTCCTAAAGATATCACCTTCAAAGCGATTTTTGCAGAAACACCTTTTGGTTTTCCAAAAAAATTGGGAGCAGATATTCGTGCTTTGATTTATCCTAACCCCGGCAATGGATTGTTTTCTGTATTTCTAAATGATGTAGATGACGGCAATTACGATATGCAAATAACCAATGCGATTGGTCAATTTATCGGGTCCTACCAAATCATTGTTACAGCTAGAAAAGGTATTATAAATCCCGATTTAACAAAAGCTCCTTCAGGAATTTATTTGATAAGAATCACCCGTAACCGAAAATCCTGGATACTGAAATACTTGAAAACAGATAACTAACAGCTACCATGGAAATGAAAAAATATCTAGTCAACATATTCTTCGTTTGTTTATTAACGTTAGTCCTGTTTGCATGCAGAAAAGATCCAGCAAATTCTGATGCAAATCCGTTTGTATATAATCCCGACTGGACAGAAGCCTCCCATGGAAAAGCAGCGCCAAATTATCAAACGGTTTTTCCCCAGGATAAAGTAAATCGATTAGATATTGAAATAGATTCTGTAGAATGGAACAATATTAACATCAATATGGAAACGATTTGTGGCATCCCTTTCGGTGCCATGGTCAATGGAGATGGTCCCTCTACTTTTGCTGATGCCGAATATGTTTCCTCCACAGTATCTTTCAAAGGTAAAAAATGGAAAAATGTTGGGTTTCGTTTAAAAGGAAATAAAGGTTTTTTTTATGCTTGGAATAATGGCATTTCCAAACTTCCTTTTCGATTAAATTTCGATAAGTTCGAAGACGAGTTCCCCGGTATCATCAACCAACATTTTTATGGATTCGAAGAGCTCAATTTTTCTCCAGGACTGAACGACCCTTCATTGATTAGAGAGAAATTGGCAGCAGATATTTTTAGAAATGCCGGAGTGCCTGCAGCACAAACTTCCTTCTGTCGTGTATTTGTTGATATTGGCAACGGGCCCAAATACTGGGGTCTATACTGCATGCTCGAACTTCCTGAAGACAATATGATTCGAGTACAATTGGGAGAAACAATTGGGAACATGTATAAACCAACTTCAAGGTTGAATTTTTTTGATATTCATGATTTTGAAAAGAAAAATAATAATCTGGTAAACGATTATTCAGATATTAGTCAATTGATTCAATTGCTCAACAGTCCACTTCGCATCTCCAACAACACTCAATGGAAAGCTGATTTGGAAAAATTATTAAACATTGATGCATTTCTTCAGTGGTTGGCCGTTAATAATGCCATTGTAAATAAAAATAGTTACGGAAACAATGATGAAAATTATTATCTCTATAATCATTCAATCACTGGTTTCAATTGGATTCCTTGGGACAATGATGAAACATTAAATGGCAATCCAGGTATTGTTGGCGTTCCGGGCGGTGGTCAAAATGGGCTATCGTTGAGCATGAATGAAGTAACAGCCAACTGGCCGTTGATCAGGTACCTGTTGGATAATAGCAATTATCAGCAGATTTACAAAAACAAACTCCGTAATTTTTTGAACTTGCAAATGGAGTCGGGGGATTTAGACCGAAAAATAGATGCATATCATAGTCTTATCACTCCTTATGTAGTAGGAATCGATGGTGAACAGCCGGGTTATACTTATTTAAACAATAGTGGAGAATTTGTGATAGAGAAGAACAATTTACATGTGCACATTCAAAACAGAATCAATGTAATCAATCAATTTTTACCTTAATAAAAAAATGGAATTGCTTGACCAATTTAACTTTATTTCTATTGACGTGCTCAATCAGAAAAACCTGTTGTCTAATCGGCAAGATAGAAAATTTGTTATATCGGCCGAAGCTTTGCCAGAAATCCTTAACGCTTGTTTGGCGGAGTATGATGTGCTTGAAATAGCGGGCACAAGAAATTTCAAATACACAACTACCTACTATGATACCCTTGATTTTCACATGTACCATGAGCATCAGCGAGGTAAACAAAATAGGTGCAAAATAAGAACTAGATTTTATGTAGACAGCCAGATTGGTTTTGTTGAGGTAAAAATTAAAAATAATAAAGACCGAACCATCAAACATCGAGTGATGGGGATGGAGCTGGTAGCCGGAAAATCGGTCATCGAAAGCAATACCCAATATTCGATTGACGAACTGGAACAGGTATTTGAATTGCAATACAAAAGAATAACGCTATTGCATAAAAAAAAACTGGAAAAAGTGACAATAGACAGTGAATTGACGTATGCGAAAGGTTCACATCGATTCGATATTGAGCATCTTATTTTCGCAGAAGTAAAAACGAATGATGCGCATGACATCACTTTTTGCCAGATTATGAAATTAATGGGAATTAGAAATGGCTCACTTAGTAAATACTGTTTGGGCGTCATCAGTTTTTATCCAAACATCAAACAAAACAGCTTTAAACTATCTTTAAAGAAAATATTTAAAAACCCCGCAGATGCAACTAATGAACATACTGGGATTTAATGTGATTAACAGCGAATTATTAAGCCGCTATTTGTTGAATTTAATGTTTGCAGTTTTACTCATCAGAGGAATTTATTATACCAATTACAGAAGAACCGATCTTTTTCTGACTTTTTTTTCATTCAACAACATTATTTTCTTCGTTTCTTTCATGCTGAACAAGGTGGAATTAAGCACTGGAGCCGCTTTTGGACTGTTTGCCGTTTTTTCAATTTTGAGATATCGAACCGAGGGTATATCTGCCAAAGACATGACCTATCTGTTTTTGAACATTGCTATTGGATTGCTCACGGCTGTTAGTACTGGCAATATTTTAGATATTTCACTTATTGGTGCAATGATATTGTTCATCACCTTCATTTTGGAAAGCATTTTCTTCATAAAGAAAGAAAGCGCTAAAGTGATCCAATACGACGATATCAAATTTATACATGAAGACCAGAAAGATTTATTGCTGGCAGATTTGAAAAAAAGAACCGGTTTGGAAGTGAAAAGATTTATCATAAAAGAAATTGATTTTCTAAAAGACTGTTGTACCATTACCATTTATTATTTAGAAAAATGAAAAAAATAATTATCTCAATTTGTTTATTGATAAGCAGTTTCCAACAAACATTTTCGCAGGCAACCAAAGCAGATCCGAAAGATGCTGAAGGATGGTACAGTGCTTCACTGAAGTTTGATCTTCCTCGGAAATGGGAAAGCAATCTCACCTATGAATTTCGGTACTACAACAACCTTAAAACCTATTACGGTACTTATATTTCTTTGTCTGGAACGAAAGCAGTCAGTAAGATTGTTAAAATGAGCGGGGAGTACAGAATTGCATTTCTTAGTAAAGGCATAACGCACCGATATACATTGGGAATGGAAGGCGCTTGGAAAATAAAAAAGAAATTGGAATTAAGTGGTCGTTTTCAACTGCAAAATCGGATACAAGATTCTTATGACCCTTTGGAAATGAATGATAAAACCTTGTTTTGGAGAGTTAAGGCACAAGCAAAATATCCGCTAAATAAGAAATTGGATGTGTATGCATCGGTTGAACCTATCATGGAGTTTGCAGGCGATAATTTTGTTGATAATTGGAGAAATATTATCGGCATAAAATATAAAATCTACAAGAAAACCAAACTGGATTTGTCTTATTTGTACAGACCGGATTATGGTAAAAAGACCTATAACAGGTATTACAATATTTTGAATCTGAATATTACGTACAATTTAAAAATCAAAGAGAAAAATAAGAAGAATAAGAAAAAGAAATAACTTTTCACATCTATGAAAAACGTGCATCTTAAATTATCATTGGCCTGATTAATCATCTGGCATTTTCAATATAATGCCGATGTGGTAGCTGTTTGGGACAATTTTATTGGAACATTACAGATATCCAATCGGTATTACTCGATTTGCTCGCACAATAAATTTCAGTTTCATCAAGCTCAAAATATATTTCAAGTTAATTATCAGCAATAAGATGTTGTAATTAAAATCTATAAGAATATTCAAGCAAAACCAATCAATCTCAATACCCAAAATGGGAAATATAATTTTTTTGCAAAAAAATAGAACAATGCATTGCTTTGATTTAGGTAAAAAAATTGGCCACTACTTTTCACGAAAAAATAAAAAACTTTTTCAAAATTTTAACGTATATTCAATTTATCATCTATCATCCTTTAAAATTTGAATTATGAAATCGTTCTTATTTTCTGCCATCCTTTTTGCTTTCGGTTTTATTTTCAAT
>Ga0304730_1001846_pt1 | contig 15634 bp, 11 predicted proteins | sample M_130628_MF_Meta_FD_190474 | JGI IMG/M metagenome (GOLD analysis project Ga0304730, IMG submission 190474) | Freshwater microbial communities from Lake Montjoie, Canada to study carbon cycling - M_130628_MF_MetaG (v2) (version 2) | ecosystem: Environmental > Aquatic > Freshwater > Lake | place...
GCTTCGCGTCGCCCGCCGGACCAGCGGTTTTACGCTGGTCGAACTCCTCGTCGTGATCGCGATCATCGCCACGCTCATCGGCCTGCTCCTGCCGGCCGTGCAGTCGGTTCGCGAGGCGGCCCGACGGACACAGTGTGCCAATCAGATGAAGCAGGTGGGGCTCGCCATCGTGCAGGTGCACGATCAGAAGCGGGCCTATCCGATGGGTCGCGACTCTCGCGAACAGTTCGGCCAGTCGTGGACCTTCCGCGTGCTGCCGCTGCTGGAGCAGACGTCGATCTACGATGCGCTCTCCAAGGACAAGACCGTGCCGATGTGGGACGACCGCAACGCCGTGGCGATGCGGACGGCAGTGCCGACGTTCTTCTGCCCAAGTCGCCGTGCCCCTACCACCGACCGCAACTTCGACAACAACGACCAGTCTCCGGTGAGGGAAGGCGTGGCCGCGGGGGGCGACTATGCCGCCAACGCCGGCACCTACTTCCTCTACGCATCCGGCACGACCGGCCCTCTCGATCCGCGGCAGGCCGGACCGATCCACACGTTTTCAAAGGTGCGGTCGGCCCAGGTGAGCGATGGCCTTTCCAAGACGTTCGCGGCGGGTGAAAAGCACATTCCGAAACTCGACTCGTCGGTGGCAGCCGCCATGACGCACTACGAGCAGGGAGACACCGCTTTTTTCGCCTCCGACAATCCGTATGTCTGCTTCCGTGACCCGGCGCGCGGGCTCGCAGGCGGAACTGACGACACGAACCGGCGCAAGTTCGGGAGCCTGCACCCGGGCGTGACGCCGTTCGTGTTCCTCGACGGCCACGTCGAGTCGATCGAGAACGACATCGACCTCACGGTGCTGCGGTGGTACTGCTCGATCGGGGACGGCAACGACCCGACCGCTCCCGCCGACGGCGCCGACGGCACCTGATCGGCTACACTGGCGGCCCCGCCCCTGGAGCCACCAGCCATGTCGAAACTGCTTCCCTGTCCGCTCTTCATCGGCGGCGAGTGGATCACCGTGTCGGGCGTCGCGACCACGCCCGTTTACAACCCGTCGATCGGCGAGGTGATCGCCGAGACTCCGCTCTGCGGAGCCGACGTCGTCGATCAGGCAGTGCAGGCCGCGGCGAAAGCCTTTCCCGTCTGGATGGAGACTCCCCCGGTCGAGCGGGCGCGCATCCTGTTTCGGCTCAAGGTCCTCCTCGAGGACCACTTCGACGAACTCGCCCGCAGCGTGACCACCGAGCACGGTAAGACGCTCGCCGAAGCCCGCGGCGACGTCCGCCGGGGCCTCGAGAACATCGAGTTCGCCTGCGGGGCGCCGAGCCTGCTGATGGGCGAATCGGCCGAGAACGTTGCCCGCGGCATCGACTGCGACTCGATCCGCCAACCGCTCGGCGTGGTGGCCGGCATCACGCCCTTCAACTTTCCTGCGATGGTCCCCCTGTGGATGTGGCCGATCGCGATCGCCTGCGGCAACACATTCGTGCTCAAGCCGAGCGAGAAGGTGCCGCTCACCACGATCCGCATCGCCCAGCTCGCCCAGCAGGCCGGACTGCCCGCCGGTGTGCTCAACGTGGTTCACGGCGGCCGCGAGGCGGTCGATGCGATCCTTGCGCACCCGATCGTCAAGGCAGTTTCATTCGTCGGGTCCACGCCCGTGGCCCGGGAGATCCACCGGATCGGCACCGCCAACGGCAAGCGGGTGCAGGCCGCCGGCGGTGCGAAGAACTTCGTGCTCGTGATGCCCGATGCCGACGTCTCCAACTCCTCGACCGGGATCCTCGAAGCCGCCTTCGGCTGCGCTGGCGAACGGTGCATGGCCGGCTCGACCGCGATCGCGATCGGCAAGGCCGCCGATACGGTCCTCCCGCAACTCGTGGACGTCGTCTCGAAGATTAAGGTTGGCCCCACCGACCGCGATGCCGAGGCGCAGATGGGGGCGGTGATCACCAGGCAGCACGCCGACCGCGTCTGCGATCTGATCTCCCAGGCGGCCGGTCAGGGGGCGAAGCCGCTCACCGACGGGCGGACGACGCGGGTCGCATCGGCTCCCAACGGCTTCTTTGTGGGCCCCACCGTGCTCGACCACGTCCGCCCCGAAATGGTGACGATGAAGGAGGAGGTCTTCGGCCCCGTGCTCAACGTGGTGCGGATGGACGACCTCGATGCGGCGATCGAACTGGCCAACTCATCCCCCTACGGCAACGGCGCGGCGATCTTCACGCGGAGTGGCAAGGCGGCGCGGGAGTTTCGCCACCGCGTGCAGGCCGGCATGGTGGGCATCAACATCGGCGTGCCGGCTCCAATGGCCTTCTTTCCGTTCAGCGGCTGGCACGCCTCCTTCTTCGGTGACCTCCACCTCCAGGGCCGCGAGAGCGTGGCCTTTTTTACGCAGCAGAAGGTGACGACGACCCGCTGGTTCAGCTACGGCGAAGGGACGATCTGGGCCGATCGGTGACGCATGACGTGCTGCCGGCCGCTTTTGCTCAGGCGGCCTGCGCCGCCGGTCGGGCGGTGAAAGGCTCGGCTTCCGACGGGAAGGATATCCCGAGTCGCCTCGCCTTCCCCCGACCCGACCCGCTGCCGTTTCCGACCGCGATCTTCTCGGGTGCGTGTTCGTTGGGCAAGGCAGAGGGATCGGTGCGAGGCCGGCGAGCGTCGGCTATCCTGCCGTTGGCTCGCCGACTCGCACCGTCCCGCCGCCGGCTTCGGCATCGGCCTGCTCAGAACGCGGATCAACTATGCTCGAGTATCCCACGGTGAGTGCACATTCATGACGCTCCTCATCAAGAACGCCGACATCGTCAACGCCGACAGTCGCTATACGGCCGACATCCTCTGCGAAGGGGAATCGATCACACGGATCGACCGCGGCATCGCTCCGCCACCCGGTACCGAGGTGATTGACGCGACCGGGAAGCACGTCTTCCCGGGCTTCATCGACCCCCACACCCACATCTACCTGCCCTTCATGGGCACATTTTCGAGGGACGACTACAAGACTGGCACGAAGGCCGCCCTCGTCGGCGGCACGACCACCATCTTCGAGATGGTCTGTCCGTCTCGGAGCATGTCGCCGGCGGAGGGGTTTTCGCTCTGGCGGCAGCAGGCCCATGAAAAAGCCTGCTGCGACTACACGTTTCACATGGGCGTGACGCGGTTCGACGCCGATTCGGCATCGCAGCTCCGCGAGATCGTCAAGGCAGGCGTGGGCAGCTTCAAGGTGTTTCTCGCCTACAAGGGGGCCTTCGGTGTCGACGACGCCGAACTCTGGCAGACGCTCGCGCTCGCGAAGGAACTCGGCGTGATCGTCACCGCCCACTGCGAGAACGAGACGCTCGTCAGCCAGCTCCAGCAGCTGCTGCTCGCGGCGGGCCGCACCGGCCCCGACGCCCACCTCGACAGTCGGCCGCCGCGGGTCGAAGCCGAGGGCGTGCACCACCTGATGACCTTCGCCGAACTCACCGGCGCCCGCGTCTACATCGTGCACCTCTCCTGCCGGGAGGCCCTCGACGCCGCGATCGCCGCCCGACTGCGGGGCGTGAAGGTGTCGATCGAGACGCTGATCCAGTACCTCGTACTCGACAAGACCTGGGCCGAGAAGCCGAGCTTCGAGGGGGCTAAGTACGTGATGTCGCCGCCGCTTCGCGACGCCTCCAATCAGGCGGTTCTTTGGAATGGCCTCGCCAGCGGCCTCGTGCAGACGGTCGGCACCGACCACGCCCCCTTCGACTTCCTCACGCAGAAGCCGATGGGCAAGGACGACTTCACGAAGATCCCCAACGGCATTCCGTCGATCGAGGATCGGATCAACCTCCTCTGGACGCACGGCGTGAAGCGGGGCCGCCTCTCGCTTCAGCAGTTCGTGGCGGTCGCGAGCACCAACGCGGCGAAGATCTTCGACCTCTGGCCACGGAAGGGCGTGATCCAACCCGGCGCCGACGCCGACCTCGTGATCTATGACCCGTCGTACCGCGGCACGCTCTCGGCGAAGACGCAGACGCAGGCGGTCGATTACAACGCGTTCGAGGGCTGGCCCATCGAGGGACGGCCGGCGGTGGTCACCGTCCGCGGCGAGGTGGCGGTCCGCGACGGTCGCTTCTGCGGCACCGTGGGCCGGGGTCGGTTCCTGAAACGCAGGCCCACGTAGGGTGAGGCCTGTGGCATTTGGGAACCAAGCCCATTCGGAGCCGGCGGTGACATGCTCGAAGCCGGCGGCATGTGCGAGTTCAATGCCCCAACGGTACGGCGCTGCCCAGCGTCCGCACATGTCACCGTCTTCTGCGCATGCCCCCGACCGACTCCGCCGAAACTGCTAACCTCGGGCGTGAGGCCATTGACGAGCGGACCTATGAAAATGACGTTTTCGGCATCTGCCATATGACCCGGGAGGGGCTGCCGGTGGCCTCGAGCGGGCTGTGGGAGCAAGCGAAGCCGGAAGCCTGGGAGTCGTGCGCTGCACGACTCCCGCAAGCTGGTGCCGACGCCGGGACGGCGGCGACGGCGCGAAAACCGATAGGCGAAGCGCAGTGGACACGCAGTGAACGGAGGCCTGGAGGGCCGACGTGAACGTCAAGCAAGAGGCCACCGGTAGCCCCGACTTGGTTCGGGCAGCGCTGCGGCCAGGTAAGACATGATCAACAGCAACGCGCCCGACCTGCGGCTCTGGAACGAAGACCTCGCGCCCGTGTCGCCCGAGAAGCGGACGTGGACGTGGTGGAACGTGGCCGCCCTCTGGATCGGGATGGCGGTCTGCATCACCACCTACACGCTCGCCGCCAGCCTGATCGAGCAGGGGATGAACTGGTGGCAGGCCACGCTCACCATCCTCCTCGGCAACCTGATCGTGCTCGTGCCGATGACGCTCAACGCCCATCCCGGCACGCGATACGGGATTCCGTTTCCCGTTCTCCTGCGGGCACCGTTCGGCACGCTCGGGTCGAATGTTCCGGCGCTGATGCGCGGACTCGTTGCCTGCGGCTGGTTTGGCATCCAGACCTGGGTGGGCGGCGCCGCGATCTATGCCACGGCGGCCGTGATCCTCGGCTTCGATCCCGCCGCGCGGCAACCCCTGCCGGTGCTCGGAATCTCCGCAGGCGAGTTCCTCTGCTTCATGATCTTCTGGGCCGTGAACGTCTGGTTCATCATCCGCGGCATGGAGTCGATCAAGTGGATGGAGGCGGCGAGCGCGCCGTTCCTGCTGCTCGTTGGCCTGGCGCTTGTTGGCTGGGCCTGGAAAGCCGCCAACGGGTTTGGGCCGATCTTGGCGCAGCCCTCGAAGTTCGCGTCGGCGGCGGAGTTCTGGCCCGTGTTCGGCTCCGGGCTCACCGCCATGATTGGCTACTGGGCCACGCTCTCGCTCAACATCCCCGACTTCTCGCGATACGCGCGGTCGCAGCGCGACCAGGTGATCGGGCAGGCCGTGGGTCTGCCCACCACGATGACGTTCTACTCCTTCATCGGGATCGTGGTGACGAGCGCTACGGTGGTGATCTTCGGTGAGGCGATCTGGGATCCCGTGCAGGTGATCGCCCGGTTTGGCAACCCCTGGCTCTCGGCGCTGGCGCTCGTCACGCTCACGGTGGCCACGCTCTCCACCAACATTGCGGCCAACGTCGTCTCGCCCGCCAACGACTTCGCGGCCCTTGCGCCCCGGCTGGTGAGCTTCCGCACCGGCGGCCTGATCACCGCCGCCATCGGCGTGCTGATGTTTCCCTGGAAGCTCTACCAGGATCCGAGCGGCTACATCTTCACCTGGCTCATCGGTTACAGCGCCCTGCTCGGGCCGATCGCCGGAATCATGATCGCCGACTACTTCGTCTGGCGGCGGTGCCGGCTGGTGGTGGACGACCTCTACCGCTCCACGGGCGAGTATCGCTACACCGGCGGGTTCAGTCTCGTGGCCTTCGCCTGCCTCGCGGTCGCCGTGCTCCCCAACCTGCCCGGCTTCCTGGTGCGGATCGGGGCGGCATCGGAATCGGCATTCCCCGGCTGGCTCGTGGCGGGGTACCACTACGCCTGGTTCACCGGATTCGCCCTCGCGTTCTCGCTCTATTGCCTGCTGCGTCCGCTCCTGCCCCGTTGCTAGGGAGGCTCTTATGGCCGTCGCCAACCCGTCCACCCCCGCACTCCCCCCGTGCGGCCATCATCCGCGTCCCTATGCGGGGCCGTCGAAGCAGGAGGTGATCGGGCTCCGGAAACAGTTCGTGAATCCGGCGATCTTCACGTACTACAAGGAGCCCCTGATGATCGTCGAGGGGCACATGCAGTACCTCTACGACGAGACGGGACGGCGCTACCTCGACGGCTTCGGCGGAATCGTCACCGTCAGCGTGGGCCACTGCCACCCGAAGATCGTGGCGGCCGTCAACCGCCAGAACGAGATCATCCAGCACACCACCACGATCTACCTGAATCCCTGCATCGCCGAGTACGCCCGCGACCTCGCGGCACGGATGCCCGGCGATCTCAAGGTCTGCTACTTCACCAACTCGGGATCCGAGGCCAACGACCTCGCGATCCTGATGGCCCGGGCGTCCACAGGCAACTTCGACATCCTCGCCCTCCGCAACTGCTACCACGGCGGCAGCATGCAGACGATGGGTCTGACGAGCCACCACACCTGGAAGTACAACGTGCCGCACTCGTTCGGAGTGCACCACGCGGTCTTCCCCGACCGCCTCCGCGGGCCCTACGGCTACGACGACCCGCAGGCGGGACCGAAGTATGCGGCCGACATCAAGAACCTGATCGAGTTCGGCACGCCGGGGAAGGTTGCCGCCTTCGTCGCCGAGAGCATCCAGGGTGTGGGGGGAGCCGTGGTATTTCCGGACGGCTACCTGAAGGCAGCCTACGAGCACGTCCGCGCCGCCGGCGGCCTGTGCATTGCCGACGAGGTGCAGTCGGGTTTCGCCCGCACCGGCTCCCACTTCTGGGGCTTCGAAACGCAGGGTGTGATCCCCGACATCGTCACGATGGCGAAGGGAATCGGCAACGGGGCGGCGCTCGCAGCGGTGGTGACCACACCCGCGATCGCGCAGGCCCTCACGTCGCGTATCCACTTCAACACCTTCGGCGGCAATCCGATCTCCTGCACGCAGGGCCGGGCCGTCCTGCAGGTGATCGATGAGGACGGCATCCAGGCCAACGCCGCCACGATCGGGGCGAAGCTCAAGGCCGGCTTCCAAGACCTCACCCGCCGGCACGACGTGATCGGCGACGTGCGGGGCCTGGGCTTGATGCTCGGGATCGAACTCGTGAAGGACCACTCGGCCAAGGCTCCCGCCAAGGAGGAGTGCGTGCGGGTGTTCGAGCGGTGCCGGGAACTGGGCCTGCTGATCGGCAAGGGGGGGCTCCACGGCAACGTCCTACGGATCAAGCCGCCCATGTGCCTGACCGCCGCCGACGCGGATTTCATGCTGGAGGCCCTGGACGCCGCGTTTCGCGAGATCTGAGGTTTTCGCGGCTCTACCGGCCTGTGGGCCTCCTCGGCCCACCTGTTCCGCGTCGTAACCTTTGGGCTGCTCGGCCGTTGAAGAGCCTATGGCAGCGGCCTGCGCCGTTGCTATTCTTCTCCCAAGAGAGGTGAGCAATGGCATCTACAGTTGACAAGCGGCGAGCAGTGGCCGCCTTCGCGGCGGATCGGAATAAGCAGGGCTCGGGTCGGCGGTTCCTGAAACGGGCCGCGGTCGCCCTGCTCATCCTCTTGTTCTTCGCCATGCCGACCCTCTGGGCATTCGGGTTCTTCTCCAGCCCGAAGGCCGTCGTCGAGGTCAAGCAGTTGGTCGACCAGCAGGTCGCCGAATACGACCGGGTCGCTCGCGGTGAGGTCCCGTACGGGGCCTCGCCGAGTTCCGGCGCGATCTACGAGAAGATGCGAGACATGCCCCGGGAATATCGGGAACAGATCGGCCCGCAGATGGGGCGGCTCTGGGAAGCCCGTGAACGTGCCGAGATGGCATCGTATTTCGCGATGCTGCCTGAGAAACGGCAGGCCGAGCTTGACCGTCGGATTAAGGCCGATGAAGAACGCCGGAACGCCTGGCAGGCCGAGCGGGAGAAACGCGATCAGCAGCGGGCGGCGCGTGGCGAGCAGGCGAGCGACGGCGGTGGCCGTGGCGGCCCAGGTGGCGGCGGCGGTCCCGGTGGTGGTGGCGGTGGTCCCGGTGGTGGTGGTGGTCCCGGTGGCGGCGGCGGCGGCGGTGGCCGTAGCGGCGGTACCGAGCAAAGCCGCAATGATTGGGCCAAGCGTCGGATCGACCAATCGTCAGCCGAGGAGCGGGCCCAGCGAACGGAATATCGGCGCGCCGTCGATGAGCGACGGACGCAACTCGGCCTGCCTCCGAGCCGCCGCGGGTAGCCCAGGCTTTTCTCTCAAACCGCTTGAACGCAAGGCGATTGATCCACATGGTTCCGGGAAGAGCCTCGATCGTTCTTGCCGCATGGCTGCTCGGTGTGGTCGTCGCCGGCGCCGTGGCTCATGCGGCGGAACCGCTGCGGGTCGGCATGGAACTCTCGTATCCGCCCTTTGAGATGACCGATCCGCAAGGCCGGCCGGCGGGCGTGAGCGTCAGGCTGGCCGAGGCATTCGGCGCGCATCTCGGTCGGCCCGTCATCATCGAAAACATCGCCTTCGACGGGCTGATTCCCGCCCTCAAGGCCGGCCACGTCGACTGCGTGATCTCGTCGATGACGGCCACGCCTGAACGGGCAAAATCGATCGCCTTTTCAGAGCCCTATCTCAAGACGGGCCTCGCTCTCTTGATCGCGGAGCGGTCACCGGTGCAGTCGGCCGCCGATCTCGATGCCGTCGGACGGGTCGTGGCGGTGAAGCAGGGAACAACGGGCCAGCAGTGGGCCGCCGCGGCGCTGAAGCAGGCCAGCGTGCTCGTGCTTGATACGGAAGCGGCCGCCGTTCTGGAGGTGCTTCAGGGCCGGGCCGACGCCTTCATCTACGACTCGATGTCGGTCTACACCAACCACCAGAAGCATCCAGGCAAGACGCGCGCGGAGCTCGCGCCGTTTCGCGAGGAATCGTGGGCGGTGGGTCTCCGGCAGGGCAACGACGGGCTTCGTCGGCAGGTGAACGAGTTCCTGGAGAAATTCCGCGCTGACGGCGGCTTCGAGAAGCTCGGCGACGACTTCCTCGCGGAGCAGAAGGCGTATTTCAAGGAACACGCCATCCCCTTCTACTTCTAGCCTGACTCTCCTCGCTCAGCCGGATCTCATGAAAGCCGACCGGCCGTGAGGCCGCGGGCTGTTCTCGTTGGGAGCGAGGTTTGATTTGGCCTCGCCCCACGCCTTACGGCGTTGGGCTTTTACGCAGCATGGTTCAAGCCGACCGGCCGTGAGGCCGCGGGCTGTTCTCGTTGGGAGCGACGTTTGATTTGGCCTCACCCCACGCCTTACGGCGTTGGGCTTGTACGGAGCGTGGTTCAAGCCGACCGGCCGTAAGGCTGCGGGCTCCCCGCCAGCGGCTACACTTTGAGCATGTCCCGTTGGCTCGCCCACCTGATCGTGATCGCGTTGCTGGCCGCCGCCTGCGGCTGGGCGTGCGCGAGCCTCGATATGACCTGGAACTGGGGGGTCGTCTGGGAGTATCGCCAGGCGTTCTGGAAGGGCTGGTGGACCACGCTCGGCCTGGCGCTGGCCGCCCTTCTGGCCAGCAGCCTGATCGGCCTCGCCGCCGCAGTCATGCTCCGGTCGCGGTTCGCGATCGTGGAAGCTGTCGCCCGCGTTTACGTGGAACTGATCCGCGGCACGCCCCTGCTCGTGCAGTTGCTCGTCGGCTGGTACGTGGTGGCGGCGGCGCTGCACGTGGGCACGGGGTATCGGACGGCCGTCGGCGTGCTCGTGCTTGCGATGTTCAGCGGCGCCTACATGGCCGAGATCTTTCGCGGCGGTCTCGATGCGATCCCGAAGGCCCAGGTCGACAGCGCCCGGGCCATCGGGCTCACCAGGTGGCAGGCATTCAGGCTCGTCATCTTCCCGCAGGCGGTGCGGATCGTGCTTCCGGCTGTGGCCGGCCAACTCGTGTCGCTGATCAAGGATTCCTCACTGCTCTCCGTGCTTTCGATCGGGGAGTTCACATTCGCCGCCCGCAACGTCAATTCCGCCACCTACTCGACGCTCGAGAGCTACCTGCCACTCGCTGCCGGCTATCTCGCCCTCACGCTCCCCCTGTCGGCTCTGTCCCGCTGGCTGGAGCGGCGGTTTCGCTACGAGGCCGCATGAATCTTGCGATCCACGGCCTCGTGCAGCGGTTCACCGACCCGCGTTCGGGAACGCAGGCCACCGTGCTTGACGGGCTCGACCTCGTGACGGGCACCATCCAGGCGCTCGTGCTCATCGGGCCGTCGGGGGGCGGCAAGTCGACGCTCCTGCGAATCCTCGCCGGACTCGACGTGCCCACCGCGGGCACCGTCGCCTTCAACGGCGTGCCGCTGCCGCGAGACGAGCACGGCCTGATCAGTTATCGCCGGACCGTGGGGACGGTCTTTCAGGCATACAACCTGTTCCCCCACCTCACCGCGATGCAGAACCTCCTGCTCCCGCTCGTCCACGTGCACGGCCTCTCCGAGGCCGAGGCCTATGACCGCGTGCGGGAGCCGCTCGATCGATTCGGCCTGGCGGCCCACGCCCAGAAGCGGCCGGCCGAGCTCTCCGGCGGGCAGAAGCAGCGGGTAGCGATCCTGAGGGCGCTGGTGGTCAGGCCGCAGCGACTGTTCCTCGATGAGCCCACCTCCGCCCTCGATCCGGAGATGTCGGGCGAGGTGCTCGACATGATCGGTGAACTGAAGGCCGCAGGCACCCAGTTCGTCCTCGTCACCCACGAGATGGGCTTTGCCCGCCGCGTCGCCGACGAGATCGCGTTCATCGCCGACGGCGAATGCCCAGCCCGGGCGCCGCCGGGTGAATTCTTTTCGGTCTGTCGTGAGCCGCGAGTCGTGTCCTTCCTCGAGCGAGTCCATCGCGCATGAATGCCAACGCCCCAGGCCCTGACGATGCCCCCCGTTCCGCGCTGCTCGGCGCGCTGGTCGCCGATGCGGTGGCGATGCCGGTCCACTGGTACTACGACCAGCGGGCCCTCGACCGCGACTACGGCCCGATCGAGGGGTATCGCGCGCCGCGCAGTCCGCACCCCGACAGCATCCTCTGGCGTTCGCAGTGGACACCGCCGTCGGCGAAGTTCGACATCCTCCGCGAGCAGGCGGCGCACTGGGGAAAGAGGGGCGTCCACTACCACCAGTTTCTTGCCGCCGGCGAGAACACGCTCAACTTCCGCCTCGCGGTCGAGCTCTACGAGTTCGTTCGCCGGCATGGCGACGAGGACCCCGAGCGGTGGCTCGACCGCTACGTGGCGGTGATGCTCGAGCCGGGCTGGCACCGCGACACGTACCTGGAGGAATACCACCGCCACTTCTTCACCAACCTCGGCGCGGGCCGCAAGCCGATCAACTGCGGCGTGCGCGATGTCCACATCGGCGGCCTCGTGCCGGTGCCCGCCCTCGTCGCCGCCCTCGGCCCCCGCAACCCAGACCTCCGCCGGATCGTGCGGGTGCACGTAGGGCTCACCCATAAAGACGACGAGGTGCTCGCCGCCGCCGACGCCTTCGTGCGGATCCTCGTCGACGCCATCCCGCGCCCCGAGGCCAGCCCGAGGACCGCCGCCGAGGCCGCGGCGGTGCTGCGGGAGTCGATCCTCGAGCACGGCCGCGACTGGATCTCGGCCGCAAAACTCCGCTCCTGGGAGGGCCTCTCCGACCGGCAACTGGTCGGCGGTACGCTCTCGAGTGCCTGCTACATCGAGGAGGCCTTTCCCGCGTCCCTGGCCCTCGCCTGGCGGCATGCCGGAAACCTGGCGGAGGGCGTGTGTGCCAACGCGATGTGCGGGGGCGACAACTGCCACCGCGGTGCCGTGGTCGGCGGTCTGCTCGGGGCGACGGCCCCGATTCCAGCCCCATTCCTGGCCGGCCTTGCGTGCGGTGCTAAAGTTACGTCATCGTAAAATCTGTCTCGTCGCAAGGGGAATCATGTCGTCATCGGTCGGTTCACTCAGCCCGGAGGCCACGCCGCCCACCGTGGAGTTTGCCTCGCTTTCGAACCCCGTCACCCCGACCCGGACGACGATCCTCGACGCCGACCCCACGGCGACCGACCCGGTGGCCGCCAAGCGGGCCGAGATCCGCCGCTACTTCCACCAGACATGCGAGATCTACGAACGCCTCTTCGCGCTCATTCGCGACGATGCGTCGTACTACGAGCGGCACGAACCGCTCCGCCACCCGCTGATTTTCTACTACGCGCATCCGGCGGTCTTCTACCTCAACAAACTCACGGCCGGTCGCTTCATTCCTGCGCGGCTCGACCCCGTGCTCGAAGCGATGATGGCGGTGGGCGTGGACGAGATGTCGTGGGACGATCTCAATACCGCCCACTACGACTGGCCCTCGGTCGCGGCGGTGAAGCGGTACCGCGCCGACATGCGGAAACTCGTGGATGAGTTCATCCAGACGATGCCGCTCGAGTTGCCGATCCGCTGGAACTCGCCGGCGTGGCTGATCCTGATGGGCATCGAGCACGAGCGGATCCACCTCGAAACATCGAGCGTGATCATGCGGCAGATGCCGCTCGACGAACTCCGGCACGGCGACGAACTCACCGCGGAGGAGCGGCGACTCTGGGCTTCCTGCCCGGCGGCCGGTCCCGCCCCCGCCAACGAATGGCTGCCGGTCGCCGCCACGCACGTCCGGCTCGGCAAGCCCGAAACAGATCGCACCTACGGCTGGGACAACGAGTACGGGATCGAGGAGGCCGAATTACCCGCCTTCCGCGCCGGCCGGCGGCTGGTGTCGAATGCGGAGTTCATGCAGTTCGTGGCCGACGGCGGCTACCGCGACGAGTCGTGGTGGACGGAGGAGGGCCGCGGCTGGCTGAAATACACCCGGGCCGAGCATCCCAAGTTCTGGCTGAAGCGGGGCCCGTCGTACGACCAGCGAAACCTCCTCGATGAGATCCCGCTGCCGGCGAACTGGCCGGTGGAGGTCAACTGCCTCGAGGCGCAGGCCTACTGTGCCTGGCTGGCCGCGAAGACGGGGGAGAACGTGCTCCTGCCTACCGAGGCCCATTGGCAGGCTCTTCGCCACATGGTCTCCGGGGATCAGCCCACCTGGGAGAAGGCGCCCGGTAACATCAACCTCGAGCATCACGCCTCGAGTTGTCCGGTCGACGCCTTTCCGCAGGGTGAGTTCTGCGACATCGTCGGCAACGTCTGGCAGTGGACGCGGACGCCGATCATGCCCTTCAAGGGATTCGAGGTTCATCCGCTGTACGACGACTTCTCGGTGCCGACGTTCGACGGCCGCCACAATCTCATCAAGGGCGGATCGTGGATTTCGACGGGTAACGAGGCGCTCGCCAGCGCCCGCTACGCCTTCCGTCGTCACTTCTTTCAGCACGCCGGCTTCCGCACGGTCGTCGAGGAGCCGGGCAACGAGGCGCTGACCGTCGGTGCGCGGCTCTACGAGACTGACCAGCTGGTGACGCAGTACCTCGAGTTCCATTACTACGACGCCACGTCTGGCGGTGCGGGTGATCCGCTCGGGGTTCCCAACTTCCCCAAGGCCTGCGTCGAAGCGACCATGCGGCACTTGCCGAACAGCCGCCGCGACCGCTGCCTCGACATCGGCTGCTCGGTGGGCCGCTCCGCCTTCGAGTTCGCCCGTTTCTTCAGGCACGTCGATGCCATCGACTTCTCAGCCCGCTTCATCCAGTCGGGTGTCAGGCTCCAGCACGGCGACGAACTCTTCTACGAGATCCCGACCGAGGGCGAACTGACCACCGGGCGGGCGATTTCACTCGACCGGCTGGGGCTTGGCGATGCGGGCCGCCGCGTGAACTTCTTGCAGGGAGACGCCTGCAACCTGAAGGAACTCTTCAGCGACTATGACCTCGTGTTTGCGGGGAACCTGATCGACCGGCTCTACGAGCCCTCCCTGTTTCTCGACGCCATCGGGGGGCGCGTCCGTCCGGATGGATTGCTCGTGATCACGTCGCCTTACACCTGGCTCGAGGAATACACGCAAAAGCCGAAGTGGCTGGGCGGCCGCCGCGAGGCAGGGGAGCCACTCTCTACGCTCGCAGGGCTCTCACGGGCCCTCGCAGGACGGTTCGATCTCCTCCACAGGCAGGACGTGCCGTTCGTGATCCGCGAGACCGCCCGCAAGCATCAGCACACGGTCGCCGAGATGACGGTCTGGCGACGACTGGGCGGGTGATCTGCTAGCCTTTTCGAGGGTGGCGCCGCAGGCTGCTGCAGGCCACCACGCACCCCTCAGTTGCTGCCCATGCAACGCCCCACGCCACCGCCGGTCCCACCTGCCGTCGGCACCGATCACGCGCCCGTCGTCATCGTCACCACCAGACGGCCCGCCAAACGCCGAGCCCGGGGCGGGACCGCTGCCGCGGCGGTATGGATGCTTCTGGCCACGGCCGCGGTGGTCGCCGCCTTGGTGGCCTGGCCGTATCTCCAGCCGACGCTTCGTCCCGGGAAGCCAGTGGCGAGCAAGAAGCAGGTCGCGGCCGTCGTCGACCGCGGTCAATCACCCCGCGTTCGCCAACCTGTCCGGGAGCAGAAACAGCGGCAGGAGCCGGCCCGGGTGAAGGAGCCGCTGATTCCGGCCCCTCCGGCTCTCGCCGCACGAGACCGCGAACCGGCTGAGAGGGAGAAGGCCGCGACGGCGGCCGAGACCAGTGTGCCACCGCCAGAGGCCGATCAGGCCGACGACCGAGTGACTGAAGACGTGGCTCGCACGATCACCGATGCCGCCAAGGCATTTCGCAGCCATGACTATGCGGCGGCCGAGAAGGCCCTCGAGGCGGCGCAGGAGTCTGCCGGTGAAGAGGCCGAACCGGCGATGCGCGTCGAACGCTGGCAACTGCTCCTCGACTATGCCAGGCAACTCGACGATCACGTGGCCAAGGCGCTCGCGTCCGCGAACCAAGGCCGCGAGTACACGATCGGCGACCGCACGATCGCGATCATCGAGATCGGGCCCCAGGGCTATGCCTACAAGGAGGCGGGAGCGACGAGGCGAGGCCCGCGGGCAAGCCTGCCGCGGGTGGTGGAGCGGGCGATTCTGAAGGCCTGGTACGACGGCGATCCACGGCCGTCGAACGGCATCTTCCTCGGCGTCCACCGCCTGCTCGACGACGAGGTGGATCTCGACAGGGTGCGCCAGGAATGGCAGCAGGCCCTGGCGGGCGAACCGGCAACGGCATCGATCATGCCGATTCTGGAAGATCCGGTGCTCGCCACGCGGCCGTAATCCGATCGGGCGTGAGCCTCGCGCGTGACCACGACCGAGGCCTCATAAGGGTTGCACTAGGGCAGGAGCCGTGCGTGAGGCTCGGGGCTGCCCGCGCCCGTCGCCGGACGCTCGCTGCGGGCATGCGACTGTCGCGCCGTCGCCGCCGTCCCGGCGTCGGCTCCGGCTTACGGTCGCCGGGCGCGGCCCGGCTCCCAGCATCCTGCCCTCCGCTCGCTCGATGCCGACTTCGCTCCGCCATCCATGGCTCCGCTCGTCGACAACGCCGGCTCCCGGGCACGGGCAGCCCCTCGCTGTTCTCCCCCGTAGCA
>Ga0304730_1001857_pt1 | contig 15573 bp, 24 predicted proteins | sample M_130628_MF_Meta_FD_190474 | JGI IMG/M metagenome (GOLD analysis project Ga0304730, IMG submission 190474) | Freshwater microbial communities from Lake Montjoie, Canada to study carbon cycling - M_130628_MF_MetaG (v2) (version 2) | ecosystem: Environmental > Aquatic > Freshwater > Lake | place...
GGCGGGCATCTTTCCCCGATGAGAAAATTAGAACCACCTGAGGCAGAATATGACAACAAATAACCTGAGTGTGTTTAAGAATCTTAATATTGCACTCGCTAATAATGGTGAGCATCTGACACCTGTTGATGTTGCTGGGATGGCTTTACTAGCTCGATTGGCTCAGGCTATTGATACTGCTTTTGATGCTGGTGATCTAAATGATATTCCGGCATTGGTTCAAAGGTTTACTACTCTGTTAGATGCTTACAAACTCACACCTAAGTCGCGTAATGTTGTAACTACAACAACACAGGAAGTAGTAGACAATGGCGAGAACTTCGCAAAAGATTATTTACGGCTCATCCAAACCGAGGCTCCAGTCAAAGCCAGTGGCAGGAAAGTCACTGGGACCACTGGTGGCGGAACTAGCCGAAAGCCTCGGACTGCCTCTAATGGCGTGGCAAAAGCACGTAATGGATCAGGCACTGGTGGTAAATAAAGAGGGTAAATGGGTTAGGACTACTGCTGGTATTCTCGTAGCTCGTCAGAATGGTAAGACCCATTTGGTGCGTATGCGTATTCTCGCTGGGTTGTTTATCTTTGGTGAGGCTCAGGCCTATGGTATGGCACAGAATAGGCGGCTTTCGTTAGACACTTTATGGAAAGTATTAGAACTTATTGAGTCCACGCCGTGGATGCATAGACGATTAAAGAGGGTTAGTAGGACTAATGGTAATGAGGGTATTGAGGTTTGGTGTCACCATTATCCGAATGATTGTACGGAGACGTGCCAGCGTGTGCGTAAGTATTCTATTCTGGCTGCTACTGCTGATGGTGCTCGTGGTGCTTCTGCCGATTTACTTTATATTGATGAGTTGCGTGAAATTGGTGAACCTGTTTGGGCTGCTGCTGCTCCAACCACTCGCGCTAGACCAAATGCGCAGACGTGGATAACTTCTAATGCTGGAACGGCAGAATCTACTGTGCTTAATGATTTACGTTCGAGGGCTCTCGGCGATACTTCATCACGACTGGGTTGGTGGGAATGGTCTGCTGAACCTCATTGTAAAATTTCGGATGTTAAGGCGTGGCAACAGGCTAATCCAGCACTCGGTCATACAGTCCAATTGGCGAGTCTCGAGGATTCAGTTGCTCGTGACCACCCGGACAACGTGCGAACAGAGTTATTGTGTCAATGGGTTGATGCGTTAGATAGTCCGTGGAACTTCACTAAGTTTGATGCTGGCCTAGACCGAACACTCGTAATGGATCCAGAGTTGCCTACCTTTATGGCTATCGATATGGACTTTAACCGTACTCAGGCTTATTTGGTATCTGCTCAGGTTGTTGATGGTGGTTTGCGTATCTTTAGTCACGCGTGGATGAAAGATGAACCTATTAATGAACTGGAATTGGCTGCAGAGATTGCTGCAGTTGTTCGTAGGTATAAAACTAAGTTGGTTGCTTATGATCCTCGAGCTAGTGAACACGTGGCTATGCATCTTAAGAAAGTAGGCATAAGGATTGAACCAACAGCGTGGTCTGGAACCTTATTTCCTACCCTTTGTGATGTAACTATGTCCTCAATGAATCAGGGTAGGTTATTTCATCCGGGCCAGCCTGAACTGCGTGCCCAGTTGGCTATGTGTTCTAGACGGCCTGCATCTGATGGTGGTTGGCGTATTGCTCGCAAAACATCTGGAAGCATCCCAGCAGCGGTTGCTTTAGTTATGGCTGTCGGACACGCTGAAATGCCACAAACCACTATCACAGTTGCGGTATAGTTATTACTATGATTACACCTGCCACATATAACACGACTGCTTATTGTGGGGCTACGTGGGATAAAACTTTTACAGCTACTGTTGATGGCGTGGCTGTTAACTGGACTGGGTTCACTGGCCGTATGCAGATTAAGGAACATCTGAACTCTACGGCTGTATTGACTTTAACGACTGGTGCAGGGATCACTATGGGTGGTTCTGCTGGCACTGTTGTTGTTGCTATGACTGCAACACAAACAGCCATTACACCAGGCTCTTATCGTTATGATCTCGAGTTAACTAACGGCACAACCGTTTACCGTTTAGTTGAGGGCAAAATAGTATTTGATGGTCAGGTAACTATCTAATGGCTGTTTATAAAGTAACGGTCGATGAGGCCACAACTGTTCTGGGTGTTACTGAGGCTGTCACTATTTTGTCTGAGCAGGTTACAGGTGTTCAGGGTGCAACTGGTCAGGGTCTGGCAACTGGTGGCACAACTAATCAGGTACTAGCAAAGAACAGCAATACAAACTTTGATACTAAATGGATTGATGCTGGCGGTGGCGGTGGCTCTGGCACTGTGACCAGTGTTGCAACTGGTACTGGTTTAACTGGTGGGCCGATAACTACTTCAGGAACTTTGAGTTTGGCTGATGTGTCACCAGCACCAACTGGTACTTATGGCAGTGCTACTGCTGTGCCAGCAATTACTGTTGATGTTAAGGGCAGAACTACTGCTGTTACATCTACGCCTATTCAGTTGGCTAGCACGGCTAAAGTTACAGGATTAGATACAGCACTAGCAAATAAAGCACCATCAACAGGAATAGCACAAAGTGCGATTACAGGTCTAGTTAGCGCATTATCAGATAAAGCAAACACTGGTAGTACAAATACTTTCACTAACAATCAAACCATTCAGGGAAATCTAACTGTCGGCAATGGCGCAGGAACAATGGTTTTTGATGCTTCAGTGGGTACTTTAACTTTAGATACAGGTAGTTTAACTGTATTAAATACAATCACATCATCTGGTGTTATTCAGGGCGCACAATTAAGAGTTGGTACTGGTGCAGGAAATGCTACTCTTAGTCCCACTGGTCTCACAGCATCACGAGCAATAACATTTCCTGACAAAGATATAACTGTCGCTGGTGCTGGAGCCAATACCGATATCACTAGCCTTACAGGTTTAACTACTGCTACTGCTTCCGGTCTTATTACTGGTGGTTCAATTAAAGTTGGTACTGGTGCAGGAAATGCCACTTTAAGCAGCACTGGTCTTACAGCATCACGCTCGGTTATATTCCCAGACAAAGACATTACTATTGCTGGTGCTGGAGCCAATACCGATATCACTAGTCTCACAGGTTTAACGACTGCTCTAAGTACTTCTCAGGGTGGAACAGGTGTAACTGGTGCATCCACTGGTACTGGTGGCGTTGTACTTTCAACAAACCCAGTCATAACTAAACCAACTATTACGCGTGCTGTATATCAAAACGTTGCACCATCAACACTAACGTGGACTTCAAACGCAGCAACAATTGCATCTAGTGTTTTGACAGCAGGTTGGATGCAAATTACTGATGCAAATCTTTCTGGTTCCGGAACACTAAATTTACCTAGCACAACTATCTGTGCAGCATTCCTAACAACAAATGGTGAAGCAGCAGACATCACTATCATTAACTTAGACCCATTATTTGGGGCAACTTTGACTGCTGTGTCTGGTGTTACTTTATTGGGTAACGCTGTTGTTGCAGCAGGTACTTCAGCAACATTCAGATTTTACCGCACTTCAGCAACTGTTTTTGTTTGGGTCAGAACCGCGTAATGGCGTGCCGTTCTGGTTGTCCTACGCAGGACTGTGACAGTTACGCAGACTGCTGTAAGTCAATAGCAATTGATAAAACTTCTCTAAAATAATCGAACAATTGTTCTAAAAGTCTCTCATTATGTGAGATACTTTATGGGTGGGATTATTGAACGCGTGGCGAGTAAACACTCAAACCCCGTCTAATTATGTGCCTGATGTTACGGCCAGCGTATTCCCATACACACCACCTAATTATGGGTCGGTTGTGTTTCCCATTGATGGTATTGGGTTTACTTATGTGACTCGTGAGCAGGCTATGTCCGTTCCTGCTGTTGCCCGAGCTCGCAACATTATTTGTGGAACTATTGGATCGTTGCCACTCGAGGAATACAACGCGCAGGACATAAGCATAAAAAACCGTGTTGTTATTGACCAACCAGACCCAGCAGTGCCGCGCGCTAACACTATTGGTTGGCTAGTTGATGATTTACTGTTTCACGGTATTGGTTATTTGCAGGTTATGGATGTGTCTCCTGCTGATGGCAGGCCGTACCGTTTACGCCGTGTAAACCCTGTACGCGTAACACCAAACATTTCAGCAGACCAAACTCTGGTTATCAGCTACAACTTAGACGGCCAGTTGTTGCCTAATAATGGTTTGGGTTCACTCATTGTGTTCAATGGTATGGACGAGGGTGTTTTGGTTCGTGCTGGTCGGACTATTAAGACTGCTATGGAATTGGAGCAGGCCGCATACCGTATGGCATCTGAACCAGTGCCACAGATGGTTCTTAATAATGAGGGTATGAATCTGGACTCTAATCAGATTAGTAACCTGTTGGCATCGTTTAAGCAGGCTCGCCGTGATCGTTCAACTGCTTACACAGAGGGCCCAATTAAACTAACCACTTTGGGCTTTGACTCTGCACAAATGCAACTTACCGAGGGTCGCGCACACTCTAATGGAGAAATTGCCCGGTTGATGGGTATCCCAGCAATCTATGTTGGTGCTGAAACAAACTCAATGACTTACTCCAATGTGACTTCTGAACGCCGTTCACTCGTTGACTTCTCATTACGGCCTTACTTAGACATCATTGAGTCGCGCCTATCAATGGATGATGTAACGCCTCTAGGCCAACAGGTGCGTTTCGATATGGATGATTTCCTGCGAGGTAACCCAGCAGAACAGGTTGACATTGCTGTGAAGTTATTGGCAGGCGGAATTATTACGGTTGATGAGGCACGAGACCTAGTAGACCTAGCACCATCGACAACATTAGGAGCACCAGCAAATGACACAGCCTGAAACATTAGTTACTTTTAGCGCACCAGTTATGACGGCCTCATCTGAGACTCGCACAATTACTGGCCAGATTGTTCCCTTTGGTGCTGTAGGTCAGACCAGTCTCGGACCAGTTATTTTCGAGCTAGGTTCAATTCACGACATTAACCCAGCAGATGTGAAGTTGCTTTTACAGCACGATGGCACACGACCTATCGGCAAAATGACTGATTTCACCATCACACCGGGTGGCATCAACGCATCATTTAAGATTGCTCAAACCTCAGCAGGCACAGATAGCCTCGTAGAAGCCTCACAGGGGCTACGAGACGGGCTTTCAGTAGGCGCGAGCATCATTGATAGTGTTCAGAAAGATGATGGCATACACGTTCTTTCTGCTCGTCTAGTCGAAGTTTCCCTAGTCACAGATCCTGCGTTTGCAGAGGCTCGGGTTAGTCAGGTAGCAGCATCCGCTGATACTTCAACACAATCAATCGAGGAGATTGAAATGTCAAACGAAACACCAGAGGCTGTTGAAGCCGAAGTTGTTGAAGTTGTGGCTCCTGTAGAAGCATCCAGAGTGGTTGCACAGGGTTCCCCAATTTTCAGCGCACCACGTTCGCCAATCGTTAACGCTGCATCATACCTAGAGCACTCAGTTAAGGCTGCTCAGGGCAACGAGGATAGCCGTCAGTATGTTATGGCTGCAGACGATAGCACCACTACTAACACTGGTCTAACGCTACCTAGCCATATGAACGAGTTTATCTCTAGCACATTCTCAGGCCGTCCAGCCGTTGATGCTGTTAGCCGTCAGGCACTTTCAGCAACTGGAATGTCTTTTACTATCCCACGTCTAACGACTGCTCCAACTGTTGCCACTACTGCAGAAGCCGTTGCACCATCTGAGACTGGAATGGTTTCTGATTACATAACGGTCGACGTAAAAAAGGCCAGTGGATATAACGAATGCAGTTTCGAATTATTGGACAGAAGTTCACCAGACTTCTACACCGAACTAGTTTCACAACTATCCTCGGCTTACGCTAAGGCAACTGATAACGCTGTTATCGCTGCACTAGCCGCAGGTACTCAGGGCGCAACTGTTGCAGCAACTGCAGCAGGCCTACAGTCGTTCATCGCAACTGAATCTGCTGCTGCTTTCAAAGCAACCAGTGGTTACGCTCGCAACCTAGTTGTAAGCACCGACCAATGGGCAGCAATTATGGGCTACGCCGATACAACTGGCCGTCCGTTGTACACTGCAACTTCACCACAAAATGCACCGGGCAACGCGAGTAGCCAAAGCATTGTCGGTGGCGTACTAGGAACTAACCTTTACGTGGATCCAAACATCACGGTTTCAGGCATCATTGATGATTCTGCTTACCTAGTTGTTCCAGAAGCTGTGACGTTCTACGAAGGTCCACAGACTCGCCTGCAGGTTAACATCCTTACTTCAGGTCAAATCGGTATCAACCTTTACGGTTACTACGCCATCGCCACTAAGAAGGCAACTGGCATCCGTCGCTTTAACTTAACCTAAATCGACTAAAGTTGGGTGGGGCTAGGGTTTCCTAGCCTCACCACAACACCACAATCAGGAGTAATTATGGCTTACGTATCACTAGACGAGTTGAAAACTGCGTTAGGTGTTGGTGACCTATACCCTGATGCAACACTTCAATCAGTTATTGATACAGCGACTGCTGTTGTTCAACCATTCTTAGATACACAATCAGTGGGCATTACTTATGCTCGGGTTGATTCGGGTGTTGTGCTGTTTAGCACCATCCAACGTCACGGCTTTGCAATTGGGCAAAGTGTAATTGTGACTGGCACAGATTACAACGCCACATACACGGTCACATCAAAAACAGATTTTACTTTTAGCGCAGCAACAGCCAGCGCAGATAAGCCATCATATGCTTACCGTCCAATGGGCACAGCAACATTGAGCACAGCCACAACTTATGACACCGTTGATGCTGTTCGACAGGCCACACTTATGGTTGCTGTTGATGTGTTCAACGCACGAACAACACCGGGTGGTCAGGCTCAGGGCATCGACTTTACACCGGGGCCTTATATGATGGGTCGCTCAATTATCTCTAAGGTTATGGGTCTTATTGGCCGTTACCGTGATGTGGGGTCGATGATTGGATGAGTATCTCAGACACACGTGCAGAACTAGCTGAGGCTTTAGAGGGAACTGGTTACCTAGTTTTTGCTTACCCTAGTGAGACTATGCCTGTGCCAGCCATTGTTTTGGTTCCCGGTCAGCCATACATTAGCCTGCCAACAGTAGGTACAAACCGTTTAGACCTCGGATTCAAAGCAACACTAATGGTAGCGATGATTGATAATCAGGCATCATTACTAAACCTCGAGGATCTAATAACAAAGTTTCTAAATGCCTGCCCTGCAGGTGTTCAGATTGGGGAGTTTTCCCAACCGTCACTGGTTCAGGTAGGACCAGTAGATGTTTTAACAACTGATGTTCAACTGAACGTCACTAGCACAAAGGAGTAGGGCTATGGCTCTCATTTACGCAACAGGGCACGACCTTACTTTAACCATCAACTCTGTGACCTATGCAGACATTTGCTCATCAGCAACTTTGACTGTTGAGAATGACCAGCAGGTTATTGAAACCCTGTCAGGCCGTTCATATAAAACAGTTTCAAAGTCAGGCACACTCGATGTTGAGTTGTATCAGGATTGGACTAGCACCAGCACTGGCACAACTTCAAACAGTATTTGTAAGGCACTTTGGAACCTAGCCACCACCGCACCAGATACATCAATTGTTGCTGTGCTTAAAGTTGGCTCAGCTACTGGTGTCATTCCGACATACACATTTAATGTGTTCCCAGTGTTCCCACCAATCGGTGGCGGAGCAAATGATGTTCTCACAACTTCACTTTCATTTGTTGTTGAGGATGGCTCAGTAGTAGCAACTACTGTCTAATAGACCTAGAAAGGGTCACAATGAAACTAGAAATTGAATACACTCACAAAGGTGTAACCGATAAGGTCGTAACGCTCCCTGCCGACATAATCAAATGGGAGCGTTACACCAAATCAAAGTTTAGTGATCTATGGGCAGGGGAATCTTTGCGTATAGGTTTAGAGGATTTGGCTGTGTTTGTTTGGGCAGTGCTTCTGCGTAAGCAATTAACAGTTGAGCCTTTTGAAATTTGGGTTGATAGTCTAGATGAGATTATTGATTTTAAGGAACCTGAACCAGCAAACCCCACCAAAGCGGAAGCCTCCAGCGACAGCGTTTAAGTTACGCAGTTGCCGGGGTTATCCGCCTAGATTGGGATGAACTGGACTGGTCAGACATTCTGACCATTAACGAGCTGATAGGAGAGAGTAATGGCAGCACCTAGCCGTTCTATTAACTATCGCACTGGTGCACCAGTTGAGTTTGATGCTCGAGAGTTTAAGGCCTTACTGATGGCTATGAAGCAGTTGCCTAAAAAGGCTAACGATGATTTGCGTGATGATGCTGGGCGTATTGCTGAGAACATTATGAAACCGATTGTTATCCGTGAGATTCTGCAACACGTTTCACCTAGAGTTGCTGCGCCTTTGATTGCATCTATTCGTGTTGGCAGAGATCGTATACCTAAGCTCATTATTGGTAAATCGTCTGGGCCTTATTACTCTGGGCGTAAGTCTCGCGCTAACTCAATGCTAGGGCCACGTACTGAGGGTAAGCCTCGAGCACGTAGGCAGGCTGGGCAGGCATCATCCAATATGTTGCGCTACGGAACTATTGTTGGTGTTTACCAACGCGCCAGTGGGCCATCAGTTAACGGCCGTTACTTCTCACGTGGTGATGCTGTTAATTGGCCTAAGAATGTTGTTCGGGTTGGTTGGACAACTGCAGCATCGGATGCCTACATTCCACGTGTTTATGGTGAATGGCAGGAAGCCGTTAGGGATGTTTGTTTAGATTGGGAGCGTGGAAAGTATGTCTAAAGGTATTGGTCGTTCAATAAGTATTGCTTTAAGAGCTGATACTAAACCATTCGGTAAGGCTTTAAGTGATGCTGAAAAGCGTCTCAAAATGTTTAAGAATAGTGTCAAAATGATTGGCACTGCTGTTGCTGCATCATTCGCTGCGATTGCAGCTGGTGCACTGGTATTCGGAAAGATGGCAGTCGATGCTGCCATCGAGGACCAGAAAGCACAGGTTAAACTGGCTCGCACTATTCGCAATAACACTAAGGGCAGGAAAGACAACACCGCCGCCATTGAGAAGTCCATTACTGCTATTGGTAAGCAGGTTGGTATTGCTGATGATAAGTTACGGCCAGCGTTTAGTAAGTTAATTATTGCTACTAAGTCTGTTTCTAAGTCGCAGAAACTTATGCGTACCGCGATGGATGTTAGTGCAACAACTGGTAAAGACTTAGATAGTGTTACCTTTGCGCTGGCTAAAAGTTACTTAGGTAATAACAAATCATTAGGCGCATTAGGTTTAGGTTTCAGTAAGGCCGAACTAAAGGCGATGACGTTTGAGCAAATTATTGCCAAAATAACTGAAACAACTAAGGGTGCTGCAAATGCTCAGGGCAACACCTATGCCGGGCAGATTGACAAACTTAAAGTAGCGTTCAGTGAGTTTATGGAATCTGCTGGTATGAAACTTTTACCGCTTATTTCTAAGGCTTTGAAGTTTATTACTAAAGAAGTACAACCATTTATTGATCGTATTAGTAAAGGCTTTAACGCTGACCAGACTGGCATAAAAACTTTTACAGATAACGCTTATGCACTCGGTGGCGCACTCGGTGTTGATAAGGCATACAACTTAGGTAAAGCATTAAAAGATACAGCAGATGCTATAGGTAAAATGTTAGGTAATTTGACATCTGCGGGCCCTGGTGGTGCATCAGCTTTAAACACAATCGCCAATGCTTTAACTGGGTTCGCTAACGCAATTACGGCAACAGCAACTGCAATTGGCAAACTCAAAAGCATTTACGACACTATCCAAAAGAACCCTCTGGGCAGAATTATTGGTGGCGCGTGGTTGATAAAAAAGTTGCAGAATCAACTTACTAAACCTCGAGCATCTGGTGGCCCAGTGCGTAAAGGCGCATCCTACCTAGTTGGCGAGATGGGTCCAGAACGCTTCGTGCCTAACCAGTCCGGGCGCATTATGAGTGCAGGCAACACGGCTGCATCTGGTGGCCACACATTTATTCTGAACGGCATTATTGATGCAGATTCAGCACGTAGATCAATAGAGAAAGTATTGCAAAACTCTGGCAAACGACTGGGTCAGGCCAATTTGGTAGGTAACGCAATCTAATGGTTACCTATCTAGAACCCAAATTACAACTGATTATTAATGGAACTTTATTAGCAGGCTGGCAAACAGCAAACCCAAACCTGATAGTTTCACAATCGGTGGCAACTGGTGTCACAAAAATTGAAAGTTTAAGTATTCGTGGTGGTCGTGCTGATGTAACTTCTCAACCATCAGCAATGCAATGTTCAATACAGATAATTACTAGTGCTGGCATTTCTGATTCAGGAACAGCAATTGGTCAAACTTTAGTAGTTAATACATATGACTATTACAATGGTGTTTGGACCCCATTATTTACAGGCATTATCAGTGATAAAACCATTGATATTGATAATTGGTCAAATGGCTCAGGAACTTATGCCTATACCTTTAATGCTTATTCTCGAATGGCATCATTACAAACACATCGCCAATCGTGGAGCACATCTCCATCCAATGCTGTTTGCACCGCTGGATTCTATTGCTATAACCGCATATCAGAAGTTTTATCAAACTGGCAATACTCGCCATCGTGGATTGGTGCAATTAACACTGATGCAATCTATATCCATAAACGTGCCGCAGGCACATATATCGATGCTGAATTAATTGAATCAGCTGCAACAACAGGCCGTGGATGTTTCCACGATCGTGCAGATGGAAAAGTTTATTACAATAATTATGCCCAAACTTTACAGGCATCATTAGGCACAATCGACCCTTACCTATTAGTTGCTGGTGGATTGCAGGTTAATCGTTCAATTACAGACATTGTTAATGCTATACACGTAACATCAACAGATGCAGCATTGCACGATTCAACCGCATCATCCAGCACTTCACAGTCTAATTATGGTTATCGCTATGGGGACAGGAATACTGAGTGTGATGTTCAAACAGATATGGATACTCAGGCCTCAGCATTTCTATCAGCTAGACAAAATCCTCGTTGGAGACCAGGTGAAGTAGTTGTTGATATGGGACTAATTCAGACTGCAGACTCATCGTCATACCCTGTCTACCTGCCTGTGAGAACTAATGCCAGATACACAATTCCAATGCCTGCGGCAATGGGTGGCGATTTAGATTGTTTAGTTGATAATTGGGCGTGGACATTTAGTCGTGGCCGGATGTTCCTAACAATGCAGTTGTCATTAGTCCTAGATACACACCCAGCATAAGGTAGGATTAGATTATGACTTTGACACATTTACCCACTAAGACAGGTGTTGTGACCTGTAAGTACGGCACTAAGGGTGGTAGTTGGGCTGCAGGCCATCATACAGGCACAGATTACGCTGCACACGCTGGTGACCCAATCTATGCTGTTGCAGGTGGTGAAGTTATTTTCGCTAACCGTATGGGTGGTTGGGGGCTGGCTTATGGTATCCACGTCATTATTAAAACCGAGGGTGCATTAGATAAAGAACTACGCATAGCCTACTGCCATCTTTCCTACGTGAACCTATCCGTAATTGGTAAAGGCAAAGTTAAAGCTGGAGACATTATTGGCTATGCAGGTGCATCAGGTAACGCCAATGGGGTTCACCTACACCTCGAGGCCAGAACATCACCGTTCGGTTACAACGACAAAACAATAGACCCAGAATCACTTTACAAACCAACACCCAGAAAGAAGCCATAATGCAATATTCAACGTATGACCAATCAGCCAAAATTATTGGCTCAATCGTTAAAGTATTTTTATCCACAGTCGTTGCACAGTTGTTAACAACTGGCACTGGTGTATTCGACCTAACATCCAGCAGTTTGAAAGTGTGCTTAAATGCCGGAGTGTCTGCTGCACTCGTGGTGACATACAACTATCTAAATACCAATGACAGTAGGTATGGTCGGGGTTATGTCACTAAGTGAACCAACCCTAACTGAGATAATGAGACGGTTAGATGAACTGGCTCAGGATGTTAAAGACATACCAAAGAATGTTGAGGCCGCTTTTGTGCGCTCAGAGGTGTACAAAGCAGAACGCCAGTATCTCGATGATCGTGTAAGCCGTTTAGAATCGCGTTCAGAATGGATTATTCGTCTAATCGGTGGCATTCTCATTTCTGCACTCATCACCGCTTCCATAACATTTAAGTAAACCGACACGCCGAGGATTTGGTGTTTGTCATAGTTTAGGTTTATGGTCAATTTGTTGGCAGACAGACTGCCACAGATTGGACACATACTGATGATTAAGAATGCTTTAAGTTACATCGCAGGCCTCACGTTTATGTTCGTGATTATGGCTATTGATTCATTCACAACAACACAACTATTTTTTATTGCCACAGCTACTGGCATCATCTGGCTCGGTGAAGCGTTATGGCGCGAGGGTCAGGCCATTAAGTTTGAGCGTGAAGTTGCTCAGTCAAACACACCAATAGGCACACGCCTAGCAAAAGAAATGGGGCTGTAATGTCTTACGACCTATCCAGTTACACAGATGTTAAAACCAAAATCGAGTTATTTCTCGCTGCTTTTCCTCAGGGATCTATACAATTTGTGCTAGGTGGTGTTTGCGCTCATAACCCGGAAATGATTTGGGGACAGGCATTTGCCTACCGAACACCTGATGATGCTCGTCCTGGTGTTGGCACAGCACAGGAGTTAGCCATTGGTAAAACCAACTTCACTCGAGGCTCAGAACTACAAAACCTAGAAACCAGCGCGTGGGGCAGAGCCATCTCAGCGTTAGGTATTGGTCTAACTGCTGGTATAGCCACTAAAGACGAGGTTAGAGGCGCACAGGAGCGTTCTAAGCCGACTATGAGCACAACCCCTAAGCGTGGCTCAGTTGCTGTAGTAGGTGCTGGTGGTGATGTTCGATACATCGGTGGCGATGAGGAACTACCCACGGATAAGCAAAATGAACTAATGAATAAACTCGTAAAAGGTGACCGCTCATCAGTAATGATTTACAAAGAGGAACGAGGCATTATGGGTGGATTCACTAAGGCACAGGCATCAGACTTTATTAAATTTATGATGAGCAAAGAAAACTTTGTGCTCCCAGATGCCCAAAGTTAAAACACCAAAACCTGAACGTGAAGTTACAGACTGGCCTGAACCAAACCGTATGTTTGACAGTGGCTGGACTAATGGACTTATGCAGCTCGATAACTGGATAAGGCAAAACCTTAAAGAAAACGTAACAACTAAAGCAATACGAACAGAACTAATTGCACTGGTCGGAGATTCCAGACCACACGGCATATACACAGAAGAAATGCAGGAGATTCGAGATGGCAATGGGTGACATTATTTCAACAGTTATAGGCAACTTAACAAAGGACCCAGAATTGAGGTTCACGCCTCAGGGTAAGGCAGTTTGTTCTATGACTATTGCCTGCTCTACTCGTAGAAAAGACCCAGTATCGAATGAATGGGTTGATGGTGACACCACATTCGTTAATGCGACAGCGTGGGATAAGTATGCTGAGAACATCGCTGAGTCGTTTGTTAAGGGTAACAATGTGATCGCACTGGGCAGGTTTAAGCAGCGCAGTTACGAGAACAAAGAGGGCGCAAAGGTCACTGTTATGGACTTTGAAATACACGAGGTAGGCGCAACAACACGTTACGCCACATACCGGGTGCAGAAGCGCACGATGACACCAGACAACACACCAGTTACTTATGTTGATCCGTGGGCTAAAGAAACACCAGCACAAACAGAAGCACCATTCTAATGTTTTACGGACACATTGTTAACGAGTTGCAGGCAATTGATACGAGGTTTCAGGCCAACGCAGACCTAATCAGAAAGATTAAAGATTTACACGCTAAGAACGAGGACACAGACTACACACCTCGATGCACTGAATGTGGCGTTGGTTATCCCTGCGACACGATACAAATAATCGAGGGGCTTATCTAATGCGCCCTAGTGATGAAAGGTTTAACGATTGTGGCAAAGTTGGATGTATATGCACTCACGATAATGGCTGTGTTAAAGGTTGGATTGATGGCAAATCAATAACTGGTTATACAGAGTTATATAACAAAGAAACAAAAGAATATAGAACAACTTCTCGTCAATATGATGCTGTTGCCTTTTGTGGTAGTTGCCGAGGTGAACAGGCTCTCATAATGCGTATTGCTAAAACCAGAGAGCAGGGTTTGCAAAAACTAAGGGAACACACTTATGAGTCCTAAGGTCGATATGACTACTGACACAGTGTTAAACACGTTTAAGCAGGAAGTACGTTGTATCGAGCTGTGGCATCAGAATAACCCTATGCACGACTACATTAGTACCAACAAATTGGGTACGGCTGTTGTAGATGGTTTCATAATTAGGGATGGTGTGATGTTGGCTGCAGTTGAGCAAAAGTCACGGAACCTATCAATGTCGATGCTGTTTGACATTTACAATGGTCAACTACTGGTCGATGAAAACAAATGGGAACACTGCTTAGAAGTATCACGACTACTAAATATGCCGTTTGTTATGTGGACTTACCTAGTGCCTGATGATTTGGTGCTATCTACGATGATTAGTAACGATCGTGGTAGACCATTAGTTAAGTTTGAAAAGGTTGATGGTGAGTACCAGGAGTCCGCTAATGGAGGCCGTGTTAAGAAACGTGTAGCCTACTTTGATGTGACTACGGAGAACACCAGAGTGTTTAAGCCTCTGGCTCCAGTTGATTGGGAAGTGTAGAACCAAATGGGTTCCAACCGAGTCGGCCGCATAGCATTACAGACTCATCTAGCAACACTTTTGCACGACCTGCTAAATCATCTATAACATCAGGGTAGTCGTGTTCAGTATCGATAGACACTACTAGCTGACCAATCTCAATCATTATCGAAGTCATAAAACCATAGTAATGCTAAAAGCCCGACACGCCGACTAAGACAGACCTAGTGGACAATGTCGGGCTCACACCATAAGGTGTTAGCAACAACTGCTCTAGGTATGAGTCTAAACTACTGGCGTTCTAATCACAACGCTAAACCGCCGTTTGAGGGCGTGTCATTGGTATGGAGAATACATAGACCATACAAATAATCTAACCTAGAACTTATACGGCAGATTGAATCTAATTGGTGTCACTGAACCGACTCTCCCAGTGGTGTCCTAACCAACTGATTAGATATTAGGCGAGGGTGGCTGTGAGGCCCCATATATCAGTACCGCTCATCGATGACGGACAGAAGTTTGGCTGCTATTAGTAGCCATTCTCTGCCCACTAAGCGAATCAGGACAGGGTAAAGTAATTAAGATGTGTGATTATGATAAGTCAGCGTTAGCCTACAACTCACCACTCAACCTCTCAGCTCGACTGCTGGTTGGTTCAACAGAAAGGTTAGTAACAATGGATAGACGATTAAAGCGATTGATGTTGTTAGTATCCGGTTATAAGTCAATCAATAAGAAACTTATAGTAGAGAATAATAAGTT
>Ga0304730_1001858_pt1 | contig 15568 bp, 22 predicted proteins | sample M_130628_MF_Meta_FD_190474 | JGI IMG/M metagenome (GOLD analysis project Ga0304730, IMG submission 190474) | Freshwater microbial communities from Lake Montjoie, Canada to study carbon cycling - M_130628_MF_MetaG (v2) (version 2) | ecosystem: Environmental > Aquatic > Freshwater > Lake | place...
GAATGATGGGCTAGATCCGACGCCGATCGCCTGGGAAGCATTAACCCGCAGCGCGGTCGTCCCGCCCGTTTGTAGGTCAAGTACAGCCGTGCCGTCGCTGGTTTCGATCAGGCCCGACGTCGAGGCATTGATTGTGGTTGCCATTGTTTACCCTTAACTGTAGTTGACGATGACCCACTTCGAGCCGGATGGCACGGTCACAGAGCCGCCTGGGGCGATCGTAACGGGGCTAATTGAAAATCCGTTGTAGCCGCTCGTAATCGCGACTGCAGTCGTAATATTGTATTGAGTCTGAGCGATTGGGCTCGAGACGACTGGCGTCGAATAGAAACTCATTTTTGACCTACCTTTGACAGCGCGTCGCTCATCGCCGCCGTCTTATCTTTAGAACCCGAGCTCGAGCCGAAATAGTACGAAACGACTTGGTCGGCCTTCGCCGATACGTAGCCGATCAGCGTGCCGATAATGCCCACGATCGCCGGGTCGGTCAATCCTTGAACGTAGCCCGAGAGCACCGCCCAGACAGCCCAGATAAAGGAAAGCAGCGTCAGGCCTCCGATAACCCTGGGCGTCCAGTAGTCGCCCGTGCTGGCTTCTCGTTTGCGAGCCGAATCCCGATCGGCAGCGGCAATGCGATCGACGTCGATCTCGAGCTCGCGCATCCGAATCTGAAAATCGGCCTCAGCTTTTTTAATCTGAGCCAGGGTGTCGGGCGACGCCGTACCGATCGCCGCCGCCAGGTCGCTCTCTGAGCCGTTTTCGTGACCAAGCAGAACGCCCGACAAGGTTTTGACCGCAGCGCCCGCCAGCGGCCCCCCGAGCGCCGTTGCGATGGTTGGCGCGACTGCGCCGATGACGTCTTTCCAGTCGACTGAATAACTCATTACTTAATCCTTTGCTCGAGAATCACGATCCGCTCGCGGTTGGCGTGAATGAGCTCTCGATTGGCGAGAATTTCCTTCTCGAGATCCTGGCGCAGCTTCTCGCGGGCGAGCTCTGCACCTGAATTCGGGGCTTGTTTATTGTCCGACGTGACGACCAGGCTAATTTTTGCATTCAACACGGTCACGTCATGGTTGAGCTTGTCGAGCGAGCTCATGAGATACACGACGCAAGTAAACAGGATCGGGAGCACCGCAAACGCGGTTTTCTCGATCAGCTGCGATTTAGCTTCGAGTTTCTCGGTCACGCTTGCGCCAACCCTTCATCGAACCGATTCATCGCATACGCGAGTGCTTTGGGGTTTTGCTGCGCCGTTGAGCCTGGGAGCGACGCCCAGATTTTGCTGGCCTTTTTGATCGCTCCCTCGATGTCGCCCGCGTAAATTAAATCAAGCGCCCCGGCTTCATCGAGCAGCGCGACTGCGGCTTGGTCTTGCGAGAGCGGCGAGAAGTCGGGCAGATTCAGACGCTCCTTTAGTCGCTTCCACGTCCCCTTGATCAGCTGATAAGCGCCTGCAGCCGTCGAAACGCAGCCAGGTTTTAGCCCTGCAGCTGTACAAAAATGATCGGGTAGCGGAACGCCTTTTTTCTCGCCGGTCAATACCGGGTGATCGGCGAAATTTTGAAATTTCGAGCCGCCGTAGAAAATCGAATACGCCGCATCGTTGAGCACGTCTCGAGGATAGACGTGCTCGGTCGAGCGGATCATAAACAGAAACGCGGATAGATTGGCCTGGGGATCGGTCATACGCTGCACCTCGGGCGATATTGGGGCCAGATTGTAAATCGGATTTGTGACCAGATTACTCACTGCAGCTGACGGGACGACCGACACGTCATTCTCAGCCGCATCGACCTGAATCGCAGCCGCATCGCGCGGCCTTAAAAGCAGCCAGGCCGCGAGCCCCGCGAAAAGTAGGGCCTGGCCTTGTTTCACGAATCAGCCCGGATACGTCGAGTAAATGTAGGCGAACGGCGTGCTGGCCGTGTCGCTAATCACATAAAGGTCATCCTGGCTGACGACCGTGTCGAACAGAACGATCGCGCCAGGCGTGAGTTTTAACCAGCTGTTCGTGCTGGCCTGGCTCGCGAAGTCGACATAAATGTTCGCAGTCGTCGACGGGTTGCGAAACCCGAGAAAATTACGCTTTCCAATCGGCGCGTCGAGAAACTTAAACGACGATGTACCGATCGTGAGCGAAATCGACGTGAGACTCGCATATTTGAACGAATCGCGAACGTCCTGCACCAGTCCGGTCGCAGCTGACGGCGTGGTTGCCGCCCGTTGCTCGGGCGTTGCCATTTTGAACTGCGGCGGGACGTCTGAAATAGGCCTGGGCAAATTCCGAGTGATCGGAACTTGCGACAGGTTGTGCGGCGTGGGCGGGATGTACTGGGGCGACGCCCAGGGCTCTAGGTTGCTATTCCATTGAACCGGGGTCCCGAGGTCGCTCATTGCATTAGCCCGTAAATGCTCTGACTAGGACGCCCTCGAGCGACAGGTCGACGTTGATCGTCGCCGATGCTTCATAACTCGAGAGTTGAATTGTCAGGGTCGACCGACCCGACACAATGCGCGGGTATGGTAGATCGTTGACGATGTTGCCGTTGGTCGAATAGTTTTCCAGGTCGACCGCAGCGTTCGTGAATTGCTCGTTTGTGCCCGAGTCGGTGATCAAGATTCGAGCCAATGGCGCGATCTTGGTCGACACGGTTTGTCCAGCATAGGCCGAGCTCGTCGCGCGGTGGTGCATCATCGTAAAGATGAAATCAGCGTTTGCCGTGATCGACAGCGTTTGCGTTGCCGACGTGTTTGCAGCCAGGCTGCTAAACGTCAGAACGTACGCGTAGGGCGTCAGCAGCAGCGGGCGACCCTGATAAAATTTAGAAGCATAACTTTCTATGTCGCTGATACTATAGGTGGACTGGCCATTCATCGTTATAACCTCGAAGTTTAGAGCGCCCTGGGCCTTTTGAGCCCAGGGCAGTCGAATCGCAGGATTACTGCGAAGCGCGCATGAAGTAGCCGTCGAGGATCACGCCGACGCGAGCGTTGAACGCCAGCGCAACAGCTGCGGGCCACTTGATCACGACCTCGAAGTTGACTGCGGGCTGCAGCGAAATCGAAGGGTCGATGTAGTAGGGCCGACCAGCCGCGCGAGCTTGCGCCAGGGCCACTTCAGCCGTGGTTGCGCTGTTTGAAGCGACAGCAGCGTCCAGGTTGTAGTTGGTCTTGGGCGGGAACGCCAGGGTAGGCGTTTCGCGCAGGTAGTTTTTGCTCAGAATGTTGAGCTCGAGCATCCCCGATTGATAGAACGTGTTGACGTCATTCAGAGCGGCGTTGACCGATGCGGCTGCGGTTGCGTTAAACACCGACATCCCGATCGGGGTGTAGGTGTTAGAAGTTTGAACCGAGCCTGGGAAAAACACGACCTCGATCGACTCGATCATGTAGGCCTGGCCCGAGGGCAGCGTGCCGCCCAGGGTCATGTTGGTATCCCACAGGGTCTTGACTGCGCCAACGGTCGAGCCGATTGCGCTGGTCAGGCCTGAGCCGACTGGCTGCTGAAAGAACGACAGCTGAGTCGTACCAGCGTACGCGTAGAGCTGATAGTCATATAGCCGCTGGCGAATGATTTCGCTTTGGCCTGGGTTCGTGACACGGCGACTGTTAAAGTCTGCTGCGGTTGGCATCATGGTGCAAATTCCTTTAAATGAAAGTTTGATCGCCCCGCATTGCTGCGGGGCTTGTCAATTAACGGTAGAGGCTCGTGCCTTCGCGCATCCGAGCACCCGAGCCTGAGAGCAGGGGCGAAGCGGAGCCGCTAGACGTGTAAGCGGAGAGCAGCGGGGTCGCGCCTGGGGCGGTATACATTCCCATCTGACCGCGAATCGGGCCGATGCGGGTTTGTCCACCCGACGTTACGACTGCAGGGGTCATGTAGCCCAGGCCGCTCAGATTGCTCGAAATCTGCGCGGGCAGAACTTTTTTCATGATCTGGTAGCTCTGCACGGTCAAGCTGGCCTTCGCAGCCTTGCGTGAGAATCCACGGGTAACGCCGTTCAGAGCGTTGCCGAGCACGACGGTCAAGACGGCCTTAACTGCATCAGCTGCGCCGACGCTAGTTGGGTTAGGCGTGAGCATCGTGCCAGCAGTACCAGGAATCGCCTTGGCAATCATGTGGTAAGCGTAGTCGATTGCGACTGCGCCGAAACCATCCATGAGGGCCTCGCGAATCGCGCCCATGTAGCCGCCGAGCATCGCGGGGTTGCGACGACGCATCACGCGGCGCTTCATCATGCCGATTGGGTTAGCGCGACGCCGACGAACTGCGGCGATTGGATTGCGACGACGACGCGGCATTACGCGTGCGAGCGCCAGGGGGTTTGCACGCCGACGACGGCGAGCGGGGTTAGCTTTGCGTGCCTTACGGCGACCGCGTGGGTTGATCAATAACATCTCGGCCATTTTGAAAACCTCTATTGGTTAGGGTCACTCTCGTCGACTATACCTCTCTCGGTGAAATTGTAGTTTCCCCCGAGTAGGTAGAGAACTCGCCCGTCGGGACTAACGACGAACAAGGGTCTATCCGCTTTCCGAAACTTGTGAATGTACTTTTCCAAAACACCGTCCCGAATTGTCGAATAGAGTATCCCATCCACCTCGCCAATGGCAACACCAACGGCGGGCAGCGGGGGGATTTTTACGCGACCGAGCTCGACCGCATCATGACCAGAAAATCGCTCGTACAGGTCGCGAGCCTTCTCCACTTGTGTGCGGGTCGCCTGGCTCATGCCAGCCCTCGAGCTTGGTGGTACTGGATTCATGCGAACGCCCTTCGCGACGTGCTTCGGTTTGAGCAGCGCCGGGACGTCGCAGTCCCATTTCGCGAGCGCCTTATTCACGGGCGAGCTTGGGTCGTTTTGAGTCTTTTTTGACGCCGCAGCCTTAGCCCCGCCCATCCTGGCGCAGAAACTTTCGCGCCTGGCTGCAGCCTTCGGGCTGCGCTTAGCCTGGCGAACGCTAACGGGGCGTTTGAGTGTCATGCAAAGTGACCCGCGTGAACTTCGATCGGTTTTACCGCGACCTGCACATTCTCTCGAGTCGCATAGTCCTGCCCGATCTTTTTGGCCTCAGCCATCGAAGTTGTAATTGCTACCGTGTGCGGATTAGGGTGCATACAGACAACAGCGAATCCTGGCACTAGGCCAGACGCCGGGTTACGTTTGCGTGCAGTCTTTGCCGAACGCACAAATGCTTCCTGAGTCGGAGCGCCATTCGAACCAGGCCGACGCATACGCTCGCCAGAACCCGCTGCGATCCGAGCGCGTTTGGCGTTGATATTGTCGTAAAGGCCAGGGTTGCGCTTGACCTTGCCAGACCGCTCCTCATTGAGCGCGATCGCGACCGCTTGCTTCTGAGGGTAGCCCTCATGAACCAGCTGCGAGATTTTCTCGCTGACGGTTTTTTTGACAGGATTCGCCGCCCGTTTCTTCGCCGCAATCTGGCGCTTCCGATTGAGCGACCCGCTGCGGGCCATCTCGGCGAATCGCTCGCGAGCTGCGAGCTGCGCGGGGCTTGGGGGTTTGGTTGCCATGCCTGGGTTCTCCTGATAGCGGGGCAGTCGTTTGTGGGCCGTCAGGCCTTCATTGCGCCAGTCGCGATTAGTCAATCCGAACTTGACCATCGACTGCATGAGCTCGTTGCGTGAATAGCCAATCTCGTCGGCAATCGAGTCGAGCGTCGCCATTGTTTTAGGCTCGAGCCGAACGCAAACCTCGGCAGAACGCGACCGATACGCCGCTTGCCTTTCGGCGTCACTAGCGTACTTGCGCGGGCGAGGATTCTGTTTCGTCACGGGTTACGATATAGAACGGTTTCGGGTTGGTGCGTGAGTGTCAGCGCGACTTCTGGTAGGCCTGAAACGCAAAATAAGCGACTGCGGCGATCGCAGCCCATTTGGCGATGCTGGCGATTGACGTCAGGGGGGACGATGCGCTTCGAGCCGCCAAATCGTCGAGCTCGAGCGCCTTAGACGACACCGTCGCGCGTTGCTCGGGCGTCAAATAACTGTAAAGTTGCGCCCGGCGTGCCAATTCTGCGGATCGTTGAATCCAGGTATAACCCCAGACAATCAGGGAAGCGGCGACCGCGACGGCGCCGCCGATAGCAGCGACGACCGCCGCCTGCGGAACAATCCCAAGCCCAGCCGGAATATTGAGCTTGGGAAAATCCCCGCCGACGCGGTTGATCCCATTGATCCCTAGGTTCAGTAATTCCGCGACCTGACGATAGCGACCAATTTTTGAATCAAGCTCTTGCAGTAGAGCATCAAGCTCTTCGTGCAGCTCAACAGGGCCGTTGCGAACGATGTCAATTGTTGCCTCGCGTGCTAACGCTAGATTGTTGAGAAGTTGTTGGAATTCGACGACTTTTTGTTTGTAGTAATCGGGTGAGAGCGACTGCGGTAGAACAATCGGGGCATCCCAGGGTTGCACTCCGAACTGTGCAGGTTCAACAGAAAAAGTAGACGACGGGGCCGAGCCGCTACCCGATTCTGGGAAAAAATCCATCGTTACACCGGGAACAAAAAATTGACGGCGTCAAATACTCGCATTGCTTCAGGCACGCCTTGCAAGTGCCTGACGCCGCCGTGAACGGGCTCGCTGACCTGGTAGTTGTAACCAAAATCAACGACGGGAGCATTCCAGTCTGAGCTCACCAGGGGGCCGACCCATGAGTTGTAATGATGCTGAGAGGGGTCCATCGGGGCCAGAATCCCGAGTGTCGAGAATCCTGGCGTGATTGGGTAACTCATTTGAAAATACCTCGCAGCAGCAGCACACCGAGCAGACCGATTAGGGCGAGTTTGCCCGAGTCGACGCCGGTCGCTGTAATTGGTTGAGTCGTTGTCACGGTCGAGCCGCCAGGCAGCATAAATGTCCCGCCAGTCGCAGCTGTGCCGGTAACCTGCACAGCGGTTTGGGTTTGACCCGTCGCCGCATTCGTTTGGGTCGCCACGCCCGTGTTGGCGTTTTGCGTGGTGACGACGCCCGTTGTCGGGTTGACTGTAGTCGTCACGCCGCCAGCAGTCACCGAGCCCGTGCCGGTCGCGGTAGTGCCGTCTGAGAGCGTCAGGCGAACCGAGCCGGTCGATGCGTTAACCGTTGACGTTGCGCCGCTCGCCGTGTCGACCGTTTTAACCGTGCCGCTCGTTGTGTCGACGACGGTTGTTTGCGTGTCGGTTGCGGCCTTGAGCTCTTTTGCAGTTGGAGCGGCGGCAGCGGCAACCTTTTGCGCGGCCAGCTGCGCGTCAATCATCGCTTGCACTTCCTGGGCGTGCTTTGTTGCGGCGGCAGCTTTTGCGACCTCGTCAGCCTGGGCTTGCTCGGCAGCTTGCCGGGCGGCTGATTCAGCCTGGGCAGCAGCTGCGGCGGCTTGTTGAGCGGCTTGTTGTGCAGCAGCCTGAGCGGCAGCAGTAGCGGCAGCATTCGCAGCTTGTTGAGCCGCAGCCGCCTTAATGTCTTGATCCTCGGCTGCGCGCATCGCGTCGCCCGCAGCCTGACCATTGACCGCGTACTCGTAACCAATCCGAATGGCTTTGTTGATTTCTGCATCGCTCAGAGCGCCGTAATCGACGCCAGCAGCTGCGGCGAGCCATTCATCTTGGCTGACCTTTTTGAGCTCATAACTGAATTTTGCAGTCTGAGCTCGAATTGCGGCCTCGAACGCTGGCGAGCCATTTAGAGCGCCCAGGCCGTGCAGCTGGCCCGCAGGATACAGGGTCGCGTCATGACGATAATCGAGTTGTCCCGACGGGAACAAAAACCACTCATCGTTTCTGACTTTCATTTGCTTAACCTATTAAGCAGGAACAGAGCCAGGATTCCCAGGCCCGCATAAGTCACCAGGCGTTGCGTGTTGGGGTCGAGGCCGACGTTCACATATGCACCAGAGTACGCTTGCGCGTCGACTGGCGGGAGCCCTTTTCGAGCCCGATCGACGTTAATCTGCATCAGCTGCAGTTGCTGAACGCCCATTGTCAGATTGGGCAGAATCCGCACCAGCGTATCCGTCCAGGCCTCGCCGGGTTTTTGTGCCTGGTCGATCGCAGTCGTCACGCCTGGGGCTGCGTCCTCGAGGGCGACTTTGTAAGTCGATGAAATATTCAATGTCGACAGGTCAGGCGTTGAAACAGCGGGAACGAACGATTGCATCGTTTCATCCCAGACCGTGTTATTGACCGAATCGTAAGCGCCAGCTGGTTGGGGCATGATTTATTTCCTTCTGAGCAATAAAGCAGCCGCCAGGCCAGCACCGACCAGGAGCAGCGTGTTAGTCGAGATACCGCCGACCGAGCCGCCGAATGTGCCAGCCGTCGACGTTGGGATTGTGACTTTTTGACCGTTTGCGAACGTGGTCGTTTGCGTGCCGTTGCCATTGTTGAGCGTGACCGACCCGTCAGCATTCCGCACCGGGACGCCTGGCGTTTGTGGGCGCAGCGTGCCATAAGGGTTAAACGATCCGTAGGGCGACGGGGCTCGCCCGTATGTACCATTTTCGACTTGCTTGACGACCGTGAAAATATTCGCGATCGACCTGGTCAAACTTTCCGCGACTTTCGAGAAGTCTAGGATCGAGCTTACGGTTGTCTTTTCAGCAGTAGCCGTCAGTCCTGCAGGGCGAGTCGCAGGGCCAGGCGCCGACGTTGCAGTTGTACCGGCTCGGCTCTCAATTGCGCCCTCAGTCAGCATCGTTAATTGCTCGGCTGTTGCAGCGCCCGCGACCTGCAGCTCAGTCAGCAGCACCAGGTTGTCAGGACCGCGAACCTCGACGCCGCCATTAGGACCAATTGAAGCGTATAGCCCTGCAGCGTAGAGCTCGGCGGGGATTACAGCAGCCTGGCCCGCTTCGTTGTAGAGCACGCCGCTATCGTCAGGAAACAGGGCGTTAGTGTCGAGCGCAGTCGTTAAACCCGACTCATTGATCGCAATTGCGACGTCAATTCCCAGGTCGCCAGGCGAAACGATAACGTCTCCGGTTGTGTCGCCTGGCGCAATTTGCCAGTCATAACCATATTCCGGGGTTGAAACAGTCTCGCCGGGAAATAGAATGTTGTTTTCCATTGTCGACCCTGATGTAAATGCGCCAGCCGCTGCGCCCGCAGCCAATGGAGCGCCAGCAGTCAAAATTGCTCGCCCAACGTCCTGACCAGTAGCCGCCGCTGACACCGCAGCCGACGTAATTTTAGCCGCTGCGCCAGAATCTACCGCAGTCGACACCAAATTGCCAGCCTGAGCGCCTAAATAACTAGCAGCCACATTTTCAACGGCTTTTCCAACATCCCCGCCACTCGTGACCGCGCCGACCGCAGCCGAGCCGACCAGCTGCGCCACCTGCAGCTGCGTGAGTCCGCTCGCCATTGCAATCTCGAGACTGAGGGTTGTCGCCGCCGCTGCATTGCCAGCGCCCAGGATTGCATATCCAAGTTGTCCCGACCAGTCATAAACAAGCGACCCAATCGCCAGGAGCGGCAGAGCGACCTCGCGAAAAACGCCTCGAGCTCGAGGGTTCACATAAAGCAGCCCGAACCCTGGTTGCCCGTTTGCAGTTGGTTTGAACCCGAGATAGTAGGTCGCCCGCCCATCATCAAAATGCGCGAATTCCTGCGGGATTCTCAGGTCGTTGTGCTTAACGATCGCTGTAAAAAATCCCGGAATGTAAGTGCAGTTGTAGGCCTCATCGTTGCCGCCGCATTCCTGCGAATCAGGCGTCCACAGAAACTGCAGGTCGCCCAGACTCATGACCTTGTAGCGGTTTGCCAGGAACACCGCGATCGCTTGCACGCCTGGTTGAGGCTTGGCAGGGTTATCGCCCATCTGCGCGATTAGCGCCGCGACCTCGCGATCATAAAGCCCGTCGGGTGTCAGGTCGCCATAATCGCCCTGGAACTCCGATCGAATCATACGGATTCAATAGCGTAGGCCACAGGCCTCGGAGCAGCCCATCCCATCTGGTAATGCTCGGTTGGGTCCATGTCGATCCATTGACCATCGAGCAGCGCTTGCAGATAGACGTGCTCGAGCTCGCCAGGATAGTTATATCCCGCGACGACGAATCGAGTCGGGTAGCCGACAGACTCGAGAAGTGTGGCGAGCAGCACGACCTGGTCGTCGCAATCTCCAAGTCGGCCCTGCAGGGTCATCAGCGGGGTCGATATTGTTTCGACGCCGTTAATGTCGCGCGTGTAGCGAATGCCGTCGCGCACCAGCTCGAACAGCGCATTGGCCTCGGCGAGTTGGTTTTTTTCGGGGGTTAGGAAAATTGTTGCGGTAGCCGTTTGGCGAATGTCCAGGTTTGTCCTGAATTGATTGACCAGGGCCCGCATTGTGCCGAGCGTTTGCTCGATGCCGCGCATACCATCGGCGAGCGCGACAATCTGGCCCGAAAGCCTGGGAGTAGGGGCGAGCATCATGCGCGGTTTGTACCGCGATTCGCTCGCCCGTGTCAATCAGTCAGTACCACCGACCTTCGGGGCATCTTCGGCCTCGACCTCGTCCTCAATCTCAAACATCGCCATCGCCGCATCTCGTACCTGGCGCAGCCAGGCCTCATGGGGTTTGACCGCTGGCGCGAATCCAGAGAGCAGCTCGAACCAATTGTCGAGCAGCATGATTTCAATCAGGTCATCGGGCAGTTTGTCGTAAACAAAATCAGCCGCCTTGTCGACTGGCGTTAGAGCGACAGCCATGTCGGTCAGCGTTTTCAGGTAGGCCTTTAATTTAATGATCACCAGGGGGTTAGCCATATCGTCCTCGTTTGTTGGATTAGGTTGGGGTTGCGGCTCGGGTTGTGGTTGTGGCTGCGGTTGTGGTTGCGGCTGCGCCTGAGCGAATGAGGGCGGCAGCTGCACGGGATGGAACTCAGCTTCGGGCTCGGGCTGCGGCTGCGCCTGGCCTTTGTTCATCCCTGCTGAGACAATGTCGAGCACTTTGGGAAGCATTGCCATCATCGTCTCGGGCTCCTCGCGCTGCGGTGAAACCTCGTCGGCTGCGGATCGCAATTCTCGAATGGCTCCGACGATCTCGCTGATTGACGACCCGGCCCGCGACTGGTTGTCCATGCCCATCGCCTGACGCATCATCGTCATCATCGACAGCATCTTGGTCATTTCTTCCATCGGGTCCTTTTGAGGCGCTTGCTTCATTTGGACTAAAGCGTCGAGCATCCTTTCCTGGCCCTGGGCGATCGTGCCGAGTACCTGGGCCAGTCCCGATGGCAGCGTGTCAGAAACTGCGGCTTTGTTGACCTCCGACATTTTGACCCGCAGTTTGGATCGAATGCCGAATTTGCGCGTTTGCGGGTGCGTTGCGTAGAGCCTCAGCTCGAACTCGCCATGCCCGAATCGGTCGCGCAGCAGGTCGAAATTGCCCTCCTCGAATTGCTCGGGCTTGAACCCCTGGCAATACTCGAGTGAGCCCTGGTTGAGTTTGTAGACTTTGAGCTCGGATCGCTCGAGCCCGTTGATACCGGCGAGCATTGACGCGACGCGATCCGTCGCCGTTTCCTCAATTTCTTCGGGAATTTCAGCGGGCAGGTATTGCTGCGCCGCTTCCTCCTCCTCGAATTGTTGAATTTTTTGCAGTCGGGTAGCCATGTTTAAACCTATAAAAAAGGGGGGCGTGTTGCCCCCCGACGTTAAATTAACCTTGATTGAACCTTAATTGTCGGTTCTCGTCAGCTTCGCCTCGGGATGAAACTCGCCGCATTTTGCCCCGTCTTTGATCGGGGGAAAAACGCTGTGAATTTGAACCGAGACGCCCGTCGCCGTTGGAACAGTGACCGGGACAGCGATCGGAGGATATCGGCGGCAGACCATGCCGCCAGCGTTACCAGGATCGCCCATCAAGTCGATGTAGGAATGGGCGCAGTCGTTGCACGTCATGTTGAGCCTCAGAGCGTGTAGAAAAGAAACAGCGCCATGACGACGCCAGTCACCACGACGCCGAGCCACTCAAGGGGCGAGAGCTCGGCGTTACGGTCCCCAGAATTTTTATCGGGGGGAAGCATGATTAGGCAGCGATTGCTTTTGGCGTGGTTGCCAGGGCGATCGCGATCAGTTTCTGCATCGCATCCGAGGGCTTGCTCTCGACCAGCGGGCGGCAGGTGTACTCGTAGCCGGTCGCAGACTTGGCGCCCTTGACGCCGACTTGAATACCGAACTCAACCTCGTCAGACTGGTCGAGCGCACCGACTAGCGTGTCGGAAATAAAGTTAGGCAGCAGACAGGTCGCCGACTCGAAAGCCTCGCCCGTGTCCAAGTTAATCCCATAAAACGAACCGTTGAGCTTGACGTACTCGCCGAGCGCCGTTTGACCAGGCGTAGAGCCCGTGATTTTTCCGACAATGTTGGCGACCGCCACATTGTGCCCGCCGCTTGCGTCAACGCAAGCCTTGAGTTGAGTTTCCGTAAGACCGAGCGACTTGAGAGTCATTTTGCGGAGAATTTCAGCCATGTTTGTCTTCCATTTGGTTGTGATGCAAAGGCGCATCCTCGGGCCCCGCACGCGAGGCCCTGGGATTAGTCTTTTTGCTCGAACTCCACCTCGCCCTCGGGCGAGATGTAATAACGGTCGCCATATGGATAACCAGGCCAATAGGCGTAAAGCGGGGCGTTTGGTTTGAGTCGCATATGCAGTACGCAGCCGCTCGGGATTTCTCCCCGCGCCTGAGCCGCCAGGTAGAGCTCTCTGTCGCGAGCGTAGCGTTGATTGATCACGCCTGGCATTGCTCGACCTCCTGGCTCGAGATTGTTGCCTGGTCGATCGACTCGCTCGAGTACACCGTGCAGAACTCAGTCAGGCGATAGCCTGGTTGAATCTCGATCCGGTCGAACCCTTGTTTTGTCACGACTCGCTGGTTGACATGGGCGAGCAGGATCGCCTCGCATTCGTCTTTTGTCAGGATTACCTTCATTGTTTTCTCCATGTTTTTCGCCGCCGACTTGCGGCGAGAAAAGTGTCGCGTTTTTTGTGCTCGATTGTCAAGCCACTTTTTGCTCGCGTTTTACCGCTCCCGTTCCGCGTCGCGTTTGTGCGCGATACATTTCAGCGCCCGCCATGACCTCGGAAAAATTTCGACGCTGCACTTGGTGTTGCTCGGGAACCTCCCCGTCATACCAGGCGCGAAAGTCTGCAGCCGAAAGCCGCCTAACGTTCATTCCCTTCGCCGAGCCCTTTCCGCTGGCCTGGTTGAAGTAAACCTTTTTGGCAATCACCAGGTGGCGCTTTCCCTCCTCCTCGACTTTCCACGCCCCGTAACGCCGCTGGTCGATGTCGAGCAGGTGACCCATTGGCTCGCTGTACATGACACAGTCGGTGTCGGCGTAGAGCCAGGCAGCGGGATTAAGTAGCGCCGCGCGCCTGACGACCATCCTGACGTGAGCGGTAATGAATGCGCCCAGGTGCGGCTGATGGTACGGTTTGACGACCTGGTCACCGTAGCGAAACCAGACGTTGTCGATCGCCTCGAAACCTTCGTAATAAGGTTCGTACCCGTCGGGCTGACTGGCTGCGAGCAGGTATTCGACACCGTCCAGAACCTCGACCGTCTTGCCGTATGAGGAATTTCCGATCGCTTTCATCATTGTTCCGATTGGCCCGCTCGGGCCTCCCTCGGCGGTCGTTCTGATTCGCTCGAGCTTGTCGACGTAGTCTTTCATCGAAAAGTGAGAATCGAATGCGTGAGACTCGTGGATTTTTATTTTCCAGCCCTCGGAGCGCAGCTGCGCGACCTCAATCGAAGTTAGCCAGGTGGTGTTTATCTCGTCAGTCGCGTAGACCGAGCGCAGCCGATCGTCGACTAGCGTGCGGTAGTAAAACGGGACGCGGTTCTCAGGGTTGTATGCCGTCACCCTGGCGATATAGATTTTCGCGTACTTGTTGACGCCGCCAGGCGTCCAGAGCGTGCGACCTGCGGGTAGCCGGGCCTCGCGCATCGCAGCGGCGTAGGCCTGGTTGAGATCATATTTCCAGACAGGCCCTTCGTAGCGGTCGACGCAATAACAAAACCCGCCTCGCATGACGTACTGGCGAACGGTGTCGAGCACTTCGTCGGGCAGGTGGGGAATGACGACCTTCTCGGGTATCTGCGAACAGAATATCTTGACGCAAGCAGCCCCTAGCGTGACCTGCAGCGGCTGGTTGAACGTCTCGAGCATGATTGACTGAGCCCGTTGCATTGCGTGCCATAGGCCCTCGGAGTCGCGCATTGCATAAAATTGGTGATCTTGGTTTTTTGGGTCGAACTCCTCGCGCTCCCAGTCGATCGTGCCAACCAGCTTTTGATAGTCGGGCGCGAAGTTAACCAGGAGCTTTTCGAGCGACAGGCCTGGCAGACCGAGCATTGCCATCCCGTCCAGGAATTGCCAAGCCCGCTGTTTATCGTGATGGAGCTCGACGTCCTCGCGATGGATTACTCGTAATCCTCGCAGAGCTTTAGAGCGTGTCATAAACGGGCGAAGCACATAATCGTCGCCGTGCAGGAGCGCAGCTGCGACGAAATAAGAGTCGAAATTGTTTGCATTCCAGGCGACGTAATTCGTCCCGACCAGGTCGTCATCGAGAAACCTCGACGTGAGAATGTCCCGCAGGTGCTCCATTGAACGCAGCGGGCCGTCGAAGTGAAATTCCGGGTTCTCGCCGTAGGCCGTCAGGTAGAGCGGCCTGGGCGTGCCGACTGATATGCGCGTTGTCTCGAAGTCGTAAGCGACCATTCGCATGGGCGCAGCGGGTTTTTTTCTCGTCTTACGGGTTAGCGGGTAGCGTCTAGCGCCGCCGCTTGTTTTCGCTTCGCTTGGGTTTTGATTTTCCACGTTTACCTGGCACGGTTTTAAGTTGGAACAGGAACTCAGTCCCGACGTCTCTAGCAGACGGGGCGTGTTTTTCTCTTAGGTATTTTTCTATTTCTTCGACCATCTTGACTGCGCCGCCGCGGACGTCGATGGATTTTGTGAATACTGGGACAATCTCAGGAGATTTAAGTCGACCGACCCGCTGATCGTATTTCTCGCGCATCGACGCGAGCCCAGACTGCGACACCGCCCGTAGGACGTCGATCTTAGAACCGACAGACGCCTTCAGAATTTGTTTTGTAGCGATGACGTTTCGTAGAATTTTGCGCCGAGTCTCGGGTCGAATGTACTCGGTTTTTTGCGCGAAGAAAATTTTAGACTCGTCACCATTGCGTAGCGGGTCGCCCCGTTTAAAGAACACCGGGTTATTCGGGTCGAATGGGATTCGGTCGGCTCGAGCTTGAGCAGCAGCTGCGCCGACGTGGTTGGCGAATACCCGGTCGATAGGGTCAGCAAACGGCTCTGGGATAGTCTTAACACCGCCTGGGAGCCCTTCCTTGAGCCAACGCCCGACCTTTTGGTGCGTTACCCCAAGCGCACGCGCAAGAGCCCTCTGCGATCCGTAGGACGTGATCGCGAGGGCGAGTTTTTCCTGATTGGTAAGCATGAGTCTCCGAGATCCCTGGCACGGGTTGAGCGCCGATTGTGGGGGATGGATGCAGGGGAATGCAAGCACCCGCCAAAAAGCCCCAGAGCACGCACCCTCCCGCGGTG
>Ga0304730_1001861_pt1 | contig 15561 bp, 18 predicted proteins | sample M_130628_MF_Meta_FD_190474 | JGI IMG/M metagenome (GOLD analysis project Ga0304730, IMG submission 190474) | Freshwater microbial communities from Lake Montjoie, Canada to study carbon cycling - M_130628_MF_MetaG (v2) (version 2) | ecosystem: Environmental > Aquatic > Freshwater > Lake | place...
TGCCCATTAATAGAATATCTGTAAGAACTAGCACCAGCTTGGTAATTTCTACTCTTCATCTCCATTCCGCCAAGATAGTAGTTGAAACCAGTATAATATATACGTATGTTGTAACTCATGATATTCTGTAACAACAAAATTTGGTAATTTTTTATAAAATAATTGTTTTTTTATCTAGTTATTAATTCATGCTAAGGTCTTCCAATTTTTCCTAAATAATTATCAAGTGTCAAACATTGAATTTTTATTCGTCTTTAAAATTTAGCCGAAATTGTTTTGGATGCTGTTTAATGTCGCGTACTAGTTTTATAATATACTTTTTGTTTTCGTAGGTGTTTGCAATTTCATTAAAAACTTGGTCTATTTCTTGGTCTACAATAAGAATGTCGCCATTCATAAATTGAATTTGCCGGTTTAATAGTTTTTTGTAAAAGTTTTCATCTTCAATTCTTGCACTTATTTTTTTGCCATCATAATGGAAAATTGTTATTAGCAATATCCTTTCTTCATTTTCATATTATTTTATTTTCATCAATTTCGTAACCTGCAGCCTTTATTTCTTTAGCAATTTTAATTTTCCAACTTTCCCCATGGTCGATTTCGGTATATAGTAGTCCATTTATATCGCTTGGTAATTCAACATCTTTAATATAAAGAGGGCAAACTCTTTCTCTTCCAAGTTTTCCAATGAAATAGCCCATTTCCAAAATTACATTTTGTCTGGCTCTAGGATATGAGTTTTCATTATTTTTAGCTTTGCCAAGGTCATCATCTGTTAAAATAATTATCGCAAAGCCAACGTCTGAATGCTTTTCAAATTTTTCAATTATTGTTTTGCCTGCATTTGGTTGCTCATGCAAAATAATCGGGTTTAGTCCAAGTTTTTCAAGTATCCTTGCAACATTAACTTTAATTTCATTATTGTGCCCATGAACAATAAAAACATTTTTGCTATCGGGTCGATTTGAGGTTGTTTCAGTGATAATATTTATGGGTTGCTCCGCTATTTGTGATTTCATCAAGTCGACTGTTGCAGCTAGTTGATTTAGATTTTTTAATTTATTCTGTAGCTTCTCCTGTAATTCAACAAGTTCGTTTCGAGGTCGATCTCCAAGCATACCATAATAAAAGTTAACTTGGTCATAATTTTTTTTATACTCATTGTACTCCTTGTTAAATGATTGCTTTAATAGTTCGGAGTTGTAGTTATTCCAGTTTGAAATATCATTTTTTGCTTCTTCTAACTGCTGTCTTGTTTGAATTTCTCTGTTAAATATTTCTTGGCCTATTTTAATTCTCTCTATCAACGCTTGTTTAAAAAAATCTTTTCCAACTATCAATTGAGTTGGTTCTTTTTCTGCTTGAATAACTTTAGGTTTTCTCTGAACTGCCATTATTGATTTTATTTTTGGGTTATTGATTACATTTTTATTTACACATTTAACTCTCCTTTTGAATTCAACTTATTTATTTGATAAGCTATTTTTTGCTGTTTTCATTATGCCTTCTTGGAGTATTATCAAAACTTAAAACGTAAATAACACACTTCTTTCCGTAAATTATCATCAACTCAAAAAATATGTATCAAATTGAAACATATTTTACATCATGAGTTGGTTATTCAATTTTCTTTTAATTTTCAATAAATTAAATATAAATAGCTGTGCAAAAATGACATTAAATAATTTATTAAAGAATTCAAACTGTTTTAAAAAATATGTATCAGTTTAATACATATTTTGATTTTCATTGTATTAATTTGATACAATTCTCGATATTTGAGTAAAAAAATTATGGCAGAATTTATTACAGTAGAAGAAGCGGTTAAATTAACACATGCTTTTCAAGAATCAGAGACCGGAAATAGTCAGACAATCTCAGCTATTTTCGAAAAAGAAATTATATCGCAAATTTTAAATCAGGAAGGCTGCGAAGGGATAAAAATTTATAATGCTCTAAATGAAGAGAACAAGATAACATTTGTATTAGTTGGATATAACAAGGATTTTAATGACATGATAGATGGATATATAGCAGACAAAGCAGCAACTTGCCCTAAACAATGTTATGGGGGCGCTACTCCGTTAATAAAATAATAAATGCAATTATTTACAGGTGTATTATATTTTGCTACATTCATATTAACTATTATAATTCAATGGAAAAAAAACAAAGTTTTCCATGAATTAAATAGTGTTACTTATATATTGCAACTGGGTTCAATTTTTGATATATGGAGTTTGTTTTTTCAAGATAAATATAATTCATCCCAGAACTTAATTTTCTTGTATTCTTTAGTTTTTAATTTGTACGTAATTCTTTCAAATCAAATCAAAATTGATAGAAAAAATTCATTACAACTTCTATTGTTTTTATTTATTCCAATATTTTGCATTTGTGTGGATTTTAAATTAATCAACTCAATCTTTCGTAATTATCTTTTCTTGATTATTTTGTTCTTTTATTTATTAGCAATAATTACCTGTCTTCAACGATGCTTTCAGTTTAATATGAAATTGAAACCTGTAAATTATTTTTTCTTTTTACTATTAGGTTTCATTATAATAGACCTGTTTTACTATTTAGGCTTTTATCATGTTATAGAATTTAAGATGTCGATTTGGATGGTTTTTCTAAATTTCTACTTAGGTTACTTAAATGTGATTCGAATAATTTACATCTTTTATGTTTCAAAAAACTTTTGAGTCTTACTTTTTGTTGTTGGTTATTCCTGTATCTATCTGCTTTCTCGTGGGATTTGTATTTATTTACCTGCACTACAAAAGAAGCATCAGAACTCAAAAAAAAATAAAATCTCATTATTTTAACCAGGTTGAAAATGAAAAAATTATTATTTCAAGAGAATTACATGATGCTATTTCTCCATTTACATTGCCTTTAAAAGAATTCATTAAAAAAAAGGGGCTTATTACAATCGAAGATGAAAAAAAATGGATTAATGAAATCAACAAATTTGAGATTTATTTGACTAAGATAAATGATAGTATTTTTCCTAGTGAATTATTAGATGGTAATTTGAATGTAGCCCTACAAATATTAACGCAAAAACTTAGTTCAGAGAATAAAAAGATTGTTATACACTCAGATTTTAATCCAAAAGTATCAAAACAAAATTCAATTCAAATTTTTAGAATTATACAGGAATGTTTAATAAATGGATTAAAATACTCCGGATCTCCATTTTATAATTTATTATGCACACAAATTGAATTTGATTTAATTTGTACTGTAAATTATCAGATTGATGCAAAAAATAATATTGACTATAATGGTAATTCTCACAGAAGAGGGAGAAAAATAATGACTCAGCGTCTAGAAATATTGTCTGCTAAATATGAAATAAGCATAAATCAGAATTTGAAAACTGAGAAGTTTATTTTTAAAGATATTTTCAAATGAGAGTACTGATAACAGAAGATCAACCTATATTAATCAATATACTCTCCAAAGTTGTTTTGGAGATATATCCTAATTCAATTATCAAGTCAGCTACCGATATAAATACAGCAATTCAGTTTATCCATTCTTTTGAATTTGACATAATTCTGGCTGACTTAGACTTTAATGGTGAAAAAAGATTTTCAGTTGTAGAGATAGCTAAACAGAACAATATCAAATGCATCATATTTACAGGACATTACAATAAAGCTTTTATTGATAATGCTCTTGATATTGGTGTTGTAGCATTTGTATCCAAGATGGGAAATATCGACGACTTACGTTATGCGCTTCTAAACTACAAAACAATAAATAATTTTGTATGCAATTTTAGTATGCAACAAAGTATAACAAGCCCATTCTACAACGAAATTCTAATCCCTGAATTAAATGGAAATGATGAGCGAATTTTAAATTATTTACTATCTCAAAAACCAAGGAAAAATATTGCCAAAGAGTTAAAAATCACCTTGAATACTTTGAATACCTATATAAATAGAATGACAATGAAAAATAATTGCAATCTTTTGGTGTTAATTCATAGGTATATTATTTGGAAGCGGAGTTTGAAGTGATTATTTAACTGTTAATAAATCCGTTAACAGTTTATATATCAGGGCATTTATTCTACTCTACTGAAATGTTTAAAATAAAAAGTCCACAAACTCTTACATTCTCTCACAGAATTGTAAAAAGCTGATTTGTCATATGTGTCGTACTATTGCAGTCTGGATTGTAGCTGTAATACCAGTCATATGAGCCAAGTTGGTCAAAATAACGCCAAGTGCAGCATTCATTTTGCTATTTATTCCTTGATTGTTCTCTTAATGAATATGAAATTTCCCAAGGAATCCATTGGTCATTTTCAGGTGTATTTTCTTTCACTCCTTAAACTGTACACCACAAACGTTGATGCGAGGAAGAATGTTCAATTAACCACTTCACCTGCTATTGAGCCAAACGCTAGTTAACGGGTCGTTGTTTATTACACTACATGAACCATTTGTTCAACTGTTGCAAAGTTATCTACCCTTTGATAGTTGAAAAATATTTCATCTACTTCGTAATCTAAATTTTTTGCACGATTTGTTATGCTGTCCCAAGCTTGTTGTTTAGTGCTGTAAATAATACTTTCACCTATTGCAATTTGATTCTGTCCTGGAGTTCCGTGAGCTATTGCAACTGACGCTGTCTAACCATTTTGAATTATTCCACCAGTTGTTTGGTGGAGGTTAATGAATACTTTTCTCATACTTTTTAATTTTTATTATTAAAATGGCAAGTCATTCCAGTTTTTCTGTTCTGGTTCTTTATTTTTCTTTAAGCTATTTTCAATTGTTTCAATGAATTTGATTGTATTCGAAACATTATTGAAAATTAAAACACTTTCGTGGTACTTAAAAATGAAATTATGTAACCTATCCAAATTGGCATACTATTCATAGGTTATTGTTATCTGATTCAAATAATTTATCGTCCAAGTCCCAAACTTGACTTGTATTCCATATTGTCTGCAAATATTCTCGGCAAGTATTCTTGACACTTGTGGAACTAACAAATAAAATGTTCCACCTAAATTTGAGTATGCTTTCCATTGTGATAACGCTTCATTTGCATTTACAGAGTCAGCAGTTTCAATTTCAATAATGAATTGAACATTGTTAGAATTAGGAGGTGTTAGAATCAGGTCTGGATATAAGTTGCCAATATTGGTATTGTGATGTGTTCCAGGGTTTGTATATACATAGTAATTGTTATTTCGCCTTAAATTCTCAGCAGCAATCTGAATCACTCTATCGTGAATATTTTGTTCTAGATAATTTCTATATGCCATTTTTATTTTTAATTATCAATTAAAAGTATTGCATGTCTTTAAAATTGCTCAAAACGTCTTGCAGATATCCGAAGGGAGGGAATTTTACCACAAAACTTAATTTAAAAACCAATGTACCATTAATTATAAAACTGTCTTTCGAACTTGAAAACCAGCTTTTAGAATAAGTGCAGTCATATTTTTAGAATTCGGTTTCAAATTTCTCAAATATTTATTTCGTAAAATTCTTTTATTTTTTTTCAAAAACTTAAAATTAGAAGAAGTTAAATTAATCAATTTGTTCTTTTGTAAATATGTATCAGATTAATACATATCTTATAAAATAGATATTAAATGCAATACTTTCAATTAGATTTACAAAGTTCTTTTGAAGTGAATAAATTAATATTTTAAAGAAAAAGTTTTTACTAAATAACCAGATTCAGTATGGAGTTTTGAGAGGTTGGGGTTTTGAACATATACAATCCATTTTCCAAAAAGGTGAATAGGCATTGAAAATTTTCAACCATTAAATAAGAAGCTGTGTATTCGGACTTAACTAAATACTATTTTTTTCGTACAGCTTGAAATGGAAGCTGCAGGCCTTTGTTAGCAATGAAATTAAAAACTCAAACAACTTTTATGAGTAAAAGTATAAAATTTATTGTTTTCATTTCTGTCGCAGCTTTGTTATTCCTGATTTCTTGCAGGAAAGATTTACTATTTGATAAACTAGAAAACGTTTCGATTTCAGAAAAGTTTTTTGCACATTCAGGAAAGACCGAAAAAATTATATTGAGTGTAATTGATGAAATCCGCAATCGAAACAATAAAAAAGAGTTTGTTTCGAATTTTGCGATAAAAAACGGCTTACCTATTTGGAACAAACCAATTATTTCTTATCCAGCAGCGAAATCGAATTTTTCTAACAGTTTTTCTCAGTCAAACATCGAAGAAACAGACGCAACAGATACATTTGTATATGTACCAATTGTACTAGAGTACGGTGATAAGGTCAATGGTTTTATTCTTGCAAAGATTAACAATGGAGTAGAACTATTGTATTCATTAGCCAAGGACTACAAAGCTTTTTCTTTTGAAAACGGAGTAGATTTAAATGATGCTTCCAAGTTTGTGGTTATGAACTTGCTTTTAAATAAAGAAGTATTTGGAGTGAGTAACTACAAAATTACCGATTACAATTTATTTACAGGAGACAATGAAACGGACAAAGCAAATTCTTTATCAATTGAAGGCAGGCTTGCAGCTAGCGAATGTGCAATTATTAGCTGGCAGAGCCAGTACTGTGGTACGCCATATTATACCCTTTGTCGTTCTGAGTGTGACAACTGTTTGACTTATTGTTATCCAATTAGCAGTTCTGTAGAAATTTGCACTGCACCTAATACTGTTACTTGGCCTGCTGGTGGAATTGGTATAAGTGCGGGCGGTGGTTTAGGTTCAGGAGAATCAGGAGGAGGAGGAGATATTCCGCATTATTACCCTTGCATTTCAACACCACAATCCTTACTGCCAGGCGATCCACTTCCACCATGTCCTGAACCTGGTCCGGGTAATGGATGGATACCTCAATTATCAAATTCCCTGAATCCATGCGACACTTTGGCTAAATATTCTCAAGGGAATGACTTTCAACTTATGTTTGAAGATTTAAAAACAAGAATTCCTACACGTTCTGAAAATTTATATATTTTCAATAACCCATTAATCCCTTCATCATCCTCTAACCCAATTAATTTAACGACTGGGTATCCAGATGAGTTTTCAGTATATCCACAAAATGAGAATCAATTTGTTCATTCATGGGGATGGATGCACAATCATTTTGCGGATGCAGATTCATCTAGCTTAATTTTTAGTGCCGGAGATTTAAATACCTTAGCAGACCAAGTTATTAGGGATTCCTCTATTTTTCAAGTAGATTACACACACTTTATGATTGGCATGGTTGGAGATTCAAACACACAATATATTTTAATAGTTGAGGATTTAAACAAGTTTGGAAGTTGGGCAAGTTCTTTATTTTATAATGAAGAAATAATTAAATCTGCATTTTCAGGTGCTGGACTAAGTCAAAAATATTTACCATTATCAGTGTCTGAAACTGAAAAAAGGTTTTTATATGTTATCAAAAATACAGGGTTAAAATTATTTAGAGGAAGTAATAACTCACAAACATGGACTCCTATTGGGCTGAACAAAAATGGAAATATAATAACAATTAATTGTCAATAAAAACAATATCATAATGAAGAAAATATTTTTTCTATTTTTTGGAATCATTATTTCAACACAAACATTAAAGGCACAAATCAACTATTTACCATTAGGAACTTGGAAGTATATTAATGGTAACGATACAATAGAGATTTATTTAAAATCTACTCAAATTAATTTAGCTGGTACAACTTATCCTACATTAATTGGTTTTCATAAATATGTAAAGAATGGACAACTAATAGAAAGTAGCATAAATTTTGCAAATACAAATTTTGCAGATAAAAAATATACTATAATAATATACAACGTACAATCGGCAGATATACGTAATGATGGCGACTTTAAAGACATGTCATTTAATATAAATAGACTAATTATATTAACAAAACTGACTGCAACAACAATGAATGTAAGACTTACATCTCAACAAACAAGAAAAAATACTTCCAGTTCAGATTATACTCTTCCGAGAAATTTTCAATTGGTAAAACAATAGTTCTGATTAGAGCAAAAATTTGCTAAAATGCTGTCAATTAATAATAGTAGAGAGCAAGTCGGATACAATGATGTCTGGTACATAGATTTCATTTAACCTTTCCAACCATTAAACAAGACAGTGATTCAACAGCATTTGCTAGTGTTCAAATACCTGATTTGCCAAGTGACCAAAATTATCACTATTTTGCACATATATCTGTTGGGGAATAGCTGCAGTAACTGCTACTGCTTTAGCTGCTGCAAATGTGGCAGTTTATGGAACAGTTATTGCAAAAACAGCAATGTTTTTGTGGGATGAAGTAAAAGTATTTAGTAAACAGTATTCTTCAAAATCTTCATATACAGTTCAGGATATCCTAGTAAGACAAATCTATGAAGCTTATTAGGAATATACTCGTCAAAGTGATCAGAATCACCTGTCTCTAGACTGTCAAGGAACAAAAAGAACTGGTAATGTATTTTTTAAAGGTACTAAGCAACATTGGTTAATCCAATTAGATTACTTGTCCAAAAACCCAATTTATGGTGATGTTGAATATGCAATACCAAATAGCAGTCCGTCGGGAAATCGTGGTTATGCAGATATCGTGAATTATCAAACAAAATCAATTTTTGAAATAAAACCTAATAATAATTATGGTCAAACTTCAGGGGCAGTTGAAGTAGCAAATTATGTAACAAAGGCAAATATTTATTGTAATTCAACACTACCTTATGTTAATATGCCTTGGAGTACAGGAAATACATACTTACCAACACTGATTCCAACTAGTAATCCAAACGTATATTTAAAAGCTCAATTATTTCAACCGGGTGTTATAGTGTATGAAAACATTATAGTAAACGCTCCTTTTCCAACACCAGTTCTTGTACCGACCTCTATTGTTATTAAAATGAAGATACTTTTAGAAAAATTAAAACAAAACTTTCAAAATGCAGACAACATTATGGCTGAATTTCTTGATCAAAATCATGAATTAAAAGAATATATAAAGGGTGCTGCAATTAGTGCTGCGGTAGCAACAATAGTTGGGACATTTTTAGAGGATTTTATTACTGCAGGGGCGGGTATTGCAGATGATTGGGGGTGCTTTGTGCTTTGCTATAGAATAATTAGATTTGCTATTAGTATCTAATCATAAATTAAATGAAAGCAGGTTTTTATTTATGTCACGAAATAGTTTACAGAAACGCGTTGTTAGGATTGCCATATCATGAATCACTAAACGTAAAATTGTTCAGTGAAAAGTTTTGTCTTTTCTTCTCTGAATGTTTTGAAAAACTTTTTATTGAGCAAACTGGAATCCCTCCATCATCAAAGGTGGGTATAGCTCCACCTAATAGATTTGATTCACCACCTATTTATGAATTTGGGACTGTTTCAAAAATAAATCCTGTACTTTGGATATTGCCTGACTATTATGATGACATTAGCTTTTGTTGGAAATCGAAATCGGGTAAGATTGTAAAACCTACAGATGAAAATTTTGATGTTTGCGATTTAGAGTTTTGGTTGGAAGGAATAAAACCTCAAGAATACTGGAGACAAGTTGCTTCGGAAAAAAAAGTTCATCCATTTTTAAGTAAAAACATACCATTTGAACTTATAGTTTATCGTTTTAGCATTGACATTTTAATGCGTATTACTTTTAATGATTTACTCAGTTTCACAGATTTGGAATGTAATATAACTTCCAGTATAAAAAAATATAACGAAATATCAGAAAAAAGAGATCGTCACCTTGGAGTTGTTCATAGTTTTAATTTTAAATCAAAGCCTGGATTAGTAATATTAAATATAGATACTGGCTCTGCAGGAGTTTCTATAATTAATGAGATTATCAGAAATCTAAAGAAGTTATCAGGCATACAAATAGTCGAAGTTGACATATGATTTAACTTATTATGATAGCAAAGTAAGTCTAAAATACGACACATCTATAAAGTAAACATATGACACTAGAACACAAACAAAGTATTTTACCACAACTTGACGAGTTTTGGAAACTTGATATTGATAAACGTGTAGCCGAAGTTTACAAAGACTACCAAGACTTAAAAACAGTTTATATTGGCTATTATTCGGTGATATAATTTACTGAGTTTTCAAAAAAAGCTATTGGACAATTAGGGCAAATTTTGCATTCAAAATTGTTTAGTGTTTTACCTTTTCAGTATCAATTTCAAAATGACTTTGGAGCAGGTAATTTGCGTGACGACGTATCAAATTTTATTTCATTTTGCACAAGTAACGACTTCAATAGTGCGGTAGGTCATTTATACAGACTTGTTTACTACCAAGTTCAAAATGGCCTTTGGGACAAAGATCAGCCTATTGACAAGAAAAAGAAAAACGAAATAATTGATGAACTTGAAAACAAGTTACAACTCATTGCCGAAAAGTTAAAGCTTAATGCAGACCTTAACCAACAACTAATTGCTGAATTACAAGCAGAAAAAACAAGCATTACTCAACTTGTAACTACTAAAAACACTGAACTTTCAGAAATTTCAAATTTACTACAAACAGCAAGGACACATTCAGAGGAAATTACAAGGTTAATGACTATAAGCACAGACAGTAACCAACAAATAATTGGATTAATTAATCAGCAAAATTCAAACCTTGAAGCAGTAAATTTAAAACTTGAAGAGGAAAGAGGTGTTTACGAAAATTTTCAAAAGGACTTGAAAGATTTAAAGGATAGTTACAAAACAGAAATAGACACATCTACAAAAAAGAATGTTGACTTTGAAAAACTTTTAATTTCGGTGCAAGACAGAAGTTCAACATTTGACCAACGACTTTTAGTATTAAACGAACTTATAGGAAAGGAAGGAGCGGTTAAACTTTTTAGCACATTTAACGACAGAAAAATTGAACTTGAAAAACCAGTAAAACGTTGGGCAAATATTGTTTTTGCGACTGGCAGTATAGCACTTGTTTTAATTGTTGGAGTGTTTACAAACTTTTTTGGTTGGGTAGGTAGTTTGCCTACTTCTGTTGACTGGCATTATTTAATAATTAACTCATTGAAATCATTACCTGTTATGATAGTTCTTTTCTTTACTATCAAGCAATACTCTAAAGAAAGAAGTTTTCAAGAAGAGTACGCTTTCCGTTCAGCTATTGCATTGACAATTCAGGCTTATGGAGACATTGCTGGTAAAAACAAGGAAGATTTAATCAGCAAAGCAGTTGCAAGTATTTATGCTATGCCGACAATAATGAAAGAAAAATCTTCATTCTTTTCATTCAGAAGCAAACATTTAACAGACAGCATAAAAGAGTTAAACGAGACAATTAAAAACATTAAAGGATAATGGGTGCTACTAAATCCACTCAAGCTGAGTCTTTCGTCCAATAAATGTGCAAAACTATCAAACTAGTAATATAGCCAATTTGGAAAACTGAATTTGATTCTTTGCGTATACCTCAAATAATCGTAAGTGTTTGAAGAAAAATCTTAAAATACAAGTATTAAAGAAGAAAACTATTATGTACAAATAAACCTAAAGAAAAAAGTATTAAACTCGTGTGTGCGCTGAACAAGGAGTAGCAAAAATGCATGTATCGGGGCATTTTTTATGGGGCATTTCTTCTACTTCACTGAATGTTATAGGGCGTTTTTCTTTTCATGGTCATTTAGTGTCCTAAAGATAGAGTCCGCAAGTCTTGTTCCTGTTGAAACCAATTTAGATAAAACCCTCAATTGCTCTTTACAAGCGACATTCTTAGTTGGATGAGGATAATTTATGTTGTGGTCAATTTCTCCCCAAATTTCTTCGAATAAAGTTCTAACTTGGATTTCACAACAAATTGGATTAGGGTTACTTGTGTTGGGTTTAATTAAATAATGAACGCTAGTATAAAAAGTAGGTCTGATATCTGTCTTAATTTTTAATTCATCATACATCTTTTGTGATTCTGGATCCCAAGTCAAAGCAATTGGTTCTTCAACAAAAACCCAGTCACCTTCTTCTATGTATTTTAAAATTTCTTGATGAATAATAGGAAATTGATCTTGATATAAATGTAAAACCCTTAAACCAATTAAATCTGTAATCTCACTAAATAAATTGTCTTTGGTTACTATAATATCCTTTTTCAGTTTCCGTTCAATTTTGTCCCTCAAATGATTTGGGTCTTTAATCCTAGTCTTGATTGTATGGATAATTGGAAAAGGTTTGGCATTTAACTGTGGATGATTAGTAAAATAAGCTTCTACAGAAGCTTGTAGTTGAATAAGCCGATGTTGGTTGTCATTATAAAAATTAATAACAGTGTCGATACTTTGCATTTGGTCGCTCATAATGTATTAATTCTTGTTATTAAATCATTAGTGAAAGTCCTATAATTTACACCAATTTCTCTAAGCCTACCATTATTACCTCTATTGTATTCAAAACCATTTTGCATCAGAAATAACAAATAATCAAGATTAGTGCTTTCTAGACCTGCATAGACCTCTGGCACTCTCCACATAGGACATTTTAGTGCCTGAGCCATTGCTGGAAACGTATTGTGAGAGTGAATAATAGAACTACCACCAATAGGTCGTGAAATTAATTCGGCTGGAACCCTTGTTCTATTACTATCCTGTATATAATTTATAATTGTTTCAGGTATTTGAGTAACGTACTGATAATGTGCCTGTGCTAAATTGTATTCATTAAAAGGCTCATTATCTCTTGTGTATTTTTTAGCATTATAAATTGTATAACCAAGAAATTGAACAAAATGGGATGGAAATTTAGATCTTCTTTCTTCTGATAATAATGAATATATGGAAGTGAATTCCCTTTGCCATAATTGTAATGCATTACCTATATTTCTGATTCCATATAAACTGAACATATCTGGTTGTGCAGGGATAAAAAATCCATCAACAGTTGACATAATTACTTTATTTAGAATGCCTAAACTAGGAGAAGTATCAATGAGAACATATTCGTAATCATATAATTCAGCATAACGTTGACAAATTCCTCTAATGTTTGTAACTGTTCTAATTGATAAATTATCACCTTGATATACTCCGCTCCATCTTTCTGCTATTTTATTTTCGTATTTATGTAGAGAAAGTCTGCCTGGTAAAAGGTCTATATTATTTCCAATAGAATATGGAGGTGGAATATTTTGAGGCTCACTAATACCATCTTCAGCAGGTTTAAGAATAAAGTGAATACTTCTTGGAGTGTTAATTATTTCGGGATTTTGTCCATATGCTCTCTCAAAATCATCAATAAAACTATCTTCTTCTTCCCAAATTTGATGAAGTTTCTCTTCCATCATTGCACAAATTGTAAGATTGCATTGTGGGTCAAGATCAACCATTAACACTCTATGTCCAAGTTCTGCAAGTGAGTTTCCAAGGTGGTATGTCAAAGTTGATTTTCCAACGCCACCCTTATTATTGAATACTGAAATTATTTTCATTTGATATTGTTTTTTTTCTGTTTACTGTCTTTTTAAAATGCTCTATAACGTTCCGACGCTTGATGCCGGTGGCTTCCTTTCTATAATTACCATCAAGATAAAACTTTTGACTCACTACCTACAAATTATTTTGAAAATCAATTTAATAAGGAAACCTCAACACGACGCAATAAAATGTAAAAAGCGGGTGCGAATGCTCTCCGTGTGCATGGAAGAAAACCATTAAAACGTAAGTAACAGAAATATGCGGAAAAAGTAATTGCGAATGGACTCCACCATAACTTTCTTATCTGCGAAATACATTTCGCCTATGTAACTCACACCAAATAACTCACATTTTCTGTTTCTCGCTCTAATCAAAACAATCACATTTTTACATTAAAAATTCCAGAAAATCTATTACCACTCGGTTAGATAATTGTCCTCCTTCCGGTACGATGTTGTTTTATAATACAATAGTTGTTTTGTAAAATAACAAATTGATTTAATGCCTCAGAAGAAATTCTGGGGCATTTTTTATGAATAGATTTTGAAGAATTGTATAAAATTCGCTATGAAAATTTGTATATTTAGGTATGAATCATAAGGAACATTTTCATTTAGATTTTATTGTTGACCAGTTAACCAACTCAATTAGAAATGTTGTTACCGGCGATTCTTTTCAAACAGAGATTTCAAGATTCACAAAGGCAGATTGTAAAACAACCTTAAAGAAAAATGGTTGGAACTTTGATTGGAAAGCTGAACTTGATGATGATATTAATGAGTTGTACAAGTTGACAATTGCAGGGAATTTAAATATCATTCAAGGTGTTTTAAGTATAAGGAGAGAAAAGGATCATATTTTTATGAATCTGTTGGAAAATGCTCCTTTTAACATTGGTAAAAATAAACAATACGAAGGCGTGGCTGGTAATTTGGTTGCCTATGCTTGTAAGATTTCTTTTCAAGCCGGGTTTGAAGGATTTTTAGCTTTTAGTGCGAAAACAAAATTAATTAAGCACTATGAGGAAAATTTAGGAGCTATACATTTTGGCAGTCAAAGAATGTTGATTCAAACTCATTCGGCTAAACTACTTGTAGAAAAATATTTTAAAACATAAAACATGGGATATATAAAAGAACCTAAAGGTGTTGACTTTATCATTAATAGTAACCCTTTGACAGATAAAGACCGAAAAGATATTAGTAATCTTATAGCGGACTATAAGAAAAAGTCAAAACAATTGAAGGAAAAAAAGTCAATCAAAACTGGTCGAAAAAACGTTGCGGCATAGGTTTGATGTTTTTCATTTCATGAATAAATTTTATAAAATCCATCACCACCCGGTTAGATAATTGTCCTCCTTCGGGTACAATAAGTCAGAACGAGAATGAGAGCGAGAGCGATCATGGAGTTCTGACTTTTTTCTTCATTCTCATTCTGTTTCTCGCTCTATTCAAAAATCACTACCGTTATTTAATAAATTCTAAAAAATCTTTTAAAACAAGGTTAGATAATTGTCCTCCTAAAAGTATAAAAAGTCAGAGCGAGAATGAAAGCGAGAGCGGACATTTTACTCTGACCTTTTTTTTCATTCACATTCTGTTTCTCGCTCTATCATAATTAATTACTTCTTTTAACTTAAAAATAGTAGAAAATCTATTACCACTTGGTTAGATAATTGTCCTCCTATGAGTACAAAAATTCAGAGCGAGAATGAAAGCGAGAGCGGACATTTTACTCTGACCTTTTTTTTCATTCACATTCTGTTTCTCGCTTTTATTCAAAAAATCACTATAGTTATTTAAAAAATTCTATAAAATCTTTTACCACCCGGTTAGATAATTGTCCTTGTAAGGGTACAGTGTTGTTTTATAATACAATAGTTGTTTTGTAAAATAACGTAGGATTTAGTGCCTCAGAAGAAACTCTGGGGCATTTTTTATTTCAAGATATATACTTATCTTTGACGTTAGTAACTTAATTGGTAAGTATGATTGTTTCATTCGGAGATAAGGATACCCAAAAAATTTGGGAAGGCGTTCGGGTAAAATCGCTTTCAACAGAAATTCAAGAAATAGGAAGAAGAAAGTTGAGAATGCTAAATAACTCTGTTGATGTTAATGA
>Ga0304730_1001867_pt1 | contig 15527 bp, 11 predicted proteins | sample M_130628_MF_Meta_FD_190474 | JGI IMG/M metagenome (GOLD analysis project Ga0304730, IMG submission 190474) | Freshwater microbial communities from Lake Montjoie, Canada to study carbon cycling - M_130628_MF_MetaG (v2) (version 2) | ecosystem: Environmental > Aquatic > Freshwater > Lake | place...
CGACATCAACTACGCGCTTCGCTGGGCTGCCGCTAACGGGCACGTCAATGTCCTTCAGTTTTTTGGTGGAGGAGTGGGCCCTATTTGCCACCGACGCCCGCGCCGTGGACAACTGCGCGCTTCGCTGGGCTGCCCAGAACGGGCGCGTCAATGTTCTACAGTTCATGGCTGAAACATGGGGCTGCAATGTGGAAGATGTACCGCGTCAGAACTGCCTGTAGCACGTCCCAGATTTCTAATTTAGCAATCAATTTAGCAATACAAAAAATATGTTTCCAAGTCATCTTTATTAAACACGACTAGCCCCACAGCTCCCCGCGGTTGTATCGCGGCCACAGCGTGCTCAACTGCTCTGGAGTATCTTGGCTGCTGCGTGTGCCCAACAAGTCGTAGTCCCGCGCCAGCACTCGCGCCACGTCAACGTTCTTTTGCGTCGCGGCAAACTTCAGCGCCTCGCTGTTACGGGCGCGCAAGTCGTCCACCGCCAATCCGTAATACCGCGCCAGAACCTGCAGAACCAGGACCTGGCTGAGCATCACCGCCTTGACCAATGCTTCGTTGTCTCGGGCGCGCGCATCACTTTTCGTCAGGCCAAACTCGACGGCCAGCACCTGAAGCACGGCATCGTGCCCGTTAATTGCGGCGCATATCAGCGCTTCGTTGTCGCGGGCCCTCGCATCGTCTGGCGTCAGCCCAAAGTCCCTTGCCAGCACCCGGAGCACGCGAATGTCCCCTCGTCGCGCCGCAGCGACCAGGGCCTCGTTGTTCCGAGCACGCGCATCCCCCGCAGACAGCCCGTATACATTTGCCAAGACCCGCAGCGTCTCGCCGTCGTTTGCGCAGACCAGGGCCGCGTTTCCCCGGGCGCGCGCGTCGCTCGCAGACAGACCAAACTCGGACGCCAGCACCTCCAGAACCTCGTGCTGTTTGGAGGACGCTGCGTCGATAATCGCCTCATTATCTCGCGCGCGCGCATCATCGGCCGTCAGTCGAAAGTCCCTTGCCAGCACCCGCAGCACGTGCACGTCCCCTCGCGCAGCGGCCAAGACCAGCGCCGAATTATCGTTTGCACGCACGTCATCGCCGGTCATTCCAAACTCGCGTGCCAGCACCTGCAGAACTTCGGCGCTCCCCTGCTTGGCTGCAAACACAGCCGCGTTGCTGCCTTGCGACCGCGCGTCGCTGGCGGTAAGTCCAAACTCCTGCGCCAGCACTGTCAGTACTTGGTTGTTCCCGGTGCGAACGGCCTTCCAGAGAATCGCGTTGTCGGCGGCGCGCGCGTCGTCGGCGGTAAGCCCAAAGGCGCGCGCCAAAATCCGCAGCATCTCAATGCTCCCCCTCGCAGCGGCGTTTCGCAGCGCCGCGTTCGCGTCGGCCCGCGCGTCGTCTGCGTTCATTCCCCACTCGGCGAGAGCCATTGCGACGGCAACATTATCATAGTCGATGGCGCGTGCCAGCAGCCGGCCCTGAGACAATCGCCGGACATTTTCCAGCGAGAGCCCCCAGGCGCGCAGCATCGCAACGTCGCCTGCGTCTCCCCGAGTTGCGACCGTTTCGAGCAGCGCGACGCCTCGGTTGGGCAGGTCATCCAGCGACCACCCCACTTCCTGCAGAATCTCAATCGTGACGTGCCAGTTCTGCCGCCAATGCGCCAGCGCACTTTCTCTGGTGGTCCAGTGCTTTCTGAGATTGTTAAGGGACGCCACGCCCCAGGATTGCATTTCTTCAAACATCTCGCGCGACGAGATCTGCATCATGACATTCAAGATCGTCGAGTCCCACGCAAGCACATCGTTTGCCGAAATCTCCGGCCACAGTCTTCGGATGGTCCGTATGACCGCGACGTTGTTGCAAACGACCGCATTCATCACCAGGGGTGACCGCGCAACGTTGCTTGGGCTGAATGCAAAGAACCGGTGCGCAGCCTCGATTTTCTCTGCCGTCGTCCACTTGAGCCCCCCGATCACGGCCTGCCGCACGCTGTCCCAGCTGGGAAGTGCGACCACTGCGTGGTTCCACAGGCGGCAAACCTGGGCCATTTGGTGGCGGGTCGCGTCGGCCCTCTTGCCCTGTCCTAGGGCTTGGGAAATGAGGCACACGGCGTCAAGAGGGAGAGCTATTGACTCCACCGGTTCCTGCAAGACAAGTCCCGCGACTGATTACATCAGGAAAGTAACGCTGCAAAGTGGGAACCTGCAGCAGAGCTCTTTTTGATACCGGTTGCGGAAGTGACGACATCCGATTTTGGGCAAGCATTGTCGGCTCCGGCCTGACTACTTGTTTTTTCTGGCGTGTGCTGGGCATGGTGAATGCTGAAACCAAAACCAAAAGTTGAAATCAAAACTTAAGGATGATGCGGGGATTTTTATAAACTATTGTGCAAAAACAGCAATTGTAAAAATTCACTTATAAAACTTCATTGTGGGGCCAAACAAGATTCACATAAAAGTGCATTCTTTGTAAGCCCTTGTGTTAACCCTATTCCAAGCAAGCAAACAAACATGGGACAGAGCATGAGATGCGTTTTATTCGAGGGGAAGCGATAGGATTTTCAACCGTTGATCGTGTCTTTCAGTCTTGCCCTTCCTGTGCAGGTGCCTTTGGGGTTGAAGCCATTGCAACCCCCATCCCGAAACCAATCACAGCACCCCCGAGTCCCACTTTCAAGGTTTGAAAGTGTTGATGAGCAAATCTTATTTCAATTTCCTGGCGTTCGGCAACCGCTTGAGCCTCGCTCTGTTTCTGGCGTACATGTTGCTCGGCGCATGAACGTTCCAACTCTGCAATTTGTGATCGTAGTTTCACAGTTTGTTCCTTGTAGACTCGAGCTTGGATTCGAAGGTCCTCAACATCTACAATGAGGTTGTTTACGAATATTTCCAAGCCCACTTCATGATGCTGATAGTATTCAAAACCCGCATTTTTCCATGACTGCGCTTGTCTGACAAGCTCGTTGAATCTGAGTTTTACAACGTCATCTTGAAGCTCGCAAAAATAGAAGCGTGACCGTGCATACCATAGATGTGGCTCTCGCACGAAGAAATAGTTCAGGGCCAATGTCAAAGACATCTTTTCACGAACCAACTCGGTTTGTGCACTGAAACGGAGAAAAAAGCACACATGAGTGAACCAATCTGAGTCATTGCTTTTTGAAATAAATTGGTTCAATTCTTTGGAGTTTGTTCTTTCATGCATGGTTATTGTCCTAAAAGCTTTTGAGGTGGCTCAGGCTCACGTCACTTTATGCGTTTTGGTCAAGTTGTGAAATTTAGGCCCACAAACATGTTTTAATTTCAAATCAATCAAAATCGATGTGGCTCGTGCCTGGGCGGCACCCTTTGAAACTGGATGCCCTTATTTTGACATAAACGCCTCAGTTCACCATCTTCATCGACCTCTCCATACATGCCATTTATAACTCGCATGTCTGACTCCTGCGGTTCTTCGTGCAAGTACGTGCCTCCAAGCATGAAAGATTTGGGGTTGTCGACCCCATATGGCAAGTGTCGTACATTGTCGGTATCTTCCCCTGGACCGTAAAGGTACAGGTCCTCATCTTCAGCATCCTCATGACGAAGTCCAAGAATGTGGCCGATTTCGTGCATCAAGATCCATCTGATCCTTTCCTCGGGTTGTTGCACAAGATGTGGGGTGACGACCAATGTACCATTCACGGGAGGAAAAAAGGAGCACGCGTAAAAGGTGTCGATCTTCTCTCCAGCAATCACAATGTGTGCATTTTTCCCAGACCCCTCAAGTTGTCTAAATGTGATCCCGCGCAGTCCAAGTTCGCGAAAGCGCGTGATGGCATTTTGGAAACAACGAACGACAAGCTTAAATGTTTCATCGCGAAAATCCGACTTGCGGACAAGCCAGGTCAATTCTGTGTTTCGCTCAAACAAAACCAGTGTCCGTAGACCATCTTCCATACGCAGACTTAGGTTCGAGGCACCAATCGCAGCTTGGGTTTGACATGCATTTGGAGGTTCCATGCCACTGCAAGGACAAATCATGGAGATAGAAGTTGTTTGAACAATTGAAATCCCACCAGACAGTCTGACTCAAAGATATTCCCCTCTCCATTTAGAATAAAAAGAATAATTACGTGCTTCGTTGTTCTGAGTACCATCTTCTCATCAGTTCAGGTGCATGCGACCCGAGTGTATCTGTTGTGTCCTCGAGATTGCGTCATAAGAACTGCCGCTACCTGCCACAAAAAGTTGAAAAAAACATCAAGATAATCTAAAAGTTCAAATTTTTATGAGACCACGCCAAAACAAATCGTTAATCATTTTATGCAGTAAAAGTTCTATTGTAAATATTCATAAAACAAGTATACAACACCAGCACTTTCTCGACGTAAAAAAATAAAAAAATGTATGAAATGCTACTTTTACAAAACAGTTTACTTGAGTCTAATCCATCATGCTGTCAATGGCGAGCTCAAAAAAGGCTGTCTTGATAGGATCTTGAAGCGCCCCCGAATGCGCGTTCTGCGACATTTGGCGGGTAACCTGGTTGCACAAACTTTGGACCACACTTTCGGGAAAGAGCGCTGGATCGGTGGTGAAGCCCATACTACTCAGAGTTTCTTTAAAGAGCCTGATGCCACGCTCCTGCATGGAAGAGCTTCTCATGCCGAGGCTCGAAAATATGTTTTTTAATTGAGTGTCTCCAGACATGAATACACGTCAAGTCATATGATAAACAAAATGATTTTATCACTTTTTATACATAGTAAAGAAAAAAAAAAGGCGTCTGTTTTATTAGAATATGAACTTTGACTTTTGTAAAATCATCAGATAATCAATAATAGACTCTTGTCGAGACATGGATGCGCGCCAAAGTGTGCCTGTCGATGCGGTTCTCAGAATTGCAGAGATGTCTGGTCCAGACAATACCGCAAGGTGCCACATGATGCTTGTATGTTGGGAATGGCACCGCGCGCTCTGCAGTCCGCAGGCTCACCAGGCCTGGTCCCCCGGCAAAAAACAGATCATGTGCAGAGTCAATGTGGCTGACCTGCGCCAGGTTCACGCCCTCTTTCGACTTTCAAAGTCGGACATCAAAAACACAGCCCCCCTGCCTGCCCTCGCCGCCGCGGCTGTGGCGGGTCGCGTCGACCTCATAATGTTTATTCACCAGACCTGGGACCTGACACCCGATGACGCCAGGCAGGGCGCGAACTACGTCTTGCGGATGGCCGCGCAGTATGGCCGCGTCAACGTGCTCAGGTTCCTGGTGGGCACGTACCAGCTGACGGCCGAGGACGCGAGCGCCTGCTACTGGTACGCCTTCAGGGAGGCCTCTCGCAACGGGCACGTCGAGGTTCTTCGGTTCATGGCGGACGCGTGGGATATTTCCGCCACCTGCATCCCCGTCAGCTGCATGGACGACGCCGTTGCGGGTGCGGCGCACAACAGTCACGTTAGCGTTCTCGAGTTCTTGGCAGACAGGTGCGGAATCTCAATCACCAGGATCTCCTGGCATTGTGCCTATGATGTGCTGCGCACCGCCGCGTGCAGGGGGAACGTTGCGGTGCTCAAGTTCCTTGCCAAGTCATGGAGGTTCCCGTTGACCGAGAAAAATTCAAACTTTTGTCTTGCGCTGCGCGAGATCATCGAGAACATGAGCCCCAGGCACGCACACAAGTTCATCACCATCACGTGGCCCTTGATCGCGGACGACATGTGCATCAGAAGCTCTTGCAAGTATTTCACATTGTGGGCAAACAAGCGTTACGGCTACGAAATGATGCAACGGAGGGCGCACTTCCATGAGCAGTAGCATTTCTTTTGAGTAAAACAATATCAAGATTTATTTGAGAACATTAGCGCGTCGTAAAATGTGAGTGCGGTATTGACACAATTATTTTATATCTTGAGTAACAAATAGCAAATTCCCAGGTCTACTCCAATTGATGTTGAACGAGGGGGCCTTGGGAGAAGGGGCCAGCGGATGTGTTTTGTTCCCGGCAATGGAGTGCGCTCAAAATCAGATGACGGCCTTGTTAAATGATTCTTTGTCAGAACAATGTACTGCAGAATTCTACAAGACCCATGCGTCCAAGATTATTCCAAAAAATCATGTGGACACAGCAAACGAAATTGCAAAGAATGATAGCGTAAACAAAGTTGACCCAGATGGCCAGTTCCATATCATGACAAAATATAAATGCCAGCCACAACGTACTGAAGCCACCTTTGACAAAATAAAAGATTGCATGCATCACAAAAAATTAGGTAGCGAAGGAACCCTAGACGCATTTTCAACAAACAATATTTTACTGATGATGCCCAATGGAGGGATACATCTAGATAAATGGGTAATGAATCCTGGATCTCTTGATGAAACTCTTCAGGTGTTGATTGACGCTTATCGCATCATGCGAGGTCTGTACGATTTGAACAACGCAAGCAAATGCATCATTCACGGGGACGTACTACCCATAAACATTTTGTACGACAAGATTAGTAAACGTTTGAACCTTATAGACTTTGGTAATTCGGTTTATTCGAGCGAAATACTTGAAGCAAAGGAAAATGGCCCAGCTTTTATTCACGGAAAGACCGAGGGTTTCGCTCCTGAATGGCATGTTCTCATGAAAGGCGAAAATTTATTTAAAAAGGTTCAATCCACATCAGATATTAGCCAATTTATTGATCCGATTCGGAAATCAGAATACGGTAAACGTCTTTGCACGGCAATATATCGCGCCACCACTTCTCGGATTTCCAAAAATGCTTATATAAATGATAATGATGTAACTGACAAAAAAATTTCCGAAGTTGATAACTATTGGAGAAATTTCCAAGACATGCTTTCACAGACACAAAGTGGAGGCATTTCTTACGAAACATTTCTCAAAGAGGCAATTCCCACATTCGACGTGTATGGTATGGGTTACACAATGTTAAATATTGTGGGGCGCCTGCGCGAGACGAACTATTTTGAAAACAAAGAACACCCCGCGCATAAAGTGTATGACACAATTATCGCATTGTGTCTAAAAGCCATAAATAGCAACGTCCGTATGCGTTTATCATGGGCTGATTTCTTTTCACAACACGAGGCAATATTTATCAATCATAAAATATATAAAACAACTTCAATTGTCAGCAGTGATCCTCAATCTCTAAGTAATTCCAACACTGGTAATGGTAGTCTGGAAGACCAAATTTGGAAGCACATAAAAAAACCCCTATTATCAAAGCCGACAAGATCGATTGCCGAAATTAATGATGGAAACAGCGAGATTTTCACGCATTTGAACTCAGAAGACTTGAAACCCGAAGATCTTCTAAAACCTTTATGTGAGCATTATATCAACAAACTTGGTCAGCGGTATGAAATAAAGACTTTTTTCCGCTTGGATGCTGTGCCGGCAGTGTATACTACTTCCAACAACACCATCTCAACCGATCATTTGATATTGACAAACTTGGGAGACGACACAGTGGTTGTACTGTGGCATCACCCTAATAAGGTTGCTTGGTTGTGGGATTTCGATGAGAACCAGAAAAATGATAGTAATGAAAACGAAATACAAACCCGATTGTCTAATGTTTTAGGCAATGGTTTCAGCCTTGATGGATATGAGATAGTGAGACATGTTTGTAACAGTTCAATGGAAACAGTGTTACAAAAAAGTATCCCGGAAAATGCGACAACAGAAATGAAATCGTTAATTCGTCTGACCGGCGCTCTTGCCCTGACAGTAGTTGCATGCAGGTTTTGCATAGTCGAAGAAAAGGAGCTGTCAGGGTCTGTTTTAAAGATTGCTCGCTTGATCCGTGACCGCGGGGCGCTAAACTTGTCTAGTATGCTTAACTCATTTTTTGATGATCAAAATGAAGTCTTACCTACTTTTGACATAACACGCGGCATTTTGTTAGACTTATTCCCTTGGGTCTCAGACCTTGTCACTTCGAATGTTGGTGATTATAATGTTGAGAGCGAGGTTGCCCCGTACATCGAAAAACTGGTCTATTACTTTCACGCACCATTTCATCTTGATACGATTCCAGAAACTTTCTGCGTCTTTACTTTGTCTGAAGTAAATACCGATCAAGATGATAACGAAAAAGGATCTGCTTACAATAATAAGATTAGTTTCATTGCCGAAGCATTACGAAATGAAAAGGAGCTCACAGTAAAATTATTTTTTCCAGAATCTGCAGCTTCAACAGAATTGAGCCGTCAAAAATCGATTTTGCATGTATACATTTTCAAGTTTGACATGAAATCAAAAACCCTGTACGTCACAACTCCCCGTAGTCACATATTTGAGGTAGCAAGGCCATTTGTACGAGTAGTGCTCCAGTCGCTTACCAAGAAGTTAGTACATGACGATAATGATAATATTAATGTTATCCGTGTAGCACAAAACGATTTTTTATAGATTTATTGATACCCATAGACTAAAAATAATTCATTTTTAACCACTTCTTTTTCGTCCGCACTAAATAAATTAATTGATAATGACTAGTTCTGGAAATCAATTTGCAAACGTGTTGCCTGTTATGCCAATACACTGTGCCGTGCTCACTCCGGACGTCATCCTCAGAGTCGCAGAGCTGGGGGGCACGTGCAACCAGATGCGCTGTCGCATGATGCTGGTCTGCGCGCATTGGCACCGCGTCCTGAGCTCCCCGCAAGCGGCCAATGCCTGGTCCCCGGGAAAAGCGGCGATCTTGTGGCGCATGGGGGCCCTGGCGGATAGCCGCGCTTTTGCAGGCCTGTCGCAGATCCACGCGCTCTTTTGTTTGACAAGGAGCGACATTTTTCGGAAAAGGCTTCAGCCCACAAGTGTCTCGAGCGTCTTCATGTCAGTCGTGCGGACCGGGCGCTTGGACATTTTGCACTATATTCACAACACCTGGGGCATCACGCCAGACGATGCGCGCGGCGACAACAACTGCGCGCTGCGCATGGCCGCGCAAAAGGGGCACGCAGGTCTCCTGAGGTTTTTTGCCGAGACGTGCCTCTTGACGCCAGAGGACGCGCGCGCTGCAGAAAACTATGCTCTCTGCGTTGCTGCAGCAAAGGGCCACGTTAGCATCCTTGCAGTTCTCGCCGAGACGTGGCATGTGACAGGGACCGACGCGAGGGCCAGGAACAACGCCGCCCTCATCATGGCCGCAGGCAACGGCCACGTCCCCGTCCTCAAGTTCATGGCTGATGCGTGGCACCTGACGCGCGACGACGCCCGCGCGCGCGAAAACGGGGCGCTCCTCTGGGCTGCCGAGAACGGTCACGTCAAAGTGCTCGAGTTCATGGCCGGAAAGTGGCATCTGGGGGCAGATGACGCGCGAGCCCAGGACAACTACGCGCTGCGGATGGCCGCGCGGAAAGGTCACGTCGATGTGCTGCGCTTCATGGTCAAAACGTGGCACCTTAGTGCTCAGGACGCGCGTGCCCAGGACAACTACGCGCTGCGGATGGCCGCGGAGAACGGCCACGCTGGGGCGCTCCGCTTCATGGCCGAGGCGTGGCACCTGACTGACGACGACGCGCGGTCCTGCGACAACTACGCGCTGCGGTGGGCCGCATGGGGAGCCAACGACGAGGTGCTGAAGGTTCTGGCCGAGACGTGGCATCTGAAGCCTGAAGATGCACGCGAAATTTCTGCGTTGCAATGGACTGATTCGCGCAGCCAATTCGAGGGTCTCGAGATCCTGGAAAATACTTGGCATTGAAAGCCCACATAACTGTTTTGCCTTTGTGCATGAAAGAAACAGGACATAATGACAGACGCAGCCTCTATGGCACCATTACATATCTTCGGAAAGAGCCTTTTAGAATTTGTACCATGACTAAGTAACTATACTCGTTATCAGCAAGCAATTTTTTTTTCTAACCTTCTACCTTTGAAAGAACTTCATTTCAGAACAAGCGAGACATCTATCAAATCTAGAAATACCAAATGTCAAGCAACGCTTTTGAGCAAAGTCAAACCAACCTAGCGCACAGACTTTCCGGAATTAGGCTCGACATATTAAAAGTGTCTTTGTCGGCGACACTCAGCGACGTGGACTGTGGCAAGTTCTTTTATGTTGTATTTCGTAACGAGGACATCACGTTGACGCTTCCGGATGCATCAACGTGCATTGGGGGCGAGATCCGAGGAATGGTGACCGAGGAGGGGACTGGCAACCACACCTTGACAATATCAGCGCAGAGTGGCCAGCTGATAGACGGAAAGGGATCCGCCGGAGTTTACGAAAACGTTCCGTTGGGGTTCCCGTTTACGGCAACCAGCACCGGAAGAAACTGGTGCTTGGTGGCTGGAGTGGGCGCTGATGGGGGTACAGGTCTGGGACCCGGGGCGCTAACGCAGGACTTGGACTTGGGGGGGAACATCATTACCAACTGTGCACGTCTAAATACCAGTCAGAATAGCTTCCAGATTTCGTTCAATAATGCCTCTCCTTCAACTTTGGTTTTAAACAAGCCAGGACTCGGACTTGACAGCTTCCTCGTTGGAAATTTTTCGTTTAAGGGCGCTTTGAGTGCGTCTAATCCAAAGAAAAAGTTTTTCAAGACTAGCGCATTTCAAGCAGTTGATCCAAACACAAGCACGGAGGTCACTTGGCCCGACCTTTTGCTGATTGGCTTAAGTTCCGACCCAATTAGTATTGACGAAACAAGGAAAAGATTTAGTTTTTCGACTCTTGGCACGTACTTGGTTTCGTGGACGGTTTCATGGCAAGGATCCAGCGATAATCACACGGTGGAAACAGGGGTTAATGTTCAAGTTACAAGCGGGTTCGCCAGCAGTTTCTTAATCGGGCAACAAAAAATACTTGGAAATTCGGATGAGACCATTCAGACATGCACAGCGGTCGTAACGATTGACAACTTAGCTAGTTTTATGAGTATATTTGTCAAACACAGTGCTTCCACCCCCCTTAATGTTCCCAGGGTTGTTAACACTGGAGATATCACTATGCAGCTATCGATTCACAAGTTAGTCTAACAAAATGGACGAAAGAGATGTGTATTTTTTTTCAAATGATTAGTAAACCTTGACTTGACTTGGTTTCGATAATTTTTTTATTTTATAAAAAAGCCTTTTAATATTTAACATAAAAGTAGGTTGCAATAGCGGTCAATGCCCAGAAGCCGACGTCAATCAGGCAAATCAATCAAGACGCGCAGATCAGCAGACAAAGACAAGACACCGATGTCCCTGGACGATTGGCTGGATGCCAATAGCGACATGCATGGTCTCCGGATCTCAGACATTGTCAAGCTGAAAAAAGGCAACAAACTCGACGTGCTCGTCGTGGACCGGAACTTCTACGACTTTATCATGGAAAAGGCAAGTGGCCGCCCCAAGAAGGCGACGACCCTCCTTGCACCACAAAGGGGTACGTATACCCACAACAAGAACCTCGAGGGCAGTCTTACCATCCACTACCCTTCGGGTGACATATCGGTCAATGACGGTAATTTCGAGTTTGAAGTTCTGGTCAAGGAAGCCGAAATGTGGTATCCGCTAATGCGCGGCAAACTCGACGAAACTCTAAGTCAGGGACGGGTGCGTCCGCGCTGGGTGCCGTGGTCCAACCTGCCCGAGAGCACGCATATCGGATACCGGGGGTATATGCTTCCCTGGGCAGTCGTCCGCCGTGCTCCTCCCCTCATCGCCTTATAGCCCCGTCTGCCCTTTGCATGATTTGGCCTCAGAAAAGATGGGACCATGCAAGATCACCATTTCAATAGTGTCTCTTCCATCTACAAAAACAAAACATTCATTGTTCTGCCTCGGCTTGCTGTGAATCTATCTTGAACATTTTTGTCTGAACTTTGATCTTTAAAAAGCTGTCGCCTTCAATGTTTCCTGTACGCAGCAAATGTTGTTCTTGAAAGACACCAGTATATTGGAGCACCCAATACAAAAATAAAAAATTCAATGTGAACTTTTATTATTTACATTTAAAGTTGCGTAGGTTTTGTTTTTGACAGCAGTGAGTGGAATCATGGCCAAAGACTTTTGATGACAATCATTTCAAAGTACCTCAAGAATCATAATGTTTTTCAGCAGGACTTCACCGTGTCGCTCTACTGCCCACTGGGAAGACATCCGCGACACCCTTACAGAGAATGGCAGGCAGGCGATGGCAGGCGGTTCAGAACGCTGCATCACTTCTCAAGACCGACCTGCATGCAAGCACAAACGTATTTGAAATAGAGGCTGCACTACAAGTTCTGGCATTTGGGACGGACCAGAAGAAAGCTAGGCCTGCATACGCCACCCTGACCCGACTGCTTTCAGTGACTCGTCGCCTTGCTGTCGATCGAGACGGCGAAACGGAGTCGCCGAGGTACGTGCGCCCTGAGGACTACGACGTCTATCTTCTCGACATGGACGCGCAGAGCATCAACGCCTATGCGCTGGACCAGCGTGGGGAGATCAACAGACGGACCACGGACGAACCGTTCACTCCCCAATCACTGACAGGTAATCTCGTTGGAATCGCTCTTCGGCCTCTTGTTCGCGCAATAGTGCGGGTCAAAAAGGGTGACACGCTCCGCGTCCTTTACTTATTGGTGGACACGGGGTCCCCTTACACATTCTTTACCGAGGCGACCTGGAAGTGCCTGGGCATGGAACCTCCGACGTCTTCTGTTCGCGTTGAAATCAATGCCGTTAGCGTCGAGGTGGGGGTATCTCATGGAAGATTTGCGGACATTGACCTTGCTGGCGCAAACTTTTTGTTTGCTGCGCGTGCGATTTTGCACATTGATTATCCGCCGGGGGTTATTGAGGTCAGAATGCAGATCCCATAAAATTGAAGAGTTGAACAAAGTCTTTAAATACGATCCAGTACCCAAGTCAGGCTCGAGTATTTCGTGAAATAACACAAAGTCGCTTAATCATGAAAGATTGAATTTATATGCAAAACAATATTGGCTGTGTATAAAATCAGGCCTTAAATTTACTTTGCAAAGTTGTCTGAATATGTTATGGGACTGGTTATAAACCTGAGTTGACTGATTGAAGACAGCAAAAAAAATCGAAAACTTGAGTCAAATTTTTTTATTATGATAAACTGTATACACAAACAGGATCATTATCGCCAGATCAGACATGACCCATACCAAGGGCCACAAACCCGCACCCGCACCCGCGCGACGGTTCAGCGGCCGCAGAGGCACCCCGCAGCTCGACGAACGTAATGTCTTCGAAGTGGAGCGAGACGAGACCAACGCGTTTTTCGCGGCGCTGGTGACGGCCATGGCCGACCAAAAAGTCGTTAAAGTGCTAACGGGAAAAAAATGGGTAAAACAAAACCAAGCAAAAAACAATCAAACACAGGTTATTTTTAAAGTTAAGGGTGACAGCGGGGGTAAATACTATTCAGGGCACTTTGTGGGGTGCCATAAAGGAGAGATATTCGACTCAATAAAGATGAAGTGGCAGGACCCCAATAGCGACGGATTTTGTCAGACTTTTGCGATTATTAGCACGATACACGAAGAGGATTATGACGCGCTATTGGAAACTAAAGATACGGTTGAGGCAAACCTAATTGCCCTAAGATTTGTCATCAAACATGCCAAATTGGTTTATGAACCGTGGAAGTGGCACCTGGCCAACCTCGATTTTGAATGCTACGTGCCTAATCAGACATATGATTATTTTCTGAAAAAAATTAAGTCGCTCGACAATAAAAATATAATCATTGAACTGCTTTCGAATAGCGAGCAACCGTTGCCGTGCGAAGAAATGAAAGAATGGATGGTCCAGCGCGATGAGGAAGAAGCAAAAGCCAAAAGTAATAAAAAAGCAAAGGCCAAAAGTAATAAAAAAGCAAAAAAAATATTGCAGGCGGCTAAACCCATAGACTTGAAAAAAGAAAAAAGTCGAAAGCAAACTGAAATCGAGGCCAAAGCCAAGGACAAAGCCAAGGACAAAGCCAAGGCCAAAGCCAAGACCAGAGGCACAGGACGGTAAAGGAAAATAAAGCATTTACTTTCGGCGCGAGAATACATCCCACTGCAGAAACGAATCCGCTTAGATGGATTCAGAAGTGAAGTCAGTAAACATGGAATCGAAGCCTTTTTTAAGATGTATGTCGTATCGCTCGATTATGACTCTTATTTGAGCCCCTGAAAAGGAAGCGTTGCGCGTAGTACTGGAGACATACGATGGAATGAAGTTAGTTGTCATGAAGGTGTAACATTCAAAGAGGCGATTCGCGTCGTTGTTAGTCAGCAATCGTCGAAGGGGGGCCTGATCGTATTCATTAGCTCGTATTTTAGCGCCTCTCCAGCAAGATGAGGTGGAGCTAAAACTTGCTTCGAGGTCTTGCTTCAAGAATTGTAAAAGGAAACAACTCTTCGAACAAAGAGTAAATACACAAGGTTCTGTTTCCGTGCACCTGTATTCTATAAAATAATACGAATTAAACCGCGTGTCATTGTTTGCATGTTCATGAAATTAGTGCATTTACTCTTGCGCTTTTCATAGTTTAAAAATAAATAATGAAGCGAATATTGTAAATCGACTTGATCCCAAGTACTTATTTATTTGTCATTTTTTTTGTTTTTTACGGGACAATCAGAGTCTTTGCAGAAGCACCGTTCGTCAAACACTGGGTCGTGGGCATAAGAACACGTTTTGGTGAGGAACTCCCGAAATTTTTGCAGCCATAATGCGACGTCGTTTTTTGTTGGGTATGTGCCTTTGACGAAATAGTCGTTTGAGAAGTAATCCAGTCTTTTCAAAATTTTATTTTCGGCATAATTACGAATCACATCGACTATGGGGACATGATTGGGTGCCAGATTCTGAATTTCAGCAACAATGTTTTGGATGTTGTACCGCACAAACAACTGCGCCACCTCATACACGTGACTTTCTGGAGTGGTGACATTTAGCGTCCATCGGCTTGAATCCATTGACCGAGGACCTTGATCAAGTTTTAGGTTATACATGAACCACTGCACATACTCGCGAGTTTCGTAGGGGTGTTTTATTCCTTTGACTTTAGCGATGCGTGGCATGAGGATGCGAAGTTCATTATTGTTTTGCATGAGCTTCTTTGCAACAGCAACGTACGCGGCCTCGGTGTCAGCGTATGTGAAATTCGCCGAGGCATGCAACGGGTGACCTAAGGGGTAATAATTATCGTCTGCATCATTAAGTACAAATGCAAATTTTTCTGGAAAGGCGCCCGTGACTTTGAATGTTGCGTTTCCATATTCTGCTAGGCCTCGGATCAGCCATGACGCCTCTGGAAGTGAGTTTGTACATTTAATATCAGCTTTGTGTTCAACAACAGATTTTGTTTTATCGTTAAATAATTCATCAAATCTATCCATCTGTTCTCTACAGTTTCCAAGTAACTTCAATCGAGCAAACTCATTAGTTAAGGTGTATACAATCCCATATTCAACATCCTTTGTACGTAAACTGAATTTCTGTCCCGTGTCGTCGTTTCTGTTTCGTGGTGACTTGTTCATCCTCGCGGTCAGGCTCGCTGCCCCGTAATCTCGAATCAAGCCGGCAATTTGCT
>Ga0304730_1001872_pt1 | contig 15512 bp, 12 predicted proteins | sample M_130628_MF_Meta_FD_190474 | JGI IMG/M metagenome (GOLD analysis project Ga0304730, IMG submission 190474) | Freshwater microbial communities from Lake Montjoie, Canada to study carbon cycling - M_130628_MF_MetaG (v2) (version 2) | ecosystem: Environmental > Aquatic > Freshwater > Lake | place...
GAAATAGGGCAATGAATCCAAATACACATCTGTATAATCCACATAGTTTTTCGCAATGTTTTGGCTTAAAGTCGCATTTCCCCTCAATTCGAGTTGCGCAATTGGACGGTAAGTGACATCGATTTCGATTCCCTTTCGATGGCTGTCTTTCAGGTTGATTCGGGTATAAGCCCCTACGTCGTTCACTTGACCCGTAAGCGCCAATTGGTTATCGTAATCCATATAATATAAATTTATATTTGCGATAATCTTTCGTTTTTGATAGGTGTAGCCAAACTCAAAGTCCCTCAAAGATTCTGCTTTTGGTCGGCTCTGGGGGGTTGATTCTCGGAAGTCCCTTCGGACGGGTTCGCGGTTGCTGATGCCAAAGGACGCAGCCAATTTATGCGCCGACGACACATTGTAAAAACCCGATACTTTAGGATTGAAAAAATGAAAATCAACGGTTTGCTGTACATCTTTTAGAACGCCAGAAACGAAATCAATCCCTAAAAAAGAATAATTCACATAGCGATATTGAAGGTCGCCAATGCATTTGAAACGATTCCAATTGTATTCGGCTTTTAGGTAATTGCTCCACTCGTTCTTTCGACCTGATTCATTGTAATAGCGATCACCCAAATCGCTGTCGGAGGCGAACCTTGCCCAAATCACTTCGCCAAAATGTTTCCCTACATAGGAATTCGCTGACCCTCCAAAAACCATATTAAACTTTCGTCCGCCTCGGTAATGTAGGGTGTAAATGGCGCCTACAAAACCATTGTCAAGCCAACGCCGTCTTACCAAATCTGAATTTAACACAGTGTCATTTTGAAACACAACCGGCGCAATTTGATAGGTTCCCAAAAGGTCTGCTTCGCGGTATTCTTCAAAATACCCAATCCCTCGGGTAAAATGCCCTGCGATGTTCATCAGCCAACGGTTGTTAAACTGATGATTGAAATGCAATTGGTAATTGTCTTGTTGGTAGTTATCGACTTGGTTGGCATAGGTATAAAAATTATAGGTCCTGCCCGAATTCAACAAGTTTTCACGTGCAGCTGCGCTGAGTCCATTTCGGTCGGCAAAATCATTTTTATCCGATTCAGTACCAAAAAGTACACAGTGAGGGGTTCCGTACCATGATTGGTAGGTTGTTTCCTTTCCACTGAAGGCCAGTGCCTTGACCAGGGATTTTTTACCTACGTAGGTTGCTCCTAAATACCACGACTGAAGGTTAGCGCTCGCCCGGTCGATGTAGCCCGCAGATCCAATTTTGGAGAGCCTTGCTTCCATAAAGTACTTTCCTTTGATCAATCCTGTTGTGGCTTTAATGGACGTTTTAAGGGTTTGGAAGGAGCCCACACTCACATCTACTTTTGCCGTTGCCGCCGGGGTGAAATCGTTGGTCTTTATGTTCAAAGAGGCTCCGAAAGCGGCAGCACCGTTGGTGGATGTGCTTACCCCCCTTTGAAAATCAATCGATTGTATTGATGACACCAAGTCTGGCATGTTTACCCAATAGACATCATGCGATTCAGGGTCATTTACGGGGATGCCATTGATGGTTACGTTGATCCTTGAAGCATCCATGCCCCTGACTCTTATTCCGGTGTACCCTATGCCATTTCCCGCGTCGGAAGTAGCCACGACCGAAGGCTGTTGGTCCAAGAGAAATGGGATGTCTTGCCCATAGTTGTTTATTTCCAATGTCTGCTTGTCGATTTTTTTGGAATGCGTTGTTTCCGAAGCAGCGGAAATGGAGACACAAGCGACCTCTTCCAATTGGCGACTTGAGATTCCTAAGGTCACTTGCATGTTGTTTTGGGAATATGCTTCGTCCACAGCGACATCCTGTTTGCTAAATCCGGGGATCTCGAAAGTCAAAACGGAATTCAAAAGCACATTTGGGAAAATAAAGCCGCCCCTTGCATCCGAATACATCACCCTACGGTCTTCACTGACAATGCGAACGCCCCCGAGGGGTTTATTGTTCGCGTCCTTCACATTTCCGTTGACGTTGATTTGAGAAAAAATTTGCGAGGCGCACGCCAAAAAAATGCATAGAAAAATCCTTTTCATGTTTAAAAAAATAAACAAATTCAAGGGGCAAAACCTGTGGTTTATATTTCAGCAATGTCATCTTCCCGTCGCAGGCATTACCCTGATCCGGTACAATGGGTATAATCTCAGCCTTTCGGCACCCCTTAGAGAACGCGACAAAATTAAGGGAAAAATGAATAGGATTTGCAAACAACAACTACCTTCGTGAATTTAAGTTTCGGCTAAGATTCGGACCAAGTCATTGTTAATGTAGTAAACTTCTTTTTTGTCGTAGATAGAAGATACTATTCCTTGATGCTTCAATTCGTTCGCATATTTCACCAAGGTTGTCCGACTTTTAATGTTAAAGGCATCTTTAATTCGGTCTTGTTTAATATAGGGTTGAGAAAAGAGCAGGTCATTAAATTCGCTGGAATACCATGAAATGTTCCTTTTTGCTGTTTGTAAGGTGGCTTCCTTTTGATCCATAATAGCATCAATCATTTGATTGGTTTGTTTAGCGGTTTGCTCAACCGCTTCCATCATGAAAAGCAACCAAGGTTTCCAAGCAGCACGTTGCGTAACTCCGGCCAGTAGATGGTAATAGTCCGTTTTATTGTCAAGGATGTACCGGCTCAAATATAGAACCGGTTGGGACAACAAGCCTTGATCTACCAAATATAATAGATTCAATATTCTCCCTGTCCTACCATTACCATCAGTAAAGGGATGAATGGCTTCAAATTGATAGTGAGCGATGGCCATTTTAAGCAATGGGTCAATTTCAGGATGGAGATTTAGAAATTCTAATAAATTTTGAATCTTATCATGTATAATTTGCTCACCTCGGGGTGGTGTATAAATCACCTCTCCCGGTCGCAACTCGCTATTTCCCCTGCGAATTACAGTGAGGGATTGCGGAGGTCTAAATCTTTGGGTAGTGTTCTTCGTTTTTTGAAAAACTGTTAAAATCACATCTTCCGTCACACGGTTTTCACGCTTGATTAACTGATAACCTCCCCAAAGCGCTTCGCGATAGCGAAGGACCTCTTTCGTTGATGGGCTGGCATGCTCCTCGCGAAGTTGGGAGGAAATCGCCCGATATAATTCATCATCGGTAGTGAAAATATTTTCAATCGCCGTGGAAGTTTTCGCTTCCCGCAACCCAATGGTATTTATCAGCATGCTTGGATTAGGCATTCGCAGCAGATTCTTATTCAGCTCCGCTAAATTTCTTGAGGCAAGCCCCCATTTGATTAAGATTTCAGCATCTAATATCAATGCAGAAGGAGGTAAATTCGGTAAATCGTTAAAGGGTAAATTTCTATCAAACATCTCTTGTCATGTTCATTTTTATGTCAATTAGTGAACATATGCAAATATAGGTCCATTTTTCAAGAAAAAAATCAATTCATGTCCATTTTTTCGATAAAAAATGAACATATGGCATTATATGTCCAAGGTTACTTCAAACGGAGCAACAATTGCGCAATTTGAACCGCATTGGTCGCCGCTCCTTTGCGCAAATTATCGGCAACAATCCATAGATTCAAAGTGTTTGGTTGGCTTTCATCGCGGCGAATTCTACCGACAAACACATCGTCTTGCCCTTCTGCATATTTAGGCATTGGATAGGTATACGTTTCAAGGTTGTCTTGAAGGGTGATTCCACTGGTTTCCTTTAACAATGCACGAACCTCATCCAAAGTGAATTCGTTTTCAAATTCGATGTTAACTGCCTCCGAATGCCCACCGACCACAGGGACGCGCACCGCAGTTGCCGTTACGAAAATGGATGGGTCTAAGATTTTTTTGGTTTCATTCGTAAGTTTCATTTCCTCCTTGGTGTAGCCGTTGTCCTCGAAAACATCGCACTGAGGAATGCAATTTTTGTCAATGGGATATCTGTATGCCATATCACCCACAATTCCAGCCCGTTCATTTTCCATTTGCTCCATGGCCTTTACTCCCGTTCCGGTAATGGATTGATAGGTGGAAACTACCACGCGTTTAATGCCAAAACGACGGTGCAAAGGGGCTAACACCATGACCAATTGAATGGTACTGCAATTCGGATTTGCTATGATTTTGTCGTCTTTGGTGAGCAATGAACCATTGATTTCAGGAACAATTAATTTCTTCGTCGGATCCATGCGCCATGCGGATGAATTGTCAATGACAACGGTTCCTACCGCTGCGAACCTTGGTGCCCAAGCCAAAGAAGTTTCTCCACCTGCTGAAAAAATGGCAATGTCTGGAACCAAATCCAAAGCTGTTTCCAATCCTATCACCTCAAATTCCTCGTCCTTAAAAGTGATTTTTTTACCCACAGATTTTTCCGATGCTACCGCATAAAGGGTTGTCACGGGGAATTGATGTGTCTCCAGCACCTTTAACATAACATTGCCAACCATTCCAGTGGCTCCTACAACCGCAAGTTTCATTATTTTTATGTTACCAAGTGGGGTATATACCCCTCTAAATTCTTCGTAAAGTTATACATTTGAGCCTAAAACTTCGCCGATGAGACAGATTACCTATTTCTCAATGCTTTTTTTCTTTTTTGCCACAAACGTAGCATTTGGTCAGGTTACAGACAATTTTTCGGATGGTGATTTCACCCAAAGTCCAACGTGGAATGGCGCCACGGGGAATTTCATCGTCAATGCGGCGAAGGAATTGCAATTGAACAGTTTGGCAGCCGACACCTCCATCCTCTCAACCCCGCACTTGCTTGCGAATTTTATTGGCAACAAAGAGTGGAGAATCCATGTTAGGCAAACTTTTGCGCCTTCTTCCAGCAATTATGGACGGGTTTACTTAACTGCTGACAACAGTGACTTGACTTTGGTTCAAAACGGTTATTACCTCCAATTTGGAGAAACGGGGTCTACCGACGCCATTCGTTTGTTTAAATTGGCCAGTGGGGTATCCACGCAAATTTGTGCCGGAGTGAATGGGCAAATCGCTGCAAGTTTCAATGCAAATGTCAAAGTAATCCGTACCAATGCTGGACTTTGGTCTTTGTTCGCAGACCTCGCCGGGGGAAGCAATTTCATTTTACAAGGAACCGGAAACGATGTAAGTACCTTGATAGGAACCCATTTCGGAGTGTCATGCACCTACACCGTGAGCAACGCGACAAAATTTTATTACGACGAAGTGTACATTGGCAATGAGATTTTGGACCTCGTCCCACCGGCGTTAAGTGCGGTCAGCGTAATCTCTGCGAACCAATTGGACATTCTCTATAATGAATCCGTCACCATGGCTTCCGCTCAAAATTTGGCTTCCTACGGCATTACCCCAACGGTAAACATCTCTTCACTAACCTTGGATCCCATCAATACCGCCTTGGTGCATGCTGTGCTTGCCACCAACCTCACCAACGGAACCAGCTATGTTTTGAATACAACCAATGTTTCAGATTTGAACAACAACATTTCCGGACCGCTTACAGGAAATTTTCAATACCTTGTTTCTGACAGCGCGGTAGTAGGTGACCTCATCATAAACGAGTTTTTTCCTGACCCAAGTCCTGTGATTGGATTGCCCGCTGTAGAATTCGTTGAAGTTCACAATGTGAGTAACAAAATATTCAACCTCTCGGGTTTTAAAATTACAGACGGTTCTTCTTCAGGTGTGATTTCTTCCGGATGGATTTTACCTGGCGAATACAAAGTTTTAACGGCGACGGCAAGCATTCCCTTGTTTTTAAATACCTCAGCCATTGGGGTTACAAGCTTCCCCTCTTTGAACAATGCGGGCGACAGTGTGAAATTAATGGACAATGCCAATCATTTGCTTGATTTGGTGGTGTACACGGATGATTGGTACAACGATGCAGTGAAGATGGACGGTGGTTATACCTTGGAATTAATCAACCCGAATGACCCTTGTTCCGATGTAAACAATTGGACCGCATCGAATGACGTTTTGGGTGGAACGCCTGGGTTTGTAAATTCTGTGAACGACCTCAGTCCAGACACCCTAGCGCCCGGTATTAACATGCTCCAAGCCTTGGCTCCTAACTTCTTGCAAATCTGGTTCAGCGAAGGAATGGATTCTTCAAGTTTGGTCAATGCCAGCTACCAATTTTCCCCCAACCTTACCCCTTCTTTGATTTACACACAAAGTCAATACAGCAATACCGTGATTCTTCAGTTTGTAGAGAATTTAATTCCTTCTCAAATTTATTCGGTGACGATTACAAACGCCGCGGATTGTTGGATCAATTCCCAGTCCATCACCGCCAATTTTGCCTTGACAGAAATACCGCTGGCTGGAGAGATCGTCATCAATGAAATCCTTCAAAATCCTTACAACAATGGGTCAGATTGGATTGAGCTTTACAACACTTCCAACAAGATGTTTGATTTAAAGGACTTGATTTTCGCAAATTTTGACAACGATACGATTGCCAATTTCAAAGTGATTCCACAACATTATTTATTGAAACCGGGTGGATATGCTGTCCTAGGCGACGATTCTTTGTTTGCCAAGCAAGCCTATCCAACCCATGCAGATGGGACATTTGTCTTTACCTACTTGCCTGCCTACAACAACGATTCAGGGAGTGTGTATTTGTTTAACAACAGTCAGCTTTTATTGGATTTGGTAAAATACAACAATGATTGGCAATTTCCTTTGTTGGACGATGTCGACGGTGTTTCTTTGGAAAGATTGGATCCCCTGGGCCCATCAAGTGACGGGAAAAACTGGCACAGTGCAGCCGAAGCGGTAAAGTTTGGTACCCCAGGCCTCAAAAACTCGCAGTATTCTCCCGTGACAGTGAACGGCGCTTTTGAATTGCAAAATGAGGTGTTTTCACCCGACATGGATGGAAATGTGGATGTTATGCAAGCCAGTTACCAAATGGCACAAGCGAATTGTCTGGGTACGGTAACCATTTTTGACGAACGCGGAAGGATCATTCGGTCCTTGTTTAAAAACCAATTGTTGGGTACAGAAGGAACCCTTACGTGGGATGGCGTGAAAGACGATCAAACCAAAGCTTCCATAGGTGTTTATGTGGTATTGTTTGAAGCCTTCACCTTGGATGGTGGGTTGCTCTTTGCCAAACGAAAAGCGGTTACGTTGGCCGGAAAAATATAGATGTTCTCACCTGGCTCAAAAAATTGGATTAAGAAGTTCTTCGCCCTTGCGGATTTGAATCGCATTGACATCAATGATACCCAGCATTTGGTAGGAGAAACGGACAACGACCCAGCCGTTCAAATACAGGAATTGTCGGAAAACACAGGACTCATCTACGGCTCCCCGAACAAACTTATTTTTTGCAATCACTTGGTATCCAAAGCCACAAAAGACGAACGACTGCAATTGCTTTTGTTTGAATCGCTCATCTTTATTCACCGATTGCACCATCCTGGAAAATTCGATGCCAAGGCCTTTATGGATTCCCTCGTTGATTTTTACCAGATGGCCCCGAAAGAATATGGCAACAAATGGTATCATTTCTTACACAAACGCGATACCAGCCACCAGCTGGAAAAACTTTTTTCCAAAAGGGTAAAAATCAAAAGCTCGTATGGCGAACGAAATTTTTGGTTTAACCACCTCTCGAACAATTTGGTTTACATCGACCTCATTCTTTTTCATTCTTATTGCATCGATTCTTCCACGAAACACAAGGACAACTTTGCATCCTATGCGCATTTGATTTTAGGCGTAATGTACGGGATACTTAATTCCACAGAAACCGATCCCCTTTGGGACCAGCGGGTTTTACGCAATTTGGTCCATTCCTCTGACATGGACGACGAACAAATCATGGTTTGCAAATCGTTGACGGTCGAAAACCCCTCCTTTGAATCATCGATTCAAAGAGTGAAAGCAAACCCAATGTTGGCACATTTCACCTTTCATGTGTTTGTGTTGCTATACAACAAAATGCCGGTTGCCTCCTTCACCGACCAGCATCCTTTGCATGATTTTGGTCACCTATTGGGACTTCAAAAACCGGAGATAGAAGACGTCTTTTGGGATTGCAGGAAATCCATGAGTGAGTTTTCTCCGGAGTATTATGATTTGTTATCCGATTCAGAGACACGCATTTTGTTTACGCACCTTACCAGAAAATACCACAGGGTATTGGGTCGAAACAAGGACAAGTTTGTGAGGGAACTTAAGGAAAGTAAGGAGTTGATTTCCCTGGTGCACCAGAGCACCACGCGCGAACTTACGCCTGAAGAAAAAGAAAAGGTGAAAGCGCAATTTAAAGACCTTATGAAAACGGTTCCAAGCATTGGCATCTATCTGCTACCCGGAGGTTCTCTTTGGCTTCCTTTGATCCTAAAACTGATTCCAGACTTATTGCCTTCAGCCTTTAAGGACAATGATTTAAAGAGCGAAGATTAAGCAAGGCGTTTTGCAAAGGGTCTTTACAGGCGAGGACCTTATTTGTATTTGATAAATGAAACTTTCTTAAACCAAATCCCTAAACATGGCCAAAATCGCCGCTTCATTGGGTGCGCAAATGCCACGTTTGGTAATTAATCCAGTCACTAAGCGCGCTGGGGTTTCATCTAAGCCGTGATTCACCACTTTGAATGTGAATGTTGTAATATCATTTGCCGTATGTGTAGTCATAATCCAAACACCTCATCCTTTCAATCGGTTACGTATACGCTTTTCCCGCGCCATGGCCTCGTTCTATTATTACTCAATGATTTATACATCGATATAGAGCGAAGGGTTTGTTAAAAGCTGTTTTATTCTGTTTATCTTTCAAATTGTAGACCTAACCTAAGTGAACTACCCGACTTGTAATTGACAGGCTTTTTATTTTCTAAGGAAGGAGTACCGTCATTGAAATATTATGAGATTTTAGGATTTATTTAGATTGACTCTGGTTACTAAAAAATTATATGTAACCAAAACTTTTATTTCTCTTCTTTAAGGTTGTAGTTAAATCTCCTGCACAAAGTGAAGTTTATACTAGAATTTGTTGGATAATGATTGAGCGTATACATGCGCTCATTTGGGCCTCCTTTGTCTGTCGTAATTCGAATAATATTGTAAAAAAGATAACTTCTATCGAATTTCAAAGTAAAACCTGCTGTAAAAAGGTATTTGTTTTTATACTTTACTTTATAATCAAAACCACCATTAAATCCTAGTGATCTTTTTAAATCAAAAGTATAATGATTGTAAGTGATGTCTATAATTGATGTAGAGCTTAAATTTGCCGAATTAGAAAACTCTCCTGTCTTAATGACTTCACCTTTTTTACCCGCTCTTCTAAAAAGGGTGCCTCCTAAAAATACTTTAAAATTTTTTGATTTCCCCAAGTATCTGCCAAAATATAAATTGAAACTTGTTGTAGAAGTAGATGTTCTGAAACTTACAGTCCCTGGAATTGTATAATTAGCTGCGCTTTGATAAGATGGAAATGAGATATATTCACTCAAAGATGATCCATCAGCTGCGTAATTTATTCCAATCTCGTTTCTATCAAATTGAAGCCCCCCCGCAATTCCAAATTTTAAAGGAACGAAGAAATCCAATTTTGTGAACTTCAGATCGAATTCATTGGATATATTATCATAACCCGATTCCCAATTTTTAAAATCGTCTCTTGCAATACTACCTTTGAAAGAAGAGCCTAAATCTAACCAAATTGACGTTTGGGAAAAGATTTTCCCAAACGTCAATAAAAAAAACATAATTGTTAGTTTTTTCATTACCGTGTGATAGTTGTATACTCAGTGAAATAAATGGTATACGGGTTAGGGGAAGAAGGAATTGTAAAGTTTTCATTTCTACCTCTCACTTTATAATTGAAAGATTTCAAACGTTTACTTCTTGCATAATGTCTATATGTTTCTCTTTGAGTTGTAGAGTTGACAGTTGCCTTACTATCAGCCGATTTCCAAGGATGAGAGAAGCCATTCTGTGTTTCTCCTCCACATCTTTGCGACCAGCTTACGTTGTCCAATTGAAAATAAAATGTATAATTTGGAGCAAAAGCCGTTGTGTGAATCATATCTGTTCTTAACACAAATAATATACCCGACGGCTTATATTCATTTCTAATATTCATAGTTTTACTAAAAGGAATATCAAATGTAACGTTTACTGAATTACTTGAAGTAGCGTCAGCAACTGGATCCGAACATTTCGCTTCACCAGCAGCCCCTGATTCAGCCAAAGTAATTACTTCTTCATCAAATGAAAACTTACGAACATTGTTGTTGGTTTTACTTTCATTAACTAAATCTGCATAGCTACTAGCCTTTGCAGAAGGAAGCACATAAACTTTGTTTTCTGATGCATCGACTCGATAGAGGTAAGCTCCAATTTGCACGATCATATCATCATTTAAAATGTTCTCTAAGAAATCATCTCCAAACAATGATGTTTCATTTAAACTTGAAATTCGCTCCAGATAGGATTTATAATTCAAATTTTTGACGTTATTTAAAAAAGCTTGAAACTCGCCTTCTCCAAAATTTCGAGCTTCAGATTGATAATCATAATCCGCGGTTGTTGGAAAAATCAAGTATTTTCCGTTATCATAAAATCTTACGTTCTTTTCGGTTGAACTTGAAGAACTGCTTTTCTGATCATTCGTTTGATTAGGCGTTTTATCTTCTTTCTTACACCCAACAAACCCGAACCCTAAAATCGCGAGGAATAGACCGCTATAAGCTAACTTTTTCATAATACTTTGTTTTAAACATTTACTTTTTTGGCAACTAACCAAGCATTTTGCCTCTGCTTTTGAAACTTACAATACTTTAACTTTTCTACATCGATATTCTTTTTCTTATTTCCATGGTTGTTTTAGAGAAAAGCTTCATTTGCAAAACAAAATTACATCGAACGCAAACCTGATAAATTTATAGGAGACGTTCAATTCGAATGAAAACAATCCTAGAAATTTCTAAAAGGCTTACTATACAAAGGATAGGTGAATGTTGGCCGGTTATTGATTCAACCGAAGCGATGGTATTTATACTGAATTTTTTAGTATATATGCGAAAAATAAAAACTGCAAAATTGATTGAATTGGTTCGGGAAAATCCTCAGTGCATTAACCAGTTCAAGTTCCGAAGCTCAATAATGCTTTCTGATGATATAAAACACCTCAATCTTTCAATCGGTTACGTCTACGCAGTTCTCGTGCCATGGCCTCGTTCTCTTCTTCCTCGATAATTTGTTCATCGGTTCTGGCTTTGTACAAGCCCAGCAACATACTTTTTCGGGCTAATTCGGTCGAGTTCTTCGCCCCAATCCGTTTGAGTAAAGCCGAGCGAATGGCATCAATCGACTTTTTGGACAAATGCATGCGCTCGGCGATTTGCTCACTGGTTTTTCCATCGCAGATTTGTTTCAAAACCAATTGTTCCCGAGAAGTGAATTCGTATCTCAACAAATTAGATTCACCACGGATGCGTTCATCGTTCTTTGAAAACATAGCCTGTTCGACCAATTCTGTGGTATGACTTCCCTTGAATTTTACATCGAATAAAGCATCCATCAACGCATCGAAAGAACAATTCTTTTTCAAAAAGCTCTTGGCTCCTTCATGGATGAGCTCCGATACAATCCACGGGTCTTCGTGCATGCTTAGCATGATGGCTTTCACGTGAGGAAAATCCTTCTGCAGGTGCTTCAAGGTTTCGCGACCGTCCATGACGGGTAAATCCAAATCCAGCAATACGACATCTACTTCGTGATTGGGTAGTTGATCTAAGCATTCTCTACCGTTCTCAGCATGAAAAGCGACAATTACTTGAGGTTCCTTTTTAAGCATAAAAACGAGTGCCTGCCGCACGACGGTGTGGTCTTCCACTACGGCAACGCGAACCGAATGGTTAGGTAAGCGGAATGCTGATTTCTTCATTTATGTTAGTTGCTTCGTTCATTTTCAAGGGCATGGAGATTTCGATGCTTCCGCCCTTTGTTTGGCGTTGGTATTTCAGTTTGCCGCTGATGATGCGTAAACGGTGTGCAATGGATTCCAATCCCATCCCATTGCCGTGATGCAATAAATATTCGTAATCTGCCTGATTAATTGCCACCCCATCGTGGTGAATATACAAATTCAAGCAGTTTTCCTTGGTGTCTAGTTTAAGGTTGATGAATTGCGGGCGCGCATGTTTCATCAGGTTGTTCATGAGTTCCGTTGTAATGCAATAAAAATGAATTTCTTGGCGCTGTTCCAACAATAAATCGGCTGAAACCGTAGCGCTAAATGAACAGGGATTCCCGAGGGATTTTGCCGTTTGATCTATCAAGCGTTGAAGCGCTTTTAAAAGCCCGAATTTCAGCAAAAAGTGTGGTAACATGCCGTGAGAAATCGCGCGTATTTTATCCACGGATTGATCAAGAACATCCAAGGTGAATTCAATGTCTTCGCGCAACACGTCGTCTCCTGTCATGCTATCCAGCGATGCACTTAAATTTCTTTGCGCCATGGCCAAAATTGACCCTACCTCATCGTGTAAGTTTCTCGCAATGTTCGTGCGTTCGGTTTCTTGGGCCTGCACAACTGCGTTCATCATTTCCAACTCCTTGTTTTTGAGTTCTATTTCATAAATTGACTGCAAATAGGTTGTCTTTTTCTTAAAAAATATCAAAATAAAGACAATCCCAACTGAAAGGGTGCACGTAAAGAAAATCCCCGATAAAATTAGGATCAAACTCTCTTTAATGTCCATATTGCTTTGGATATAAAAACATTTTGTACAACAAGTAGAATAGAGAAAACAGGATAAATAATCGCAAGTAAATACCCCACGTCGGTTCTAATGTGCGAATCAAATAAATTTACATAAAATGAGGATGAATTAAAAATGAAAAAGGCGGTTGATACGTAAAATAGAAATTTAAACTCCAAAACATTCTTATCATCATACCTGAATAATTGGAAAAGATGAATAAAAGAAATTAAACTAATCGACACATTGGAAAAGACAGACATTAATGTGTTATTATCCATTATCCGATTGGAAATAAATGTTTCATAAACAAAAAATAAGCAAGCCAAAGTAAAAAGAAATAAGAGAATCTTTCTGTGGAATTTTATAGAATAGTAATAGCTAAATATGATCATTGTTGAAATAAAAACAGAAACGTGTTGAATTGGATTGGCATTACTTATCCAAAAAGCAAACACGATTTCAAGAAGGACAAAAAGAAAATCTGAAAAAACCAACACAAAAATGGGCCTGCTTACTTTAACAAGCCCACTTCTAAACTTAATAGCAGCAATTATCGGCAAAACAGAACTTAAGATTGCTACATAAATAAATAACTCAAGAATTAAATCTATCATCAACTGTTTAATGGGTTTTTTCTAGGGCATTTTGGTGGACATGGAATAACCCTTTCAACAATAACGCCCTGTTCCATGTCATTTTCATCGGCCTTAGCCCCCACTAAAATTAAGTTCTTTTTCCCGTCATCGCCTATGCCGTAGTAAATTCTCACTCCCATGCAATCGTCTTGATTCAAGATTTCCATAAGCTTGTTTCTCCCAACGAACTGAGAAATGATCTCACCTGTGGGAATGGTTCTTCTGTAGTTTGCTGTCCAACCGGAAGCTTCTGCGAGGGTAACTACGGACCCCTCATCTCCATTAAATGCCATCATTCAAAATTTAAAAGTTTGTCAAATGTAAGAATCTGGATCATGCATAAATTTAGTTGCATGGAGTTGCGCAAACGCTAACGCATACGAAATCTAGTTACTGCGTTTTAAATACCACCTTAAAAAATAGTATTTATACTATTTATTTTCAGTAGAAATGCTATTTTTCATTACCTGTTAAAAGGTTGCTAACATATTCAAAGCCAGTATACACAAGGGTTCTAAAAATTATTTATTTAAACTTTCAAATAATCCTTTAATTCTTACAAAAATTCAATGTTTATTGCAGATTACTTTGAATTTAAAAAACTTAAATTCACACAAACCTTAAAACAGCTTTCGTCAGGTTGACAACCATTATAAATTAATACCATGAGAAAATTAATTTTAATGACAATTTTGCTTAGCTTTTACCAAATAAGTGAAGCTCAGACTTTCCAATTTCAAATGTTCTTAGAAGATGCGATTGGGAATAAAGACACCTTGACAATTGGGTATGACATAAATGGGACAGAACTAATTGACCCGTCATTTGGGGAAGTTAATATAATTGGGACTCCACTCGACTCAATATTTGATGTACGAATTTCAGACGCATTCTTCAATAATGGCAATGCAACTTTTAATACAAAAAAACAGATATTGCCTGATTCATGTTCAGGATGGTGGTTTCCTGTGGTTTCGATTGATATTAAAAGTAAAAACTGGCCAGTTACTGCGACGTGGGACAATTCATTATTTAATATCGAGTGCAGAGAAGGCAGTGTCTTTACAAGTTTCCATCCTGGTGGTTGGTGGGACGTTGGCGGATTTCCGAGTGATTTGAACAGAGTTGAATTAGCAAATGAAAACCAAGCGACTTTTACTTCAAATTACAATCCATCTTCAGGATATGATGAAAACTATGCTTACATACATTCATCTATTGACACGATACCTGTTTTTTGGATGGCTTTTGGTGATTCAGCATTACTTTCTCTCGGCGTGGAAAGTATATCATTTGACATTAATTCATATCCAAATCCAGTGAAAGACTTCTTTTATATTGACATTCAGAATCATTTAGTTAAAGATATTAAAGTAGTTGACATGATGGGTAGAATCAAAATTGTTGATTTTAAAAATGGGTATATTGACTTGCGGAATTTGAATTCAGGACATTATATGATAATGATAAACAGAAAAGATGGTAAAATGCAGAATTTGAAGATAATAAAAGAATAACGGTGTTCCCAAATCCATCAACCGGTCGTTTCGAGATTCGATTCGAAGAAAAAAATAATCCCCTAACATCAGTTGAAGTTTATAATTTAGAAGGAAGATTATTATTTGAAGAGAATGCTTTAACCAAAAATATGAACATAGATTTGTCGAACTTGAATTCTGGTATTTACATATTGAAGGTACAAACCTTTCTTAATGAATCTGAGGTATATTATACAGAACGAATCGTAATTTCAAAATAAATGAGAAACTTATTGTTGACCTTTTTATTCTTATGCTCCTACTATAAAGTTAATTCTCAAGTTGATTATTTCAATAGGCTAAATGACCTTAACTTTATTATCAATACATATCAGGATTTAGTAATCATTAATCCTGATACTTCCATTGTTTTTGGATATTCACGTGATTTTAATCACAAGCGAATTACATGTGCATTCATAGACAACGCAACTGGGGACACCTTGTATACATTTAAATATGGAAGTGATACCATTGATATTTACGGAGGATACAATGATTACAATTGTATTATAAATGATGTAATATATTCATGTGGCTGTTACTACAAAAACGGGAACGCTTACGCCAATTTTATGAAATTTTCATTAAATGGCGATTTAATTCTTGATTCCCTTTATTACATT
>Ga0304730_1001873_pt1 | contig 15509 bp, 11 predicted proteins | sample M_130628_MF_Meta_FD_190474 | JGI IMG/M metagenome (GOLD analysis project Ga0304730, IMG submission 190474) | Freshwater microbial communities from Lake Montjoie, Canada to study carbon cycling - M_130628_MF_MetaG (v2) (version 2) | ecosystem: Environmental > Aquatic > Freshwater > Lake | place...
TTCAGGCGGCCGCCGCCTTCAACGCGCAGAAGGATCTCGCCGGCTGCGTCTCGTGGGCGCCCGACATCTACAACCTGGAGAAGGCCAAGGGGAACCGCATGCTGGTCACCACCCAGACGGCCAATCGTCTGATCGCCGACGTCTGGTTTGCCCGCGCCGACTTCGCCAAGGATCATCCCGACAAGATCGAGGCGATCGTGCGAGGCATCTTCGATTCGATGGAGGCCCTCAAGACCGAGTCGGCACGCGCGAAGGCCGCGGAGTTGATGGCGGCTGGCTACAACATCCCCGCCACCGACACGCTTGCCATGCTCGGCGACGCTCATAGCACCAACTGGGCGGAGAATTACCAGTTCTTCATCAACCGCAACAACCCCGCCAACTTCGAGCGGATCTGGAAGCAGTCCTATTATCTGTATCGCCGCATCGGCGCGATCTCGAATCCACCTGTGCCGTTTGACCAGGTGATGGACTTCTCTGTGATCCAGAAGCTGGGCAGCGAGCCAAAATATGCGGAAAGCAAGGACGAATATGCCAAGCCGCTGGCCCCCAAAACGCTCTCGCAAATCCGCGCCGAAAACGAGGAGATTCTCACCAACACGGTGGTGATCCACTTCTTCCCCAACAGTTGGGACCTCCGCAAGAGGATCGTGAGGCGGATCGACGGTCGGGAGGTCGAGGAGCCCTATGACTCCACGGTGGATCTCGTGCTTGACGAGGTCGGGACGCTTGCCAAGCAGTTTGGAAACGCGAGGATCGTGATCGAGGGGCACACGGACGGCTCGATGAAGGGCCAAGTGCCGGCTTCCATGGTGAAAGAGCTCTCCCGCCAGCGGGCGGCCTCGGTGAAAGAGGCGCTGGTGGCGAAGTTTGAGTTTGACGAGAACCGGTTTGCGGTCGATGGCATGGGCTGGGAGCGGCCCGCAGACCCCGAGCATCCCGACGATCATGCCAAGAACCGTCGCGTCGAGATCAAGGTCTATTCGGCGGAGAAGGAATGACCACGCCAGCTGCTGCGGGCGACGTGACCGGGGCGTCGGCGCCTGGGGAGTCGGTGTCTGGGGCGAGATCTGCACCGGCCTCAGGGGCCATGCCTGCGCGGCCCCTTCGTGGTGAGACGCCCGCTGGTACCGCATGGCTCTGGGGCATCACCTGCGTGGCCTGCGTTCTGGCGGCCTGGTTCATGGCAACGGCGGGCGAGGCGGAGGGCCGCTTCATCAGCCCCGCCATGCTGCCGAGTCCAGCGGAGACTTTTCGCGAACTGCCGCACGTGTTCGGGGAGCGCAGGCTGGTGGCCAACACGCTCCGAACGCTCATGCGGGTCTGCCTTGGCTTCGGACTGACCGCGACGATCGGCGTGCCACTGGGAGTCTTGGCAGCCTGCTTTCCAGCCGTACGGGCGTTTCTGGCGCCGCTGACTGTTTTCGGCCGCAACATCCCGGTGGCGGCGTTGATCCCCCTCACGTTCTTTCTGTTCGGTATCGGCGAATTCCAGAAGGTGATGTTTCTGTTTATCGCCAGCGTGGCCTTCGTCGTCAGCGACACGACTGCCGCCGTGCTGGAGGTGCCGCAGCGATATGTCGATACGGCGCTCACGCTCGGCGCCTCGCGGTTGCAGATCATCATGAAGGTGCTGGTGCCGCTGTCGGCGCCGGCTATTTTCAACTCGCTCCGCCTGCTCTTCGGTCTCGCGTTTGGCTATGTGATGCTGGCGGAACTCGTGAAATTTGGCAGCGACTCGGGTGGCCTCGGCGACCTGATCAACATGTCGCAGCGGCGGGGTGAACGGGAGCCGATCCTGATCGTGCTCGTGATCATCCCGCTGGTCGCCTATGCGATCGACCGGGTGCTCTGGTGGCTGCAGTGCGACCTGTTTCCGCACCGATATGGCGGGCGAGGAATGTTGCCGCGGCTCTGCCACCGACTGCTGCACGGCTTCGACAAGCCGCGGGAGCGTGCTGCATGAGCGACGAGTTGCCAGCCGACCGACCGGCCGCAGTGGATTTTCGCGGGGTGACGAAGACCTACGGCGAGGGCACGCCGCGTGAATACACCGCGATCCGGGATGTGAGTTTCACCATCCCCGACCTCCCCGACCATGGCGAGATCTCCTCGTTTCTCGGCCCCAGTGGCTGCGGCAAGAGTACGGTGCTGCGGCTCGTGGCTGGGCTCGAGCCGCAGCATCCGCCCACCAGCGGCTTGGTCACCGTGCTCGGCCGCGAGATCGTGGGGCCCGGGGCCGATCGCGGCATGGTGTTTCAGGATTACACGAGCTTCGACAATCGCACGGTGCTCGACAACGTCGCCTTCGGTCTGGAGTGCCGGGGAGTGCCGCAGCGGCAGCGGCAGGCTGAGGGCCGCGAGTGGATCGAAAGGGTGGGGCTCGACCCTGTCCGCGATGCCAAGAAATATCCGCACGAACTCTCAGGAGGGATGCGTCAGCGGGTAGCGATCGCCCGCACGCTGATACTCCGCCCCCGCATCATCCTGATGGATGAGCCCTTCGGGGCTCTCGATCCAGCCACGCGGCTCGATATGCAGGACCTGCTCGTGAAGCTCTGGCGGGAGGTGCAGGCAACAGTGTTGTTTGTGACGCACTCGGTGGAGGAGGCGGTCTACCTTGGCGACCGGGTCTTCGTGATGGCCACCACGCCGGGTAGGATCGCCGGAGACATTCGCATCCCGCCAGCAGCGGCCCCTGCCCGTGAAACGCAGTCAAAGCCTTGGTTCCACGAGCAGGTGCATCAGTTGCAGGAACAGATCGAGCAGATCGAGGCTGCGGCCCACCATCCCAGATAAAAGGAAGACGGTGCCAGCCACCACATCTGGGCACGATGCGTTGTCGGAGTCACCGCAAGCTCACCAGATTTGGTGGCTGGCACCATTATGAAATACCTCCTTACGGCGTTCACAACACGGTGGAACCTGCTCTTCTTCGGGGCAGGGATTGCTGCGGCCTTCATCAGTGGGTTTCCGGGCGTGGTGCTGCCGCTGGTGGCGGCCGGCGAGATCTATTACCTCGCCAGCATGCTGACCAATGAACGCTTCCGCAGTGCCGTCGAAGCGCAGGACGCCAAGTCGAGACGAGCCGTTGATGCAGCCGGCTCCCGTGAGGCCTACGAACGGATCCGCAAAAAGCTGCCACCGGCACTCCTGGCCCGGTTCGATCGGCTTCGCGATCACTGCGAGAAACTCGTGGAGTTGGGCGTGAGCATGCGGGGCCCCGACACGACGGGACCAGACCGGGGCACGCTTGAATCCCTCGACCGGCTGCTCTGGGGCTATCTTCGGATGATCTGGGGAGCGGCGACGCTTTCCGAGTTCCTCGATCATACCGACGACGGCGCCATCCGGCAGCGGATCGCCGATCTCGAGCAGCGGCTGGCAAGCTTGTCTGCAGGCGATGGTGCAACAGACCAACTGCGAACCACACTCGAAGATCACCTGAAGACGAGCAGGGAGCGACTGGAGAACATCAGCGACGCCAAGCGGAAGATCGACGTGGTGACGGCTGAGATCGAGCGGCTTGAATCGAAGATCGCTGCGCTCGCCGAGGGCTCGGTTGCCAAGCGGGATGTTACCGACATTGCGCAGCGCGTAGACGAGGTGGCTGAAGGGATGCGGCGGACCGACGAGACGATGCGGCAGCTACAGCTGCCACCGGAGCTCGAGGACTTGGAGGAACCGCCGCAACTCCTCCGCGAGGAGGCCTGAGCAGGTTCACAAGAAGCCCTGGATTAAAACTCTGGGACAGCGGGACGTTGGGTGATTCCGGATTGGCATGGCACGTGGGATGGTGGTCCCATCCGGAGTTCCCCGGCTTCCGCCAAGGGCTTTTATTCAAACGTGGCGATCCTTCAACGGTCGCGCCACAAACGAATAAAAGCCCCGAGCGGAAGCGAGGGGACCGTGTTCGCGTGAAGTCAGTCCAGCCAGTCGCGTTCTTCAAGCCGTTCGGGCGTGTAGACGTCGGTGACGTAGCTGATGTCCTTCGAGATCAGTGACTCGACCTCGAGCTTGAAGCCGTTCTTCAGCATCGTCTCGATCTCCTTCTGCCAGCCCTTCTTCTCCGCGAACCACGGGTAGGCGGCGATCTGCTTGGCCCGCTTGATGTCGGTGTCGTTGAGTGTGATCTGCACGCTCGGGCTGAGCTTGCAGCGGTCGTAGTCGCGGGAGCGGATGCCGAGGAACTTGGCCTCGGGGATCGCCATCCGCTTCGACTCGTAGGCAAGATTGATGGAGCCCTGCTTGAGCACGGAGTAGATGTAGTAGCCCCAGGGATCGTTGTCGAGCAGGCAGTAGACGGGCAGCTTCAGTTCATGGTGGAGACGGTAGAGCATCCGCCGCACGCCGCGGGGCGGCTGGCCGCCGCCGTGCGTGAGCAGGCAGTTGTGCTTCCTCCAGAACTTGTCCTCGTTGAACCGGCGCCAGACCGTGTCTTTTTCGACGTGGAGGATGAACTTCGCATCGCACGATTTGAACTTGACGATGTCGGCCTCGACGATCGACGGAATGCTGTACCCACCGGATCCCATGCGGGAGCAATCGATCTCATCGCCGGAGTCGATGAGCGTGATCGGCCCAACCATGCCGCCGCGGTTACTGGCATAGACATGCAGTTCTTCGCGGAGGCTCTCGAGCGTGACCTCCAGGTCTTCGATGATCGGGTCGCACTCCTCCTGCGTGGCGAAGGTCTCCTCGCGGGTGCCCTCGATCGTGTGCTTGAGCAGGTAGTAGAGACCTCGGATGCTGGTGGTCTTCTGCTGCTCGATGAGCTGCTTGCAGCCGGTGGCCACGAGGAGGGTCTGCATGTAGCTCTTCGCCTGCGAGAGGTTGAAGAGCTGCCGGCGGTTGGTCTGGCCCCCCATCTCGATGATCTTCCGCGACTTGTTGAAGCGGACGTTCGAGAGACTGCGAGTGGGGATTTCCAGGTGCGGATCGCGGCGCTTCTCGGCAGCCGTGGCAACTTCGTCCGCCAGGCCGATGATCAGCCCTCGCGTTTTCACGTCGATCGGGGGCAGTTTGACGGTGTCGCCGGCCTTGGGCTTCGGACCGCGTTTCGTTTTCGGGGCCATGTGCGGTAGATTCTCCGGGGGATGACAGGGAAGAATCTTACCCTGTCGAAACCCTGACCGGAAAAAGGTCCGCCCCAATGCCTCAGTTCCTCATTTCGTACCTTTCCTACGCGCTGATGGCCCTCTTGATCGGCCTGGGCGTGTTCATCATCTGCCGCCCGAAACCGACAGCGACCAAGGCTGAAAAGTAGGCGGTGCATGCCCCAGGAATAAAAGCCCGGAGCGGCGGCGATGGGACACCGCTGCGTTGGGCGATCCCTTTATCGGCATGGCACGCGGGAAGGTCGTCATTCCCGGAGTCCCCCGGCTTCCGCCGGGGGCTTTTATGGTTCGGGAACGGCCCCCAGCCTGTCGGGGCGACAGGATGTCGTGTTGTTCGTGTGACGCCGGATTGCATGGCACGATGCCATGCGCAGCACCAGCAAACTGCGTTTGCCAAGAAAAAACGACAGGATGTCGTGTTTTTCGTGTAATCAGCAGCGGACGTCGTCGGCCCGGCCGACGGCGTTCATGCGACGCACGAAGTGCGGCTCTTCGACCACATTTTCGGGCTTGTGAGTGCGCGTGCTGTCTTCCGTCTTCCGCATGAGCTGCGGAGCCTGGAAGAACTCTGCGATCCGTCCGACCACGGTCCGCTGTTCCGCCTCGGTGAGCTCTGGAAAGATCGGCAACGCCAATGTTTCATCGGCGGCCAGTTCGGTGTGGGGCAGGTCGCCCTTCTGCCAGCCGAGGTATTCGAAGCACTGCTGCAGATGGAGCGGAACCGGGTAGTAGATTTCCGTGCCAACGCCACTGCCAGCAAGGTGCTTTCTCAAAGCGTCGCGACAGCCGCCCGGTGCGCGGATGACGAACTGATTCCAGACGTGTCGGCCGCGAGGCTCGTCGCCGGGCACGGCCACATGGCCGGCCAGATCATATTCAGCGAAGAGTTCCTGATAGCGGGCGGCGTTGACCTGTCGGGAGGTGGTCCAGGCATCGAGATGGGGCAGTTTCACGCGGAGCACTGCGGCCTGAAGCGAGTCGAGGCGACTGTTGATGCCCACGATCTGATGGTAATACCGCGGCTCCATGCCGTGAACGCGCAGGAGTTTGAGCTTCGCCGCGATGTCGTCGCGGGTAGTGGTGAGAAAGCCACCATCGCCAACACCGCCGAGATTTTTCGTGGGATAGAAGCTGAAGCAGCCGACGTCGCCGAGCGCTCCGGAGCAGCGGCCATGCCAGGTCGAGAGGATCGACTGGGCCGCATCTTCGACCACGGGAATGCCCGCGGCCTTGGCCACCGGCAGGATCGCGTCCATGTCTGCGGTGCGGCCGAAGAGGTGGACGGGAACGATCGCCTTGGTGCGAGTGCTGATTTTCTTCTTCACGTCGGCGGGGTCGACGAGATAGGTGATGGGATCGATGTCGGCAAAGATGGGCACGGCACCGAGCCGAGTGACGGCACTGGCGGTGGCGAAGAACGTGTAGCTCGGCAGAATGACCTCGTCACCCGGCTTGATGTCGAGTGCCATGAGAGCCAGCAGCAACGCATCGCTGCCGGAGGCGCACGAAATCACGTGCGGCACGCGGAGCGACCGCGCGAGTTCGGCCTCGAGATCGTGCACGTCGGGGCCAAGGACGAATTTGCCGGAGTCGCAGACGCGGTCGAGTGCTCCACGGATCTCGTCCCGAAGCACGGCATATTGACGGTCCAGCGCCAGCAGCGGCACGGCGGGCAGAAAGTCACCGGCAGAGTGAGCAGCCGCGGGTTGGCTGTTGGGGCTCGTGGTCGTGGTGGAGGTGTTGGGGCGTATCATGGTGTGCAGATCTCCGGGGCCGGCAGCGCGATGGCGTCTTGGCAGGCAGGCAATTCCGCTGCCGCACCACGCTCAAACGTCGAGATCGTCACAATTGCCACATCCACTACAGTCAAAGTCGGGCTGAAAAGGCATCCCAGTCGGTCCTGGGCACGCGCCCGAGACCGCCTGGATGCCGGTAGGCGGGGAATAGAAAACCGCTTGAACCCGCGTCAAGGGCAGGGGACTGCCTGGCAGCACCGGCGGGCTGGGCGGTTCGGGAGGTTTGTGGGTATTTCCCAAAGTTTGACATCAGCCCCGCGGGCACCCTAGATTTCTGCGGTTGGCAATTCTCGTTGGGACACTCGTGCGTGTACGTGCGGGACGGCGAGGGGAATGTGGAGTTGTGCGGTCTTCGGATGCGAACGATGCATCCGTACCCGCCGGTTGGATGGGATCCACGACGATCATCGATTTGGGGCCGATTGCCCAGCGAGTTGGGTTGCCGATAACCGCGGTCGAGGCGGTTGTGCGCCTGCTCGATGACGGGAACACCGTTCCCTTTATCACCCGCTATCGGCGAGACCAGACTGGCGGGCTCGACGAGGTCGGCATTCGCCTGATCGCCGACAGCGTGGGCCGCGCCCGCCAATTGGCCGACCGGAAGCAGACCATCCTGAGAACGATCCAGGGACAGGGGAAGCTCTCCCCTGAGCTGGAGGGCCGGATCGCCGCGGCCACGAGTTCCAAGCAGCTCGAGGATCTCTATCTACCCTTCAAGCCCCGCAAGCTCTCGCTGGCGGAGATCGCGCGACAGCGTCGCCTTGAGCCGTTGGCGCGGGAGATCCTTGCCGCCGATCCAGCTGCGGCTGACCTCGACAAGCGGGCAGCCGATTTTCTCGACCCTGATTCTCAGGTGACGAGCGTGGCTGACGTGCTGCTCGGCGTCGGCCATATCATCGCCGATGATTTCAGCGAACACGCGGACGTTCGTCAGCGACTCCGGGGCATCCTGCACAAGAAGTCTCGCCTCACCAGCCAGCGTGTGGAAATAGCGGGAAAGGCACAGTCGAAAGACGAGAAACACTTTCGCGATTTCTTTGACTACGCCGAGCATGTCCAGCGGGTGCCGCCGCACCGTGTGCTGGCGATCAACCGTGGGGAGCGGGCGAAGCTGCTCAAGGTTCGTATCGACGGGCCTGTCGATGAAATGCAGGCGGCCGCCGAGGATGTGCTGGTGCCCGTCGGCCATCCGCATGCGGAGTTCCTCAAGGGCTGTGTTCGTGACGCGATCTCGCGGCTCGTGCTGCCGAGCCTCGAGCGGGAGTTCCGTCGCGAGATCACCGAATACTGTGAGTCGCACGCCGTGGAGGTGTTTGCGCGGAACCTCCGGAATCTGCTGCTGCAGCCGCCGGTGGCCGGCCGCCGTGTGCTGGCGCTCGACCCGGGGTTTAAGAGCGGCTGCAAGGCGGTGGCGATCGACGAATGCGGCAATCCGATCGAGCACGCCGTGCTCCACATCATCGGCAAGGAAGAGAAGCGGGCCGCTGCCGCGGAGAAGATCGTGGAGATGGTCACCACGCATGCCTGCATGATCGTGGCCATCGGCAACGGCACGGCTGGTCGGGAAACCGAGTCGCTGGTCTCGGAGTTGGTGACTGGTCGACTCCAGGAACTCGACGTCGCCTATGTCATCGTCAACGAGGCTGGTGCAAGCGTCTACTCGACGAGCAGCTATGCCCGCGAGGAACTACCCGGACACGAGGCTTCGGTCCGCGGGGCAATCTCCATTGGCCGCCGGCTGCAGGACCCGCTGTCGGAGTTGGTGAAGATTGAGCCCGCCAACATCGGCGTCGGCCTCTATCAGCACGACGTCAAGGCCAGACACCTGCACGCGTCGCTTGATGCGGTCGTCGAGAGTTGCGTGAACTATGTGGGCGTCGACGTGAACACGGCGAGCCCGGCGCTCTTGAGGTACGTCTCCGGTCTCAATCAGACCACGGCTCGCAACCTGCACGATTGGCGTGCCAAAAACGGTCCGTTCACCTCCCGCCGGCAACTGCTCGAAGTGCCTGGGTTCGGTGAGGCTGCCTTCGTGCAGGCGGTGGGTTTCCTCAAGATCGCTGGCGGCATCGAACCACTCGACTCCACCTGGATCCATCCTGAGAGTTACGAGGTGGCCGGTAAGGTGCTGGAGCGGCTGGGGGGCTCTCGAGAGGATTTAGCCGGTCGCCAGCAGGCTGAATCGCTCGCGGAACGGGCAGCAGCCCTCGATCTGGACGCGGTCTCTGCCGAACTGGGGATTGGCCGGCTCTTGCTCGCCGACATCGTCGAGCAGTTGGCGCGGCCCGGCCGCGATCCTCGTGAGGACCTGCCGAAGCCGTTTTTCAAAAAGGGCGTGCTCAAACTCGAGGATCTGCAGCCCGGCATGGAACTGCTTGGTTCGGTGCTCAACGTGGTCGACTTCGGGGCCTTTGTCGACATCGGCCTCCACGACAGCGGTCTGGTGCACATCAGCCATCTCTCCAACCAATACGTTCGCGACCCACACGACGTGTTGAGCGTCGGGCAGGTGGTTCGCGTCTGGGTGCTGGAAATCGACAAGGGTCGTCGCCGGGTGGCGCTCACGATGATCGAGCCCGGCACGGCCCGTCAGCAGGAACGGCAGCCACGGCGCGAAGGTCAGGCTGGTGGCGAGGAAGGGCGATCGCGGAGTCGTGGGCAGGGACGTCCTGGCAATCGTCCGGAAGGGAGGCCCGCGCGGCCTCCGAGAGTCGCTGCTGCAGGTGGAGAGGCCGCGGGTGGAGCGGCTGCCGTTCCTCCCCGCACCGATCGGCCTGCAGGCGGCGGTCGCCGTGGCGCACGTGGGCGTCCGCCACAGCGTGAACAGGGGCCGCGGGTCTACGTCGCAAACGCGGAAAAAGTCGCCAAGCCGCTGACGAAGAAAATGAAGGAAGGCAAGGAGCCACTCAGGACCTTCGGCGACCTCAAGCAGTTCTTCACCAGTCGCGATGAACCACCGGCGGCCAAGCCGGAAACTGGCGGCGAAGCACCGTCCTGAAGCGTGGGAAGGGAAGGGAGCTCTTCCTGGAGTCCCCCGGCTTCCGCCGGGGCTTTTATTCCAGCGGAGCATCACGCCAAACGGCGTGGCATGCTCCATGAATACAAGCCCGGAGCGGAAGCGATGGGACAACGCATCGTTGGGCGATCCCGGGATCGGCAAAATTGGCCCAGGCAAGGATCGCCGAATCTTAACGTTCGCGGAACGTGATCCTGCCCTTGGTGAGGTCGTAGGGGGAGAGTTCGACCTTCACCTTGTCACCCGGCACGATACGGATGAAATTCTTTCGCATTTTGCCCGCGACGTGTGCATTGACGATGTGACCGCCGGTGATCTGCACACGGAACCGGGTGTTGGCGAGGGCCTGCGTGACGACCCCCTCCACTTCGAGTGCCTGTTCTTTTTCCGCCATGGGTATCCTTGCAACGAACCGGGAGCAGTAACAAACCGTGCGCACACGGTTTCAAACCGCCTGCTAAGGCTTCTCATCGTAATCCCGGCCCGCGAAACAGTCCAGCCGCCGTAGGGAGGCGTCAGGAATCGTCCCCAGCGGCCTGTGGGGCAGATCCCGATGCCTTCCATCGCAAAAAGGCGTCGAAGAAGCCGTCGAGGTTGCCGTCGAGCACGCTTTGGAAGTTGCCGACATAGTGCCCCGTCCGCTGGTCCTTGACCCGCTGGTCGGGATGCAGGAAGTAGTTGCGGATCTGCGATCCAAAGCCGGTCTTGGGCTGCTGCTTGTAGCGGGCCAACTGATCGGCCTCTCGCTTCTCCTCCTGCAGGCGGGCGATGCGGGCCCGCAGCATCTTGATTGCCGTGGCCCGATTCTTGTGTTGGCTTCGCTCGCTCTGGCACTGCACCACAATGCCCGTCGGGAAGTGGGTGAGGCGGATGGCACTCGAGGTTTTGTTGACGTGCTGGCCGCCGGCACCGCTGGCCCGGAACACGTCTTCCCGGATGTCCTCGTCGCGGATTTCCACCTCGGTGTTATCGTCGGAGATTTCGGGGGCGACGTCGACTGCCGCAAAGCTCGTCTGCCGCTTCCCCTCGGAGTTGAACGGGCTGATCCGAACAAGCCGATGGATGCCCATCTCGCCCTTGAGATAGCCGTAGGCCCATGGTCCCCGGATCGCGATCGTGGCGCTTTGAATACCAGCCACGGCGTCATCCTGCCGGTCGAGCAGTTCGACGGTGTAGTCGTGCTTGCCGGCCCAGGCCGAATACATCCGCAGCATCATCTCCGCCCAGTCGTTGGCGTCCGTGCCGCCGTCCCGGGCATGGATCGAGACGAGTGCATCGCTCGAGTCGTGCGGGCCGGAGAGGAGCGACGCGAGTTCCAGGCTGTCGAAGAGTTTTTCGAGCCGGTTGGCCTCTTGGGCGAGTTCGCCCTCGAGCGTGATGTCCTCGCGGGCCAACTCTTCGAGGGCTTCAAGGTCGCGTCCAACGGCCAGCGCCTCTTCAAGCGGCTTGAGCAGCGTGTTGAGGGTTTTCAGCTCGGCAACGGTGGCCTGAGCCTTGCCGGTGTTGTTCCAGAAATCGGCCTGCCCCATGGCGTCTTCCAGCCGGGCCGCTGATGCCTTGCGTCCCTCCCAGTCAAAGGGAGTCCCGCAGCTGCAGCAGTCGGGCCCGGATGGTTTCGGCGCGGTTGAAAAGAGCTGTGTCCATGGAGAGGAGTCTACGCTTCCCATGCCGCGAAGAGAAGGAGACCCTCGGCTCGCTGCGTTGGTGACGGTTCGGGGCTGCCCATGCCCCGTCGCCGGACGTTCGCTTCGGACATCCTGTCCTTCGCTCACTCGATGCTGACTGCGCTCCGGCATCCTGCCTGCGCTGGTCAGCAACGCCGGCTCTCAGGGCACGGGCAGCCCCTCGCGGATTCATCGTCAACTACCCAATGCCAGCCTCTAACGGACTCTTACCGACGGGGCTTTGTTGGCAGCGACGCGGTCGGCTGGTTGGTGGCGATGCCAGCGAAGGCGGCCGCCAGTGGTGATCGTACCGGCGGCTGCGGTGCTCCCTTCTTGGCGGCCATGGGCGCCGGCGCTGCCGGAGCGGCAGCCTTCGGCGGGAGGCCAACGTCCACATTCCGCACATCGATGCCGCGGGTGATCGCAATCAACCGACTCGAAACACCCGCTCCGACTTGGCCGGCCCCGGTAGGTGGCGTCACCACGACGCGGAAGCTACCGAGGTCGATGCCACGGAAAGAATAATCGCCTCGGGCATCGGATCGCGTGGTGGCGACTGTGGCACCGGCGGCCGACACGAGCGTTACGGTTGTGCCCACCACGCCTCCCTCGCGGACCTGCCGCACGTTGTCGCGATTTCCGTCCGAGAAGATATTCCCGCCGATCGATGTTCGGAAGAAGAAGACATCGGGCTGCAGGTTTGTCAGTTGCGTGTTGCGACGGATGACGTCAGCCAGCGAGTTGTTCTGCACGTCGCGGACAGCATTGGCCGGCAACGCGTTCTGATACCAGTAACGGTCGCCGTCACGAAGCCGTGAGAACTGGTCGACGAGGATCCTGGTAAACGTCTCTCCCAGGCTCGAACCCGGCAGATGCTTCTCAGCAAGCCCGGCCACCCAGAGGTCGACCTTGTCGACGCTGCCATAGGCCTGCTGCAGCGACGCCTGCACGGCGGTGTCGGAGGTGATCTCGGCGAAGCTCGTCACCTTCGGCAGTCCATACGCCACCCGGACCGTGTTGTAGTCGGCCAGCCCATGATCCCGGCCACGCTGGATGTTGAGCGAGGCGAGATCGAAGCCCCCCTGTCCGGGCAGGCCGAAGAGGAAGTTTCGCACGTCGTCGATCACCTTCGTGTCGATCTCCTGGGCCCGGTCGCTGGAGAGGTACTTGAGCAGCGGATCGATGCCCACCTCGGAGACAGACCGTGGATCGAAGAAGACATCCTTGAGCCGCACCTCGTCACGGACCGTGTTGCCGTTGTTATCGAGGAACTGGATGTCCTCACCGAGCATGCTGTGCCCCAGCCGGAAGGCCGCCGTGGAAAATTCCGTGGCGATGCCCGGGTTCACATCGGCGCGGTAACCTCGATAGTTCTGCAAGGCCGCGGCGGCTGGCGTGTTGGCCCCAAGGATCGCTGGCAGGAACTCGTTGTAGGTGATCTCCTGGATTTCGGAGATCACCATCCGGCGGGCATGCTGGTAGAGCTGCTCGTCGGTCCAGGTCGGATTCTTCGCGGCGGCCTCCGTCGCGATCCGGTTGTGCTCGCGGACGAAGAGCGTCTGCAGGGCGACAAGTTCCGGATTCTCGTTGGCCCGCACGTCGCCCGCGAGGAACAGCTGATCGTCGGCCACGACATGGGCGTCGTTGGCGTTGGTGAGGCCCGAGGTATTGAAGGGGAGCAGATTGCCCGCACTCGTGCGGAGCCGGCCACCAACGAATTCACGGAGTGCAGCCGCTCGCGTCGCATCGGAGCCGTAGACCTGGGAGCCGTCGATGAACGCCGTGATCGAGTTGACCTGCTGCCGCGGGTTGTCTGCGGCCGTGCCGGTGGCGGGATCGTAGGCCGACCGCGACATCGGGATCGTCATCACACCCGTGCCGGTGGGATCGAACGACGGATCGCCGGCGGGCACTGCGATGGGGAGCCGTTCCCGGGGCGTGGCCGTATCGGTGAGGCCGAGATCGTGATCGAGGAACTGTCCCCACGCATAGACGAAGGCCGTGTAGTCACGGTCGTTGGTCACGCCGCCTTCAGGGTTGGCGGAAAGCAGATTGCTCACCAGACGGGCGCTCGGGCGATCAGCGCCCGACGGGGTCGAGATGCCATCGCCATAGGCGGCCGGCGAGAGCCGGAGGAGATCCTGTCCGGTGCTGCCCCAGGTGGGATGGGCCACGTTGTTGCCCAGACCATCGATGGATTCCACCGGGAGCAGGGGGGCCGGTGGAGTGCCGACCGGATTGACCGACATCATCGACCGTGGTTCGAGTTGTTCCATCCAGACCGAGCGGCCGGCCAAGGCACTGCTTCGGTCGCGCCGCAGGCTGCGGCGACGGTTCGTGCTGATGACCGGGCTGACGCAATTTGCACCAGCCGACGCAGGATTGATCGGTGCTCCGCCCTGGCACTGATTCTTGGAGGTGTTGTTCATGATGAGCTCCTTGCTGCTGAAAATACGCCCTGACCATCGTTCAACGGTGCCGTCAGGCGAATGTTTCGCAAGGAGAGAACTGCAAACAGCGTGCCGGTAGGCGGCGAGTCAGGCAGTCACATCAAGTCCTCACAATCTGGCTGCCGGGGAGGCGGCGGATCAGCCGTCGCATTTCGAGGACGCCGATCGTGGCCAACACCTGCGAGGCGGCCAGGCCGGTCGCGTCGACAAGGTCATCAATAGCCACCGGCTTCGTGCCGCCCCCGGCGAGGGCATCGCAGGCATCCAGCACCGTCCGCTCGATGTCGCCGAGTTGCAGCTCCGCGGCACTTTGGACGGACCGACCATCGGCCGTGGTGGCCGTTTCAAAGAGCGGCCCAAACTCTTCCAGGATGTCGTCCACGCTCTCGACCAGCTTGGCGCCGTCGCGGATCAGCCGGTGGCTGCCCCGTGACATCCGGCAGTCGATCGCACCCGGCACGGCAAAGACCTCGCGGCCCTGTTCCGTCGCGAGCCGGGCCGTGATCAGGGCCCCTGAGCGGTCCGCCGCCTGCACGACCACCACTCCCAGCGAAAGCCCCGAGACGATCCGGTTCCGCTGCGGAAATGTCCCTTCATGCGGGGCGGTCAGCGGCGGCAGTTCGCTGATCAGGGCGCCATTGTCGATGACCTCTTGAGCCAGATCGGCGTGTTCCGGCGGATAGATGCTGAGCACGCCGCTGCCGAGCACGGCGATCGTCCGCCCACCCGCACGCAGTGCGCCGCGATGGGCGGCAGCGTCGATTCCCCGCGCCAGGCCACTCACGACCGTATAGCCGGAGCGGGCAAGGGCAGCACCGAGCTGTTCGGCGACCTTCAGGCCATAGGCCGTGGCATGTCGGGCGCCGACGATGGCCACGGAGAGCGAGTCTTGTGCAAGGAGCGTGCCACGAACAAACAGCAGTCCGGGAGGATCGTCGATCCGCGACAGGAGCGGAGGATAGGCCGCGGTGCCCTCGAGCAGGATATCGATCGACTGCTGCCGACAGAGGGCGATCACGTCGTCGGCAGTCGCATTGTCGGCAAGCGAGGGGAGGTTCGCGGCGAGCGTGCGGCTGATGCGTCCGACCGAGGCGATCTCGGTGGGGCTGGCGGCAAACACTCCCTCCGGGGTGCCAAACCGTTCAAGCAGTAGCCGCCGCAGGCGGGAGCCGATCCCCGGGACACAGGCGAGGCGGACATGGCCGCGGAGATCGGCGGGCGACATGGTGTGGGTCCCCTGGGCCTGAGACGTGAACATTTGTCACGTTGTAGCGAGGGGCGGCCGAGCGCGTCAAACGGTCGGGTGAGAGCAGGGCGAACGTCTGCGATTCAGGCAGGGGTCTCTCAGGCCTGAGTCAACACGCCTGAGTCGTCAGGAGTCAGCCGGCGGCGCACTTGAGTTCGGCCAGATGCTGGGCCGTGCCCACGAGCCGATCCCAGTTCTTTTCCACATACTCTGGCGGACC
>Ga0304730_1001876_pt1 | contig 15497 bp, 25 predicted proteins | sample M_130628_MF_Meta_FD_190474 | JGI IMG/M metagenome (GOLD analysis project Ga0304730, IMG submission 190474) | Freshwater microbial communities from Lake Montjoie, Canada to study carbon cycling - M_130628_MF_MetaG (v2) (version 2) | ecosystem: Environmental > Aquatic > Freshwater > Lake | place...
ATTGAGATTGTAGACATTTACCACGATGTAACATGGTATGCACCTAGATTAAAGAATGGCCAATTCTTATGTGTGCCATTAGATGATGGTCCTAAGCCAAGATGTGTGTATTTTGTAAAAGAGATTAGTCGTAACTGTGAGATTGTAGATTATAGTCAGGCATTCTAATGGCAACTAAAAAGAGTATTCCTGTTGATGAGAAATTTGTAGCACAAGACTTTGACTTGTTTGATGCTCTTACGGCTATGGACAAGAAAGACTATGGTTATTATGATAGGTTAACAGAAGAACAACAAAAGAAGTTTGTTCCCTATATGATGACACATTGGATGAGTGCTATCAAAGGTTCAGGAGATGTTCAAGGTTATTACTTGCGTAGTGTAGACTATCATGCAAATAAACATCTATTCAATGAATATGTACAGAAACATCCTAAATTGCAATGGTATATGTTATGTGCAAGTAGTCCTGGATTGGGTAAACAATTCCATCAATGGATCCCTCATTTAGGTAGTAAAGTAACATCATTAAAAGAACCTGCTAAAGCAAAAGAGATTAAAGAATATTACACTAAAATCTATCCTAAAGTAGATAGTGATGATATTGACGAGATAGCAAAAGCGTTTGTACAAGAACATAAACGTAAATGCTATTTGGCAGAAACATATCCTAACTTAAAACAATCTGATATAGAAGTTCTTAGTCAATTGGTGACTGAAGAAGATATTAAGCAATATGAAAAAGACCGAGGAAACTAAATCAGCATATGGATGTGAGTTCTGTAAAGCTACGTTCCAACGTGAGAGTACTGTACTTAAACACATATGTGAAACTAAACGTAGATGGTTAGAACGTGACCGTCAGGGCAATCGTGTGGGTTTTCAAGCTTGGTTACAGTTCTATAAGAAAAATACTGCTGGTACAAAGAATCGTACATATGAAGAATTCATTAAGAATCCCTATTATCTTGCGTTCATTAAGTTTGGTTTATATTGTGTAGAGATTAAGTGCATCAACGTTAGTAGATTTAGTGATTGGTTGTTAAAGAATTCAATTCGTATTGACAATTGGCGACAGGATACTAATTACACAAAGTTTTTATGTGAATATTTACGCACAGAAGATCCATTAGATGCGATACATCGTAGTATTGAAATCACAATAGAAAAAGCTGAAGCAGAGAAGATTCAGAGTAGAGATTATTTACGTTATGGTAATCCAAACAATATATGTTATGAAATTGCTAGAGGACGAATTAGTCCATGGATGTTGTATCAAAGCGATAGCGGTGTGCAGTTCTTAAGTACATTACGTGATGACCAGCAGAAGATGATTATGGATTACATTAATCCAGAACAATGGGCGTTAAAGTTTAATCGTGATCCTGCGAATGTTAAACAAGTTAAGGAATTATTAAATGCCGGTGGGTACTAGAGTTCGTATATTATGGCAAACAAATCACAAACATTCTACATGGAATGAAACTTGTGCATGGGCAGTAGAACAATTTGGATTACCCGGTGATAAGTTTGAAACACATGCTACTGAAGATTATATGGATTTTTACTTTAAGGATGAGAAAGATGCTATTCTATTTGAGTTGACCTGTGGCTGATGTTATCCTATATATTACTGCCAAACGAACTATGGAAATAGGCCATGAGTTACGAAACATGGGTTATGTCCAGGGTGTTGATTTTGATTATGCTTATTACCAAGAGAAGTATGACAACTTTAGTCATGAACCTGTTGTGAAGCGACATGCAAGGTTTACTTTTTACAATGATAGTAATGCTAGTTACTTTGCACTAAAATGGCAATGATAATTGAACATTATGATTATGCTGTAGGTTGGAAAAACACTAAACCCGGTTGGCATGAATGTACAGTACATGTTAAACATCTTGACAAATATAACGAAATAGTTAAATGGTTAGAAACTAATATAGGTAAACATGAAAGACATTGCAGATGGGGCATAACTGATGATGACCTAATCAGCTTTAAGTTTAGATATGAAAAAGACTACATTTTGTTTACGTTGAGGTGGAGTTAATGACAACAATACCTCAAATACAAGACTATGACGATGATGACCCAAATATAGAACAACGTAAAAATCGGTGGAATTATTGGGAAGCATTAAAAAAAGTTCGTAAAGAATATATGGCACAGAACAAAGAATTTGACGCATATGATTTTGAAGACTACCTTACTGGACAATATGGTATAAGAATGAACATTGTTAATGGTAACATAACTGATGGTTATGAGATTGTTGACGAAAAAAAGTACCTACTATTTTTATTAAAATTTCAATGAACAAATTATTTCCCATAACATCTGTACAAAACAATAAATTTCTAGTATCATGGCCTAAATGGGAGAACATCCGGCAGTTTGATACAAAGAAAAGACTATTAGCCGTGTTGTTTGCTGATATAGGTAGTGATGAAGTTGGTATCGCAATAATGGCCGGAGTATTAAGTGGTGGGGAAGTAGATATCATGTGGATTACATGTTACACTTGGGCACAAGATGTTAATGGTGAATATGCTAGATACCTAGAAGATATGTATGATATTAAAGGTGTGGCATTTAATAATGAAGATGAAGCAATAAAGTTTCAGGATTACTTAGAGAAAAAATATATTTGGAAAACATTACAGGCGTAATATGGCAAATGATATAATGATTGACATTGAGAGTTTAGATACAACACCTGATTGTGTTATCTTAACTATTGGTGCAGTACGATTTGATCCTAAAGGTTCAGGTGTAGTTGAACGATTAGAACTAAGACCTACCATTGAGGATCAAACAGAAATATATAACAGGAGTATTAATGAAGATACATTACGATGGTGGAGTGAGCAGAGCCCTGAGGCACTTGAAGAAGCACTGGGAGACCGGGGACGCACACCATTTAGCGAGTGCATGGAGACCCTTTATAAGTTTTGTTGGAACCGTCGTGCTGTATGGAGTAATGGTGCTTCCTTCGATTGTGTCGTTATGGAGTCTGCTTGGCGGCAAGTAAGTGATAAGCCTAATCCTATTCCTTGGCCGTTCTATACAATCAGAGACACAAGAACATTGTATGAAATAGCAGGTGTTAAACTTAGTGATGGTGGTCATAGTACAAGCCACAAAGCAGTAGAAGATGCTGAACGGCAAGCTATTGTTGTACAAAAAGCTTATAAGAAATTGGAGTTAACATGTTAATAAATTTTAGTGACAATATATCATATGAAGAAAAACTAGATATATTAATGAAATATCATAAAGTGGATAAAAAAGTTATAATAGATGACAATGATATACCTATTATAGTTATAGCACTTAACCAAGATGATGTAGCTGAGGTTATAGTTGATGATGATGGCTCTATAGAAATTGGTTATCACGGCGACACATGGCAAAGTAATGAGAATTGATTCAGACATTGATATTGACTTTGGTGATAGAGATACTTTATTAAAGTTAATATCTCATACTAGAGCGGCAATGCGTAATGTTAAACCTATACGCAATCATGCCACTGGTGTATATATTACTGATATACCATATGATCCAGTACACAATATAGCAAGTATTGACTATACTGTAGCAGACAAACGTGGGTATTTTAAACTAGATTTATTAAATGTACACGTTTATACTCAGGTACGTGACGAACAACATCTATTAGAGTTGATGCATGAACCTAATTGGGGTAAACTTAAAGACCCTGTATTTGTAGAGAAATTGATTCATTTGAATAATCAGTACTACAATTTACAAAAGATGCCGGAACCAGTAGATAGCATCCCAAGATTAGCTATGTTTCTAGCAGTAATTCGTCCCGGTAAAAAGCATTTGATTGGTGAACGATGGAGTGATATTGCTAAAACTGTATGGGATAAGGGAACTGATGGATATACTTTTAAGAAAAGTCATGCCATAAGTTATTCATGGCTTGTTGCAGTTCATATGAATTTATTAGGGTAAGCGTTTAACTAGAGTAATACTGCGGCGTTTACTTCTACGTTTGTTTAATTCAATTATACTACATACAGGACCATGTAGTATTGTGAGACTTTTGTTATTGAATGTCCTGATATAGGGCCTAAAGATACTCCATTCGTCTTTTAAGAACAGATTTATGGGGATTAATCTATTACTTTCCCACCACCAAACATCTCCTAGCTCTAGGAATTTCTCTTTAACTTCATTGTCTATTATAGCACCGTAATCGTATATAGTGGTAACTATATCGTCTCGGTTCTGGACAATTCCCACATAATCCTGATTTGCGTAGGAACAAATAGTTATGAAGGGGTGATTTTCGCCTAGGCGTTTAAAAAACTCGTTTTGTATCATTAAAATTATAGTCTCGGATATATTTATCGCCCTTCCCAAACCATTAATAAAATAATATATATGGATGACTAAATACACAATAGGAGATTACATTTGTGTACTCAACCCAAGTTTTCATTTATACACAACGTCAAATCGTTGTACTATTATCAGGATATTCGCCAAGGAGTTATATGCCTCAGTACGCCAAACCACTGACACTACATAAAGGTGTAGACAATCAAATACAGTTTCAGTTCCTTAATCAACAACAGAAACCAGTAGACATTACCGGTAAATCTATTGTATGTAGAATTATTAACAATACTGGTGGAGCGGTATTATTACAAAAAGCATTAACATTACAGTTGCCGGCAACAGGTATTGCGGCCTTAGAATTAGGTCCTGCTGATATAGATGGATTTGATGCACAGAAATGTTATTATTCATTGGAAATCCCAGTTGGTGAATTTGACTTCCCTGTATTTGTTGACCAAAATGCAGGAGCACGTGGTGATTTGAATATCGTTAATAGCATCCTTCCTAGCTTCATTCCTTCAATGCCTGTAACAATTCCAACAGGACAAGCATTCCCTAACAATAACGCAAATGGCAATAGCGATAGTAATCTCATATATTACACTAGCGTTATCAGTACAAATGATACTAGCATACTAACCATACAAGCTGAATATAGTGATTATTATGGTAATATCGCTATTGAAGGTTCTACAATTGTTGATGGTGATTGGTATCCAATCTTTGCTGATACATATGAAGAAGTAACTGATACAAAAGGTTATGTTGTAGAGGGCTTTCACCCATTTATCAGAATGCAATTTGAAAGCAATGCTGGTATTGTAACTAATATATTGGCAAGATAAACGACCATAGTTGTTGATATCTCTGTTAGTATATGTTATACTACTACTAATGTTTGATATTTTATCCATAATTCCCGGCAAGAAAAAGACTACAAGTAGCGGATGGCATAGCTTTAATGCTGTCTGTTGTAGCCATCTTGGTCATAAACCCGATCGCAGAATGCGAGGTGGTATTAAGTTTGACGGACAAACTAACTGGTCTATGCATTGCTTTAACTGTGGATACAAATGTAATTTTGTATTAGGTCGTAGTATCAGTTACAAAACTAAACAACTAATGTTATGGTGTGGCATTGATGAGACACAGATAGGCAAGTGGAGCTTAGAAAGTTTACAACAAAAAGATTTACTTGATATTGTAATTCAAAAGAAAACTAAAATAAAAATCAAATTCAAGGATCATGAATTACCTGAAGGTGAAATGTTAGATGGAAGTAACCCGTTACACAAAGTGTATATTGATTATGTACAGTCTAGGGGGATAAATTATAATGAGTATCCGTTCTTAATAACACCTAATCTAAAAGGTCGTTATGCTAATAGAATAATCATTCCCTACACTTATAAGAATAAAATTGTTGGTCATACTAGCAGATTCTTAGATAATAAAATACCAAAATACATTAACGAACAACAGCCAGGATACGTATTCAATATTGATATACAGAAACCTGAATGGCAAGTATGTATATTAACAGAAGGTATATTTGATGCATTAAGTATTGATGGTATTGCAATCATGCATGATGATATTAGCAATGAACAAGCACAATTGATTGCATCATTAAATAAACAAATTATTGTAGTTCCTGACAGAGATAAGACAGGTTTAAAGTTATGTGATAGAGCACTAGAATTAAGCTATAGCGTTAGTTTACCTAATTGGGAACCGGATATTAAGGACGTCAACGATGCTGTTGTAAGATATGGAAAGTTGCCTACTCTATTAAGCATTTTGCAAAGTGCCACAATGAGTAAAATAAAAATAGAAATACAGAGGAAGAAAATTGAGAAAACAATCGGATAATAAAGAATATAGTGTAGAATTGCAGAAGTTGTTTTTGCAAATGATGATTACAAATGCCGAGTTGTATACCAGAGTTATGAATATTATGAACTCAGAGAACTTTGATAAGTCCTTGCGCCCAGTAGCAGAACTATTCAAAGAACATACAACAAAATATAATGTATTGCCGGATAGCACACAGATTAAAGCATTAACTGGTATGGATCTTGAAGTCATACCTGAATTAAGTCAGGGGCATTATGATTGGTTCTTTGAAGAATTTGAATCATTCACTAAACGACAAGAATTAGAAAGAGCAATACTAAAGAGTGCAGACTTACTTGAGAAAGGTGATTTTGGTCCTGTTGAAAAACTAATTAAAGATGCAGTACAAATCAGTTTACAGAAAGATATGGGTACAGATTACTTTGCTGATCCAGCTGGTAGAATTAACAAATATTTTAATAGTGGTGGACAGGTTAGTACAGGCTGGCCGCAGATGGATAAGATATTGTATGGTGGCATGAGTCGTGGTGAATTGAATATCTTTGCAGGCGGTTCAGGTTCAGGTAAGTCATTGGTGATGATGAATATAGCATTAAATTGGTTACAAGCAGGAATGAGTGGAGTATATGTTACATTAGAATTGAGTGAAGAATTAACTAGTTTACGTACAGATGCAATGTTAACTAATATGGGCACTAGAGATATTCGTAAAGATATCGGATCAACTGAACTTAAAGTTAAGATGGTTGGTAAAAAAGCAGGACAATATCGTGTTAAAGCATTACCAGCACAAAGCAATGTAAATGACATTCGTGCTTATTTAAAAGAAGTACAGATTCAAACAGGTATTAATATTGACTTTGTAATGGTTGACTATTTGGATCTAGTAATGCCAGTATCTGTTAAAGTTAACCCTAATGACCAGTTTATTAAAGACAAATATGTTGCTGAAGAATTGCGTAATTTATCAAAAGAGATGGGTATACTAATGGTTACTGCAAGTCAATTAAATCGTAGTGCTGTAGATGAAATTGAATTTGACCACAGTCATATTGCAGGTGGTATCAGTAAGATTAATACAGCAGATAATGTGTTTGGTATCTTTACAAGTCGTAGTATGCGAGAGCGTGGTAAGTATCAGATTCAATGTATGAAAAGTCGTAGTTCAACTGGGGTAGGCATGAAGATTGACCTAGAATATAACATTGAAACTATGCGTATTAGTGACAATGGAGGTGACGGCGAAGATAGTTATAGACCTCAACCTAGTGCTATTGATATTATGAATAAGTTAAAGACACAAAGTACATTAGCATCAACAGAACCAATCATAGACCAAGCCACAGGGGAGATTTTAGAGCCTGAAAACAAGAAAATTATAGTAGATGTTCAGGGATCTAAATTGAAGAATTTGCTGAATAGTTTAAAGAAATAAAACCGTAAAATAGATAAATACTATTAGGAAACTATTATGCAAAAACAAACTCGCAGCCTTCTGCAGGAATTGGAAGCAATTGGAAATAACCGTGATACAAGTCATGTTATTGAAAGTAGAGCCCACAATATCATTACCAGTGCAATTAATCTGTTAGAAATGATTAATAGGAATTATCCTAAAGAACAAGCAGAGATATTAGAGAGAAAATTACTTGGTGCGATTAAATCCCGTGACCAAGGTAAATTCTCTAAATCAATAAAGAAGAACAGCGACAAAGAGCAGTTATGAATTTATCGGAAGCATTAGCATTACTTAAATCTAAAATTGACAAACTATCTATAAATGAAGATAAAGGTCATTTAGACCATCCAGAAGATTTAATATTTTTAGGTGGAAGTGATGGTGCTAATCGTGCCATTCAAGCTACTATTGCAACAGTTAAAAATCCGGCAACAGTTACAATCAAATGGGACGGATATCCTGCATTGATATTTGGACGTAACAGTTCAGGTAAGTTTAGTATTATGGACAAACATATGTTCAATAAGAAAGATGGTACAGGACGGCAAGTATTCAGCCCGGAACAGTTTGTACAATATGACCAGGCACGTGGAGTAGAACGTGCTAGTTTATGGCCTATTATTAATGAAATATGGCCAGGCTTAGAAAAAGCTAGCAAAGGTGCTAAGGGTTATTACTGGGGTGATTTATTATTTCATCAACCATTAAAAGACCAAAATGGTAGTTATGTTTTCAAAGCTAATCCTAACGGTATTACTTATAAAGTAGAAGCTAATAGTCCAATTGGAAAATTGATGAGTGGGAAACGTGCTGGAATTGCAGTACATCAGTATATTGATCCTAACGCAATGACCACCGATGAAGCAGTTACCTTGAATGGAAATATAGGACAACTGAAGAATAATAGTGATGTTGCAATTGTTCCTAGTGCTATGCCAACAGCTCCTAAGCTTAAGATAGATAACACTTTATTAAAGAATGCACAGAATGCAATTAAGAAATACGGTCCTGCAGTGGATCAATTAATGAATACTGCTCCGCAAGCACGTAACACATTTAATCAATTATTTACTGTATATATTAACAAGAAGATTGTTGCAGGTGATTTAAACAATTTACTTGCAGGGTTTATGGATTTTGTACAGAATAGACCAATGACTGATAAAATGAAGGCAAAGATAGTTGAGCATTTACAGGCTAATGAAGCTGGCTTAGTTGGTGCTTTCACTGTATGGATTGAGATGTACAAACTAAAAATGTCAGTAGTTAATCAATTGAATAAAGCCGCAGAAGTTAGTCCTGTTAAAGGATATTTACAAGACGGAACCGAAACACATGAGGGTTTTGTATCAAACGGCTTAAAATTTGTAGATAGAATGGGCTTTAGTCGCCAAAATCTCGCCGGAAGATAAGCCAAATCCTGGATTTTTTTGTGCCAGGCATAAATAAGAGTAGAGCTATATGCTCACAAACTTAAAGGAATTTTAAAATGGCACAATTTACACGCACAAATGGCGACTTCTTACCGTTAATTAACTATGATTCATTCTCATACACAAACAGCGGTGTTAACGCTATCACTTCGGCAGCTACAGTACAACCAGCTGGTCCTAAACTAGCTTTCGGTACAATCACATTCACTGGTGCAGTTGCACCATCTGGTGCTGACTTACAAAAGACTTTCCAGATCATTGAGCAAAAAGCTACAATTATGATGTACGAATTCACTACAGTAAGTTCTAACAGCGATACATTAGCAGTTGCTATCTATCCAGTTGCAGCTTGGGACTTCACAAACGGTGGCGATCTTGACGTTGCATTGACAGCGGCTACAGGTCTAAACTATGCTGTTACTACAGCGGCTTCAGCTACATTCACAAACTAATCTAATTAGTTTTTGATATAAAGGCCCAAGAATTTCTTGGGCTTTTTTACCTCTATTAAATAGTAGTATGAGTTACACTATTACTTGCTATACGCTATTTGATATTACTCCAACAGGAGTAGTCAATAGGCATCGTCCCGTAGAAGATGAAGAAATAGCACCTTGGTTGCACAAGAGAAATACACAATGTAATTTTGATACTGTATTACAAGCTATATCATTACGCAGTCAACCTGAATTGTCAAGGATGCCAGAAAAAACACAAATTCGATTTGATGAATTTACAGACTTTGGATTTTTATTTGTACAGCAAGAAGATGAATTATACAATTGCTGGTCATTTGATTTTGAGATACAACATGCTAGCGTGTTTTATGACGGCACCAATGAATTAGGGGCATTGTATAGTGATTGTGATACAGTACCAATGATTAAAACTGATACAGTTTGGGATAAATTACCATCATTTTTAGACACCAGTGCAGAGTTACGTAATATATATTTTAAGGTATCAAGATATGAGTAAACGTAATTATCCAGAAAAGCAGTTAGAAAAACTGATGAAAACTGAGTTTGTAGGACAATTAGAAGATGTTATCATTTTTCAAAATCCTGACAACAGTTATGAATTATTCAATATGTATCATATCAATAAGAATGTAAATAATGAATATATAGTACAAATGAGTACCACTTATACTGTTCATAATTTTAATACCCTTAAACACGCTGTGGCTTGGTGTACATATGACAAAAGAAATATGTTATATCAGTCCAACAGAATACTTAAATTAGACAATTTATTAGCCGGATTAGAAGTAGATATATCATTACATACAAAAATGTTCAAAAATTCTAAAACTACTGATGATAGGTTAATATTTTTATCCAAATTAAGTGAGGATAAACTGAAAAAGAGACGGATTACGGATGAATTATATACATATATTAATGATTCTAAGAAATGGCAAACTACAAGATTTAACACAAAACCCTAACAATAAAACAAAAAAGATAAATACTTTATCTTAGTCTTGGAATATACTTATGAAACTAACTGAATTTGACAACAAAAAAATATCAACTGCTAAACAAGCGTTGAATGAACACTATTCTCTTCCGTTCAATACAAAGAGAATGACCGTAACGGAAACTAAGTCTATGCTTAGTAAAGTTCGTGGATTGATTAATGAAACTAAATCATCTAATGAATTTTATCAAAGCCAAACTAGTCCCTCATACATGAAACTAGTGTTTATGGAACAAGCATTAGCTGACCATTTTAGATATTTACAGTCACTACCTAAAACTCGTATCGTTGTAGAGAACGAAGAAGTTGAGAAGTCACAGGTTGTTCTTGCAGCCCAAGATATGGTAGACCAAGTACAGAAAATGGTTGAAGAAGTATCTGATATGCTAGTAAAAGAATTACCAGCATTGACTTCAGGTGTTCAGAGCGAAATTGGTGTAAATGAAAGTGAAACTTTCAATCAACAAGTTACTGAAGCATTAACTGCATTACAGGCCGCATTGACACAATCTAAAGGCACATTACAATCTGCATTGAACGGTATTACTGGTCAAGGTGGTGAAATGGCTGCTGATAATGCTTTTGGTGATGAAGCACCTGACATGGCTGCTGATATGGATATGTCTGCTGATGTGGCAGCACCAGGTGGTGAAGAAGATTTCAGCGTTGATGATGACATTTCTGTTGAAGAACCAGCAGAAGAAGTACCTGTTGGTGGTGCCGGCCGCGCAAAGAGATAATGCGTTTACTTGAACTATCCAATCCAAACCCACTATTAGTTAGATTAGTTGCTGTTACAAGTCAGTTAACTAGTGAAATTGATAGTGGTGACCAGAATCCGGATTGTACAGTAGATGAGTTATTACAGTATTATAAAGATAATAATATCATATTAGCCAAAGACGATTTGTATAACATGATTAAAAAACCACCATTGAAAAACAAAATTGAAAATATTCAAGGTGATCAGGTTATATTCAAGGGCCAAAAAACTCCAGTTAAACCTGAAGAAGAAGAAAGCAAAAAAGTTGTCAAACAAATGGCACAAAAAGCAATGAAGTAAGATGATTACAATCACTGAAAAAGCTTCAACCAAAATAAAACAAATAATAACAAAACGTGGTAAGGGTCTAGGAATACGAATAGGCGTCAAGACCACTGGATGTAGCGGATTAGCCTATGTATTAGAATATGTAGATGAATACAAATATGATGAATCTACTATTAATTACGCACAAGATGGGTTTATTGTTTTAGTAGATAAAAAGCATGATGTATATTTAAAGAACATGAATGTAGATTATGTCCGTAACGGGTTAAATGAGGGGTTTGAATTCAGTAACCCAAATGAGCGTGACCGTTGCGGGTGTGGAGAGAGTTTTAGAGTTTAACCTAAATTATTGCGTTATATTATAAAATACAGTATAATAGCTTGATGTACAATCCAAACAAATATAACTATGTCCCTTTGCTTAGGGAAACAATAAACGGCTCACGTAAATATGCCACTCCAGATGGCGAGAAATTGCCTAGCGTCACTACAATACTAGATGCTACTAAAAGTGAAGAATCTAAACAAGCATTACAAAATTGGCGGAAGCGAGTTGGTGTACAAAAAGCACAAGAAATCACAACAGAAGCCGCAGGTCGCGGAACACGAATGCACAAGTGGTTAGAAGATTATATTAAAACAGGAGTACTCAATGAGCCCGGAAGCAATCCGTATAGCTTGCAAAGCCATAAAATGGCCCAATCAATCATTAATCAAGGTCTTAGTAAGTGTAGTGAGTGGTGGGGTACAGAAGTTCCTCTCTATTATCCGAAGATTTATGCAGGGACGACAGACTTAGTAGGTATACACGATGGTAGTGAAGCTATTATGGACCATAAGCAAACAAACAAGCCTAAAAAGCGTGAGTGGATTGAAGATTATTTTGTTCAGTTGGCGGCCTATGCTAATGCTCATAATGAAGTACATGGAACAAAGATACGTAAAGGTGTTATTTTTATGTGTTCTGCCGCAAATGAATATCAGGAATTCATCTTAGAAGGTCCTGAGTTTGTCAAATACACGGATATCTGGTTCAACAGAGTAGAGAAATATTACATGAGCTTTCTGTAAGAAATAATGATAAATAAGTGTAAATCTTCAAAGAATTACACTTATGGCCATTATACAGATATCTAAAATCCAACAACGTACAGGTAACCTTGTAGACCTGCCACAATTAGATGAAGCACAGCTTGGCTGGGCCAATGATGCTAAACGTCTTTTTATAGGTACCTCAACACCTAATCCAAATGAAAATGTTGAAGTACTAACATCATATTCTGATATTACTTTTAGTCAGATTAACGGTAGTCAAGGTAATTTGAACATTTCTAATGCTCAAACTGGGCAAATTCTAACATATGTAGCTAGCACAAATACTTGGGACAATGCAGGTGGTAATGCATTACAGCCCGGTAATGGTTCATTATATACTAGTGCTAATATCCATTTAGGTGATGTAACCACTCTTAAGATTGGCGGCGGAGCTATTGGATATGTGTTAGAAACTGACGGCGTGGGTAATCTGACATGGACACCAAAATCAACAATTACTGCATATATTAGTGCAGTATCAAAAGCTAATCCTGGTATAGTAACTACCACAGAAGATAATTTCTTTACTGAAGGTGCTGACATAACTATTACTAATGTAGGTGGTATGGTAGAATTAAACGGCGGCAGTTACTATGTAAATATATTAACTTCTAACACCTTTGCATTGTATTCAGATTCTGGATTAACAGTTCCGGTAAACACAACAGGATATACAACATACACTACAGGCGGTAGAGTAATATCTAGTGTAGGTGGTTCAGGAACCAGTGCAGCCGGAGGTAGCAATACTACAATTCAATTTAACGATAACAATGTCCTTCAAGGTAACGCTGGGTTTACATTCAATAAAATCACAGGTGCAATGGCTATTCCAGGTAATGTTACTGCTGTTAATGCAACATTGGGTAACTTAGTAACATCAAATTATTTTGCCGGTGTACTAACAACAGCCGCACAACCAAATATTACAAGTGTTGGCACATTAACCAGTCTAACTGTAACAGGTAATACAACTTCGGGTAACTTAAATACTGCCGGTACAGTTACTGCAAGTCGTTTGGTATCTAATATTGCTACAGGAACTGCACCATTCACTGTAACAAGTACAACTCAAGTTGCAAATCTAAATGTTGCAACAGCAGGTCTTGCTACTTTTGCAACCACAGCCAATGCAGTAGCAGGTGCTAATGTTTCCGGTGCAGTAGCTTTTGCAACCACAGCCAATGCAGTAGCAGGTGCTAATGTTTCTGGACAGGTAAGCAACGCATTAGTAGCAGGCACAGTATATACAAATGCTCAACCTAATATAACATCAGTTGGTACATTAACTAGTTTATCTGTTACCGGTAATATGGCGGCAGGCAACGTGACAACAACAGGTCAACTTGTTTCTTCTCTAGCCACAGGCACTGCGCCATTAGTTGTAACATCAACTACTACTGTTGCTAACTTGAATGTTGCAGTTGCTACAACTTCCGGAACAGTTACAACGGCATCACAACCAAATATTACAAGTGTTGGTACATTAACATCATTAACTGTTAGTGGACAAATAACAAATGGTAATATTACTACTGGATCAAATTCTACAGCAGGTATCATAACTGGTAACTGGTCATTATCTGCTGGATCTAAACTAACAGCAACATACGCTGACTTAGCAGAATATTATGAAGCAGATGCACATTACGAACCCGGTACTGTTTTAGCATTTGGCGGAGATAAAGAAGTTACAATAGCAGATGACGCTACAACAAAAGTTGCAGGCATAGTATCAACTAATCCAGCATATGTAATGAATAGCGCATGTCTTGGTGAACATACTGTTGCATTAGCCTTGCAAGGTCGTGTTCCATGTAAAGTACGTGGTAATATTAAAAAGGGTGATATGTTAATAAGTGCAGGCAATGGATTTGCACGGCAAGCACCCTTCCCAGTATTGGGTACGGTAATCGGTAAATCATTAGAAAACTTTGATGGTATAGAAGGTATCATTGAAGTAGCAGTCGGCAGACTATAAAATAATAGGAAAATAAAATGGCATCATACGCATATACGGCAAACACTTCATCAGCATCTGCATCTGCAAATATTGCAACGGATAAAATTAGAATTGCTACTAGCAATGTAGGAATACAATATACAACTAGCTTCCCTAATGTTGCAATAACAGGAAACATAACATGTAATACAAGTAGTAATACTGTTACGGGGGTAGCTACACTATTTACCACTCAACTAAATGTCGGAGCATGGATAGGTAATACTACTGGATCTGCTGTAGGTATTGTAAAAGCTATTGCTAATAATACCAGTTTAACTTTAACGGCTAATGCATCAGTGGCTATTGCAAATACTACTGGTAGATATAGCCCATTTGGTGTTGCTTATAGTGTAGCCGATGCTAATAGTACATTTATCCCACCAAATACTATTCAGAATAGTATTATTGTTGGTCAGGGTAATATTGTATCTTATCTAACAACTGCTGGCGCAAATTCACTATTCACTATTACTGAATTAGGTGCGGCACATCCTAATAATGGCACATCTGGAGTTAATGCTACTCCGGCAGCGGGTGGCCCTGCTTCTTAAAATCTAGATTTTTAGATAAATATATAATACATTCTCATTCTGAGAGTTTATGCAGTAACCCACTGCGTAGCGGCTAGAACCCGCTAATTTTATAAAGGAAAATCAAATGGGACGTCCTCTAAAAATCGCAAAGGCTCAAGCAGTCTTAACAATTACTGATACAGCAGAAACAGGCAGTATCGTTACA
>Ga0304730_1001879_pt1 | contig 15457 bp, 12 predicted proteins | sample M_130628_MF_Meta_FD_190474 | JGI IMG/M metagenome (GOLD analysis project Ga0304730, IMG submission 190474) | Freshwater microbial communities from Lake Montjoie, Canada to study carbon cycling - M_130628_MF_MetaG (v2) (version 2) | ecosystem: Environmental > Aquatic > Freshwater > Lake | place...
GACACCGCCGCCGCCTTCGCCGATCTCAAGTGCCTCGTCGTTCAGGACCTCTTCGATTCGCCACTCACGGCACTGGCCACCTGGAAGCTTCCCGCCGCGGGCTTCGCGGAAAGGGCCGGCACCTGGGTGAACGTCGCGCACCGGGCACAGTCCTTCGAGCAGGCGGTGCGGCCACCCGCGGGCGTCTGGCCGGAAGGCCGCCTCTATTGGAACATGCTCGGCCGGCGCGGACTCTACGATCCAACCGCGGTGCGGCGACAGATCGCTGACTCTTCCGCCTCGTTCGCCGCGCTCGCCGGTGAGATTCCCGCCACCGGCGTCGACCTCCGCATCCACCAACTGGCCTCCACCACGTCATGAACGCTCTCACCCCATTCCTCCCCACGATCGCCGCGCTTGTGAAGATCGGCCTGCTCGTCGGCGGCCTGATGACGGCCGCCGCCTATCTCGTGCTCGTGGAGCGCTGGATGGCCGCCTGGGTGCAGGACCGCAAGGGCCCAAACCGCGTCGGCATCCCGCTGACAAAGATCCGCCTGTTCGGCCTCGGTCAGCCGATGGCCGACGGTCTGAAGATCATCATGAAAGAGGACTTCACACCACGGCATGTCGACAAGGTTCTCTACACCGTGGCACCGCTGGTGATCCTCGCAGCGTCACTGGCGATTTTTGCCGCGATCCCATTCGGCAGCGTGCTGCCGCCACTGGGCATTCCCGGCCTCCCCGATCCGGTGCCGTTCCTCGTGGCCCCGGGCCTCGACGTCGGCGTGCTCTGGGTGTTCGCACTCTCGAGCATCGCCGTCTATGGCGTGCTCCTCGGCGGCTGGGCCAGCAACAACAAATACGGTTTCTTGGGTGGCTTGCGGAGCAGCGCCCAACTCGTGGCCTACGAGATCCCGCTCGGCCTTGGTCTGCTCGGCGTCGTGCTCGCGGCAGGTTCGCTCAAGCTGGATGCGATCATGAACGCCCAGGCCGAGAGCGGGATCTGGTATGCGTTCGCGCAGCCACTGGGCTTCCTCGTTTTTCTCGTCGCCAGCTTCGCCGAGGCAGCCCGTCTGCCGTTCGACCTGCCCGAGGCGGAGCAGGAGTTGGTGGGCGGTTACCACACCGAATATTCCGGCATCAAGCTGCTCCTGTTCCTCGTGGCCGAGTTTCTGCACATGGTCACGGCGGCATTTCTGATCGTGATCATGTTTCTGGGCGGCTGGCACCTCTGGGGCGTCACCGGATCGAGTCAGGAAGTGACCTGGCTCGGGGCTTTTATCCGCTTCGGCGTGCTCTCGGCGAAGATTTTCGGCGTGATCCTGTTCTTCATGCTCGTCCGCTGGAGCTGGCCGCGATTCCGGTTCGACCAGCTGATGAACCTCGCCTGGAAGGTGATGCTGCCCCTCGGCATCGCCAACCTCGTGACCGTGGCGACGATCGAAGAGTTCCGGCCACAGCTCGTGGCCGCACTCGGCGCCGGTCCGGCGGCAGCGATCGCCTTGGCCGCGCCCTGGGCGGTGTTCTTCCTGGGCTGGATTGCCGCCGGCATGCTCACGCCCTCCGGCACCGACAACACGCCGATCCGCACACACAACATGCTCGATGCCGAACGTTCGCTTCGCGGGCAAGATTTGGTGGAGGTTTGACATGAAGCCGACCGACGCAGCCGTCACGTGGATCGAGGAGAAGCCGCTGGGCCTTGCCGAGCGGCTCTACCTGCCGCTCTTCGTCCAGGGTCTCACCACCACGGCCCGCCACCTGGTGAGCCCGAAGGTGACTGTGAGCTATCCCGAGCAGCGGCCGACGGTGGGCAATCCGCTCATCTATCGAGGCGTGCACCGGCTCAACCGCGACACCGAAGGCCGCGTGAAGTGCGTGGCCTGCTTCCTCTGCGCCACCGCCTGTCCCGCCCACTGCATCGACATCGTGGCCACCGACAGCCCCTGGCCTGATCGCGAGAAATACCCGGAGAGCTTTGCGATCGACGAACTGCGGTGCATCTTCTGCGGCATGTGCGAAGAAGCCTGCCCGGTTGACGCCATCGAACTGACGAGCCTGCTCGACCTCACGGGCAAGAGCCGCGAGGAGATGATCTTCGACAAGGAGAAGTTGCTGAGCGTCTACGACATGACAAAGGATTCCGAGCCGATGAAGTCAGCGAGCCTGGGAGGCACACTGTGACTCCGCTTCCCTTCGATCCCTTGGCATCCGGCCCTCTGCTGGCCGGGGCCGTGGTCGCCACGGCGGCCAGCCTCTGGCTACTCCTGCCCAACGGCCGCGACACCAGTTCGGCCCGCTGGCTCGGCACGCTCCTTGGCCTGGGGGCCCTCGCCGCCTTCATCCTGGCCGGTCGCCGGCTCGGTGGCGTCGGCGAGGAGGCCGTGTTTCTCATCGTGTCGCTCGTGGCCGTCGTCTCTGCCGCCGCCACGATCGTGTCACGGTCGCCGGTCTACGCGGCGATCTGGTTCGCCCTGACGCTGGCCGGAGTGGCGGGGGTATTGCTCGTGCTGGGCGCACAATTTCTCGGTGTCGCCACGATCGTGGTCTATGCCGGTGCGATCCTCGTGATGTTTCTCTTCGTGCTGATGCTCGCGCAGCCGGCCGGCCTCGCCCCCTACGACCGTGTCTCGAACGAACCGTTCCTGTCGGCACTCGCCGGTGCCGTGCTGCTCGGCGTGCTATCGCTCTCCATCGGCCGCCTGTCGGCCGCTCCAGCCCCGTGTTGCGGTGTGCCTTCCCGGGCCACGGCCACGCCCACGGCCGAAACGCAGCCTTCGTCCGATGTCGCCAGTGAGTCGACCACTGCCGCTGTGGCCAATTCCGTCGCTCCGGCAATCGATCCACTGGCTGAGAATCATGTGGCCCGGCTGGGCGGCGAACTGTTCGGTCGGCATCTCGTGGCGGTCGAGGCAGCGGGTGTCCTGCTCTTGGCGGCGCTCATTGGCGCGATCGCCGTTGTTTCCCGCGGCGAGGCCGCTCAGGCAGCCGCGGCCAGCCCCTCCGCCGGCAGGAGTGCCGCCCGATGAACACCGTGCAATCGCTTCCTCTCTTGCAAAACGCCCTGACCGTGGGCGCCATTCTTTTCAGCCTCGGGCTCATCGGCATCCTCACGCGGCGAAACCTGATCGTGATGTTCCTGGCGGCCGAGATGATGCTGCAGGGGATCTCGGTGAGCCTCGTGGCCTGGAGCCGTTACCACGGCGATTGGGGCGGCCATGTGCTCGTAATCTTCGTGCTCACCGTCGCGGCCTGCGAGGCCGCCGTGGCACTCGTCTTCGTGCTCCAAGCCTTCTCGCGAACCGGTCGGCTCGACTCAGCGGCATGGCAATCGCTCCGCGAAGCCACGGTCGGCCGCACGGTCGATCATGAACTCCCCTCGATCGACACCGTGCCGCCACGATTCCCCACGCTCACGCCCGCCGGCATTCTCCCGGCCGCCGACGAGGATGAACCGCTGCAGCGCGAGCACGTCTGAGCCGGCATCCTGTCGGTAGCTTTCCCTCACCCGATTCCATCCGTCATCCATCTGCCGTCCGCATCCTCCATGCAAGAATTCTCCCCTTCGACGCTGCTGGTGCTCGTGCCGCTCCTGCCCCTGGTAGGTGCGATCCTCACCGTGCTTCTGGGCCGCCAACTCGGTGCCAAAGCCCACCTGCCAGCGATCGCCGGCATTGCCGGCGCCGCCGCCGTGGCCGTCATGCTCCTGGCCGCAACCGCCCGTGACGTCGGCCCCGCACACGGCGTTCATGCCGAGCCTGTCCGACCGGTCGAGATGATCACGACGCTCTGGAATTGGGCCACGTTCGATTCTGCCTACGCGCCGCCAGCCGGCAGTCCAGCGGCCGACCCCCACCTGACACCGCAGGATCTGGCGGCTGGCAAGGACATCCGCAGCTTTTCGATCCCGGTCGCCCTGCGGCTCGATCCTCTCACCGCCACCATGCTGACGATCATCACCTGCGTCGGCCTGCTCGTGGCCATTTACTCGACGGGCTACATGCACGACGATCCGGGCTACCCTCGCTTCTTCGCGCTGGTGGCGATGTTCGTCTTCTCGATGTCGATGCTGGTGGCCGCCAGCAACTTCCTCCTCGTCTATGTCTTCTGGGAGGCGGTGGGCGCCTGCAGCTATCTGCTCATCGGCTTCTGGTTCACGAAGCCCGAAGCAGCCCGCGCCGCCAAGAAGGCGTTTCTCGTCAACCGCGTCGGCGACTTTGGCCTCGCCATCGCGGTCTTTCTGCTCTGGATGAGCTACGGCACGCTCGACTTCCACGACACCATCTCGCCCGATGGCGTCATCATGCCAGGCATTTTCGGGCAAACCCGGCTGGCTGATGCCGCGGGATATGTCGGCGGGATCCTGGGCACTGCCATCTGCCTGCTGCTGTTGTTGGCGGCCTGCGGCAAGAGCGCGCAGCTGCCGCTGCACGTCTGGCTTCCCGATGCGATGGAGGGCCCCACGCCCGCCAGCGCCCTGATCCATGCGGCAACGATGGTGACGGCGGGCATCTACCTGATCACGCGATCGGCGCCGCTGTTTGCCGCCTGCCCGGGAGCACTCACGGTGGTGTCGATCGTCGGAGCCACGACGGCACTCGTCGCCGCGCTCATTGGCACGGTCCAGAACGACCTCAAACGGGTGCTCGCCTATTCGACCATCAGCCAACTGGGCTACATGTTCGCGAGCCTCGGCACCGGCACCCTGCTCGGCTTCACCGCAGCGATCTTCCACCTGCTCACGCATGCCTGCTTCAAAGCCCTGTTGTTCCTCGGCGCAGGCTCCGTGATGCACTCCATGGGTGGCGTGATCGACATGCGTCGGTTTGGCGGCCTGCGGCGAGTGATGCCGATCACGGCGGCGACCTTCCTCGTGGGTTCCGCAGCGCTGGCAGGCGTGGCGCCCTTTGCCGGCTTCTTCAGCAAGGACGAGATCCTTGCTGCGCTGCACGCCAAGGCCTGGCCCGCGGCACACGGCGACCACCATGCTGCTGCAGCAGCAGATGGGCCGTTCCAACTGGCCCGCTTCGCTGCTGAAGCCTCGCACTCCGCGGGCTCAGCGGTCGGCCTCGACGCTCTCGATCGGCCGGAAACCTGGCAGATCCTCTTCTGGATGTCGCTGATCACCGCCGGGCTGACCGCCTTCTACACCTTCCGCGCCGTCTTCATGACCTTCACCGGCCCGACGCGGGTGCCCGAGGGCGCCCATGGCCACGGGCACGGCCATGATGACGGTCATGGCCACGATTCGCACGCTGGTCATGCGGCTGATGCTGGTCATGGCGGGCACGCTGGTAACGCTCACGAATCCTATGAGTCTCCTTGGACGATGACTCTCCCCCTGGTGATCCTCGCCGTGCCGTCGGCTCTCGTGGGTTGGCTGCTGTTCAGCACGAACTGGCTGTCTCACTTCCTCTCGGCGACTCCCTCGCTGACTGCGCCGGCCGTGGCCTCCACCGCCACGCCTCACATGTTTCATATGAACCTCGCGATCCAGGGCACGCTGGCTGCCGCCATCGGCATCGTGATCGCCGCCATTGGCCACCTGGGACGCCGAAGTGATGGCCCGCAAATGGAACGTTTTCTTGGCCCCCTGCAGACGCTGTTTGCCAATAAGTTTTATTTCGATCCGATCTATTCCGCGCTCGTCGTGCGGCCACTGGAGGGGCTCGCCCTCGTCGCGGCCATGTTCGATCGCTATGTCGTCGACGGCATCGTCGATGCGATCGCCGGGATTCCCGTCGCCCTGGGAGGCATCGTCCGTCGCTCGCAGTCGGGCCTGCTGCAACGCTATGCGTTGGCCGGCGTGATGGGCGTGCTGGCGATCGTCGTTCTCCTCGCCTGGCAACTTCGGGGCTGACGCCCGCCTCCACACACACCTCGTTCACCTCCAACCTTTTCTTTCGGCAGTCCATCCTCCATGAACGGTTTTTCCCCTGCGACGCACCTTCTGCTCGTGATTGCCACGCCGCTCATCGGCGCCGTCGTGGCCTGGGTGCTCGGTGGCCGTGGGCTCTCGGCGGTCCGGCAGAGTGCGGCCATGACAGCAGTCATCACGCTCATGAACGCGGGCTGGCTCGTGCTGCGTTACCTGCAGAGCCCGGAGGCCGCAGCCGGTGAGCCGTATGCAGTCTCGTCGGCCCCCTGGCTCGTCGGAGGGATTTTCGACGTACGTCTGTCGCTGGGCCTCGACGGCCTCTCGATCTGGCTCTTCGGCCTGTCAGCCCTGCTCTCACTGACCGCGGTGCTTGTCAGCTGGAACCCGATCCGGGAGAAGCCGGTCGGCTTCTACGTGCTGCTTCTCCTGCTGGAAGCGGCGATGCTCGGCGTGTTCGCGGCGCGGGACGTCATCCTGTTCTATGTGTTCTTCGAATTCACGCTCGTGCCGCTCTTCTTCCTGATCGGCATCTGGGGCCACGATGAACGCCGCCGGGCGGCGGTGAAGTTCTTCATCTACACGCTTGCTGGCAGCGTGCTCGCCTTTCTCGGCCTGCTCACGATCGTGCTCTGGAACGCCTCGCACACGGGCACCGTCACCTTCGACATCGCCAGTCTCACCGCAGGCACGGCCGCCCATCCGCTGCCGATGAGCCGTGAAGGTGGCTGGCTCCAGATGATCGTGTTCCTCGCGCTCTTCGCCGGCTTCGCCGTGAAGGTGCCGATCGTGCCCTTCCACACCTGGCTGCCACTGGCCCACGTCGAAGCCCCCACGGGAGGCAGTGTCGATCTGGCCGGCGTGCTCCTCAAGATCGGCATCTACGGGTTCCTGCGGTTCTCGCTGCCGATGCTCCCCGACGCCACTGCCGCCGCGGCGCCGTGGCTCTTCGGCCTGGGCGTGGTGGGCATCCTCTATGGGGCCCTTGTGGCGCTGGTACAGACCGATCTCAAGCGGCTCATCGCCTATTCATCGGTAAGCCACATGGGCTACATCGTGATGGGCTTGTTCGCTCTCGAGCCGGTGGCCGTCGAGGGTGCCAACCTGCAACTCATCAACCACGGCCTCTCGGCGGCTGGACTCTTTGCATTGGTCGGCATGATCTACGAGCGGTTTCATACTCGGTCGATCGCCAACCTGGGCGGCATCGCCACGAAGGCCCCCTGGCTGACGGTGCTGTTCATGCTGTTCACCTTTTCCAGCATCGGTCTGCCAGGCCTCAATGGCTTCGTCGGTGAATTCCTGATCCTGGCGGGATCGTTCCAGCGGGCCTGGGCCGGCGTCGCGCCGTCGCTCCGCACACCGTATCTGATCATGGCGGTGTCGGCCGTCGCAGGTGTCGTGCTTGGCGCGTGGTACATGCTCTGGGCCGTGGAGCGTGTCTTCTTTGGCGGGTCACGGGAGCCGCCACGGCAGGGAGCGACGGGACACGATCATGGCCATGCCGCACATGGACACAACACTCATGGACAAAACACGCATGGCCACGACACGCACGGTGGCAGCGACGGCCGCTGCGACCTCGAGTGGTATGAAGTCGCCGCTCTCGCTCCGCTGGCGGTGTTCGTGCTCTGGATCGGCCTGACACCGGCGCCGTTCCTCGCCCCTCCTGCGGCGATGCTGCGGGCCAACACCCGCAGCGCCACCACCGCCTTTGCCGAGCGGATGCAGACCGAGGAAGACCTCGCTCCGTCGCCCGAGGCCGCTCACGTCGTCGACCGCGACCAGCCCGCATCGCGGAAGCCGTTCACCCTGACATCGGAACTGACACTGGATCGTCCATGACTTCGCACATGAGTTCATTGCAGAGTTTTTCCCTGCTGGCCCCCGAGATCGTCCTGGTGGCAGCGGCCTTGGTCGCGTTTCTGGGCGGCGCCTTCGCCGGTCTCCGGAGCGGCTGGGCCGTGGCCCTGCTGGGAATCGTTGCGGCGATGCTGGTGGCCGGCGGACAGCCTGTCGACGGGGCCTGGGTGGCGTCGGGGGGCATCCGCATCGATGCCTTTTCGGCGTATATCCGCTGGACGGTGCTGGCGCTGGGAGCGATCCTCGCCCTCGTGCAGGCAGGGGATCTATTCCGCTCCGCCGTCACCCGTGGGATCGGAATCGGCTCCGGCAGCGGCGGGCTCAATAACGCGGGCACCTGCGAGGAGGCGGGAACATTCCTGATTCTGCTCGCTGGCCTGTCGCTCGCAGCGGTGGCCGATGACCTGGTGCTGCTGTTCGTGGGTCTGGAACTGGTGTCGATCCCCACCTACATCCTGCTGGCCCTCAAACGCACCGACGCCCACGGCCAGGAGGCGAGCCTCAAGTATTTCTTCCTGTCCTTGGTGGCGTCGTCGCTCTTTCTCTACGCGGCGGTCTGCCTCTACGGGATCGGCGGCTCCACGAGTCTGGCAGTCATCGGCGCACGGCTTCGCTCCACCGCCGAACCGGTGATCGGCATGGCGACCGTGCTCCTGCCGGTGGCCATCGGCATGACCATGGCTGGCGCAGCCTTCCGCCTCGCGGCCGTGCCGATGCACTTCTATGCCCCCGACGTCTACGAGGGCACGAGCCCATCGAACGCGGCCATGCTCTCCACGCTCCCCAAGGTCGCCGGCATCGTCGTGCTCGTGCGGGTGCTGGCGCTGGCCATTCTGCCAGCCGACGCCGGCAATGCCGCCACGGGCGGAGCCGCCGCGGCACACCTTTCGCTCTTCTGGCCGTTGGCTGCCATCCTCGCTGCCGTGACGATGACCATTGGCAACGTGATGGCACTCCTGCAGCGGAATCTCCGCCGCCTCCTCGCCTGTTCCTCGATCGCCCACGCCGGCTATCTGCTGGTCGGCATCGCGACCGCGGCAGCAGCGGCCTCCGCCCGTGCAGACAGCATCGCTCCCGGCGGGGCGGATATCTCCTGGACTCTCGGCCTTGGTGGCCTCAGTGCGACGCTCTTTTATCTGGCCACCTACGCGCTGGCGACCGCGGGGATTTTCGCAGCGATCACCTACCTCGGCCATCGCTGGCCGGAATGGACCGCGGGCAGCGGCCCACGGCCCCCGCGGGAGGAGATCACCGCCGTGGACGATCTCGACGGGCTCTCCTCCACGAATCCTGTGGCCGCCTTCGCGATCGCGCTGTTTCTGCTCAGCCTCGCCGGCATCCCGCCGCTGCCGGGCTTCTGGGGCAAACTCTCGCTGGCCACCTCGGCGCTCGAGGTCGACTGGAACTCGGCGATCACCTTTGGTAGCCGTCGGGCCTGGTTCGTCTCCTTGGCGGTGATCCTCGTGCTCAATGCCGCAATCGCGGCGGCCTACTACCTCCGGATCATCGCCGCGATGTACTTCCGCACCTCCAAGCGGGGCGTGCAGGCCGACGGTGGCCTTGCCGCCGGCGTTGCCATGCTGCTCTGCACGGTGCTGGTGCTGATGGTCACGCTCCAGCCCCGCGGCCTGTTCGAATCGGCTTCCCGCGCCGGCGATGTGATCGAAAAAACAAGCCGCTGAAATCTGCCCCGCATCCCCCCGCCCTGGACACGCCCGTAGCATGAGCAGCAACTCCGCAACGATCGATTCCGCGTCCGTCTCAGCCGTGCTCGCGAGCATCGTCGACCCAGAGACGGGCAGATCGCTCGTCGAGATGGGTCAGCTGCGGTCTGTGGAGGCCTCGCCAGCTGCGATCACAGTGCGGGTCGGTCTCACCTCGCATGCGGCGATCCTCTGGAGCCAGACACGGGGCCGGATCGAGGAACTGCTGCGGACCCGGTTTCCGGCAGTGCCGAAGGTCACCGTGGAGATCGTCGACCACGACCGGCCGCCGACGAAGATCGGGCAGATCGGACTCGAGGCGAAGAGCGTGATCGCGGTCGGTTCGGGCAAGGGAGGTGTGGGCAAGAGCACGATCGCCGCCTCGATCGCCATCGGCCTGGCGCGGGCCGGCAGTCGCGTCGGCCTGCTCGACGCCGACGTCTACGGCCCGAGCGTGCCCCACCTGCTCGGCCTCTCTGGCCGGCCGCAGATCAATGAGGGCAAGATCGTGCCGATGTTCCTGCCGGTGGGCCCGCACCCCATGCCGGTGATGTCGATGGGCTTTCTCGTGCCGGCTGGCGAAGCGGTGGTCTGGCGGGGGCCGATGCTGCACGGCGCCATCACGCAGATGCTCCGCGACACGTCGTGGGGTCCGCTCGACTACCTCATCATCGACATGCCCCCGGGCACGGGCGACATCGCGCTGACCCTCTCACAGGTGCTGCCGCTCACCGGCGCCGTCGTCGTCTGCACGCCGCAGGATGTAGCCCTGCTCGACGCCACGAAGGCGATCGCGATGTTCCGCAAGGTGAACATCCCCCTGCTCGGCATGGTGGAGAACATGAGCTTCTTCGTCTGCCCCGACACGCAGAAGCGGTATGACATCTTCGGCACTGGCGGTGCAAAGCGAACAGCGAAAGACCTCGACATCCCGTTTCTCGGCGAGGTGCCGATCCAGATTCCGATCCGCGAGCACGGCGACGCCGGCCGCACCGCGGCCAACTACGACGATCCGGCCGCCCGTCCGTATCTGGAGGCGATCTGCACGCGTCTCGTGGGCAACCTCGCCGCCGCCCACGCCTCCCGGCCCCCGATGCCCTCGCTGCCGGTACTGTAATGGCCACGGTTCGGGGCTGACAAAGCGGGGTGCTAATACAGTGACAGCGTGCCGCCGGTGCGGAGCGGCAGCACCGGCTGCGGCGTGAACCGCATCACACCCGCGAGCGACCGAACCTCGGCGGCCTTCGTGCCGATCTTCACCCAATCAGTAACGGATGAAGTGACGGGCAACTCCACGCATGAAAATCCCCACGCGACGCAGGCGGCGTGCCAGAGGTCATCGAGGTGACGCCGGCGGACGTGGAGCGTGTCAAAGCCATACCAGTGTGCGGGCTGTTCGATGATCCTGGCACCGAAGTCATCTGCGATCGTGCGCAGTTCCGAGTCGAGCCGAGCAGTCGCTGACTTGAGATCAGCCAGCGACAGGCTGCAGCCCGGCACGAAAAATGTCCGCAGGGCACGGTAGCGGACGGCGCCGACCGTCGCGATGCCCGCCATCGGCAGCCCTGTGATCGCGATCGTCGCGTCGCGATCAGCCAGCCGCCGGACGCTCTCGCGCACCCATGACGTGATCTGATCGGTGGAAAAACCATAGAGCAGTTCGTTGCCGACGTCGGTGACGAGTGCCGCCGGCGCTGCGCCACCCTGACGATCGAGAGCCCGCCAGAGGCCGCTTTGAAGGATCGACGGCAGTCGCCGCGCCGCGACGCGGGTGTTCACGCCATACCCGCGGCCATGACCGGCGGCCACGAAAAGCTCCGCCCCCGGCGAGCGAGATTCCACCGCCGCCACCAGCCGCGACAGTCCCCGCGACACATTGCTGGCCCCAAGCACCACGACGACGCGGGGAGATGACGTACGTTTCATACGGCCCACAGATGAGGTTCACCCATCCTCACTTTCGTGATTGAGAATTCCGTGAGGGGCTGCCCATGTCCCGAGAGCCGGCGTTGCTGACAAGCGTAGGCAGGATGCCGGAGCGTAGTCAGCATCGAGTGAGCGCAGGGCAGGATGCCCGAAGCGAACGTCCGGCGACGGGGCATGGGCAGCCCCAAACCACGCGGCCCATGCTCGAGCCACACTAGTTCCACCGCTGCCACGGTGTGTTGTCCGACAGGCTCTGGAAACAGGAGACGGTGAGCATCGCGAACATGATGCCAAGAAACGGCTGGTTGTGCGTGTAGCCCCACCAGGCGACCGCGGCCCCGGCCGCCACGCCGATCATGGCGGCGATCCGCGCGGCATCGGTCACGCCGAGGCTCAATAGGCCCTCCCGCACGATCTGCCCGCCGTCGAGCGGCGGCACCGGCACGAGGTTCAAGAGCGGCCAGAAGATGTTGACGAACAACAGAAAATCCACGAACACCGCCAGGAATCGGGAGCCGATGGCCGCGCCTTCATAGAGCCCGAGTGACTCTCCCATGCCGATCAAGGGAAACGGCACGGCATAGCCCCCGACCTTGAACACTGCCACGATCGCTGCCGCCAGACCGAGTTGCGCGAGTGGTCCGGCCGCCGAGACGATCAACCGCTCGGAGGGACGGCGGGCACCACGGCCGCCCCAGGCCGTCGGAATCGTCAGGCCGCCAAAGTGGTAGAGCACCACCTGGGCCGACTGTCCGAACCAGCGATAGGCCAACGCATGCCCCATCTCATGGACGAGGATCGAGAAGAGCACCGCGACCATCCAGATCACGAGGTATTGCAGCAACTGCCGCTGGTCGCCGCGGGCCAGCGACAGGCAGTTGCCCCATCCCAGGAGCGCGGCCCCCACCCAAAACCATCCCGATACCCGCACGGGAATTCCGAACAGCGAAAACTGCAGGTCGGCGGGTGTCGGCTGAGGGGCGGCGAGAAACATGCTGGCATTATGCCGCATGCGCCGGTGGACGGCACGGGGTGGACGCCGACTCCGAGACAGAATCGCCAGGCACTGCTCCCGCCCGCACCACACCGAGCCCCTGCGCAGCGACCTGAAGCACCGCCTCGGCCGCCCGATCGGCAGAACCGCCATGAGACACCATGTCGGCCACGGCATCGAGCCTCGCGATCACGGCCTGCCGCGCGACCGGCTGGGTGAGCCACTCGACGACATGCCCGGCCAGGTGCGCCGCCGGATCCTGCACGACGAGATACTCCGGATAGATTGCCTCGGGATCAGCGGGGGCGACCTCCTGCGGTGGCCGCAATGCCGGCCGCGTCGGCCCCACCGGCTCCCGCGCTGCCAGCAGGTTGACCAGCGTGATGAATCGGGCATGGCGAAACCAGCTCTGCACCACGTGGGCGAAGCCGCCGATCCGGTAGACGATCACCGTCGGCACCCGCGCGGCGAGCAGTTCGAGTGACACCGATCCGCTCACGGCGATGGCGCAGGCCGCCTCACGCATCAGGCTCCGCGTGCGACCGGTCTCGACGCGGAGATCGAGGCCGGCGAGTTCGGGTCCGAGTGACTGGATCGTCTCCTCGACCCGCGCGGCATGCTTCTCGTGGAGTGCGCCGACGACGAACCGGGCCGTGGGCACCCGCTTGGCCGCTGTTGCTGCAGCCCGCAGGATGCTGGCAAGGTTTGCTTCGATCTCCTGGCCGCGGGAGCCTGGCAAGAGCAGGACGACCGGGCGACCAGACCGATCCGCTGCACTGTCGCGGGCATCTGATGACGGCCCACCGGGCTCGGTTGCGGCCGACTCACGGGCGCGGAGTTCGTCGAAGAAGGGATGGCCGACGAGCGTGCTCGACATTCCATGCGCCACGAACCAATCATGCTCGAAGGGCAGCGCGGAGAGCACGTGGTCGACGAGCCGCCGCATCTTGTGGATCCGCCAGCTGCCCCAGGCCCAGATCTGCGGCGGGCAGTAGAAGACCACGGGGATACCATGCCGCTTGGCCCGCCAGGCCAGCCACCAGTGGAAGCCGGGGAAATCGACCAGCACACAGACGTCGGGGCGGGCGTCGAGAAAGCTTCGCTCGGCTTGGCGTGCCAGGTCGACGAAGCGGTGGAGATTGAGGATGACGCGGAGAAACCACATCACCGCCAGTTGCGTCAGGTCGGCGATGAGCCGGCAGCCCTCGGCGGCCATGCACGGCCCACCGAGCCCAACGCATTCGACGTCGGGCTGTCGCGCCTTGAGGCTCCGCACGAGCGCCGCGGCATGATGGTCGCCGGAGGGTTCACCCGCCGAGAGAAAGACACGCATGGACAAAAAAACTCCGCACGGGAGGAAGGGCTCCTTCCGTGCGGAGTATTTCATGCAGCCGGTGAACGACCTAGACCAGTTCCTGGCCCGCGAAAGCGGCGGAACAGGCAAGAGGGCCTCTCCGGGCGGGACAGAACGGAGCCGACCTTACTTGGCCGCCGGTGCAAAGCCCTTTTCGATGTTGCCGAAGACCATGGTGACCTGCTCGTCGCCGCTGGCCTTCTCGACCTTGCCCTTGCAGTTGTTGCAGCAGAAACCGACTTCAGCACCGCCGATGTCGAGCTTCGTGCCGTCCTTCACAGCGCCACCGCTGAAGGGGCAGCCCTTCTGCACGAGCTGACCTGTGGAGACCATCTGCTGATGGGCCTTGGCGGCAAACTTCGCGGAGTCGCCCGCGAAGGCACTCTCGCAATCACCACAGCAGAAATAGACCTTGCCGCCGGCGAAGTCGGCCGACTTCTCAGGATTGCAGCCCTTGCCCGACACGGGGCACTTGGCGTCCTTCGGCTCCTTCGGGGCAGCCGACACAAACGCGGCCGAACAGAACACCGCCGCGACCACTGCCACCAGACCCATCATCCGGAAAGACTTCATGGCAAACGCCTCTTCGTTGTTTTGAAAACCCGCACAGAACATCCATGCGATGGCAGGAGCATACGCCCCGGACGATACCCGGGGCAATGTTTCCTTTTGCCCTTTGAAATCGCTCGTTGAGCAGCACATCCGACTGGTCACCGGTGCCGGGGCTCGGGGAGGCCGATCGCGAGGACCGCCCCGGCGGCGATCACCGCGGCCCCCGCGACGAAAACCGGCCGGAAGCCCAGCCAGTCGACCGCCACGCCCACCAGCGGCGAGATCACGAACGGCAGGGCCAGCGCCGCCCCCACGATGCTCACATACCGCGGATGATCCGCCGGAGCTGGAGCCAGTTCGAGCGCGTAGTTGGTGAAGATCTTCAGCGAGATCGGATTGAGCCCCAGCGGCACGTAGACGATCCAAAACCATTCAACGGCCTGGGCATGCGGCAAGAGAGAGAGCAGCGTCACGACCAGTGGCGTGAGTGAGGAGAAGGCCACGAGCCAGACGAGCACGATCCGCGTGCCGCGGCGGTCGGAGAACGGTCCGGCCACGAGGCTGACGATGCCAGTGGCGGCGTTCTGCACGATGACCCATGTCAGCAGGCTGGCGGCATGGCTACCGAGACGGTCTCGTGCAAAGGCCTGATAGTGCGGAAAGAGCATGAGCACGGCAGAGAAGCAAGCCGCTACGCCGCACAGCCGCACGAGCGGCCGGTCTCCCAGAAGCGTCCGCCGCCAGAGGTCGAGTCCCTGGCCGGCGTGCCCAAGCAGGCTTTCGATCAGGCCCTGTGGCGGACCGCTGGTGGCCTTCGTGGTCGTCACACTGTCTGCCGGCTCGTCGAGAAACAGCGGCGCGATCGCGGCCAAGCCGAAGAACACGGCTGTGGCAGCGAAGATTTTCGGGAAGCCAGCCGGTTCTGCCAGCCAGGGTCCCAGGAGCAGTGCCGCGGCCACGATGGCCAGGACGCTGCCAACGGCCACACTCACCACCATGGCGCGGCCGCGATGTCCGGGTGAGATGAGTTTGCCCTGCAGGGCGGCAAGCACCAGTTGGTTCAGCCCGTTCATCGCCGAGAACAGGGCGTAGAGCACGAGGAACAAGAGCGCCAGCAAATCGGGCCGCGTGGCCGCAAGCGCCGGCCAGGCCACGGCCAGCCCGCCGAAGCAGGCGGCCATCGCCAGGCTCGTCAGCACGAGGGACCACTT
>Ga0304730_1001880_pt1 | contig 15447 bp, 11 predicted proteins | sample M_130628_MF_Meta_FD_190474 | JGI IMG/M metagenome (GOLD analysis project Ga0304730, IMG submission 190474) | Freshwater microbial communities from Lake Montjoie, Canada to study carbon cycling - M_130628_MF_MetaG (v2) (version 2) | ecosystem: Environmental > Aquatic > Freshwater > Lake | place...
CGCTCGCTGAAGTTGAACTCCCCGGCGAGCGTCGGCTTGAGGATGCCGATCACCTGGCGGTCGATGTAGTTGATCGCGGCCGCGGCAAAGAGCATGCCGCAAACGAGCCACCGAACGCCCCAGCCCTTCGGCGCGTCGGCCGATGCTCCAGAAAACTGCATCATCGCGTTCCTTGATTTTCCCCGGGAAGTCCCCAGAGCGTACCCGCGGCAGCGAAGACTACAATGCTGAAATGCTCAGCAAGGAAACTCTCGAAACCTACCGCCGGATGACGCCCGGGGAGCGGCTCGCGCTCACGTTCGAAATGATTCGCGAGAACACCCCCTACCTGCTTGCGGGAAGCCCCGACGTGGTTGATCGGCGGTTCGAGTTGCTCCGTCGCGAAAATGACCTTCGAAATACTCGGCTGCTCGCCGCCTTGCAGGCGATGAAGCCACGAATGGGCTCCGGGCGATGACCGATCTGACCGCCGTCATTCACGATCTGGTTCACATCTTTGATCGGCTCGGCATGCCGTACGCGATCATGGGCGGGATCGCCGTCCGGGCCCACGGCATCCCGCGACCGACGTACGACGTGGACTTCACACTGGCCGTACCGAGGGATCGGCTCGGCGAACTCTTCGAGGCCATCGCCGATCGTGGCTACACAGTTCCCGAGCAGTATTCCAGAGGCTGGGTCGACACGGTCGGTGGCATGCCGCTGGTAAAGGTTCGGTTGTTTCTCGAAGGTCGCTCGGTTGATGCGGACATGTTCATCGCCGAGACGCCTTTTCAACGCGAAGTCCTCGACAGGCGCATCACCGCGGACGTCGATGGGCTGTCGGTCAAACTAGTGTCGGCAGAAGACCTGATCCTCTTCAAACTCGTGGCCGCGCGGCCCAGGGATCTCCTCGACATCCAGGACGTACTCTTCACTCAAGGAGAACTCGACGAGCCCTACCTCCGCCGCTGGGCCGGCCCACTGGGCGTGGAGGCGAAGCTCGACGAGGTCCTCGCGACCCGCGAGTGAGTTCCTTGCCGCCTCCGTAGCACAGGTTGTCAACCTGTGCCCGCGGCGCTAACGGTTGTTCGCGCAGGTTGACAACCTACGCTACTCCGCAGGTTGACAACCTACTCTACGTGCTCGAGTAGCACAGGTTGTCAACCTGTGCCCCCGACGCCAGGCGATGTTCGCGCAGGTTGACAACCTACGCTACTCAGCAGCGACGCGCCCGCCCGCTACTGCACCACCGACTTGCTACCCTCGGTGGAGCCGCCGATCGGTGCACCCTCGGGGAGCGGACGGCCCGCGGTTGGAATCCCGATCCGGTGCATCTCCTCGCGGACCTGCCGATAGGCGGCGAAGCTGTCGGGGTAGCACCACAGCGTGATCGTCGTGTCGGGCTTCGCGCCGCCAAGCACCCCGCGAAATCGCGATGGTGACCGGAGCGCCTCCGCCACCGGCTCGCCCACCAGCGGATCGACGGGCCGCACCACCCACTCCCGGGAACGGATCAGGATCTGGCCCCGCGCCTGGTCGATCTTCGCCTCGATCACGTAGTCGAGCACGAAGCCCTGCACCGGCCCCACCGTCTCGATCTTCGCCGCCATCTCGGCGATCGAACTGGCGTGCCGCTGGGTGTTGCGCTTGGCGAGTTCGAAGAGCTCTTCCAGCGGGATGTAGGCGATCCGGTCGCCCGCGATTTGGAAGTGGATCTCCTCGCCATTGACCGTGCGGCCGATCGGCGTGGGGTAGGCGAGCACCTCGGCCGTGGTCGCCTTCTGGTGCTTGATCGCCTCGGCCTGGAGCGTGCACTGCTGGATCGCCTCCACGAGTTGGCTCCGCTTCGCGGCCCGCTCGGCGTCGGCCACCTTGGCCGCATCGGCCGCCTGCTTCCGTCGCTCCACCTCCACCTTGGCTGCCGACAACGCCGTGGCCAGCTGCAGCCGGGCGCTCGACGCCCCGTCGATCGCCGCCTGCACCATCTGCGTCTGCACCTGCAGTTCCTCGATCTCGCTCTCCGCCGACGTGAGCGACTGTTCACGCTCCTCGACCTCCGCCTCGAGATCGCCATTGGCCGCGGTCTGCGGGGCCTGCACGGCGGAATCGAGCGAGATCTTCTGGACCCTCGCCCCCACCACCATCACGAGGATGATGAGGATGCCGACGATGTTGGTGATGACGTCGAGAAAGGAGTCCTGGCCTGCCGTCAGGTCCTCTTCCTGCCTGGGTCGTGCCATCGCGTGCTCCGTCTATCGTCTGGGAAAGAGGCTGCCCGTGCGTTGCACTGGCGGGAGGTATCGCACCTTGTCTTTGACCTCGCTCCGCCGCGTGTCGATGCCGCTGTCGGCAAGGAGCTTTTCGAGATCCTCGCGTCGCCCTGCGCCGTCGGGCGTGGACGAGAGCACGAGTTCCGGCTTCCAATACATCCGGTCGCCGGCGAGCCCCCAGCGGCCAACCGTGGCATGCACCTCGCGGACCACGAGGTCGACCGAGTCGACGGTGTGGGTGCCGATCGGGATCCGCGACTCCACGCGGCCGCCGTCGGCCATGATGCGAAACTCGTCGGCGGCACACTCGACCTTGATCGGCCGCGTGAGCGGCACCGGGGTCTCCGCGGTGGCGAGGCTCGCCCAGTTGCTGCCCCGCTTGCCGGCGAGCGACGCCGTCATGCTGGCCGACGCGCCCGACGCACCGGCGGCACTTGCCGCCCCCGCTCCGCCACCCTGCGCGAGCCCTGGCATCGAAGGACCACTCCCGCTGCCGCCACTGCCACCACTGCCTCCGGCGCCGGCACCACCGGCGGTCGATGTGCCTTCGGCACCGCCTGCGCCACCCGCCGTGCCTGCGGCCATGCCCGAGGCGGCCTGGCCACCACCCGCGGCCGAACCTGTGGCTCCCTCAGAGGCTCCGCTGCCGCCGGGGCTCGATCCCGCGACTCCCGATGCCGTCCCCTGGCCGTCACCATCAGCCGGCGCGCCGCCTGCAGCACCGGAAGCAGCGAGGCCTCCGGGCCCCATCCCGTCGCGTCCGCCCGAGGCGTCGTAGGGACCACCGCCCTGGGCCAAGCCAGGGCCGCCAGAGCCACCACCGCCGCCGGCTGCGGCACCGTCGCCCGATCCGCCGGCAGCCAAGCCATCGCCACCACCAGGCCCACCACCGCCTGCAGCGCCACCGGAGTAGAACTTCGAAGGCCCCGCATACCGGTTACCGAGGATCGCGTCGCCGCCACCCTCACCGCTGGCCAGTGCACCGTCGCCACTGCCGTCGCCGCTGCCACCGCCGGCGTTGAAGCCCCGGCCCGGAGGTCCGCCAGCGTTGCCATTCGCCTGCTCCTCGGTCCAGTCGTAGCGTGACTGATCGCCGAGCACGCTCGGCCCGCTGTTCGACACCACGCCGCCGCGGGTGGTGGCGGCGCGATACTGCGTGGCGGGCTTCGTCCGCTTCGGCGGTCGCACCTGCGCGAGCCACTCCAGCCGCCGCCGCGCCTCCTCGACCGCCCGCATCTCCGCATCGGCGAGGGCCGTATCTCGGGGTGGATAGGTGAGCGTCCAGTCTTCGTCCACGAACTGGTAGCCAAACTCGCTGCCCCACGACTGAATCGACTCGCGAGCAGCGTAATACGCCATCACGCCCGACGGCCGGACGATGAGCAGGGGATAGGGCTGCACGTTCGGGTCGCCCGACTCGCCCGGATTCTTCGCGATGTGCTCGCGGGCGGCCCGCAGCGCACTGGCGAGCGGATTGCCAGGCCCTGGCGGCCCCTCGAAGTCGGTGGGGCCAAACCGAATCCCTTCCGGCTGCAGAAACACGCCGTCGATGCAGCACTCGATATAGAGTGGCCGGCGATGCGTGCCGTTGGCGCCTTCGTAGGGCACCACCGCGTAGGCTGGCGGCTTCTCTGCAAGCTTCTCCTTCGCCTCGTCGTAGGCCTTGCGGGCCTCGGCGAGCTTCCGCTCGAGCTCGAGGATCGTTTGGTCGTCGGCTTGGGCGGCTTCGCTTTCGAGCGCCTCGACCACACGGGCCAGCGCATCGAGTTCATCGGCGAGTTGCCGTGCGTTTTCCTCGGTCCCTGCCAACTGCATGCGGGCCTTGGCCAGGTCGTCGGCCGTGCGATCTCGCATCGACCGCACGTGGTCGATCCGCCAGCCAAGCTCCTCGCGGGCGAGTTCCAGCTCTTGCCGCTCGCCCGCCGCAGCGGCGGCGGCCGCCTCGCGGGCCTTCTCGGCCGCGGCTATGCCCGCCAACTTTGCCGAACGGCTGAAGATCACCAGCACGACGAGGAGCGACCCCATCGTGCACAGCAGCACGGCCAGGAACGGAAACAGCGAGATGGTCGGGCCCGATTGGGCACGGGATCGGCTCATGCGGCCTTTCCGGTGCGACGAATGGCCTGGACATCGCGGCCCTGGTCGGTCGCGCGGACGGCCAGCAACTGCACCGCCGCCGCCAGCGTGGTGAGCGTCTCCTCGAAGCGACCCGTAGATGACAGCGTGGCGAGGTTGGCATCGAGCGACCGCTCGAGCGACGCGATGTCGCGAGTGGCCTCGACGACCCCGGCGATGGCGGTCGTCTGCCGTTCGATCGCCTCGTGGCGGGCCTCGAGGCCGCGGACCGCTTCCGCAAGCGACGCGGCTGCCTCCACCCAGCGATCCTCGCGGCGGGCGGCGAGCGCGTCTTGCGTGCGGGCGAACGACTCCGCCCACGACGCCAGGCTCGTGTCGAGCGCGGCAGTCAGCGACGACTGGATCGCGCCGCCACTCTCGTCGAGCAACTGGCGGACGCCGGCCGCCGCGGTCCGCTCCAGCGACACCCAGGCCTGCTCCTGCGCCTCGAGCAGCCGGGCCGTGCCGCGACCGAGTGTCTCGCCAAGCCGCGCCACAGCCAGAGCCGTGCCGTCACCGTCGCCAAACGACTGAAACCGGCCGGCCAACGCGGAGCAGGCCGCGTCGTCGACCTTGGCAAGCAGCGACTGCTCATTGCGGTCGATCACGAACTGCAGAAACATCAGCACCATCGACAGCGCGAGTGCCGTGGCGGTCGTGTCAAACGCCGTGCCGAGGCCGGCGACCACGCCCGAGATATTGTCGAGTTGCGTCGGCGACAGGCAGGCGATCGCCTCCGTGATACCGATGACCGTGCCGAGAAAGCCCATGATCGGGATCGCCCAGATCACAAACCGCACGAGCCCGTAGCCCTGGGAGGCCCGGGCGGCGTCGAGGTCGGAGAGGTACTTGAGATGGTTCTCGAGGTCGTCGGCCGAGCCGGTGCGAACCACATAATCAAGCGCCTCGCGAAGCCGCCGGGGAAGATAGCCGCTCGCCTCCTCCGGAATCGTCGCGACGAGAGCCGAAGCCTCGGCGGGATCAACGCCTCCTTCGGTTGCCTCCTCGAGCAACGGCTCGCCCACGCGGCGCCGTTGGCGGACGATGTTCTCGAAATGCAGCCCCAGAAAGGCGATCCCCACGCAGAACATTGCCGTTTCGACGTATTCGACCCAGTGGCCGGCGAGGTAACGAATCACCAGCGTGTTGGTGATCACGCCGCCGTGGATCATCGCGAAAAATGCGAACGACATCGCGCCGCCCCAGAGCAGGGGCGACCGCATCAGCTGAGTGGAAAGTGCGTTGAGCTTCGACACCGGAGGGCTCCCGAGGCGGTTCAGGGGATGCAACGCGGGCGCGGCTGGGCCACCCGTTCGTTTCTCTCCATCGTCATGTCTTGCCCAGGCGATTGAACCCAAACATCCGGCACGATGGAACGCCAGCGGCAGCGGCAACGACGGCAATTCAGGCAGTCTGCGCGGGCTTCTACGGCCCGCTGCACTGGACTTGCCTGCCCGCCAGCGAGCCTCCTATCTTCCCGCTCCTGTCCATTCCCCAATCGAGAGACGGCCGTGAGCGACTCCTCTTCTCAGACCGCCCGAGACCGTTGGCCGGCCGCCGTCTGGCCGCTGGTGATCCTCGTGGCCGCGATCGCACTCGGGTCGCGGGAACTCTCGGCCCAGCGAGCCGGAAGGCCGGTTCCCGAAGCAGCAGGCCTGTGGATCTCCGACACGGCCGTGGATGACGCCCGCCGGCTACTCGTGGTCGTCGATCCCGCCACACGGCATGCGGCCGTCTACCACCTCGACAACGCCACCGGCTCGCTCGCGCTCAAGAGCACCCGCGACATCAGCTGGGACCTGCTCGTGGACGACTTCAACGCCCAGGAACCCCGGCCGGCGGCCCTCAAGCGGCTGATCCAGGCCGGCGCACCCGGCCCCGGCGACGGCGGGGCCCGCTGAACCCCGCGAGCGCCCCGGCAGGCTCTGCGGGCCGTGACGCCTGCACCACCCGTGGCGGTTGGGGATAGAATGCAGCAGCGGTTGCGTCGAAAGACGAAATGGGCTCGTGGGTCGAGCCCGGCCCCGCGGGAAGCACGGCAGCCATGGCTGGAAAGTTCCTGTCGCTCGAGGAAGCGGCACGCCACCTCGGCGTGACGATCGACGAGATCAACCGGTTTGTCGACCGCAAGAAGCTCTTTCCGATGCGCGACGGCGCGAACGTGAAGTTCAAACTGGACGACATCGAACGAGTGGCGGCCGACCTGGCCGACGAGGCACCCGGCGACGGGAGCGGCCTTGCCCTCGACCTCGACCTGTCATCTCCCTCGCTCGGCGCCGGATCGGCGGTCGGTAGCGGGCTCGACGACTTGGTGCTCGGCGATCCGGCAGATGCGACGGAGTCGATCTTCGGCGACGACGCCGGATCAGCCCCGTCGCGGACGATCATGCAGCCCAAGGGCGACGACATCGCCGTCGGCGGCGAGGACTTCGTCATCGGCGACGCGGGAAGCGCCCTGGCGAACTCCGACCTCGAAATCGACTCGATCATCGAAGCCTCTTCGCCCTCGCTCGCAAAGGGAGGCGCGGCGCCGAGTGGGGCCGACTCCAATGTCGTCGGCGGTTCGGGCACGCTCTCCATCGACCTCGGCTCGGGTTCGATCGGTGGGCTTTCCGGCCCCGCCGCGGCCGCGCTCTCGGGCGCGATCGGCGAAAGCGGGCTGTCCCTCGAAGGCGACCTCGGCGGCTCAGACATGAACCTCGGTGGCTCGGGGCTTGACTTGGGCGGTTCTGGTGTCGCGTTGGGTGGTTCGGGTGTCGCGCTCGGTTCTGGCATCGGCTCCGGCATCGACGACGTGGGCGGGGTCCTCGGCGGCGATGCGTTTGAACTCGGCGACGCCACGACCGATGACGAGAGCGCCTCGGTCGTGGTCGCAACCGAAGACTCGGGCGACTCCAGCTTCTTCGGGACGGTCTCCGACGACTCGGGGTCGGTGTCGCTCGAAGACGCCTCCTCCGCGGCACTCATTCCCGGAGATGACGGTTTTCTCGAGGGTGTCGCAGGCCCGCCTTTCAGCGCTCTCCAGATCGTGGGCCTCATCTGTTGCACGCTCTTTCTGCTCACCGCAGCACTCGTGATGATCGACCTGGTCTGGTCGATCCGGACCCCGGCGGGCACGCCGATTTCGAGCCCGTTGCTCAAAGCCCTGACCGACCTGTTCTCGTGGCGCTAGCGGATTCTGGCGGCCGGTAGCCGCCAGCCTGCTAGAATTCGGCGTCCCTCCAGCCGTCGGAGCCCGCCGAGTGCCCTGCCTCTTTCCCCCGCGTGTGCGTGCCGTGGCGCTGCGTGCCACATCCGGCGGCGTGCTGGGGGTGTTCGCAGCGGTGTGCGGCTGCGAACCGGCCACGGCGATCCGGCCGGGTGACATTCGCACCTACACGATCCCGAAGGACGCCGAACCCGCGGCCATCGTTGCGGCTCCGTCGCCGGCGAATCCAGCCCCGCCACCAGCCTCGCCAGGTGGTCCCCGTCGCACGGAGTCTCCACCTGGGCCGACCACATCTGGTGATCGCGCCTCGGCCATCCGCTACGAGGTGCCCGAGGGCTGGAACGATGGCGGTGCCTCCGGCATGCGACTGGCGACGCTCTTCATTGGCGCCCCGGCCGACAAGCGGGAGGTGACAATCATCCCCGCGTCCGGCACCCTCGCCGGCAACGTGGAGCGTTGGCAGGGGCAGCTCGAGGCTGGAGCCGATCCGGCCGACCTCGCGAAGAAGGCGGGGGCGGCGATCACCGCCGCGGAGACGGTCGACGTCGATGGCACGACGGCCACGGTGGTGCTCCTCCGCGACGCCGAGGCCGAAGCCGATGCGGAAATCGGTCAGGCGATCCTCGGGGCAATGATCCCCGTCGACGAGAGCCGCGCGCTGTTCGTGAAGTTCAAGGGCGACGCTGCCGTGGCCGCCCGCGAGCGGGAGCGGTTCTCGCGATTCGTGTCATCGATCCGGTGGAAGGAGTAGCCGCACCGTGGCCATGGAAAGCCTCGCCTTTGATGCGGAATCAAGCCGACCCACAACTGGGTCTTCTGGCTTCGCGTGGCAGCTGCTCCGGGCCGCCGGCTCGCTCAAGATCACGGTGGCGATGTTCCTCGCCGCCACGTTCCTGCTGCTCGTGGGCACGCTCGCGCAGGATGAAAAAAACCTTCCCGAGGTGAAGGCCGAGTACTTCAACAGCTGGCTCGCCCGGGTGCCGTTCGCCGACTTCGTGCCGGTCACCGTGTTCGGCGAGACCAACGTGCCCGGCTGGTTCCCTTTTCCGGGCGGCGGCACGATCGGCCTCGTGCTCCTCGTGAACCTGATCGCGGCAAAAGTCACGCGGTTCCATGTGGCCGCCCACGGCAAACGGCTGCTCTGGGGCACGATCGTGTCGGTCCTTGGCGGCCTGCTGACGGCGGGCGTGATCCTCACCGGCCATCGCACCGACGGCCTCCAGGGACGCCCCCCCGTGGACTACGACACGGTGTGGCGGATGGTGCAGATGGGCGGTGCGGTGCTCGCGGGCGGGCTCGGAACCGCCGCGTGGCTGGCCCGCCGACGGCTCGTGGCCGGCACGCTCTGGGCGGCGGCGGTGGCCGTGGGAACGGCCGTGGCCCTCACGATCGCCGGCGGCGAGTCGTGGCGGATGAACGATCCCGGGCTGCGGATCATGTGGCAACTGATCCAGTCGAGCGTCGCCGCGGTGGTGTTGCTCGCCGGCCTCGTGATGGTGTTCGGCGTCCGCGGCGGCAACGTGCTGATCCACGTGGCGGTCGGCCTGCTGATGGTCGGGCAGTTTCTGTTCGGCGACCGACAGATCGAGGAGCGGATCTCGCTGATCGAGGGCCAGACCACGAGCGTGGCCTACCGCACCGACGAGACCGAACTCGCGGTAATCGATCCGAGCGACGCGGCCGACGACCGCGTCACCGCGATCTCGGGCCGGCTGCTCGCGGCCCGCGCCGGTGGCGCCCCGATCGCGGTCGATGCCCTGCCATTCGACATCCGCGTCATCGAATGGTTTCCCAACTCGAGCGTGATCCGCGTGGGGCCCGTGGCGCCAAACCCCGCCACCGCGGGCCTCGGGAAGCAGTGGCTCGCCGACGGCCGGCCGCCTGAAGGAGGCACTTCGTCGCGAACGAACATCGCCTCGGCCTACGTGCAGCTCGTGGAGCGGGGCACCGGCCGCGACCTCGGCACCCATCTCATCTCGCAGTTTCTCAACGATCAGGACCGAATCTTCATGGGGGGCGGCGGCGACGAGTTCGACACCGTCGAAGCGGACGGAAAGCCCTGGCGGCTGGCGCTGCGGTTTCGCCGCCAACAGAAGCCCTACAGCGTCACCCTCGACGACGTGCGGCGGATCGACTACTCCGCCAGCGCGACGCCCCGCGACTACTCGTCGTACGTCACCTTCACCGATGGGGCGACGAAGGCCGAGCAGAAGGGTCGCATCTGGATGAACAACCCGGTCCGCTATCAGGGCGAGACCTTCTATCAGAGCCAGTATTCGCAGGTCGATCTCGGCGGCGGTCGCACCGGCGAGATGACGGGCCTGCAGGTCGTGGAGAACGCCGGCTGGCTGGTTCCCTACGTGGCGTGCGTGCTCGCGTTCTGGGGCATGCTCGCCCACTTCGGCCTCACGTTCGTCCGGTTCGCTGACCGCCACGAGCGGATGACGGCCGCGACGCGAAAGCCTGTCGGCGGCGGCTGGATCGGACCCGCGCTCGGCCTCGCCCTCGTGGCGGCGGCCGTGCTGCCTCGGCTCATGGAACGCCCCGCTCCCGCCGGCAGCTTCGACTGGCAGGCCGCGGGGGCGATCCCGGTGATGCACGAGGGCCGCGTGAAGCCGCTCGACACCGTCGCCCGCAACACGCTGCAACTGCTCGGCAACCGTGCGAATGTGCGGATGCCCGACGACGCGGCGAAGGGGCCGCAGGGCAGCGTGACGGCCACGCAGTGGCTGCTCTCGCTGATGGCCGGCAGCGACTGGGTGGCCGATGCGCCCGTCTTCCGAATCGACGCCTTCGAGGTGCTCGATCTCTTCGACATCACCCGCCGTCAGGGGCATCGCTACTCGGCAGCCGAACTGGAGAAGGGGAGGGAAGCCCTGCGCAAGCAGCTCGAGACGGTGCGGTCGACGCCCGCGGAGCAGCGGACGTTCGTGCAGAAGAAGTTCCTCGAGCTCGAGCAGAAGCTGATGGCCTACGACCTCGTCCGCTTCGCCTACGACACGCCGGCGATGCCGCGGCCCAGCGGGGAGGGCGAGGAGGCTCGCCGCGAACTGTTCGAGCAGGTCCGCCGACTCGTGCAGGGCGCGCGGATTATCAACGACAACCATCCGCCAGCGGTGATCCCACCGGCGGAGGCTCCGCCCACAGACGGCGGCGGGGGCCCGGCGGAGAACTGGCAGGCGCTCTATCCCGCCGTGGTCACCGCGCTCGTGGGCCGCGTGCTCGACGGCCGCGAGGGCCAACCGGCATTCAAGCTCAATCCCGCGGTCCTGCCATTCACCGACCTGCTCGCCAAACTCGATGGCTCCGCGGCTGAGTTCAACTCGGCGGTCAAGGCCTACCAGGCCGTGATCACAGACCTGCCGGCGGTGCAACAGTCGGCCGGCAAGGCCGCCCTCGAGGCCTGGCTCAACGCCTTCAATCCGACCGACACGGCGAAGTGGCTCTACGTGCTCGCCACCGTGCTCTGCTTCGCAAGCTTCCTCGTCGGGCAGGCCCGGCTCAACCGGTTTATCTGGTGGATGCTCCTCGGCACGCTCGTGCTCCACACCTTCGCCCTCGCCGCGCGGATCTATCTCACCGGCCGGCCCCCGGTGGTCAATCTCTACTCGTCGGCGGTGTTCATCGGCTGGGCCTGCGTGCTCGCCGGCCTCGGGCTCGAGTCGCTCCACCGGCTCGGCATCGGCAACCTCGTCGCCGCCCTCAGCGGCGGGCTCACGCTGATGGTGGCGTATGGACTCGACTCCGGCGACACGATGCACGTGCTCCAGGCCGTGCTCGACACGCAGTTCTGGCTCTCGACGCACGTGGTCACAGTGACGCTGGGCTACGGCGCCACGTTCCTCGCGGGCCTGCTCGGCACCTGCTCGATCGTGCAGATGATCTGGGCGCGGCTCTCGGGACACTCGCCCGCCCACGTCGCCGACCGCGACATCCAGGACCGCCTCCACCGCATGACCTACGGCGTCGTCTGCTTCGCGCTCTTCTTCAGCTTCATTGGCACGGTGCTGGGCGGCCTCTGGGCGGACGACTCGTGGGGCCGGTTCTGGGGCTGGGACCCGAAGGAGAACGGCGCCCTGATGATCGTGCTCTGGAACGCCGCCGTGCTCCACGCCCGCTGGGACCGCTGGATCGGGCCCCGCGGGTTCGCCCTGTTTACGATCGGCGGCAACATCGTCACCGCCTGGAGCTGGTTCGGCACCAACCAACTCGGCATCGGTCTGCACAGCTACGGCTTCACCAGCGGTGTGCTGCTCCTGCTCGCCGGCTACGTGGCCAGCCAGTTGGCCCTGATCGCCGCGGGGCTGCTGCTCACCGGTCCCGTCACGGCACCTGCCGCCAGCGGCCGCCGCTGAACCGCCGCACCGAGAGCGTGGCGGCGTCGGCCTCGACGGCGATCGCCCCGGCCCGGCCTGTCTGGAGAACGTCGGCGCCGCCGGCCGCCACCGAGTAGGCCTCGCGAACCAGCGGCCACGACCGCCCCTCCGCCCCGCTGACGAGCACGACGCTTGGCTGCGTCGCGGCCGCCAGATCGGGCGGCAGGCTCGTGATGCTGCCGTGGTGCGGCGCCACCAGCACATCGCACCCGTCGGGATCGGCGGCGACGAATCGCTGGGCCGCTCGGCCCTCGAGGTCGCCCGTCAGGAGCCAGCGGCGGCCGGCTGCCTCGACCGCCATCACGAGGCTCGCCTCGTTGTCGGTGCCACCGGCAAGCTCGGCCGCCACGCCCGAAGACGGATGGAGCACGCGAACCCGACACTGCGGATCGATGGCAAACGAGTCGCCCGCCCGCACGATTCGCATCGGAATCCCGCGGTCCCGAAAGGCCGCGACGAGTTCACGAGCGGCCGGGGCATCGCTCGCCAGCAGGGGCTCCGGGGCCACCACCTCACGGACGACAAACCGGTCGAGCAGCTCGGGCACCGCATTGAAGTGATCGACGTCGGCATGCGAGATCACGAGGTGGTCGATCGTCCGCGTCCGCTCGCTCCAGAGCACGGCCGCCAGCGACCTCGAGGCCGCAGCCGGCGCGCCCAGCCGCCCGGCATCGAATACGAGCGTCTTGCGACTTGGCGTGGTGAACACGATCCCGCAGCCGTGCCCCATGGCCGCGACCACGCCCCGCAGCCCCGCGGGCCGCGCGGCCACGGCGGCACTAAGCCCGTCCACAGCGAGCCCCACCGCGATCCACGCGCCCGCAATCGCGGCCCAGGTGCGGGCCCGACGAAGCGCAGCGGGGTGAAACCAGAGGAGGGCCGCCGCGAGCGCGGCATACCAGCCCGCCACCCACCAGTCCGGTGGCCCCGCCACCCACCAATGGCCACCGGGCACCCGCGCCGACCAATGCACCACCGCGGAGATGCAGGCCAGCATGCCGTCGCACGCCGCGCCGCAGATCGATGCCAGCGTGTCAGACACGGCCGCCGTCACGAGGCAGAGGAAGCCCCAGGCCATCGCCATAGCGACGAGCGGCGCCACGAGCACGTTGACGACGAGGCCCACAGGACTCACCACGTGGAAGCGAGCGGCGACGAGCGGCGTGGTGACGATCCAGACCGCGGCCCCCGCCGCGAAGCCCGCCCAGCACTGCCAGGCCACCGACCGGACGAGCCGCTCGACTGGCGACCGGCTCCGCTCGATCAGCCGATCGATCGGGTCGTCGGGCGACTGCCGGCTCGGCAGCGCGGCGGCGATGCCGACGAGCACCGCGGTCGAGAGGAATGAGAGTTGCGGCCCCGCGCCGAGCACGTCGGCCGGCCGCAGGGCGAGCACCACGATCGCCGCCACCGCCAGGCCGTTGATCGCCGGCGATTTCCGGCCGGCGGCCGCGGCCAGGCACGACAGCCAAACAAGCAGCGTGGCCCGCAGCACGGGGGTCTCGGCCCGCACGAGCAGCATGTAGCCCCCCGTCACGGCGGCGATGACGGCCAGCGCCCAGCCGCGAGGGACGACCGCGAGCCGGAGCAGTTTGAAGAGCGCCAGCGACAGCAGGCCGACGTGGAGCCCGGAGATGGAAAGAATGTGAACGGTGCCCGTGGCGAGGAAGTCGTCGGCCTCATCGCGGGGAAGCGACTCGCGGCTGCCGAGCAGCAGTGCCGAGGCGAGCGGGGCACGGGCGGGCGAGAGGTGACTTTCCAGCGTGGCGAGCCCGCGGGCCCGCAGGCCCTCGATCCACCGCGAGACCGCAAGCGTGCTAGCGCGTTCCAGAAGCCGCATGCCCCGGGCGGATGACACCCGGACGATCGAGAGGCAGCGATTCGCTCGGGCCCGGGCCCGGAAATCGAACTCGCCCGGATTGAGGGCAGCCGAGGGCCTCAGCCCACGGCCGAGGATCCGCACCCGATCGCCGACACCCAGCGGCGGCGGATGGCCATCCACGATCACGATGGCTTGGCCCGTCGCCGGCCGCCACCGGCTTCCGACACGATGCGCCTCGACGCTCACCACGCACTCGCTCGACGGTCCGATGGCGGCCGCACGCCGCGGATCACCGCCTGCCGGAAGTTCGCGAAACGCCTGTTCGATCCTGCCCCGGATGGCGATCGGCGTCGGACTCTCCCCCAGGTGCCAGGCGAGTTCGTCGCGGCGAAAGAGGTCGTATCGTGCGTCGGCCCAGGCAGCACCGCACGCGGCGATCGCGATACCGAGCAACGCGACGGCCGCTCGCGGGCGGCCCCACCACGACGCCATTCCCCAGACGGCGAGCGATGCCACCGCCGCAGCCCACCACGCGACCGCCAGGCTTGTCTCAGGCCAGGGCTCAACCAGACGGGTAAGCCCGCACCCAGCGGCGAGGCAGGCCGCTGCCACCACGGCCGGACGGGCCGGCAGCGGCTCATCGCGACGGTGGCGGAGCAGCCAGCGAAGCACCGCACGAGGGCCCGAAAAGAGGCGGCCGCATGCGACGTGAATCCGCTCCCGTGCCGCGGTCCGGCAGGCTTCCCAGTACGTCAGTACTTCTGTCAGTACGTCTGGTAACGCGGGCATGGTTGTTCGTATGGGCGCTGGCACCGCGAGGCCAATCGGCCCCTACTTATTTGACGAGCGCACCAGCCGGCAGGGGCAACCACGCCCTGACCAATTGGGCGATGCGGGGAGGGCAGCGACACGCTATTCTTGACTCCATCCGGGGGGGACGCCCGTGCCACCGCCCCGCCAACCGCCAGGACCATTACCCTCAATGCTCCGTCGCACTCTTGTGCCTACGACCGCCACCGCGATCCTGGTGACCCTGGCATCGCTGGCCTGCCGGGCCGAGTCGCCAGCCGACCTCCCACTCGAACCGATCTTCAACGGCAAGGATCTCGCAGGCTGGACGCCGGCCGCGGGGCCGTTCTGGCGGGTCGAGGACGGCGTGCTTGTCGGCGAGAATGACGCCGCCCTCACTGGCTCGATGCTCCACACCGACCGCGGCTACGGCGACGTCGTCGTCGAGGCCGACTGCCGGTTCTCCGGTGAGATCGACAGCGGCATCATGCTGCGGAAGCCGGAAGTGCAGGTCCAGATCGGCGTGTCGCGGAGTTTGAAGCGCGACATGACGTGCTCCTTCTACACCGGCACGTATCCCGAGGAGGCCCGGGCCACGAGGGCCGGCGAACTGCTCAAGCCCAACGACTGGAACCGCATTCGCGTCGAGGCGAAGGGCGACACCTTCACCGTCTGGCTCAACGGTGAGCAGGTGTCGCGCTACACGAATCCGAAATACGCTGAACCCGCCCCGATCGGTCTGCAGATTCACAAGGGCCTGCCGATGAAGGTCGAATACAAGAACATCCGCGCCCTCGCCCTCTAATGACACCTCGCCTATTTCCTGGAGAGTGATCCCCATGCCCCGGAACGTCCGTTTCGACCCCACCCGCCGTGACTTCGTCG
>Ga0304730_1001882_pt1 | contig 15445 bp, 27 predicted proteins | sample M_130628_MF_Meta_FD_190474 | JGI IMG/M metagenome (GOLD analysis project Ga0304730, IMG submission 190474) | Freshwater microbial communities from Lake Montjoie, Canada to study carbon cycling - M_130628_MF_MetaG (v2) (version 2) | ecosystem: Environmental > Aquatic > Freshwater > Lake | place...
GCGGTGTGTAAGGGTCTGGGTCCCCGCCTGCGCGGGGAACACGGGGGAGGGGATGCTTGTTCCCCGCGTCATTGCGAGGCGCATCGCGCCGAAGCAACCCAGGGGAACATCTGGATGGGTTCGAGGTCATCTACTGGGTCGCTTCGCTGCGCTGGCTGACGCGGCAAGGAAATAAGGCCCTCACCCTACCCTCTCCCACAGGGAGAGGGCTAAGAACGGCAAAGCCCTCGCCCCCTTGGGGGAGAGGGTTGGGTGAGGGGCTACATCCACTCACCGCCCATTCATCCTCATCCTGAGCCTGTCGAAGGACGAGGATGGTCTACGAATGACCCGGCGGTGCGCAAGGGTCTGGGTCCCCGCCTGCGCGGGGAACGCGGAAAAGGGCACACACGCCATCTAACCCTCGCTAAGTCAGGGGAATGGTTTAAAGAGCCTCAAGCGCGGGAATATGTGCGAGTCGTTATGGACGTTGGGGTTGGCCGGTTTTCTAATCGACCAAGAAACGTCTTTCTCCTGTCGAGTTTGCTTGACGGGGGAGGATTCGGACGGTAATTACCGCGCCTCTGTTGGACCGGCTGTAAGTCACTTGGCTTAGACGCGGTTCGCGAGACGACCTGACATTGCGGGCTTGCCCGTCGATTTTAGGACACGGCCTACGCAGGGTTCTGCGCAGGTCATTTTCGTTTTTGCGAATCTCGCGCGTTCTGGACGTTTTAGGGTCACCTAGAATATCCGGGTTTGGTCTTTGAAACTATCTGGGGCGTGGCGAGCGCTTAGGGAATATCGGGCGATATGGATCGACAAAATATCCGCATCAGGCTCAAGGCCTTCGATCACCGCGTGCTAGATCATAGCACCCGTGAGATCGTGAACACTGCCAAGCGCACCGGTGCGACCGTACGCGGTCCTATACCGTTGCCAACGCTGATTGAGCGTTTCACCGTCAACCGTTCGCCGCACGTCGATAAGAAGTCGCGCGAACAGTTTGAAATCCGCACGCACAAGCGTGTCCTCGACATCGTCGACCCCACCCCGCAGACTGTAGACGCGCTCATGAAGCTCGACCTGTCCGCTGGCGTGGACGTCGAGATCAAGCTTTAAGGGGGAACACCATGCGTACGGGTGTAATCGCCAAAAAGCTGGGCATGACGCGCTTCTTCGATGAAGCCGGAATGCATGTCCCTGTGACGGTACTGTCTTTGGATGGTTGCCAGGTCACGGCCCAGCGCACGCAGGACAAGGACGGCTACGTAGCTTTGCAGCTCGGTGCCGGTTCCAAAAAGGTCAAGAACACGAACCAAGCCCTTCGCGGTCAGTTCGCCAAGGCTCTCGTTGAGCCAAAGCGCACCGTGGCTGAGTTCCGTGTTACGGAAGACAATATGATCGAGGTGGGCGCTGAGTTCACCGCTGATCACTATGTTCCCGGTCAAAAGGTCGATATTTCGGGCGCCACCGTCGGTAAAGGTTTTGCCGGTGTGATGAAGCGCTGGAACTTCGGCGGTTTGCGGGCCACCCACGGCGTCTCCCTGTCGCACCGCTCTGGTGGTTCGACCGGTCAGCGCCAAGATCCCGGCAAGGTCTTCAAGAATAAGAAGATGCCTGGTCAAATGGGTACCAACACCATCACCACACAGAACCTGACGGTCTGGCGCATCGATGTTGAGCGCGGTCTGATCTTGATCAAGGGTGCCGTTCCGGGTTCGGAAGGCTCTTACGTCAAGATCCGTGACGCCAACAAGAAGCCCGTTCCCGCTGAAGCCCCGATCCCGGGTGCATTCCGCAAGGCTGGCGAGGCTCCGGCCGAAGCCGTTGTTGGGGAAGAAGCATGAAAATTGATGTGATTACCCTGGACGCTGGCAAGGCTGGCTCCGTAGATCTCCCTGACGATATCTTCGGCATCGAAGATATCCGCGGTGACATCCTTCAGCGCTGCGTGAACTGGCAATTGGCTAAGCGCCGTGCCGGTACCCACAAGGTTCAGACCCGGAACGAAAACTCACGGACCGGCAAGAAGATGTACAAGCAAAAGGGCACCGGCGGCGCTCGTCACGGTTCGCGCCGTGCACCGCAGTTCGTTGGTGGTAGCCGCGCCTTTGGTCCTGTTGTTCGCAGCCATGCGTTCGACCTGCCCAAGAAGGTTCGCGCCATGGCCCTGCGTCATGCGCTGTCATCCAAGCTGAAGGCTGGCGCTATTGTCGTTCTCGACAAGGCCGCCCTCGAGACCCCTAAGACGGCCGCCCTGCGCGCTCAGTTCGACAAGCTCGGCCTGATCAACGCTTTGGTCATCGCCGGCGTGGAGATCGATGGGAACTTCAAGTTGGCCGCGCGCAACATTCCGAACGTCGACGTTCTGCCAAATGCTGGTTTGAATGTTTACGATATCCTGCGCCGCAAGACGCTGGTCCTGACGCGTGAAGCTATTGACGCGATCCAGGCTCGCTTCGCTGAGAAGGAGGCCGCGTAATGGTTGCGACCGCCCGTCACTACGACACCGTTCTTTCGCCGGTGATCACCGAAAAGGCGACCCTGCTCTCCGAGCAGAATAAGGTTGTCTTCAAGGTGGCCCAAGATGCGACCAAGGACGAAATCGCCGCCGCCGTTGAAGAGCTATTCAAGGTCAAGGTTACCAAGGTGAACACCATGGTGACCAAGGGCAAGACCAAGCGCTTCCGCGGTACAATTGGACGTCGTAATGACGTCAAAAAAGCGATCGTGACCCTCGCTGAGGGCCAATCGATCGACATCACGACCGGACTGTAGAGGACGGCACGATGGCACTTAAGCATTTCAATCCGACCTCGCCTGGGCGCCGCGCCCTAATCCTGGTCGACCGTTCCGAGCTCCACAAGGGTGGCCCGGTGAAGTCCCTCGTTCAAGGCCTGACCAAATCAGGCGGTCGTTCGAGCAATGGACGGATCACTGTTCGCTTCCGTGGCGGCGGCGCTAAGCGCCTCTACCGTCTGGTGGACTTCAAGCGTCGTAAGTTCGACGTCCCGGCTGTGATCCAGCGCATTGAGTACGATCCTAACCGGACCGCATTCATCGCCCTGATCAAGTACGCGGATGGTGAGCTGTCCTACATCTTGGCGCCTCAGCGCGTTAAGGCGGGCGACGAAATCATTGCGTCTGAAAAGGTCGACGTGAAGCCAGGTAATGCCTCGCCTCTGCGTTCGATGCCGATCGGCACGATCATCCACAACGTTGAACTGAAGCCCCTCAAGGGTGGTCAGATCGCCCGTTCGGCTGGTGCCTATGCCCAGTTGGTCGGTCGCGATGGCGGCTATGCTCAAATTCGCCTGAACTCAGGTGAGCTGCGTATGGTTCAGGACACCTGCATGGCCACGGTCGGCGCGGTTTCGAACCAAGACCATATGAACGAAAACCTCGGCAAGGCCGGACGGGTTCGTCACATGGGCTTCCGTCCTCACGTTCGTGGTGTTGCGATGAACCCCATCGACCACCCGCACGGCGGCGGCGAAGGCCGTACCTCTGGTGGTCGCAACCCGGTCACGCCTTGGGGTAAAGACACCAAGGGTACCCGGACGCGTAAGAACAAGGCGACGGACAAGTTCATCATCCGTACTCGCCACGTGAAGAAGGCTCGCTAATCGATGACCCGTTCCGTTTGGAAAGGTCCGTTCGTCGACGGATATCTGCTTAAGAAAGCCGATACCGCGCAAAGCTCGGGCCGCAAGGAAGTGATCAAAACCTGGTCGCGCCGTTCGACCATCATGCCCCAGTTCGTGGGCCTGACGTTCGGCGTCTATAATGGCCATAAGCACGTTCCTGTGCAGATCAGCGAAGACATGGTTGGGCACAAGCTCGGTGAGTTCTCACCGACCCGCACGTTCCCAGGCCATGCCGCGGACAAGAAGGCAAAGAGGAAGTAACGATGGGAAAGAAAGCGACCGAACGGCGCCTCAAGCCCGTCGAGGCCATGGCTAAGGTGAGCACGCTGCGCACCGGCCTGCGCAAGCTGAATCTGGTGGCCGCGTCCATTCGCGGTCTGAAGGTTCAACGCGCCCTCAACGAGCTAGAGTTCAGCCACAAGCGCATCGCTCAAGATGTGCGCAAGGCTCTCTATTCGGCGATCTCGAACGCCGAGAACAACCATAATCTCGACATCGACAACCTCGTCGTTGCTGAGGCCTATGTGGGCAAGAATTTGGTGATGAAGCGTTTTTCCGCCCGCGCTCGCGGCCGGTCTTCGCGCATCGAAAAGCCCTTTTCGGAGATCACCATCGTGGTCCGTGAACTTGGTGAGGCGGCCTGATGGGTCAGAAAGTCAACCCAATCGGGCTACGGCTCGGTATTAATCGCACTTGGGATTCGCGTTGGTTCGCGGATGGCAATGACTACGGTCGCTTGCTTCACCAAGACATTAAGGTTCGCAAGGAACTGAAGAAGCGTCTCGGCCAGGCCGGCGTTTCGCGCATCATTATCGAGCGTCCGCACAAGAAGTGCCGGGTGACGATCTATGCCGCGCGTCCTGGCGTGATCATCGGCAAGAAGGGTCAAGACATCGACAAGCTCCGCAAGGATCTGTCGGACATGACCGAAGGCGAAGTGTTCCTCAACATCGTTGAGGTGCGTAAGCCTGAAGCCGATGCGCAATTGGTCGCTGAGAATATCGCTCAGCAGCTGGAACGCCGCGTCGCTTTCCGCCGGGCCATGAAGCGCTCCATGCAGTCCGCTATGCGCCTCGGCGCAAAGGGCATCCGGATCAACGTATCCGGCCGTCTCGGCGGTGCTGAAATCGCCCGTATGGAATGGTATCGTGAAGGCCGCGTGCCACTTCACACCCTTCGTGCTGATATCGACTATGGCTTCGCTGAAGCCAAGACGACCTACGGCATCATCGGTGTGAAGACGTGGATCTTCAAAGGCGAAGTGCTCGAGCACGATCCTTCGGCTCAGGACAAGCGCCTGGCCACGGAAACCGGTCCTGCCGGTGAAGGTGGTGGCCGTAGTGAGCGTAGCGATCGTGGTGACCGGGGCGACCGCCCTAGCCGTCGCGACCGGGGTTGAGGTCTAGGTCATGTTGCAACCTAAAAAAACCAAATATCGGATGCAGTTCAAGGGCCGCATCCATGGCACGTCCAAGGGTGGCTACACGCTGGCCTTCGGCTCTTACGGCCTAAAGACGGTTGAACCCGAGCGCATCACCGCGCGCCAGATCGAAGCCTGCCGGCGAGCGATCACGCGTCAGATGAAGCGTCAGGGCCGCGTCTGGATCCGAATCTTCCCAGACGTGCCGGTTTCCGGCAAGCCTGCTGAAGTGCGGATGGGTAAGGGCAAGGGCGCTGTGGACCATTGGGCAGCGCGCTGCGCACCGGGCCGCATCCTGTTCGAAATTGATGGCGTTCCTGATGACGTGGCTCGCGAAGCCCTGCGTCTGGGCGCTGCCAAGCTGCCTGTTAAGACGAAGGTCGTAACCCTTCTTGACGCTGGTATCGCCAAGGCGGAGCAACCCCAATGAAGATCGCTGACGTCCGGAGCCTGACGGCTGACCAACTCCATGAAGAGCTTCTGAAGCTCAAAAAGGAGCAATTTAATCTGCGATTCCAAGCCGCTACGGGCCAGGTCGAAAAGACCCACCGTGTGGACGTAGTTCGTAAGTCGATCGCGCGCATCAAGACTGTGCTGCGCGGCAAAACCGCCGCAGCGTAGGGAGATCATCGATGCCCAAGCGGATTCTTGAAGGCGTGGTTGTCTCCGATAAGGGTGACAAGACCGTCGTCGTGAAAGTGGAGCGGACCTTCCTGCACCCCGTCCTTCGTAAGACGGTTCGTCGCTCGAAGAAGTACCACGCGCACGACGAAGCAAATACCTACAAGGCTGGCGAGCACATTCGGATCATCGAGTGTGCCCCAAAGTCAAAGCTCAAGTCCTGGGAGGCCCTTCCGAAGGCTTCCTCGGGTCTGAGCGAATAGTCAGAGAGGATCTAACAGTATGATCCAGATGCAAACTAACCTGGAAGTTGCCGACAACTCGGGCGCTCGCCGGGTCATGTGCATCAAGGTGCTGGGTGGTGCCGGTCGGCGCTATGCTAGCGTCGGTGACGTCATCGTTGTTTCCGTTAAGGAAGCGATCCCACGCGGCCGGGTGAAGAAGGGTGACGTCATGCGCGCCATCGTTGTTCGCACGGCTCAGGGCATCAAGCGCAAAGACGGCTCACTGATCCGCTTCGATAAGAATGCGGCCGTGATAGTGAACAAACAAAGTGAGCCGATCGGCACGCGGATTTTTGGCCCAGTTCCTCGTGAACTGCGCGCTAAGAACCACATGAAGATCATCTCCCTCGCTCCCGAGGTGCTGTAAATGTCAGCGAAGATCAAAAAGGGCGACCGCGTCGTCGTCCTGGCCGGCCGTGACAAGGGTCGCCAAGGCCAAGTCTTAAGGGTTCTGCCCAAGGACGACCGGCTGTTCGTCGGCGGGATCAATATGGTCCAGCGTCACACCCGTCCTTCGCAAGGTGACCCTCAGGGGGGCATCAAGAACAAGGAAGCTTCGCTTCACGTGTCTAATGTCGCTTTGCTCGACCCCAAGACCGGTGCAGCGACCCGCGTTGGCTTCAAGATTGAAGGCGACAAGAAGGTCCGCGTGGCCAAGAAGTCCGGTGAGGTCATTGATGGTTGATCAACCTAAATACGAGCCGCGTCTGAAGACCGTTTATCGGGAACAGATCCGGACTGCCATGAAGACGGAGTTTAACTACTCCAACGAAATGCAGATCCCCAAGATTGAGAAGATCGTTCTCAATATGGGTATCGGCGAGGCGGTTGCCGACTCCAAGAAGGCCACTGCGGCCATGAAGGATTTGGCGGCCATTGCTGGTCAAAAGCCAGCGCCTACCCGCGCGCGTCTGTCGATCGCTGGCTTTAAGCTGCGTGAAGGCATGATCGTCGGGGCGAAGGTCACCCTTCGCAAGGATCGCATGTATGAGTTTCTTGACCGTCTGATCACGATCGCGCTGCCGCGCGTGAAGGACTTCCGCGGTCTGAAGCCGACGTCGTTTGATGGTCGTGGCAACTATGCCATGGGTCTGAAGGAGCACATTGTGTTCCCAGAGATCAATTACGATCAAATCGACCAGATGTGGGGCATGGACATCATCGTCTGTACCTCTGCCCGTACTGACGACGAGGCGCGCGCGCTTCTGAAGCAGTTCCAATTCCCGTTCACGTCCTGATCGGGAGGGAAAGACAAATCCATGGCCAAGAAAAGCGCCGTTAATCGCAATGAGATGGTTCGCCGTCTCGTCAAGCAGTTCGCAGGCAAGCGTGAAGCCCTCAAGGCGATCGCCAATGACGAATCCCTTCCCTTGGAAGAGCGTTTCGATGCCCGTCTGAAGCTGGCAAAGTTGCCGCGCAACTCGTCACCGAACCGCATTCGCAACCGTTGCGAAGTGACCGGTCGTCCGCGCGCCTATTATCGTAAACTGAAGATGTCGCGGATCGCGCTGCGGGAGCTTGGCTCCAACGGTCAGATCCCTGGCCTCGTCAAGTCGAGCTGGTGAGGAGGGTCCCATGGCTGTGAACGACCCCATCGGCGATATGATCGCCAGAATCCGCAACGCCGCGATGCGCAAGCGCAGCAAGGTCTCGACGCCCGCGTCGGTCCTGCGTGGCCGCGTCCTGGAAGTGCTTCTGTCCGAAGGCTATATCCGCGGTTATGCGCTGATCGAGGCCCCCGGCACGCACCCGGAGTACGAGATCGAACTGAAGTATTTCGACGGTGAGCCAGTGATCGTTGAGATCGCTCGCGTGTCCAAGCCGGGCCGCCGCGTTTACTCTTCGATCAAGGATCTCAAGCCCGTGAAAAACGGTCTTGGCATATCCATCCTGTCGACACCTAAGGGTGTCATGTCCGACAACGTTGCCCGCGATAATAACGTGGGCGGCGAAGTTCTCTGCCGCGTCTACTAGGCGCGGGGAGGGAAGAGAAAAATGTCACGGATCGGCAAAAAAGCGGTTTCTATCCCCGCTGGCGTGAACCTCACGCTGGACGGACAAACCGTCACGGTGAAGGGCCCTAAGGGGACCCTGTCATGGACGGTTGCGGAAGAGATTGAACTCAAGAATGAAGGTGGCGAGCTCACCTTTTCACCGCGCGATGAGTCCAAGCGGGCCAAATCAATGTGGGGTCTTTCCCGCACCCTGATCGCCAACATGGTTCACGGCGTAACGGTTGGTTACGAGCAGACGCTCGAACTGGTCGGCGTGGGTTACAGGGCAGCGCTCAAGGGCGATGCTTTGGCCATGCAGCTGGGCTTCAGCCACGAGGTGGATATTCCTCCTCCGGCGGGCATCAGCTTTGCGGTTCCCAAGCAGACCGAAATTAAGATCTCCGGCATCGACAAACAGGTCGTTGGTGAGATCGCGGCCGTTATTCGTCGTATTCGTCCACCTGAACCCTATAAGGGCAAGGGCGTTCGTTATAGCGGCGAGAAGGTTCGTCGTAAGGAAGGCAAGAAGAAGTAAGCCATGGCGCTCTCTCCACGCGATCTTTCCCAGCGTCGTGCTCAACGCACGCGCATCCGGCTCAAGGCTTTGGCCAACGGCCGTCCGCGTCTTACGGTTTTCCGTTCAGACAAGAACATCTACGCGCAGATCATCGACGATAAGCAGGGCGTCACGCTCGCCGCAGCCTCGTCATTGGAAGCTGTTGCAAAGGCCGAGCACGCCAAAGGTTCCGACAAGGATGCCGCTGAGCTGGTCGGTAAACTCGTTGCTCAGCGCGCAATGGAAAAGGGCGTCAAGGACGTCTTCTTCGATCGCGGTGGCTACATGTATCACGGCCGGGTCAAGGCCCTGGCTGACGCCGCGCGCGACGCCGGCTTGAACTTCTAAGGGGACCGCATGGCTCGCAGGAACGAAGAGCGCGGCGCAGGTCGCGGCCAAGACGAGCGCGAAAGCGACGTCGTCGAGAAGTTGGTCCACATCAATCGCGTCGCCGCGACTGTGAAGGGTGGCCGTCGCTTCTCCTTCGCCGCGCTGATGGTCGTTGGTGATCAAAAAGGCCGGGTTGGTTTTGGGCATGGTAAGGCGCGTGAAGTGCCAGAAGCCATTCGCAAGGCGACCGAAGAAGCTAAGAAGACCATGGTCCGCGTGCCGCTTCGTGAAAGCCGCACCCTTCACCATGACGGCGCAGGCCGTCACGGTGCGGGTAAGGTCATGCTTCGCGCTGCCCCTCCGGGCACTGGCATCATTGCTGGTGGTCCGATGCGTGCGGTTCTCGAAACCCTGGGCGTACAAGACGTGGTGGCCAAGTCGGTCGGCTCGTCCAACCCCTACAACATGGTGCGTGCCACGTTCGACGCTCTGAAGGGCCAATCTTCGCCCCGTCAGGTCGCCAACAAGCGTGGTAAGAAGGTTGGCGATATCATTGGCCGTCGTGCCGATGGCGCGTCTGCCCCTGACGCCTCCGAAGGCTAAGGATTATAACAATGGCAAAGATCGTCATTCAGCAGACCGGCAGCCCCATCCGTCGTAAGAACGACCAGCGCGCCACCTTGGCGGGCCTCGGACTGAACCGTATGGGCCGCGTATCGACCCTCGAAGACACCCCTTCGGTTCGTGGCATGGTGGCCAAGGTGGCTCACCTGGTCGCGGTTCTCGAAGAAAAGACCTGAATTCCAAGGGGCGGCACCTGGGCTTGTAGCTTGCGGGTGCCGTCTTTTTTCAGGTACACACCACATCCCGCCGAGTCGGACCGCTTGGTCTGGCGTTTAGCTCCAAGGAGAGGCTCATGACCAAACTCAACGAAATTCGCGACAACGAAGGTGCCACCAAAGGCCGTATGCGTGTCGGCCGTGGCCCGGGTTCGGGTAAGGGCAAGACAGCCGGTCGCGGTGTCAAGGGTCAGAAGTCACGCTCGGGCGTGGCGATTCACGGTTTCGAAGGCGGCCAGATGCCCCTTCACATGCGTATGCCTAAGCGCGGCTTTAACAACATCTTCGCCAAGGACTATGCCGAGGTGAACCTGTGGCGTTTGACCAAGGCCATCGAAGCCGGTCGTTTGGACGCTTCGAAGCCTGTTGATGCCAAGGCCCTGATCGGCGCGGGCGTGATCCGCCGCGAGCTGGACGGCGTTCGTCTGCTCGGCCATGGCGACATTGGCGTGAAGCTGAACATCACGGTCAATTCGGCGACCCCGTCGGCCATCGCCGCAGTGGAAGCGGCTGGCGGTTCGGTCACCACGACGAAGAAGGTCGTGGTCAAGGTCGCTGCTGAAGCCTAATCGCTCTTTCAAGGGATGGCGGCCTCTCGGCTCCATCCTTTGAAAGCGAAGCCGGTTTCGTCCTCGATGACATCGGGTTCTCGCCACCTTTTCTGAAATCGCCCTAGGGGGTGCTTATGGCTTCGGCCGCAGAACAACTCGCTGCCAATATGAACTTCGGGTCTTTCGCAAAGGCCACGGAGCTTCATAAGCGTATCTGGTTCACCCTCCTTGCTTTGGTGGTGTACCGCCTCGGCACCTATATCCCCATTCCTGGTATTGACCCGGGTGCGTTTGCTCGTGCCTTTGATGGTCAGTCCAAGGGCATATTGGGCATGTTCAACATGTTCTCGGGCGGCGCCGTCGAGCGCATGGCCGTGTTCGCCTTGAATGTTATGCCCTACATTTCCGCTTCGATTATCGTCCAGTTGATGGGCACGGTCTATCCCCCGTGGGAGAAACTGCGCAAGGAAGGCGGGGAGGCGGGTCGTAAGCAACTCAATCAATATACCCGTTATCTGACGGTTATCTTGGCGCTGTTCCAGTCGGCCAGTATTGCCTTTGGCCTGCAAAACAGCCCTGGCCTTGTCGATAATCCGGGTATGTTCTTCATCGTCTCCACCATTGTGACCCTAACGGGCGGAACCCTGTTCCTGATGTGGTTGGGCGAGCAGATCACTAGCCGCGGGGTTGGCAATGGTGTGTCCTTGATCATCTTTGCCGGTATCGTTGCGGTCCTGCCGCGCGGAATCTGGCAGATGCTGACCTTGACCCAACAGGGCGCTCTGTCTGGCTTTGCCATGTTCATGATCAGCGCCTTAGCCGTAGTCGTCGTTTTGGCCATTGTGTTTATCGAGCGCTCTCAGCGCCGGTTGCTAGTTCAGTATCCCAAGCGCCAGCAGGGCAACCGCGTCTATGGCGGTGAAACCTCGTTCATGCCGCTGAAGATCAACACGGCTGGGGTTATTCCACCGATCTTTGCTTCCAGCCTTCTGTTGCTGCCTGCTACCGCGATGGGCTTCTTGGCCACGGCTGACCTTCCCTCATGGGCGCAGTGGGTCCCGACGGCGGTGGGCCAGCTTCAGCATGGTCAGCCCCTGTTCATGGTCTTCTATGCCGGTCTGATTATCTTCTTCTCGTTCTTCTACACGTCGATCGTGTTCAATCCCGATGATACGGCTGAGAATCTGCGGAAATATGGTGGGTTCCTGCCCGGTATCCGGCCCGGCAAGCGCACGGCAGAATATCTGGACTATGTACTGACCCGTCTGACCCTCATCGGCGCGGCCTATATCACCTTGGTCTGCTTGCTCCCTGAGGCGCTGATCGGCTTCTATCACGCTCCCTTCTATTTGGGTGGCACATCGATCTTGATTGTGGTCACGGTGACGATGGATACCGTTGCTCAGATTCAATCGCACTTGCTGTCTCATCAGTATGAAGGTTTGATCAAGAAGTCGAAGTTGCGCGGGGCACGCTCCAAATGAACCTCATTCTGTTCGGGCCTCCGGCCGCAGGTAAGGGAACGCAAGCCAAGCGCCTGGTCACAGGGCGGGGCATGGTGCAACTGTCAACGGGCGACATGCTCCGTGCGGCTCGGACCTCAGGTTCCGAGCTTGGGCAGCGTGTTGCGGCCATCATGGATGGTGGCCTGCTGGTGTCCGACGATATCGTTATTGCTCTGATCGAAGAGCGTCTGCCAGAGACTGAGGCCGCTGGTGGCGCGATCTTTGATGGTTTCCCGCGTACTATTGCGCAGGCCCAAGAGCTCGACAAAATGCTTTCGGCGCGGGGCGCGGCTATTGACCTGGTCATTAGACTCAAGGTCGACGACGCAGCTCTGATTGAACGTATCGGCAAGCGGTTCGCCGCCGAAGGACGTGCAGATGACAATCCGGAGGTCTTCGTGACCCGGCTTGCCGCCTACAATGAACAAACCGCCCCGCTGCTCCCTTATTACAAGGATCAGGGCAAACTGGTCGAGTTGGACGGCATGGCAACAGTGGAAGCTGTTGCTGAGGCTATAGACGCTGCTCTTGCTTCGGCAGGAAAGTGACATTCACCGTTGATTTTGCCTCCTCCTAACGGTTGAGACGAAATTGACATATTTGACCTAGCGAAAAGCATCTTTTGTGCTTTGAGCTGTTGACGGAAACGCAATCGTCCCTATAACGGTGCGCTTCCGCGAAAGGGCGCGAAGAGGGCGTCGGCTGTGCCATTTGTGGCAGTTGGCCGATTCTCGACCTTTGCGTTCAACCGCGTGACGAGGAGATTAAAGGCGTGGCCCGTATTGCAGGCGTCAACATACCGACCAACAAGCGCGTAGTGATCGCGCTTCAGTATATTCATGGCATTGGTCAGGCCAAGGCGAAGGAAATTGTTGTCAAGGTTGGCATCGAAGATGCTCGCCGTGTCAATCAGCTGACCGACGCTGAAGTTTTGCAGATCCGCGAAGCCATTGACCGTGACTATACGGTTGAGGGCGACTTGCGTCGTGAAACCTCAATGAACATCAAGCGTCTGATGGACCTGGCCTGCTATCGCGGCCTGCGTCACCGTAAGGGCCTTCCGGTCCGCGGTCAGCGCACACATACGAACGCGCGTACGCGCAAAGGTCCGGCGAAGCCCATCGCCGGCAAGAAGAAATAAGGCGAGGCGTTAAGTCCGATGGCCAAAGAACCAGCTCGCGTTAAAAAGCGCGAACGCAAAAACATCATTTCGGGCGTGGCTCATGTCAACGCTTCGTTCAACAACACCATGATCACCATCACGGATGCTCAGGGCAACGCCATTTCTTGGTCGTCGTCTGGCACGATGGGCTTCAAGGGCTCGCGTAAGTCTACGCCTTTTGCCGCCCAGATGGCTGCCGAAGACGCAGGCCGCAAGGCCATGGAGCATGGTGTGAAGACCTTGGAAGTAAACGTCTCGGGTCCCGGTTCGGGCCGTGAGTCGGCGCTTCGTGCTCTGCAATCCGTGGGCTTCACGATCACCACGATCCGTGACGTCACGCCGATCCCGCACAATGGCTGCCGTCCGCCTAAGCGTCGTCGCGTTTAATTCTACTACGCCTCATTATTCCTCACCGGCCCTGATTTGTGGCCGGTGAGCCGCGTTCAAGGGACCGCATCCGTGATCGAAAGAAATTGGAACGAGCTGATCCGTCCAGAGAAGCCCGTTATCGAGACCGGCGTTGATGGTGAGCGTAAGGCGCGCATCATTGCTGAGCCACTCGAGCGGGGCTTCGGGGTTACTTTAGGGAACTCGCTGCGGCGCGTTCTCATGTCGTCGCTGCAAGGCGCGGCGGTTACTGCTGTCCAGATCGACGGCGTTGTTCACGAGTTCTCGTCGCTGGAAGGCGTTCGCGAAGATGTGGTCGACATCGTGCTGAACATCAAGCAGTTGGCCCTTCGCATGCATGCTGAAGGCCCAAAGCGTATGACCTTGCGGGCCACTGGTCCTGGTGAAGTCACTGCCGGTCAGATCGACGCGCCAGCCGATATCGAGATCCTGAACAAGGATCACGTTCTTTGCACGCTCGACGACGGCGCTTCGGTGCGTATGGAATTCACGGTCGCGACCGGTAAGGGCTATGTCCCTGCTGAGAAGAACCGTCCAGAAGATGCGCCTATCGGCCTGATCGCCGTGGACAGCCTGTTCAGCCCCGTCAAGCGCGTCGCCTATCGCGTTGAGCCGACCCGTCAGGGTCAGTCGCTGGACTATGATAAGCTGGTCATGGAAATCGAAACCAACGGCGCTGTTTCGCCCGTTGATGCCGCTGCCTATGCTGCTCGCATTCTGCAAGACCAACTTCAAATCTTCATCACCTTCGAAGAGCCAAAGAAGAAGTCGTCAGAAGAGTCCAAGCCTGAGCTACCGTTCAATCCGGCTCTGCTCAAGAAGGTCGACGAGTTGGAACTGTCGGTCCGTTCGGCCAATTGCCTGAAGAACGACAATATCGTCTATATTGGCGACCTGATCCAAAAGACCGAAGCCGAGATGCTCCGCACCCCGAACTTCGGCCGCAAGTCGCTGAACGAGATCAAGGAAGTGTTGTTGGGAATGGGCCTGCATCTCGGTATGGATGTGCCGAACTGGCCGCCTGAAAACATCGAAGAGCTAGCCAAGAAGTTCGAAGACCAGATCTAAATCCCCTAACCCCATTTCGCTTTTGAGGGTGACCTGAGAACGAAATGGGCTATAGCCCTGTTATTCAACGGATCGCCGGGAGGCGACCCGCCCCCAAGGAGAGACCCTCATGCGCCACGGTTACGCGCACCGCAAACTCGGTCGGACGACCGCTCACCGCACGGCCATGTTCGCAAACATGGCTGCGTCGCTGATCAAGCACGAGCAGATCGTGACCACCTTGCCTAAGGCCAAGGAACTGCGTCCCATCGTGGAAAAGCTGGTCTCTTTGGCAAAGCGCGGCGATCTGCATGCGCGTCGTCAGGCCATCAGCAAGGTGCGTGATGTGGAACAGGTCGGCAAGCTGTTCGCCACCTTGGGCCCCCGCTATCAAGAGCGTCAGGGCGGCTATATCCGCGTCCTGAAGGCTGGCTTCCGTTATGGTGACAATGCACCGTTGGCCGTGATTGAGTTTGTGGATCGTGACCCATCGGAAAAGGGCAAGGACTCCGGACCAGTCCAAGTCTCCTACGACGCAGAAGACTAAGAGAATTCATCAAGCCCCCGGCCAAAACCGGGGGTTTTTTGTATCCAGTTCCCACCACGACCACAGGAGCCAGAGCTTGGTTCAGCCGGTTTCTAAGCCACAGCGACAGGCTGCAGTTCGCTTCATCTTTGCCACCGCCGTGCTCGATATTGTCGCCATGGGGGTGATGATCCCCGTACTGCCCAACCTGATCCGGGACATGGTCGGCGGGGATACTGCGGTCGCCGCTGACTACACGATGATTTTCGCTGTGACTTGGGGACTGATGCAATTTGTCTGCAGCCCGATCCTTGGCATGTTGTCGGATCGCTATGGCCGCCGTCCGGTCCTGCTCATCTCGATTTTTGGGCTCGGCATTGACTATCTGGTCATGGCCTTGGCCCCGAACCTGATCTGGCTCTATATCGGCAGGGTCATCAACGGCATTACCTCCGCCAGCTTCTCGACCGCCAATGCCTATGTGGCGGATGTCACAGAGCCCCAGGACCGCGCCAAGGCCTTTGGCATGATGGGGGCCGCCTTCGGGATTGGCTTCATCATTGGTCCTGCCAT
>Ga0304730_1001883_pt1 | contig 15435 bp, 13 predicted proteins | sample M_130628_MF_Meta_FD_190474 | JGI IMG/M metagenome (GOLD analysis project Ga0304730, IMG submission 190474) | Freshwater microbial communities from Lake Montjoie, Canada to study carbon cycling - M_130628_MF_MetaG (v2) (version 2) | ecosystem: Environmental > Aquatic > Freshwater > Lake | place...
TGTTTTCGTCGTTTACAAACTTCATGCTATTGGTAAAATCTGCTTTATCAAAATCAAAATCAATTTCTTTACCATTTTCTAGAATCATTTCTACCTGCGGGCTTTTATCTGCAAATAATAGCATATAAATACCAGAGGTGATTTTTCTATCGGCTTTCATATCTATAGTAGCAGTGCCTGGTGTAAGCTTTGCGCTATCTATTTTTTGCACCGTGGTGCCACTGCCAAAGTAGTAGCAAAAAAATACTAATGAATCCGTATTGTTGCGAATTGTTCCTTTTACATGAAAACCATCTTTTGCAAAACCTGCTATTGCTAAAACGCTAAGACAAATAGTAAATAATACTTTTTTCATTGTGTACTAATTTAAAAATTATTTTTATTTATTTAATTACCATACAAACATAATTATACAAAGTGGTTGAAAAAGAAAATAGCTTGTTACCTTTACAACTTTTACAAGCAAATAACGAAATCAAAAAGTGAGCAAAAAACGTAACAAAGAATTATTTGGTATTACAGTAGATACCTATGCTGCTGAAGGAAAATCTATTGCAAGGGTAGATAATAAAGTAATATTTATAGAAGGTGTTGTGCCTGGCGATGTGGTAGATGTATATCTTAAAAAAAATAAAAAAGATTGGGCAGAGGCAGGAGTGAAAAATATAGTGAGCCTTAGCCCAAACAGAATAGCCGCAGATTGCCAACACTTTGGAGTGTGTGGCGGATGCAAATGGCAGATGCTGCCTTACGAGCTGCAACTGCAATATAAACAGCAGCAAGTAAAAGATGTATTGTCGCGCATTGGTAGAGTAAAAGATACTGAGTATTTACCAATACTTGGTAGCGAAAAAAAATATGAGTACAGAAATAAACTAGAATTCACATTTAGCAATAAAAAATATTTAAGCCATGAGGAGCTAAATACTACTGCTTCGCCGCTTAGTGATGTGCTTGGTTTTCATGCACCACGCTTATTTGATAAAGTGATAGACATTGATAAATGCCACTTGATGGCTGAGCCGCAAAACGAAATTAGAAATGGTATTCGAGCTTATGCATTAGCAAAAGAATATACGTTTTACGATATAAAAAACAATAACGGTTTATTGCGTAATATGATGGTACGCACCACTACTACAGGCGAAACTTTGGTAAACATTGTATTTGGTGAAAAAAATATGGAAGTGGTAAAAGATGTGATACAATTTTTAGAAAATACATTTCCGCAAATTACATCGTTGCATTACACCATCAATACTAAAATGAATGATACTATTTACGATTTGGATGTAATAACTGTAAAAGGACCTGGATATATTACAGAAAAATTAGAAGACTTTACTTTTAAAATTAGCCCGAAAAGTTTTTTTCAAACCAATACTTTGCAGGCAGAAAACTTATATCGCATCACTAGAGAATTTGCGCAATTTACTGGCAAAGAAGTGCTGTATGATTTGTACTGCGGCACTGGTAGCATTGGTATATTTTGTAGCAATGAAGTAAGTAAAATAGTTGGAGTAGAAAGTGTACCAGAAGCCATAGAAGATGCGAAAGAAAATGCACGCATGAATCAATTGGAGAATGCACATTTCTATGCAGGCGATGTAATAAAAATTTGTAACGATGAATTTTTTGCTACACATGGCAAGCCTGATGTGATGATTACTGATCCTCCAAGAGCCGGTATGCATCAGGCTTTGGTAGATAAACTATTAGAAATAGCAGCTCCAAGAATTGTGTATGTAAGCTGTAACCCTGCTACACAAGCTAGAGATGTGGCGCTACTTAGCGAAAAATATAAAGTAATAAAAGTACAAGCTGTAGATATGTTTCCGCATACGCATCATGTAGAGAGTGTGGCGCTATTGGAGTTGAAAGAGGAGTGTTAAATAATTATTCTTTTGATGCCAGATTTAAGTGTTGTTACATGAAAGTTTAATAACAATCCTAAATTGTAATTTCCGAGTTTTAAATAGGTGAGAACTTGTGCCACATGAACATCCGTAAATGCTTCTACAGTTTTAATTTCTATGACCACTTTATTATTTACAAGTAAGTCTATTCTGTAACCATGATCTAATTTGATATCCTTATAAATGATTGGCATTGGTTTTTCTTTTATTACAGATAAACCGGCTTTTATTAATTCATAATACAAGCACTCTTGATAAGCTGATTCTAGTAATCCAGGACCTAATTGTTTATGAACTTCTATGGCGCAACCAAGTATGATGTTAGATAATTCGTTTTCGTTTTTTCAATCATTTGTTTCATGTTTTTTGAGAAATATGTATAACAAAGAAACAAAAATATTATTTATCTATAGAAAAATTATTCCACAAAGGGAATACAAGAAGGAAGAATTTAAAAATGCATTACTCTTATAAATTATGAATGAATTTATTTAGCCTTATTCCTTTTTGTGGATTTTGTGACTTCTTCGTGGCTTTTGTGGTAAAACTATTACACAAAGAGACGCAAAGGTTTGCACAAATTGGCACGAAGGAAGAATTTAAAAATACTTTACTCTTTTAAATCAAAGTTGAATAAATTGAGCTTTAAACTTTTTGTGGCTTTTGTGACTACTTTGTGGTTTTTGTGTAACTATTCCACAAAGTGACGCAAAAATTTTCACAAAGAGGCACAAAGAATGAATTTAATAAGCTTCTAACTTTTGGTTGAAATAATATTACTCAAACCTTTCCACTGCATACTCCACATTATTCTGCACAATTTTTTCTCCTACTTTTTTGCCTAATAATTTACTACCCAATGGTGATTTTGTTGACATAGAAAAAATTGTAAAGCCATCTTGCATCATTTTGCCAGCGGCTACACTCAAGTAAAAATATCCTCTGTTGGTTTTTATTAAACTACCAGGAATAATGGCATCGTTTATCAATGTAATATCTAATCTGTCTAAAATATTTTTGCTTAACTCAAACTCATCTAATTGGTTCTGCACATTTACTTGCTCTATTTGTAGCATTGCTAATGCAGTTTCGTGCTTATCGCCAGCAGTGCTTTTGCTTTCGTTTTGGCTAGCAATGGTAAGGTCGTCGAGGTTACTTTGCAGCATTACCATTTTAGATGCTATTTGTTGTAAAAAATAGTTGTGTATAGCTGCTTTGTTTAGCATTGGTTTTGTAATTTTTAAAATTGATAAATGAACTCTAGTATTAGATTAGGTTTGTTGAGACACAAACTTTGGCTTATTAGTAGTAATAGGAATATAAACAGTTGCAAGCTATACCACAAATAAAATTATTAAGAATGCAAACTATCGTTTACTTTAATACTTCTAATAATTTTTTCTCTAGTTCATCACCATGTAAATCTTTTGCAATGATATATCCATCTGGGTCTATCAATACATTGCTCGGTATAGATTCAATATTATATTGTCTGCCAATTACACTTTGCCATTTTTTCAACTCACTTATTTGTGTCCATACCAATCCATCAGTGGCAATTGCTTTTTGCCACGCGGCTTTATCATCATCTAAACTTACACCAAGGATGTCGAAATTTTTTTCTTTAAATTGTCTGTAAGCAGCCAATACATTTGGGTTTTCTGCGCGGCATGGGCCACACCAACTTGCCCAAAAATCTACCAATACATATTTACCTTTAAAGCTACTTAGTGCCACTATTTTTCCATCAGGCGTAGGTGCACTAAACTCTGTAGCTACTACTGCATCCTTTGATCGTACGTTGTATTTGCCATCATCTTTTTTTACATAAGTATCTTTTACTGGAGCTTCCGCAGTTGCAAATTTTTTACTATAAATATCTGCAAATGCTTTTGCTTGTTGGCTATTTGGGAAACGCTTTGGTAGCTTATCATAAAATGTTTTTAAGTAATAACCTTCTATATTTGGATTTAGCAAATTAGCTGCAAACACTGCATTAGGCACTAAAGAAGTTGTATCTGAAAATTGTTTTACATAGCTTACAAACTCTTTGTTCATTCTACTTAAATCATCTTGCACACCTTGCATCATGCTATCTTTATTGCCACCTTTTTGGCTCAATTGCTTGGTTACATAATCCAGACTATTTACATCGCGAATATGCTCGCGCAAAGCAGTTAAAAATACTTTTAAAGTTTGGCTCCCTTGGGTACCATCTATGTGATACTCTTCTAAATTATTCCAATCGCCAGCTATGGTAGCAGCTTCATTTTTTAATACAAGCATTATATATTTTCCCATTGCAAAACGCACTCTATATAAAGCTTCTTCTGTTCCTTTTCCTTTTATGCTAAAACTACCATCGGCTTTGGTCATTCCACTATCTAACGATGCTATTGCATTGGCACCTAATTCTTCTAAATAAAATTTTTGTTCTGGCATATCTTTTATTTTTCCAGATACAGAAAAACTACCATTTCCACAAGATGCAAAAATACTAGCTACGCAGGCTAATAATAATAAATGTTTGTACATAAAATATTTTGAAGTGTTTTAAGTATTGCAAAGGTATTACTGCTTTAGGCTTAAAGTATCATAGCTTTGTAAAATTTTGCAGTAAAACCATATTTTTATAAATATAATCAAAAGTGCAAACCGCTTGGATTAATTGCTTGTTTGCATACCAGCATCTGCAGTTTCTTTTTTTAACTCCTTAATGTCGCCAATTAATTGCTGCACATCGCCTTCATTGGTACCATCGTAAAATCTTCCACGAATTCTATTGTATTTATCTATTAATACAAATCTCTCTGTATGAATAAATGATGGAATAATTTTCTTTTGTGTACTATCTGCAGCCGTCACTAAATAATCTTCTATGGCTTTGCGATACAAGTCTTCTTTTTTACCAGTTAAAAAATGCCATTTGCTTGGGTTTGCTTCAAACTTTTGGCTATATCTTTTTAATTGTGCTACTGTATCTGTTTCAGGATCTACAGTATGACTAAGTATTACCACATCGGCATCGTTTTTAAATACTTGATATACCTTAGCCATGTTTTCATTCATCTTTGGGCAGATGCCTTTACAAGTTGTAAAAAAATACTCTACAATTCTTATTTTACCATCTACATCTTTTTCTGTTATTGTTTTTCCATCTTGGTCTGTAAACGAAAAAGCACCTACCACATGCCCACCTTCTCCTAGTACTTGCAGGTTATGCAAATGATGATCTTGCTGGTATTTAAAGTAGGTAAGAAATCCAACAATCAGTATAATAAAAAAAACAATTAAAAACTTAGCGGTGTTATTCATAAGGCAAAGGTAATTGTTGGAAGCATGGTTTTGGTATTGATTATCATCACAAGAATTTAGAATTAATGCCAAAAAATATATTTTCTCCAATAAGATTACATTTTCACTTCTTTTAAAATGATACCTAGGCAATGCATGGTTTGATTGCTAAAAAATAGAGTATTCTTTTTTTATAGAAATTTTAATGCTAGGGTTGTTATACAAAAATTCTAATGTGCTGCTAACCAGTTTTCTCCAACTCCTACTTCTGCGGTGGTTGGTACGCCATTTGGTAATGCCATTGCACTTTCCATCAATTGCTTTATAAGCACTTTCAGTTCTTCTACTTCGGATTTATGTGCGTCAAAAACTAATTCATCATGCACTTGCAGAATCATTTTACTTTTTAGATTTCTGCGCTTCATTTCGGCTTGAATTTTTATCATCGCCATTTTTATCATATCGGCAGCGCTACCTTGTATTGGCATATTAATGGCATTTCGTTCTGCAAAACTACGCACTGTGTGATTGCTACTATTAATATCTTTTAGCCAACGCTTTCTACCTAAAATAGTTTGGACATAACCCAACTCTCTTGCACTATTTACTTGTGCATCCATAAAGGTTTTTATGCTGCTAAATTGCAACCAATATGTATCTATAATATCTTTAGCTTCTGTGCGAGAAATATTTAAATTTTCTGCAAGCCCAAATGCGCTTTGTCCATAAATTATTCCAAAGTTTACAGCCTTGGCATTTCTACGCTGTTCTTTACTTACTTCGCTAGCATCTATGCCATAAACCTTAGCAGCAGTAGCTATGTGAATATCTATATTATTTTTAAATGCTGCAATCATATTTTCGTCGTTGGCCATAGCAGCAACAATGCGTAATTCTATTTGGCTATAATCTGCACTTATTAAAATATGCTCTGCATCGCGTGGTATAAATGCCTTACGAATTTCTTTTCCTTTATCTGTACGAATAGGAATATTTTGCAAGTTTGGCGCATTACTACTAAGCCTACCCGTAACAGCTACAGCTTGGTTGTAGCTCGTATGTATGCGATTGGTTCGCGAATTGATAAGTAATGGCAAACTATCTACATAAGTACTTTTTAATTTACTCAACTCGCGGAAAGTTAAAATATCATCTACTATTTTATGCTTGCTAGCTAGCTTGCTAAGTACTTCCTCTCCAGTAGCATATTGGCCGCTCTTGCCAGTTTTTTTCGCTTTTGGGTCTAGTTGTAATTTATCAAACAGCACTTCGCCTAGTTGTTTTGGCGATGCTAAATTGAAACGATAATCGGCTTGTTTAAATACACTTTCTTCTGCCAATTTAATTTCTTTCTCTAGCTCCACGCTATATTTATTTAAAAAATCATTGTCTATCCGCACACCTTCTATTTCCATATCTGCCAACACATTTACCAGTGGGCATTCTATATTATTAAATAATTTTTCTACATCTTTATCTTTTAATTCTTTTTGTAAAATTGAATTAAGCTGTAAAGTTATATCCGCATCTTCTGCTGCATATTCCGTTACTTTTTCAATTTCTACATCACGCATATTGCCCTGAAATTTTCCTTTTGGGCCTATTAAATCTGTAATAGAAACTGGCTTGTAATTTAAATACTGCTCGCTTAATATGTCCATGCTGCGTCTGCCTTCTGGCTCTACCAAATAATGCGCTAGCATAGTGTCTACCAATTTTCCTTTTATAGAAAATCCACACCATTTTAAGATTAAAATATCGTATTTAATATTATGACCAATCCAAGTTTTACTTTCGTCATTAAAAATAATTGCAAATTGTTGTAATATATTTTTAACATCTTGCGCATCTTTTGCCAATGGTACATAATACGCTTTGTGAGGTTCTACACTAAAACTCATACCTACAATATCTGCAAGGTTAGCATCTGTATTGGTAGTTTCGGTATCAAAACAGATAGTGTGATTTGCTTTTAAAATTGCAAGTAAATCATTAATTTTTTCACTTGTATCTACACAAACATAATCGTGGCTAACATCTGCAATTGTGATAAAATTAGCTGGTGCAGAAAATAAATCTTGTGACTGCTCTACCACCGTATTAGGCATTGCCGAAGTAATACCTGCTGCTTGCAAACCAAACAAATCTGGCATAGCATTAGCAGGCGCAACGGTTGTTTTACTAGCTGTATTTACCAGAAAAGTATCGCCTAAAATACGCTTGCCTAGGGTACGAAACTCTAAGCGATTAAATACTTCTGTTAAAGCATCTATATTTGGTGGGTCATGCTGAAAATCTGTAGCATCAAAGATTACAGGCACATTCATAATAATAGTAGCTAACTTTTTACTCATGATAGCACTATCTGCACCTGCTGCTATTTTTTCACCCATTTTACCCTTTACATTGTGTGCATTTGCTAAAACATTTTCTAGCGTATCATATTGCTCTAATAACTTAGCTGCGGTTTTTTCGCCTACACCAGGTATGCCAGGAATATTATCACTAGCATCTCCCATCAGCCCTAATAAATCTATTACTTGCGATACTCTTTGAATGCCCCATTTTGCGCAAACTTTTTCTACATCCATAATTTCAAACGGATTGCCATAAGCAGGTGGTTTCCAAATAAAAACTTTATCTGTCACTAATTGACCATAATCTTTATCTGGTGTTACCATAAATACATCAAAGCCCTCAGCAGCAGCCATGTGGGCAACTGTGCCAATAATATCATCTGCTTCATAGCCAGGTACTTCTAATATTGGAATATTAAAGCCATTTAAAATTTCTTTAATATCTGGTAAGCTTGCAATTAAATCTTCTGGTGCAGCCTCGCGATTGGCTTTGTAAAATTCATAATCAGCGTGTCGCTCTGTAGGTGCATAGTGATCGAATGCTACTGCAATATGCGTGGGTTTTTCTTTATTTAAAATATCTAACAAAGTAGTTGTAAAACCATATTGTGCATTGGTATTTATGCCATCACTGGTAATGCGTGGGTTTTTAGCCAAAGCAAAATAAGCACGATAAATTAATGCCATTGCATCTAATAAAAAAAGTTTTTGCGCCATTGTGTATTAATAATTATTGGGATTGTAAATGTAATGTATAAGCATAATTTTATTGCCATTTCAATCAGTAATATTGTGCTTTCGCTAACTATAAATATTGCTTCAAAATTAAAAGACGTAAAAACTACACCCAGAAATGTTCTCTTTTCTGTGAAAATGCCAGCCAGATATTAATTGTAGATTTTTTAATTAAACAGATTAACTAGCATTTTCGCTTTTAAATGGGTGCCTATTCATCCATAATTCACCTTGTGCTCGTGCGGTACGATTGGTAAATCGTTTCGTGATTTGTGCAAATAAAAAATTATTGATTTTGTAATAACCCATAATTGGCACAGGCTTACAACCCAATATGGCCTTTGCTTCTAATGCTGTTCTTCCCAAAACTAAAGTATGGCACTTACCAATTATTGCATTATTTACACAACAAAAAAGCATATTAAAATAAAGACCTAACTTATTGTTGTAGTCATAATCAAAGCCTATATAGTTCATATCATAAGCACCATGGTTGATGATGGCAGAGCTAAATGCAATTAGTTTTTCGCTAACAAAATAGCCATATATTTTAAGCCTATCTTCCATTTGCTGCTTAAATAATGGAAAATAATTTTCATTCAACAAACCAAAAGTAATCGATTGGTTTTTGGCTACTTGCAAGTACAATTGATAAATTCTGTCTTGATGTTGTTGCACATCTGCAATTTGCAATTCTTTAATTTCTACACCTACAAATTGTTTTTGTGTAGTTCTAAAACGTTTTGCATATTTCTTGGTCAAGGCATTCTCGTAATCTACGATAGAAGTCCAAGTAGGCGGAATTGCCAATTGCATACTTACATCATTATCAAAAGCTTGATAACGCGTATTCATTTTAAAAGGCATGGAAAGTTCGCCAGGTAAATCTTTCAAAAACACTGCATTATTTTTTATTTTCTTTTGCAATTGCTCTATTGCTTTTGCAAAAAACTGTTGCTTGTTTTTTACTTCTGCAGAAAAATGGTAATACACACCGTCGTGCCTAAATAAATGACCAATTACTAAAAGCTTCAACTGCATACAATTTAATGCAAATCTACTTAGTACTCTAAACGGATGTGCAAGATTTGCTTGACTAATAAACGATGGGGAAAATGTTAAACACTGTGCATACAATTGCATCAACATTACATTATTCTGTTGAATAACAATGTACATAGGCTTAATGTAATCTATCGCTGCATCTTCTACCACAGCTAACTCTTGCCATTGCAAACAATGATTTGCTGGTAGTGTTTGATTCCAAAAAGATTGTACATCTTTATAAGAATGATAAATGGAGATTTCTAAAGTCAGAAAATAAAATTTAGGGGATTAAAAATAAAAAAAATTTATTTCCAATTTTCAATATCTTTTTCTATTAGATATAGTAATTCTGTTTCTATATTTTCTTTATGAATGGTTTCAACTATTCTACCAATTTCGCGAGGACCTTTGCTAATAATTATAGTTGGTACATGCTCTACCTTTAGTAATAGATGTTCAATATTTAGTGCATGTTTTTCTCTATCTACACCAAGCAATTCTATTTTTTCTACAGGATATTTACTAGCCATCATAGTTTTATAAAATTGTGGCAAAAGGTTTTGGGTGTCCTCGCACCAAGTACCAAGCATTACAATAAAATTGTAATCTTTAATATGTGCTTGCAAAGCTTTTATTTTTGCGGAATCTAATTTGTATTTTTCAAATCCTTTGTTATACCAACCGCAAGTGCCATCCGCTTGAATATCTTTAATTGAAATTTGACCTACCAACATATTGCTACCACCATCTTTTGGGTCGAGTATGATTTTGAATACTTTTTCTTGTGCTTGCATAATTATTGGAGTAATAAACAATAATAGGAGTAATAAATTTTTCATAATGCTGATAATGATTTTTTAATGTCTAATAAAAATTGTTTTACTTGTAAAAGGCTCTGCACAATTTCGGTTTCGTTTTCTACGGTTTTTTTATCTTTTTTTAAATATTCTCTTGTGCCTTCTAATGTAAATTTTCGTTGTTTGGTAAGGTAATGAATAGTACCAATTAGTTGAATATCTTCTTTTGTGTACAATCTGTCTCCTTTACCATTTTTGCGCAATTTAATTTGAGGAAATTCTTTTTCCCAAAAACGCAATAAACTTGTATTTACCTGAAACATGCTTGCTACCTGCGTAATGCTATGGTACAAGCGCTCACTTACCTCTAGTGTAATTACCTTTTGGTTTTGGATTTGAATTTCTTCTTCCAACTGCGCAAATAAATCGAGCTGTGCCATAGTGAGGTAAAGATAGAAATAATTTTATTGAATGGAATGTTAAACGTTATATTTCCTAAAAGTAAAAAAAATGCTACTTTTTTTGGGTCCGATTAATAATATCATTAATAGAGAAAGTATATTCAATTTTAATAGCAGGGAAAGTATGAAATACCTTTAAACTTGTATCTACAGATAATAAAGTATACGCAACTGCATATTTGTTCATTATCATTAAAAAAGTGGTAAAGCAAAATAATATTTATGCTTCATTTTTAACAATTTTTATTTATCGCGCAAGAGACCTTTTGTTTGAAAAATTTCTCTTGTAATCTGCATTCTTAAATCTTTGATATTGATAGCTGTATCTTTTATAGAAAAATTATTGGCAAAGAAATATGGATGATTGGTGCTATCTTCTACGAACCCTACTAGCCAAGCCATTTGCATGGTATCATTTACAGCAGTGCCAGATTTATAATACCAACGATAGTCTTTAGTTTCTTCTTGCAGCATAAGGCTTCTTGCAATACGCATTGTTCTCTTGCTAAAAGGCAAATCATCAAAATATAATTTTTTTAAAAAACCACATTGCTCATCAGGAGTAATTTGCAGGCTATTATCTGTCCAAAATGTTTCTACATTATTGCCAATTTGCATATTACCATATTCAGTACTATCCAACCATCGCTTTATTTCTGTGGTGCCAACTCTTTTCATCAACTCTTTATAATACGGCTCGCTGCTTACTTTAAAAGCTTCGCGCATATTCATATCTTTATTCCATTGCTCTTGTGGCCTTTTTACTCCATCCCATTTTATTATTAAATCTTCGTCAGGTGCTACACTTGTTTCAAGAGCTATTAAGCTAGCCATAATTTTAAATGTACTTGCAGGACTCATGCGAGTATTTCCTCTTGCCTTGTTGTAATAATACACTCTTTCTTTGCTATGTTCTACCAATTCAAAACAAGCAGAATCTACGCCATGCTTTTTATAAATAGCTGCCCAGTCTTTGCGCTCTTCTATATTATTTCTTTCGCAAGAAGAAAAAGCAATTATCATTACTACAATTGCTACAATAACGTTACAAATATATTTTTTCATAAATTATGCTTGGTAAAAAGGTAATTTAACTACTTTAGCTTTTAATAATTTATCGCGTACTTCCACAAATACTTCTGTATCTAAAGCATTGCTACCTGCTACTAAATAAGCCATTCCAATTGCTTTATTCAAACTGGGGCTTTGTGTACCGCTAGTTACAACACCTATTTCTGCACCTTCCGCATTTTTCATTTTGTAACCATGGCGTGGAATACCTTTGTCTATCATTTCTATGCCTACCAATTTACGTTGCAAGCCTGCTGCTTTTTGTGCTGCAAAATGTTCACTATTAGTAAACTCTTTTGTAAACTTTGTTATCCAACCTAGGCCAGCCTCTAATGGACTAGTAGTATCATCTAAATCATTACCAAATAAGCAAAAACCCATTTCTAAACGCAAAGTATCGCGGCAACCAAGTCCTGCAGGTTTAAGGCCATGCGGCTCGCCAACTGCAAATATTGCATTCCATATTTTTTCAGCAGCACTAGTATCTGTAGTTTCGAAATAAATTTCTACACCACCAGCACCAGTATAGCCAGTAGCACTTACCAATACATTTTCTACATCAGCAAATTTTCCTTTTACGAATGTGTAGTATTTTAAATTTATTAAATCCATATCTGTTAGCTGTTGTGCAATTTTAATTGCATTTGGTCCTTGCAATGCTAATAAACCAGTTTTTTCACTGATGTTGTGCATCTCTACATTATTGGTATTATGGCTACTTACCCAATTCCAATCTTTATCTATATTACTTGCATTTACTACTAGCATATAAGTTTTATTTTGCGCTATACAATATACCAACAAATCATCTACTATACCACCTGTAGCATTTGGAAAGCAAGAATATTGTGCCTGACCATCTACTAATTTACTAGCATCATTGCTGGTAACGCGTTGGATTAAATCTAAAGCATGTTCTCCTTTTAAAATAAATTCCCCCATATGGCTTACATCAAATAAACCAGCTTTGGTGCGCACCGCTGCATGTTCGTCGTTAATGCCTGTGTAAGATATCGGCATATTGTAGCCAGCAAATTCTGCCATTTTTGCACCAAGGGCAATGTGTTGTTTTGTAAAAGGAGTATTAAACATTATTGTAAAATTTACGCAAATATAAGGTGGATTGGGCTAAACAAATAGGTGATTTTAAGTGAGTGTTATTTTTAAAGATTAAGGAATTAAGGACATTGCATTAAATTACATTTAGTAAAATTTTGGGGGTAAAGCTAATACGAATTTAATTGGAAAGATTTCTATTTACAATTCATCAAATAATTAATGCCAATGAATTAAATTTATAATATCTTCTTAAGAATTAGTTTCAATAAAATATAGAAATTCGAATTTAAACGCTAATTAAAAATTAGATTTACTAGTAAACGGTTGTATATTCTTATAACTGAATTGTGAGAAAAAATTGCATCCTATATATAAAGCACAACTATTATCACAGATGCGATAGCTGCAAAAACCTCAAAATTTATTCATTCAATTTTTTTTACAGAACATATTACAAAAAGTCTTTATCCTCTTGATGAAATTTATAGAAATCTACCAGAATAGTGAATCATCTTAAAACCAACTCACATTTAAATATCCAATTTATTTTTGCCGAAATGTAAATATTTGATACTTCTACCACTCCTACTTAATAACCCTAATTCATTAATATTTAATTTACTATGATAAATAAACTTTAATTCTATTATCTTTAAATTTATTATCAGATATTTGCTAAAATAATTTTTCTGCGTGAAATACCTATCATTAATTGCATTTGCAATTGTAATTACAGCATCGCCAATTGTTGCAAAAAACAATAAAAAAAATACTGCCAAAAGAGTCGCACAAATAAAAACAGATATTGAGTTTTTGGCAAGCGACAAATTAGAAGGTCGTCGCACAGGTAGTATGGGAGAAAAAATAGCTGCACAATATATTGCAGACAGAATGAAGGCAATAGGCATTACTCCACTTTGGAAAGAAAATTATTTACAAACTTACAAAGTAGTTACAGGCAAGCAATTAAGTGATAATACTATATTAGCAATTTTTACAGATACATTAGGTACCAAACAATTTGTACCAATGCCTTTTAGTGGTAATGGTCAAATGAGTGAATTGGTGTTGCCGAAAGTAAATGAACAAGGTAGTTTTGCATTAGTGCCAATTAGTACTGTTACAAAAAAATTATTAAGCAGCCCACATGACGAAGCACTAGCCGAGTATGAAAAAAAAACAACTGAACTAATAGAGAATGGCGCAAAAGGAATTATTTATTATAATGATATAGATGCAGAACACGATTATGCATTTGACCCAAAAGCAAAATCTTCTCAAAGTTTTTCACAGATAGTAGTGTTTGTAAATTACGAAGCTGTGCAAAAATATATTCAACCAAAATTAAAAGCAGATTGGATAGACTTTTATGGTAATATACAAATAGAAGATAATATACGTGAAGGTAGAAATGTAGGAGGATTCATAGATAATGGAAGTGCTACAACAGTGATTATTGGTGCGCATTTCGACCATCTTGGTTATGGAGAAGACCACAATAGCTTGTTTGCAGGCAAAGAACCACAAATACATAATGGTGCCGATGATAATGCAAGTGGTGTAGCTGCTATGCTAACCTTGGCAGAAATGCTAAAAACAAAACCTTTTAAAAACAACAACTACATGTTGCTATCTTTTAGTGGAGAAGAATTAGGATTATATGGTAGTAAAAAATTTACAGAAATGAATAGCGAATTGCTAGAAAAGGCAAACTACATGGTAAACATAGATATGCTTGGCCGCTATGATGAAACAAAAAAATCCATCACAGTAGGTGGTGTAGGAACATCTCCTAGCTTTGTACCTATAATAGAAAAAAGCAAACCATTTTTTACTCCTAAATACGATAGTGCTGGTATTGGGCCAAGCGACCATACAAGTTTTTATATGAAAAATATTCCTGTATTATTTTTCTTTACAGGCTTGCATTCCGACTATCATAAACCAAGTGATGATGCAGATAAAATTAATTTTGTAGGCGAAGAAAAATTGGTAAGATACATCTACAAGCTAATTGGCGAGTTGAATAAAAAAGACAAACTGGATTTTACTAAAACACGCGAAAAGAAAATGGATGGGGTTGGTTTTAAAGTAACACTTGGCATTATGCCCGACTATACTTTTAGTGGCAATGGAGTTCGTGCAGATGGTATTACAGATGGTAAAGTAGGTAGCAAAGCAGGCATGAAAGCAGGCGATATTATCACACAGCTTGGTGATTATAAAATATTAGATATGCAAAGTTATATGGTGGCCCTTAGCAAATTTAAAAAAGGAGATGCTACAAAAGTAAAAGTATTGCGTGCCAAAGAAGAACTAGAAATGAATGTAGTGTTTGAGTAAAAAGTAAAACGATTAGAAATTAAAACAATAGCCTACACTACCCAATCTTTCAAAAGCAAAAAAGGAGTGGTTGGCTCTACCTCCTTCCATTGTCAATGCATTTACATAATTTGCAAAAGCAATTTTGCCAGTATATTCTAAATAAAACTTTTTTGTAAAAAAATATCTTAAGCCTGTTTCTATACCTGTTACATAACCTGCAATATGAAATTTATTATCTAGCCTTTTCCCAAATAAAGTTACATCTGTTTTAGGAATTACAATACCTACACCAGCTTTTGCCACAAGCTTCAATTTATTTTTTGCAAACTTATATTTACTTAATAATGCAAATTGCTGTGCATAATTTATCATC
>Ga0304730_1001884_pt1 | contig 15433 bp, 27 predicted proteins | sample M_130628_MF_Meta_FD_190474 | JGI IMG/M metagenome (GOLD analysis project Ga0304730, IMG submission 190474) | Freshwater microbial communities from Lake Montjoie, Canada to study carbon cycling - M_130628_MF_MetaG (v2) (version 2) | ecosystem: Environmental > Aquatic > Freshwater > Lake | place...
ATGTGATAGGTTCCCCATGTCCTATCTGTTTTCATGATAGGGAACGGAGGGAACATTAATGGGGGGACCTACGGGGGGGGACTCGTGTAATAGGTGCAGGGAGTTACACGACCTGCACTACATGTTTCTGTGTGGTTAAGTATAAAACCAACATCCGTTGGTTTTATGTCAATTCAGTTTTAGCGTGGACAAAAGGAACATACAATGCCAAAATTAGGAAACAAACATTTTGCTTACACACCTGCAGGACAAGCAGCCTATAAAGAGGCAAAAGCAGCAAAAGAATCTAAAAAACCATCCAGCATTGGTGGACCTCCATCAGATGAAAAAGCAGAACGCCAAATGGGTGCAACTGATTACATTAAAAAAGAAATAACAGGATTTAAAGTAGCAGAACATAACACATTAAAAGAAGCACAATCCGCTTTAGCGGATGTATTATCTGAATCTGATATATCAGACTATTTTCCTAGTCCAGTATGGAACCAAGCATCCAACAAACTTGTAGCACAAATGTGGGCAATGTATAAAAAGTCATCCCAATCCAAGGGACCAAAAAAGATGCACCGTATGCCTAATGGGAAGATGATGGCTGGCGCATCACATGGCAAGTAAAAAACCGCCCATAGAATTACCGCAATCCTATTACGATAATGCGATGCCACGCAAACGGCAAATACCAAACAAAGACGCTACACGAACAAGACGGTCAAAAGGTGTACGAACCATTTACCGTAAACCCAAAAACGATACAATAATCGGTAGCCTGACACCACCTAGCGGAAAATTAAGAAAAACATTTAAAGGTTTATAATGCCCAAAACTGCAGCGTGGACAAGAAAAGAAGGCAAAAACCCTAAAGGTGGGTTAAACGCCAAAGGACGAGCATCATACAAGGCTCAAACAGGTGGCACCCTGAAGCCACCTGTCTCCGCAAAACAAGCAGCCAAATCCCCCAAATCGGCTGCCAGACGCAAATCATTCTGTGCCAGAATGGGTGGGTCCAAAGGACCACTAAAAGATGCTAAAGGACGACCAACACGCAAAGCACTCGCTTTGCGCAAATGGGACTGCTAATGGCAGCAAGCAACTACACCAACCCAGCATTACGAGCCCGTATCCTATCGTCAGTAAAAGCAGGGACATCAGGCGGCAAAGCAGGACAATGGTCCGCACGCAAAGCCCAACTCGTAGCACAACGCTACAAAAAGGCTGGCGGAGGCTACACAGGACCCAAAACTGGTAAACAACAATCATTATCTAAATGGACTAAAGAAAAATGGACAACCAAATCAGGCAAACCATCCACTGTAGGACCCAAAGCAACAGGAGAACGCTATTTACCAAAGAAAGCAATAGAAAAACTTTCATCCTCACAGTACGCTGCCACCAGTGCAGCGAAACGCAAAGGCACTGCACAAGGTAAACAGTTCGTACCAAACACTAAAGCAGCACGGACAGCACGGAAACAAGTCACAAAAAAATAACACATCATATTTTTTTTTATAGTACCCCCCTCGTATCAAAACTATACGCATTGGCTCTAGGTACTTATATAAATAAATATGTGTAGGGGTGTACCCCCCCATGCTCCCCCATGCGCATGCACCTGCCGCTAGGCGAGTCGGCAACACGGATTATGCGGTTGATTATGCAATCCATAATCAACTAATTGTAGACTCTATTTTTATGGTGCCACCCTCACATAATGCGTGTCATCCGTGCATCATCCGAGGGGCTGACCGAGGTCATGTTACCGTTGGGTATATGCCATTTTGCCAACATGCGGAATTGGCGTGTGATTCTTGCATAGGCATTATGCGTAGGGAACACGGGTGAAAATTCGGCGTGTCAATTGGTTGTTGCAATTTGTTTTTCGGTGTGTCACTATGTTGGGGTCGGCAACGGCATATCGTCCCCTAGATTCGTAGGGAAATTGGCGGTAAGCGGTACGACAGGAATGAGCGTCACGAATCGTTCCGCCACACTACAGGTTCCTATCGGCGTTTGTCGGTAGGGTTGCGAGGTAGTTGGTGCCATAGGGTAGCCTAGTGAGTACGAGTAATAATCGTATATCGGCGTAAAATGGCACGGACAATGTTTACATTGTTCAACATGGATGACTTGTCGGATAATCTGTAGATTATGTTTGATGGTCGTATTTGAGGTGGCATCGCTAGGGGTTGGGTGCTGTGTATGATACGAAATTGGGCATAATCGGAATTACGGCTAGTTGTCATGCAATGTCCTTGTGATTGAATGTTCATGTTCACAGGGTCACGGTAAGCACACAGGCAGTGTGCCAACGGCAAGCATGGACGAGCATTATGCTCTAGAGTGCTTGTGGTTGTAGCGAGGTTCAATTCCTTGCCTTTCCGCTAACCCCGTTGGGGTTATTTATAAACGATTGACTGGAGGTCAATATGAAATTAGCAGACATAAATCCTGAGGTAAAGGGCAAGTCATTCAAGGACGGTAAAACCCGTAGGGTTGGCAATTGGTCGTATTATGATTGTTTTCGTGACGGTTACATGACCCGTGTTGTTTCGCATCGTGGCACTGTCATGGGAGAATTTGATAGCCTCACAGGTTTTGAGTGGGGCTTTAGCCCCGTTTCAACTGGTTGGGGCAGTGTTTCGGACCAAAACGGCATGAATAAAATCATGCCTAGTCGTTGGCGGTTCCGTAGAAATGGTGGATATCCTCGCTATGAATTGAATGGTGACATTCACGAAATTTAACCCTTTAGGGTTCGGACGGAATAGCAAGTCAATTTGACTTGGGCAGTGCAATTCTGCTACCGTCTACGATGTCCTAGCAATTCCGCTAGGGGATTATGGTGGTTGGGACGATGTCCCGACATTAGGTGTTCGTGAACGAACAGCCATTCAATTGCATGGAGGTAAACATGCCAGCACAGCCAGCACCTACGGTCCTGTCTTATGATAGGACGACCCACACAGCGAGGGTCAAATATTCCAACGGTTTTGAGGGTTCGTTGAACCTGACAAGCATGGACAAGAATCAACTCATGAAATTGGGTTCATTCCTGCAAGTGACTTGGGGTGGAACCCCAATGCACAAGTCGTTGAACGAAATTAAGCGCATCGTTTATATCGGTGCAGGGTTCAACAAGGATGAGGCACCACAGCCACAGCCTAAGCGTGAGGTGCCACCAACACCAGCACCAATCCCAACCGTACCTACGGTAGCCACTTCAATTAAGGCTACTGCACCTAGCGGTTCGTCATTGGATGCTGTCATCGCCACAATGGTGCAGAATTTGCTCGCCACAATGCCTTTAGGCATTGACAGCGATGCTGTCACAGCGATTGCCGAGTCAGTTATGACACAGAATCTTGATTCTGTGAAAGCGGATTTGGTGAACTTGTCCGAGGCTGTCCGTTTGGTTCGTCCTGTCGTTACGGAAATTCATCTGCCACATGGCGAGGTTCGCAAACTGGACGGGGTTCAACATGCACAGTTTCCAAGTGTGTTGAAAATCCTGCAGAAGAAGCGGAACATCTTCATGGTGGGCAGTGCTGGCACTGGCAAGACGACCATTGCCGAGAAAGCGTCACAAGCCTTAGGGCTTGACTTTTCGGCACAGTCGTTCAATTCACAGTCATCTAAGTCCGACCTTGTCGGATTCAAGACTGCGAATGGCGTTTATATCGGAACGGAGTTCCGTGAGCGTTTCCAAAATGGCGGTATTTTCCTTATGGATGAGATTGACAACGCTAATCCGAACATTTTGGGTACGCTAAATGCGGCACTGGCGAATGGGTTTATGGCGTTCCCTGACGGCATGGTGAAAAGGCATGACGGATTCATCGCTATTGCGGCAGGTAATACCTACGGCAATGGTGCTACGGCACAATATGTCGGACGGAATCCGATTGACGGTGCTACGAAAGACCGTTTCGTGTTTATGGATATTCTCATTGATGAGAATATTGAGGATGCAATGGTTGCCTCTACAGGGTTGGACATTCGTAAAGCCACGAAGTGGACGATGATTGTTCGTCAGTGTCGCAAAAATGTTGCAGACTTTGGTCTGCAAGTGATTGTGTCCCCTAGGGCATCGGAAAATGGTGCGCATCTTTTAGATGCTGGTTTCACTTTCCGTGAGGCAATTGACATGACCGTACTCAAGGGTGCGAAGCCTGAGCAAGCCGACAAGATTCTTACAGGTGTGGCTCTTTGAGCCACACTTGTACGGTCCATTTCATAAACGAACATCAACTGGAGGTTGATTATGTATAGCAAGCGTGAAGATACAAAACACGGCACATGCCGTTTGGTCGTAGACCACTTTGATTCACTTGGCGATTATGTTCGCCATGCGGAATCCAATCCCACAAAGGGTTCATCGGATGCGAAGCGTGACGCTGATTGGGCAGGTACAGGCTCACTAGCGGAAGCATGCGAACTAGCAATACACGGTTGGGATGAAAAGCGTCCTGATGTAGACAAGTTGTTTGCACAACTTGAAACCGACATTGCTAGTGCAATGGATGAGCCGTTTACGACTTACTATGCACATAGTGGGGACAGCGTGGACATGGGACGCTACATGAGTGGTGACCCTGAGTGCATGGTGGATTATGTGACGGAGCCACAGGCTCGTATGGGTCGGGTTGTCCGAGTCATAATCAACGGAGCAATGTCGTGCAGTATTTCGGCGGACGATATCGTTCGCCGAGGCGTTGCGGTTGTTGCCCTGTTGGATGTAATCCACAAGTTGGGTGTCGGTGTAGAGTTGGCGGTAGAGATGCCTGTCTCTAGTGGCAACACGAAGTATTCTACGGTTGTGAAATTGCATGATTCATCGGAGATGTTGGATATAAACAACATGATGTATGCGGTTTGTCATCCGTCAATGTTGCGCCGTTTAGCGTTCGGTGCGATTGAGCAGATGCCGAGTGAGATGTTCCCTGAATATCGTCACGGTTATGGTACACCTAGCGAGATGCAACGCAAGGCTGGCTACGATGTGGCGGTTGAGAAATTGCAGGACGGTCATGGTGACTTGGTTCGTGACCCTGTCGCTTGGGTACTTAGTACGGTCAAGGGACTTGACTTAGTTGCCTAAGTGATGTAATGTGGTGTGGCAGGGTAGCGGTTCCCCTCGGCTACCTTGTCACACCCTTGATGTAATATAAAAAAACAATAAACAACCTAGGAGGTTGAAATGTTAGGTAAATGTGCGAAAGTTATACTGTTGTGGACAGCGTTCTTCTCTGTCCTGTGGTTGTGTTATGGCATGGTCGGGACCCCGACTAATGTGATGGCATATATTTTCTGCTCTGCGTTGTCGGTGGCAACTTTTGTCCCCGCTATGTATGAAACGATTTTGTTGGTCGGCTACATGATGCTCAACAACATTCCTACGGATTCCGAAATGGATGAGTGGGATATTGCGGAGTTGGATGTTCCTGCGTTTGATTATGCGGCGAACATGGATGACGGACCTAAGTGGGATGTTACGATTGGTGCAAAGGACGGAATGTTCTTCCACCTGTACCAAGATACGGACCCTGCGTGGGATAACTTGTTTGTGGGTGAGTTGTGTGAACGACACGACAACCTGATTCACATTATGGATAGGCAACATTTCAGTTCACGAAAGTTGTGTGTTGATTGGTTCCTAAAAAAAGCAACCGAATTAGAATCGTGGGGCGTAACCAACTAGTTGCCCCCTAGGACGAAACACCATAATGTTACCTCATTATGGTGTCCACAAGTATCTGCTTGTGCTGACGAGTCCAGTATGACCTACACCTTGGAGGTGTGTTATCAAAACATTAACGAGCGGTGCGTTGCTCCCTTGCGGAGTTGGAAATGAAATTGAGCCAGCAATTGTTGGTGACCTAGAATCCATTCAACAGTATGTTGGTGGATGTATTGATGCAGTTCGTACAGAACTAGAGGACGGAACGGTTATCGTGGGCTATTGCCATGATGAGGGTTTGTTGCTCGGTATGGAAACGAATTGGTTTGCTAGTGCGTTGTTCAATCGGCAACTTGCAGGTCCTGTCGTGTTGGTATCAGGCACCAGTCCTAGCGGTGAGTATGACGGTGAGAATTATGATTTGCCTGAAAACTATTACGAGTATTTGACAACAAATTTCACTAAGCGTGTTGCAGATACATACAACGAAACGATGATTATGACTGCAGGTTTGGCACTTGCGAAGCGTGTCGGCTTGTTGGATGCTGCAGAGATGCTAGTGTTGGATGAGCAGTTGGAGCGAGCCTCCGAGGGCGATGATGCCGATTTCATAAAGCATATGACGGAAATTGCGGAGCGTTGCAATGCGTTTGGTGCGGTCAGAGAGGATGACACTATGGAAGCGATGATTGCTGAAATGGAATGTATGTTGCAGAACGAAGCCGAAAAGGGAGGTAAATAAATGCAAATGCCGATGAACAAGAACGGGGGGAGAACTCTCCCCCCGTTAGTACCTAAGGGTGTTTATAAATGTCCGAAGTGTAGCAATGAGATAGAAGTGTTTGTGCGAATGTCAATTCCACCAGCATGTTTGCAACATTCAGGTGGTCCAACTACGATGGAGGCTAGAAAATAATGGATAGGCAAGTAATCAAATTTGATGAATGGTGCGACCTGCACTCATTCAATCCTGATAACGATGACAACTTCAATCTATATTTGGTGTGGGTTGAAAGAGAAACGAGAGGAAAAAATAATGAGTAGCACATTACCGCCGACTACATGGTTGGAAGAAGATATTGTGATATGGGAAAACATGGATGCACCAACGAAGCGTGAATTTGTGCTAAGTTCTGCGTTTGCAGATGTAAGAAAAAAACCGTCCGAATGGTTATACGAAAAACTAGGAGAAACGAAATGAAAAAGTCCGAGAAGTGTCCGATATGTTCAGGTCCGATTCCGAACGCCTTAGATGAGGGCAAGTATGCTGGTGCGTTGTCACGGGTTGATAACGAAACAGAGATTTGTTCCGAGTGTGGTTTTATGGAAGCGATGCAAGGGTTCTTTAAAACCATAGAAAAAATTGAGGTTGCTGGCGCAACTATTCATCCGTTTATTCGCCGTACAAGCATTAAGGAGGCATAATGTATATAAAAGCCTTAACACCCGATTGTCCAATGTGTGGTGTCTCTAGCGATGTCATGGTGGATTTTGATATGTATAAAGCATGGTGCAACAAGGAAATACTTGTTCAAGATGCGTTCCCACACATGTCAAAAGAGGAGCGTGAAGTGTTAATGACAGGCACACACCCTGATTGCTGGACCCTGATGTGGGCTGGCTTTGATGATGATGACACAGAAGGAGATATAGATGAGTGAGCATGAGTGGTTGGATGATGTTACACCTATTGGTGTCAGTCAAGATTCGTTGGCGATACAAAACATGTGGATGGGTAAACGCATAGCGGAAACTATGCGTTATGACCTAAGTAATCGGCATGATATTGTGTCTTGGTTGGCATCGGTAACAGATTTCCATGACAAATATATTGAATCTTCAGGTACTTGTGTGCTTGATTATGATTCGCTGCAACCTTTGGTTGTGGACCCGAACATTCTGGTGCATTGGAAAAACATTCGTGAAACGGTCATTAACGCTGTGCGTCAATTCCCTGTCAAATCTGTGTTGGATGTCCTAGAAAAAATTGATGTCTCGTTAGCAGACTTTATGGTTGCTATGACGACAAACAAATTCGGGCGATATATTTCTCGTGAACAGTTCGTTGCGTTTGAAAATGACATGCTGGTAAAAGGTGCGATTATGAGCAAAATAGTCGTAAAACACGGCATAATTCGCAATCTTGTGATTGCGTTCCGTGACCTTTATGAACCGATGGTAATTCGTTTGCATGGACAAGGTAACGACATGACTTTGATGCGAAAAGAATTTCACGACCTGATTCGTGCTGGCACAAATCCGAAAGAAATTGTTGCGTTTATAAAAGAGAAGTACGATATTTCTTACACGCTTGGTGCGATAAGAAATTATCGTAAAGTTCATAGTATTGATTGACAGTAATCCACTAGACTGTTACTAGATTGTCCATGCTAAATAATTGGAGGTACTTATGAAAATTGTTGAGAAAGAAAAACGCATATATGTGAGACAGTCATGGCTGGGTGACATGGCTATCTGTCCTGAACGGGCAAGGTTAGGTCATGTCCGACCTGACCTGCGGACAGGGTCGGACGCAACGATAATTGGTACAGCATTGCATGCTGGTATTGAATATGTTTTGCAGTTTCCCGAAGGACAAACCTTTGAGCAAATGAAAGTTGTTGTCAATCGTGAGTACGGACTGTTGGAGTCATCTCAAGCGTACAAGAAAACAAACATTGACCAAGAAAAAATTCCTGCCTATTTAGAATCTATGTGCATATCGTTTTATGAAAACATTCTGCCACATGTAGAGCAAGGCGGTGAAGTAGAAAAATATTTCCAAGCCCCACTCGGCATAGACATCAATGGTTATGGTGTGTGGTTGGAAGGAACAATGGATTATATAACACCTAGCGGTGTCATATGGGATTGGAAAACTTCTAGCCGTACCTACAACATTAAAGAGAAACAGAAATCTGCGGTCCAACCTACGGTTTATGCTGAAGCAGCCGTCCAACTCGGATTATGCCCTGATTATCCCGTGCAGTTCAAGTATGGTGTGATGGTGCGAACGGAAACACCCAAGCATCAGATTGCGGTTGTTGAGCGAACTCAACAACACGGTTTATGGCTACGACATTTAGTGCGTGGTGCAGTGACATCGGCATTGAAAACAGGTTACGAGGACAATTGGTTTATGAACGATTCGTCCACGCTATGTTCACAATCATGGTGTTCGTATTGGGACATCTGTAAAGGTGCATGGTGCGGTGAGCAAGAAGTCGCTTTCGCAAACCAGTCCTTGACTGACTAGTGTATGCTACAATTAATTCAAGTTTACGAACGGCTCGGCTGTAGGCAGTACCTCCAGTACCTTAGTCGGGTCGTTCACAAATGTAATACCAAAACAAACAAGCAGGAGGCTTGACATGAGTACCGTAAGCAAAGACCAATCCATAATCACACAGGTGGCAGCAAAAATTGCTGCAGACCTGACACCGAAAACCGATGACCTGATGGTGAACATTGCCAATTGGAACATTGCGTTTGAAGCAACAACCGAAGCACTACTGACCGTTCATGGCATGACCAAGAGTGAGCCTGCAGTAACAACGGAACGAATCCTAGAAGCCTTTCAGGGTTCCACAGTTGTGACTACAACACCTGAAATGTATGTTAATGCAACGCAACCAGCATCGGCACCAACATGGGCTAAGGAAGCAGTTTCCGCTCCAGCAGGTGGCTTTCAGGTTCGCATCAAGGGTCAGCAACACGGACCGATTCCAGCATGGCTACACAAAGAGTGCGCTGCAAAAGGCGTATCCGAAGTGTGGGACAACCGTGACGGACTATCCGCAAACCCTAAGCGTCCTTGGTTTAAGGCTGTTGAGGGTGGCGCAGGATTTTGGGAACCACGAGCAAAGCGATAGTACGCTGTGGCTCCCGATTATGAGGAGCGTTGGGCAAAACTCGGACGGGGCGAAAATATCGCTCCGTCCGATTTGTCTATAACGCCAAAGTTTTCTTACTACGAACCGTTGGTTCGGGCTGCCGATGATTATGTTCATTGGGCGCAAACACCCAACGAACGCATCTATCTAGGTTTTGAGAACATAGATTCCGAAATGCGTGGCATCGCACCAGCAGAACTATGTATCATCAACGGCTACTCACATAGCGGTAAAACATTGGCGTTGCTACAAATCCTTGTAGCCAACCGTGATAAGCGTGTCGTATATTTCTGTCCCGATGAACCCCGAACTTTAACTTTGATTAAGTTGGCGTGTGTTATGCACGGTGTGGATTCTAAACAGTTGGAACAACAAATCTCATCCAATGACCGTTCCGCTATATCGCTGTTAAAAGAAACTGCGACAGAACATTTCCCAAACCTAGCGGTCTTTGACCAAACAGTATCCATGCTTGACATGGAGCGTGCATTGGCAGAAGTGTCCGATGCTGTGGGCGACCCACAACTTATCGTTGTGGACTATCTAGATTTGATTACAGGTGGCGGTGAAGATGTCCCGTCCAAAGCGAACGCCATAAAAGCGTTCGGTAAACGCCATAATAAACCGTTGCTAGTGTTACATCAATCCAGCCGTACATCAGGTGCAGATGGCAAAAAACAAACCATCTCATCAGGTGCATACGGTGGCGAACAACAAGCAACACACATCATAGGTGTACGGCGCAAACGCTTTGAAATAGAAGCACACATCCGTGACCTGCAAGACAAGTTGGAGCGTGCGACCAACACAGAAAAGATTATGGACCGCATAGAACAACTGCAATACGACTTGCGTATCCACATGGATACCCTGACATTGAACTTGGTCAAATGCAAGCGTCCAGCATCAAACCTACTGGACGACATGGACTTTACTATTGAATATGGGACAGGTCGGTTACATAAACTTGACAGCAATGTGTTACCTTGGCGTGAGTCACACCCAATCGTAGATGGCGAACAACTTGTCATAGCAGACAGTCTGGAGGACTGGTGATACCCGATTATTTGTTACTTGATTATAAAACTTTGTTTCGTGGACGCACAGATGTGTACGGACACAACGAAGGACGATGCGTTAAAGAACCTTTAACAGACGAAGTTTTGTTGGCACACCTAGACGGGAAAGCACCAATGGGTGTTTACCCGATGGTGCCAAAAAACGGTGAACATTATGTTGTATGGGGATGCTCCGACTTTGACACCGCCGATGCACTGGACAACGCAATCAAACTGTATGACACACTAGAAGTAGTGGGCATCACATCATGGATTGAACGCTCACGGTCCAAAGGTTACCATGTGTGGGTATTTGCCGAGACACCTGTCCACGCTAAAGATATGCGCAACATGTTTCTTGCAGCACACACCGTAGCAGAAGTGCCAGCATTAGAAGTCAATCCGAAACAACCGACCCTTGGGGTCGGTCAGTACGGCAATTATGTTCGCTTACCATACCCAGATGTTCACGATGCTTACACAGATAAGCAACGCTTTCTGTACCGCCAAAACATTCTTGCAGGCAATCATGGTGAATCCAAAGTTTTATTCCTAGATTTCTGTCGGCAAGCAATGGCGAAACGCACACCAGCCATGCTCATTGAATCCATTGCGGCGATGTATAAAGAACACACTCCACGAGTAATCAACACCGAATACCTGTATGACGCAACCTTGGATGAAGCAATGCAAACCCTGAGTGCTTTGGGCAAAGTTATTTGGCGTGACGGTCCCTTGGAGGGCAATGACCGTTCTCGCACTCTGACCAAACTTGGTCACGAGTGCGTTCGTAGCGGGCTGAACCCCAGCCAAACTAAAACGATTATAAAAACTGCTGACATTCGTTGGGGAAAATATCATTTGCGAACCAACGGCGAGGACGAAATAGACAAACTAACAGTGAGGGTACATTCATGATAGTTCAAGTACGGTGCAGGCAATGCGGAGTGAAAGTTATGCACGACCCGTTCAGTCTTAGAAGTTGCAACTGTGACCCCGACTCATCATCGTGGGTTGCGTTAGATAAAGATTGCAAACTTATAAAAGGTTCAGGTTCCAATGTAGAAATATTAGAAGAAAAATGACAACAATAATCGCCTATCAAGGAGAAGGATACTCACTATTATGTTCAGATTCACGCATTTCATCTATGGATTCATCAGGGCTTGTATCACAGATTTCTACGACAGGTGGAGCCAAAATTGCTACCAACGGAAAATATTTGTTGGGCGCAGCAGGCGACATGCGAGCCATAAACATCCTTCATCACGCCTTCACGCCACCCACCCCTCCTACGGGAATCAAAGGTCTAGATAAATTTATTACAGTTTCGTTTATACCTGAGTTACGAAAATGTTTTGACGCACAAGGCTACTCGCTACCCGAACGAGACTCATCTGAACACATTGCCGAACAGGGTTCAACTATACTTGTAAGTGTGAACGGCGTAATCTATGTTATTGACGGTGATTACAGTTGGGCATCGGACACAAATCGTTTATACGCTTTGGGTACGGGCGCACAATACGCACTCGGTGCGTTACAAATACTTGCAGGAAACAAAAAGTTACAGCCGTTACAAGCAAAATCTATTACATTAAAAGCAATCAATGTTGCAAGCAAATTTGACCCACATACTGGTTCTCCTTTTCACACATTCATTCAACAAACCAAGTAGGACCAATGGTAGTAAAAAAAGTTAAACCCGTTTTTGGAATACCTAAAGCATCAGCCATCAAAATTACTAAAGCAGATGGAACTGTCACCATAAAAAAGGTAAACAAAAAACAGGTTATAAACACCATCAAAAAAGGTGAACGACACAAAACCAAAATGGGTGAAATATCCCACAGCGTTTATGTTGAATCAAAACCGATACCAAAAGGTCGTCCAAGGATGACCCGCCGAGGACGAGTGTTCACACCCGAAACAACCCTAGTGGCGGAAGCAATTATTGCTGAAGCATGGAACGGACCCAAATACGAGGGACTAGTGCAACTGGACTGTATGTTCACCCCAACAGGCATAGAAGTCTCTGTAACCCCTCTAGGAGCCTCTGAGACAGCCTCAAAACTACGAGGTGACCTAGACAACTATGTGAAACTATTGATGGACGGATTAAACGGTGTTGCATGGTTGGATGACAAACAGGTACACATCATTAACGCAGGCAAAAAGTGACCAAGAATCAGTCGGATTATGATATTCCTGCCCGCAAATATGATTTCCACACGGACTTAAAGTACGGGCATAAGGGAGAAAAACTCGTCACCGAGTTTTTGGATGCGTTATCTGACGGCGACTTTGAAGTAAAAACAGACCGATACCGCAACGGGCGAATGGTTCTAGAAATGGAACATAATCCCCGCAAACAACAAAACCCAGACGGCACCGCACTCTGGAAACCATCTGGACTAGCAATCACCAAAGCCAAATGGTGGGTTTATGTTTACACCCTAGATGGCTCATTCGTAATCGTTTCAGTCCCACGAATAAAACGCTACTTAAAAATTAACAAGGAACGATTCAACAAAAAGAAACAACATGATTTTGCACGGACATCCAGCAACCCGTCAAAAGGCTATTTGTTGGAACCCGAAGATGTTATGGACATGATGATAAACACGGAATATGATGAAGTACCAACCAATATCGCACCATGACAACTCGGACATCGCATGGCTAATGATGCCATACGGCATCAAACACGATGACACAAATTGGGAACTAGTAGACATCGTGCAGGCTACACTGTCCACGCTAAGCAAATCCGACCAAGACGCACTATCAGGAATCTTTTATGAACGGAAAACATACCAAGAACTAGCCAGCGACATTGGCATAAAAGCCAAGTCGCACGCATGGCGCAAAGTAAACTCTGCAACACAAAACTTGAAAAAAGCGTTGCTAAAAAACCAAGATTTTATTGACATGATGGGCGAAAAATACGAATTATGAAACACAAAAAACTGAACATCACTAGCCTAAAAGATTATTTGGAACTTTTAGAAACAGAACTAGAAATTGCTGGCGCACCCATGACCTATAGACGCAAAGTGCATGACATAGAAGCATCAATTAAATGGTTGAAGAAACATGCCCCCCAATTTGGCTGACGATAATGACTTTAACCCCGATGACATGTCGGAACTAGAAGGCATATTCGCAAACATGATATCCGATAACGAATCAGGATATGTTATGGAATTCATAATCAGCAAACTTGCTGCCAAAGAACTAGTTGGCGAATGGATTAAAGCCTGTTATGGGGATGCCAAAAGTCTAAATATTTCGTTGCATGAGTACGCCAAAATCATTGCCGAAATTGAGCGTGCGCTAGTAGAAGGAATTTAAGGTGTAGTCAAACCCTGTGGGTTTGCCTGAACCGTTTTCAAAAATGTTTTCAAATCTTTAGCACTCAACATTTGACCGCTATTTACCAAATCTTGAAACATTGCTGCAACCTCAAACTGACGATTAACCGCCTCAGATTCCTGCTGTTGAGGACCAACATACTTAATTGGAATACCAAACCAGTTAGCGATGTTACCCAACTGTCGTTCTTTATATGATGACTTGCCACCAGTTTGACCGCCAGTAACACGATTCAATTGCGCTAATGCAGGCATAGCGTTTTGAAACGCATATGCCACTCGTGGGTCCAAAATTGTTTCACCCTTAGCATTAGTTTTAACCCATGCATCACCATTTAACGCTTGCGCTAATGGTGCCAACAAATATTTGTCCAAACCTTTAGCACCCTCAGTTGTTTGCTTCAATTCTTGAAACGGTCCAACATCAATACCTAATTGTTTACCAGCAACAAACTCCAGTGGGACTTTTATAATCGGACTTAACTGACCCAACAAACCTTTGACGGTACCAATTTGTTTAATTTGTTGTTCCAAACGAACATTGGGCAAATCAGGTGCCACAACCCACTGTCCGCCCTCACCATTAACACCACCCAAAGCCAACGGATTCCAGTCAGCAATCCATTTCGGCATCAACACATCACCACTAACAGGGTCTGCTGTCACCAATTTATCATAAACGCTATAGGCAGCAGGGTTAGCCCATTGCTGCGTAATTTGCAAAGGCACATTACGACTAGTCCAAATCCAAAAAGGTATAATCTTTTTGGCTGCTTCGTCTAGCGGGGACAAATCGCTATAATCAAAATGGTTGCGGGTTAAACGAGAAACTGTTTGGTCAAAAGTTTTTCCTGAACGCAAACTATCCAATGCCATAGGCATACGCACAGAACGCTCAATGAACTCATTTTTCTGTTGAAAAAATCTTGTATAAGGATTATTGGTCAATTTCTGTGTACGGGTTTGACCAAGTCTCAAACCACCAAAATCGTCTGCAATACCACGACCCGAAGTTTCTGTTGCTTTCCAAGCGGTTTCATAAAGTTCACGCTCCGCACCTTTAGAAACCAAAAATTCTTCCCAATTAGCATGCTGCCACCAATGACCACTACCACCAGCACCCTTACCAATAGCCCGTGCAGCATCAAAACCATCAACAATATTTTTTACTTTAACACCATCAGCAATATTAGCAAAAGTAGCAGACAAACCGTTACGAGTAAAAAACCCTATAGTAGCAGTCGCATAAACCTTAAAGAAATTTGTTGTAACTTTATATGCCTCATAAAACTCTTGAATACCTTCAGGTTTTTTCATCCTTGCCAAATTAGGTTTCCAATGAGCCAACAATTCTTCAGGCATTTGAACACCCAAACCTGAAATTTCTTCCCAACCTTTTTCAGTTGTTTCAACCATCCGACCCAACCAACCGCC
>Ga0304730_1001885_pt1 | contig 15430 bp, 24 predicted proteins | sample M_130628_MF_Meta_FD_190474 | JGI IMG/M metagenome (GOLD analysis project Ga0304730, IMG submission 190474) | Freshwater microbial communities from Lake Montjoie, Canada to study carbon cycling - M_130628_MF_MetaG (v2) (version 2) | ecosystem: Environmental > Aquatic > Freshwater > Lake | place...
GTAGCCGTCCGTGCTAAAAAAACCCCCTCATTGAGCGCACCCTTGCGTAGGTTGCATGTCTTACATAGCACACGAAGATTATCAAGGCTGTGGTCTCCTCCTGCTTTGCGAGGAATGATGTGATCGATGTGCATCTCACCCTCATCTGTGCCACACAATTGACAAGCTCTACCATCACGCATGAACACACGCTCTCGCTGCGCTCTATAGCGTCTGCTATTGATCTCATCTAGTGCCAATTGAATTGCTTCCAATGATTGAGTGCTTTGCATGGTGTGCCATGCCTGTGCTTAATGTAGCGCAATCCCCACTCTACTTGCTGGATTGGTGTAGCTGTTAGCAACCATACTGACTTACCTTGTGGTATGCCTACTGTGCCACTGCTCTTGTTGTATGCCTTGTAATTCCATGCTGACTCTTTACCATAGAGAGTAACTAAGCATTTGTATTGAGTTAAATCATTCAGTGAATAATAAGCATACTGTTTAGGTGTCATGCTTATCTGATTTAGATTTGTAGATCCTGCTACAGGCATAAAGCATAGAGCTATCCCAATAGCTACTAGCACCCCGCAAGCTACGCCCCTCAGGGGCTTGCGGTGAGCCTTTGAGAGGCTCTGCGCCGTTAGCGTACCATAAGTGTCAAGTATGTGCATAAGTCGTGTCCTAACTAAGCGTTAAGTGAAGTTCTGCCCCTAGTTATCCACAGGTTATGGATTCAAGTACTTCTTTACCTAATTCATAAGGAACCATAGAACGAAGTCTTGCATTGCGTAACTTGCCAGTTCCACCTGCATTTGTGCCAGCTGGTGATGATTCATGACAACTCATTTTAGGTTTGCACATAGGTCTGGGAGTCCATGCAATAGTGCCCCAGAGATCCGTTGGCTTCATTCGAGTGTCACCATACTGACAATAAGTCACAGTCCATCTTTGTAACTCTTTGACTACATCCTGACTGCGTAACATTCCTCTAGGATTTTCCATAATCCATCCATAAGTGGGTTTTAAGTCCTGCATTAATTTAATTGTGTGTGCAACTAATGCCAATGCTTCATAAACAGCTGGATGCTTAGGCACTGTCTTACCTCTAGTGCCTTCCCAATACTTCCATAAACTTGCCACACTAAACTTCTGGCATGGTGGTGAAGCCCAGATGAAATCTGGCTGACCATACTTAGCGATTAACCCTTCAGCAGTAAGCTGTAAAATGTCTCGTTCATCTGCATCAAAGTATTCATCCAACTCAACCTTGATAATAGTGTGCCCTGCATCCTCAAAAGCCTGAGTGCTTGACCCAGTACCAGAGAAGAAGTCATAAACTATCAATCTTTGCCCCATCCTTTGCCTTTGAAGTGAATTGGATTAGCTGCTATTACCTTGACCATCGGTTCATTACAATAAGCGCATAAGATCATAGGTCGATTGTTCCATCCATGTTGGACTTCTTGACTAAGATTGCATCTTGTGCATTTGTAATCGTAGGTTGGCAAGTTAAGCACCTCTGTATCATGTAAGACCCACAAGCTGAGCAGCGGTCAATGTCTGCATCTGTAGGTTCGCTAGTAATGTGACCATACTTAAGTTGGAGTAGTGGCAATAGATCAGCTAATCGAATGATGGCGCAATACTCAGCAGCATCTTCTCCCTGTCCATTTAGCCGTATGACTCCGAATCCCAATTCCCCCGAAGTGGATGTCCGAGCCTTTAGTTGCTTCAAGTACGCAAGCGGTTGAAATCCAGCGCGGGCCTTGACTTCAACATCGAACGGCACATTAATAACATCCTTGCCACTACCCCTTCCCACACATGCGCCTGCCCACACAGTCGATAGGTACTGTGCAACAACGCGCTCTGTGCGGAAACCTCTGTGCTTTCTTGATTGACTAGCCATTAGCCATCACAATCAAAACCAACAAAATTGCAAGAACTGTCATGGCATAAAGATTCTCATTGCTTTGAGATCTTAACCAATTCTTTACTTTAGCCATTGACTGCTTTGCATTTAGCGCATTGCCATGTGACAATGCCATTGACTGAGTCAGATGAGATGTCCTCTAGATCTCTAATCTGCACTGGCTCGTTACACAGCTGACAAGCAATGAATGCTGACATGAGGTCTAGCCATTCACCATTGATCTTGATTCCAACATGCCCCATTATACTCTCGCCTTCTGTGGTTGCCATTTACCTGCGCTATTTACTTCGTACCAGATAGCAGGACACTTGCCTTCATAACCTGCATGACCTAGTGCTGTGCACTGATACGCAGCCCAATCCTTGCCAGTCTTTGTGCTGTGTCCTGTTTTCCAGATCATAGATCCATGCTTGCATTGGGGTACTTCAGCAGCTTCTTCTGTGCCCATTACGGCTGCAATGTTCTCCATAGCCTTTTCAAGCGTTACTGGAGCATCGACCACCTTCATGTATTCATTGACTGGAGTAGTCCAATAATCCTGTTCTTGTACCAGATCTTGTACCGCTGGCTTTACTGGCTTCTGTGCTACAACCTTGCTCATTTCTTCTCGGCTTGGTCTCTTTCCTTTAGCTGCATAACCTGCATTTGCAAGTGCTCTGCCGATCGCTGAAGTCTCGCAATTCTCCAGTGCTGAAGTCGAATTAACACCTCGATCAGTAATTTTCTCCTCAGCGTACCCTGTCGCCCAGCTAAGGCTGTCGCTAGTAGTCTTAAATAGATACGCCTTGACGATGTATCGATCCCTTTCGACCACTTCCAACTCAGTTGCAATGCGGAAATCTGGATAGTCCTTAATAAACTTTTCAAGTCTCACCTCGACTGTCTCGTAATCGGCTAAATTAAACATAGAGTTCGTTCTCCTCTGTGGCTAGTTGTCCAGCCAGTGCGCCATAGCTGCATAGATCAATCCAATTGTCTATGTGCTGGGCTGATTGATTAGTCCTAGCCAGTTTAACCAAGACCATGATGCCTGCCACCTGATAATCGTGGATCGGCATCTGTAAGTAAGCACTCAGCAACATGGCTGTGTGTTCTAAGTTATCGGCTGGATGCCCATACTGAAGCCCACGATCACGGATTGTGTCGGTGGCTGTGAGTAAGATTTCATTAGCTCTCATTCTTGCCAGAACCCTTGACGATTAAGATCGCGACCTCGTCTGTAACCCTCGCGCCTGCCGTCCTTAAAACCTTGCCAATACCAGATGAAATTAGTGGCTAGGAATAAACCAATAATTCCTATAATTGTAATTGAGTTAATCATTGTGTACCTATCTGCATCCAGTGCCCTTGACTGGCTTGCATGATTAGAGTCTCACGCCTGTCTGACAATGTCACGGACATTTGTATAACGAAACGATAACGATTATCTAGGTCTGCCGTAGGACTTTCCAGACACAATGAATGTGCCGTCCTTTTCGATGTTGATTAAATCTACCTGCACTTTAGATCCGTGGACATACATAATGGCAAAGGCTTGTTGCCAATTAGCCACGCCCTTTGTGTAAGCAGCTTGCTTAAAGTCCATGAGATTGCCTACCTCAACACCATGCAGGACACGCCCTATACGACCGCCAGAAGCCTCTGAGAAGGCTGATCTGCCTGCTCTGTGTGTATGTCCTGAGATAACATTCTTGCCATGCCTACGGGCTGCTTCTAGGGCTGACAGACCCCCTTGTGGCTTGATTGGTGTGTGATCTCCATGCACTGCAATCCAGTTAGGAGCAATAGGCATCGGGTTCTTGTGAAAGGTTATGCCTAACTCATCAAACTTCATAAACTTCTCAAAGCGTAGCTCTGGCAATGCACCAAAGGCAGGCACTTTAGCCATGATGATGTTATACAAGCGATCTGTGTGATTGCTACGGATGCAATCTGTAACGCCTAAATCCCAAAGGAGCTGCACTGCTTCGTTACGATCATCATCTAGGGTCTGTGCATAACTGCCCATGCGACCTTCTTCCCACTTGCTTATCTGTGGAAGGTCAATCTCATCGCCTATTGTAACTACTTGATCTGGCTTAAACTTTGTGATGAAGCTTGCAAGGTTACGGGTTGCAACCCTGTCATGGTAAGGAACCTGAAGGTCGCTGACAATAACAATTCGCTTAATCGTCATCCTCATCTTCGTAATCGCCAAAACGCTCTGGCTCTATGGGATCAGGCAGAATCCAAGCAGGATAGGCTGATCGCTCAACGATAATGCCTAGCACTGTTTCTTCATCAAAGCCTGCACGCTTTAGAGATTGAGCAAACTCATACATGCCAATGCAATAAGCATCAAGTGCTGAGTAATCTTGCTCAACTAGATTCTTAGTTGCTTTTCTTGCCATAACAAAATTATCGCTCTAGGAGTATGTTATAGATCTCATCGACACGCGAGTTGAGTCGCTTAATTTCACCTAGCAGATGAGTAATGACATAGCCTGATAGACCACCGATGATGCCGATGGTTGCTATGTAAAGAGTAAAGAAGTCTTGTTGTGTCACTTCTTCAAGCCCAGTGCCGAATCGTTGCCGTTAAGGTAGCGCAATACTGGAGGGAGGATAGAAGCAATACCAGCTGCAATGAGTGCTTTAGGATCTGTGACCCCAGCTGCTGCCATTGAGATAACTGCTACTAAGAAGGCTCTAGCCCAAGATCCTGCTGCTGTCTTTAGTTCATTCATTACTAGCTCCTAACATAGGTACTTGAAAAAAAGCCCCATCATCGTCAGCTTCTTTCGCAAACGAGATGTGGCAGTGGTGGTTGTGTTTGTTAGTGCCCTCGTATGTTCTCCATGCCCAGCCTTTTTTGCTAGAGGCGATACGACCATCAAAGATAATGTAGGTAATGCGTCTTTCTTTTTTAGACTTGCATAAGAGACGAATCTGATCTGCAAGATCTGGCATGAGATCGGGCTTGGCGCGACCACTGAGATCACGATCAACATCGATGGCACGAACCCAGCCATCAACATCGGGATTATGATCGCTAGGGCGAGCTGCGTGTCGAGTATCACCGATCCAGCCATCCGATGTGCGGTCACGATCTGGGAATGAGTCATCGACCTGTTCCCTTAATTGACTCGCAGCTTTAGATAACTTTGGCTTCATCTGTAGGATTTAACCAAGCCTGATACTCAGGATTATCTTCTGTGCAAGTAATGCGACATAAACCATCGTCATCAATGCGAGCAAAAATCTTTATGCCATCTTTTTCACTTAAAAGTTCATACTTCATTATAGTTCAGCACTCCATCCAAGATAAGCATTTGTGTTGTTTGTGTAAAACATTGTCGCGTTTCCAGCAACTAAGTTTGCAGAAGTTCCAGTTACCCAACCCATTGAACTTGAAGTACTGTTAGAAAATGCTGGAACTGCTGTGCAATTATCAGTTGAACTTTGAGAACGAACTGTCGCATAATCAGCGGCTGTTCCTGATTGTTCTAATGCGGTTGGTCTAATTCTCATTGTTACAGGATAGGTAAAACCAATCATTGAAGCAGTCGCGCTCCACGCCATTCCATTACCAAGGTAACGGTCAGTGGCTGTTGTAGCAGGAAGGCGATAGTAGTAACGCTGGCAAGCGGCTAATTCTCCTTGGATTGTTCCACCTGCGCGAGTAAAAGGGCTTGACTGTGTTCCTATTTCAAGTTGGATGTTTGCGTAGTAGAGGCTTAATCCTGTTGAGACTGATCCAGTGTCAAAAAGAACCATCAAAGATTTAGCAGTTGAAGGCACTGCAAAAACAGATGAGGACTTTGTAAAGCTGCCATTTATAGCACTAACTGTTCCTCCGCTAGTCGCTGTAATCTCTGTCCATGATCCTGACACTGCAACATCGACTGAAGTTGAATAGAATAACTTAGTTAAGATTGTTGTTGTTGATGATGCTTGGTATTCGCCTGAAAGAGTTACAGTCTTTCCTGCCAGTCCAATCGCGTTCATTGTTTCAATCGCCTGACGAAATTGAACAGTAGTAGTACCGCTTGTCAAAGCCTTTAAAGAATAGCGCGACCCTGTTGGCACTACAGTTGTTTCCTGTGAAAAAGTTGTGCTTGCTGCGTTCATCCACCATCGGTCTGCTGTGGTGTATGCGCCCTGTGTAGCACTTGATGTACCGCGCTGCCAGATGTCCATCCCACCATTGATAATCACATTCTTTGTGAATGGGCGGAACAGGAATGTGTCTAGATCCTGACCTAGCAGGGCGATCTGAGTCGCGCCATTCTTTACTAGGTCACTTGATGTAGGTACATCAAAGCCATAGTTCGTGGTTGTTGTTGCCATTAGGTTAGAGCTCCTGTCGCGTTGCTATAGATAAGTGTAGCATTTACACCCGTCCAGATTAGTGAAGCTGGTAATACTGTCTCCCATTGTGTGGTAGAGAGTGAGAAGTCTGTTGCTGAGACATAGAGTGTGATCTCAGTAAAGCTAGGAGTAGCGCGTAAGGCTACATTCTCGACAAAGCCATCGAACTGCCCACCGAACAAGTTAGTTGGCAGGTTAGTGATTAGAACAGGCTGACCAAAGAACACTCCAATAAGACTATTACGCAAACTATCGGGCATGTCTTGATTATCTAGTCTGAAGGTAATCGCTCCCAATGAAGCTCTAGGATTCTTTCTTAGGCTTAACTCTCTATTGGCAATGTCAGTGATGTCTGCAAGGTTTTTGATGTTAGAGTCCACAGAACGCTCAAAGAGTCCGTAAGAGGCTATGGAGTCCGCGTCAGAGGTACTGTAGGTGCTGCCGTAGCCTGTGGAATAGCGATAGATAAGGCTGTTACGGATGCGAGCAGTCTGAGTTGTTGAGGTGATAGAGGTTGGTGTTGCATACGAGCCATCAAGGTTAGTGAAGCCATTTGCTGCAAGATAGTTAGATCTGTGATCGGCATCGTCATAGGAAACATCTCCATCTTTTTCCTCATAGACAGTACCGAGTGCACTAGTGGCAATCTGATCTGCAAGGGTTTGAGACTTGGCGGAAGCACTAGCTGCAACAGCGATCATTGTGTAGAAGCCTGCATCAATAGTGCCAATGTAAGACTCGGCTGTAGCCCATGTGACTGTTGCTGGATAGGTATCCCATGTAAGTGTTGGTGTTACTTCTGCCCATGAAAGGTTAAGCGCGTTGCCTAGAATTGCTGCAATCTGTGCGCCATCCAAATCTTCAGCAAGGGCAGTGTTATAGACCGCCTTAGTGAGTTTAGCTAGTGAGCCAATGCCCAAGATCTTGCCAGTAGTGATGTAGCCAGTCTCGTCAGGGCTTCTGACTCCGATGTTAAAGTCTGATACTTCTCCACCGAACACAGTGACATAAGTACCGCCAGAGTTCTTTAGTTCTAGGGTGATTTCTTCTGTAACATTGATGGTGAAATCTGCCCCAGTAGTGTTGATAATTTCTACTTGGCAGTAACCTGCCGTTGCTTGTCGATCAATGTCCAAGCGACCAGATGCGAAAGACACAGAAGTGACAGTTGTATAAACATCATCTCCTACTGTAACACGCCATTCTGGATACCATGTCATTAGTACGCGCCACCTCGTAAAGTGCCACGATCTACTGCGTCTTGGATTACCTGAGTTACAGCTTCTGCAATGGCGTTAGGATCACCAATTCCAGCCTGAATTGAAATGTTGTATTGATTAGCTGCTTGTGCTGCGTAGCGTGATCCGCTTACTGCCCCTGCTACGCCTGCTCCACCTGCAAGACCTGCAAGTAAAGATGAACGAGCTACATCTTCTAAATTAAAAGTGCCACCTGCGCCAAAAGGTGTATTTGTATAACTAGGAGTTAAAGTTGCAGTTGCAGTTGGTTTTACTGGTTGAGCAATAACAGCAGTAGGTGTAACACCTGCTGGAGTGGTTTTAGATCCAGTTGCAGCAAGATTGATTAGTCCAAGCAAACGCAATGCTTCATTGAGGTTAGTAAGATTGATAAGATCCTTAGGCATTAAGGTTTCAAGAATAGACTTAATGTCTAAAAGTTTTACATTTTGTTGTCCTAATGCACCTAAGACTTTAAGGTCTGCATTAAGTTTATTGGTTGCAGCAATAATGGATGCTTCATCCTTAGAAGCAATAGCATCTTCTAGAGCAAGGATTGAACGCTTTACATTAAGGCGAGCAGTATCATTAGCAATCTGTAAGACCTGTGAAGCAGTAGTTGCTTTGCCTAGTTGCTCAGCCTGATTAGTTAGAGCTGCTGCAATCTGAATCTTATCTAGATCAAAGACATCGGTTCCCTTGCCTAGAGCAAGGTTAGCCTTATCAATAACGCCTTGCAGCTTCTTGGCTGTGTTCTGCTTATTGAGTAGAGCAAGTCTTTCTTTCTCTCTAGCCAATGAGTCTTTTTCAAGTTTGGCAAGAAGTTCTTGTTGCTTCTTCTCAGTAAGAGTAAGTTTGATTTCTTCCTTCTTGGTAGGAGGAATGATGTTCACTCCGAATTGTTTACCAGCAAAGCCTGCAAAGATCTGGCTTGGTAGGTTCTTTAGATTCTTGATAAGAGTTGGAATAACACCTATTGTGCGACCAGATTGGACTGTGACTTTAGCAAGGGCAGTTGCAATGGTTTCGATGGCATTAGCCGCATCTGTGGCATCTGTGCCTCCACCGATAAGGGCAAAGGCATCAACCAAGCCACCGCCAATGATCTCAGAAGCGTTATTGCTTGCAACACTGAGAACATCAAACTTGTATGCTGTAGTGCTTAGATAATCTTCAGCAGCACCTGCTGATCGCTTTAGGATAACTCCCAAGATTTCATTGAACGACTTAGATTGAAGTTCAGTTCTAGTTAAGCCTGTGTTGTATTTTGTAAGACCTTTGGTGATTCCTACATAACCTTTGCCAAGATCTTCAGTTACAGTGGCAAGGTCAACCCCAGATGCTCGGCTGATTGTAATGGCATCATTAAGAAGTTTTTGAGATTGAGTCAATGAACCTGTGGTGGTCAATAAACCTTGGAAGGCTGGACGAAGAATGTCATCTGCAACAGCTGCTGATTTTTCTAACTTAGAGATGTAATCTGCAATGGCAGGATTAGCAAAGCCAATGCCTAGATTCTCTACTGCTCTGTTAAGTCGAAGTGCAGCTGCTTCATCTTGTGCAAAGGCTTTAACTGCTGCCTTGCCGTAAGCAGTAATGGCAGCAGCACCATAGGCAATACCTGCTGCGCCTGCTAGTTTCTTAGTAGTGCTTGCTAACTTGCCGAGTGCTGTCTCGGCTTGCTTAAATCCTTTGGCATCAAACTTGGATGCAATGTTGATGACTTCTAAAAAGTTCACGCTGCTCTCCCTAGTGCCCCAGACTTAGACCTTCTGTATAATTCTTGTTCTGCTGTGCTAATAGCCTTATTGACAATGCCTTCAGCAACACCCTTATTGCGAGACCATGCCTTGAAAATCAAACGACCACGACCCTTTAGGCTTCCTGTCAGTGGCTCCATAGCACCAATAAACTGTTCACCAGCTTTAGGATTGTAAGAATGTGAATACTTATGACCTGCTGGACCCTTTGGACCAACCCAAGGTTGCCCCTGTGCACCATTACGACCAGCAGATTCATAGATTGCGCCTGCGCGTGAGTTGTTAAATACAGAAGCCATAGAGTTAAAACCTTTGGCATTTCGCTTAGTAACAGCTGTGCTAAAGCCAATCTTGCTTTTAATTACGCCAGCATTGTAAGTAGGAAACGATCCTTCATTAAAAGATCTAGGAGACCATCCACTCAAAGGTGATTGAGATGGCACATAACCTCTAGCAGTCTGAGCAATAGGAGCAAGTCCACGCTTCAGTTCAATCTTTAGAGATTTCTCTAAATCTGGAGCAAACCTGCGTAACGCCTTACGAAGATCAGCGTTTCCTCTTAACTCGATCTGCATCGCTGACCTCCTTTGCTTCATCCTTTAGACCTTGGACTAGAGCATCTAGCATGGTCTTATCTAATTCCAACAAGTGCTGTGGCGCGATCCCCAACCTAATGCTTAGCCTAGCAATGAGGTAGGTGAATGGTTGATCGCGCTTTAAGCTAAAGGGTCTGAGTCAAGCACCTCGACATTTTTAAGTGTCTCGACAAACTCAATCCCGAAAGGCTTAACAGTTTCACCTGATCTGCGTATTACTTCCCAAGCCAAAAGAAAAACATGAGATTGTTTTTCTTCTTCCCTAAAGGCACGATGAAAACCCATTTTAGTTTGTTGCTCGAAAAAATACTCAACCGCAGGTGAGATCTCGCCTTCAACAACACTTCCATCTATCTTTGTGATCTTTAGTTTTGCCATGGTTTTGCCCCTTTGTTTAGTTGTTAGATTATGACCAAGTACCTGTTGATGCAGTTGTTGTCTTGCTGTTGCAAGTAAAGGTGATGTCAATCATTCCTTCATCTCCGACTGCTCCGTTGATGTCTGTTAGGTTATCAACAAAGATTGTGCCTGAGTAAAGAAGGTTAGTTGCTGACACTGCTGCGTCAGATACTTGGATTGCCTGCCATGCAACAGTTGTACCGAAAGCAGCCTGAAGGGTCGCTAGAACATTTGCTGTTGCTGTGTCGTTCAAGAATGAAACAGTGATTGTGTCTGCTGCTAGACCTGCAACAAACTTATGAGCTGTGTCGCCCATCGCTGTTACTTCTAGAGCATCTACTTGGCGGTTAAGCGTGAAAGCAGTTACATGGTCTGAAAGATTGACAGTAGCAACCTTAAATCCGACCTTATTGTTTAAGAAAATTGCCATTGATTATTCCTCATCTTTCTTTGTAGTTACTGGCTTTGGTGCTGCTGGGGTCTGACCAATCTTCTTCAAGAAGGCTAGATCCTCTGGTGTTAGCTCTGACATGTTAGCTCCAACTTGTTAGGATTGATACGGAAATCTCGCAGCTGAGTAGGTCACCCGAAGCAGCATTGAGAACACTAGGCGCACTGATTGTGCCTACATTATAGGTCAAAGAAGATGCAGCGAGAAGATTGAACACTCTAACTACAAAATCTTCTATGCCATTAAGGTTCCCTTCGTTATCAAACAAAGGTGTTGTAACAGTAATCTTAAAATTAGCCAATGGGCTTACTGTGTTGCGAGCGTTATTGCTCGGAGTGATGTATGGATCATCTGGGCTAACAATGACTGAGTTAGCCAATACTGTGGCAGGTGGAAAAGCAAAGGTTTGCCACTTTGTATTATCGACTAGAGCTGTGGCTAGTGTCGTTCTAAGAGTAGTGAGTGCAACTGGCATTATCCCACCATCGAGCGAGGATCTAGTGCGTGTGCTATCAAACCTCTTACCTTAGCGAGAAGCTGTGCGCTCATTCGATAAGGTGAGGGCTGGAAATCGACTAGGTTGCTTCCGCCTAAAGTTGCGGTGCGTGCCTGCCAGATGTCAACAGCGATCATCAAAGATGCGTTCTGCACTGCGGTATCAACTGTCCAGTCTGTGTAAGACTCTGGAGCAACAGTGCCATAAGGCTCTATTGGGTGATACTTAACTGTAGTTGTGTGGCTTGTTGCCATGCTGATGTAATAGTCGCCTACTGCTGTGATTGTCTTAGTGCCTGCGTACTTTGTACCGCAATTAGCAACAGTGACGGATTCTCCTACATAAAAGATGTCTTTTACTGGAATGTTAAAGTAAAGAGTGCCCACATTAGGAATGTTGCTATGAGCAACTGCGAATTGAGTTGGAGTCCAAAGCATTGGAATAAGGACTGTGTCTGAAGCATCGCAAACTTCTTGAAGGGTTGCGTCTGGATACAAGGTACCGACTCCGAGTGTTGTACGGAGTTCTGCGACTGTTGTAAGCGACATCCCATTCCTTTCTAAAGACTCTAGGGGATCAGAGGGCTACTGACCCCCTAGAGCGACTTAGTGTGGCGAATTACGCCTTGTTGTTCTTAAACGCGCCTGCGCCGACCTTAGTAGCAATTGCTCCAAAGCCGTAGTAGCCGATTGTAATTGAACCTGCTGCTGTTGATTCTGCACGCAAACGATAATTTGGTGACTCGTACCATGTGTAAGCATCTGGGTTGACGATCAAGATTGATCCGTCTGTATCTGTTCCAGCTGCTGTGTTTGGTGTTACATACAAGTTCAACCCTGCAACATTGCCTTGTAGTGCTGTTGGTACTACTGCTCCGCCTGCGTTCATTGGGTTTGTTGCTGTGTAGATTGGGCGTCCATTGTCGTTTAGTGTCATGATGTTTGACCACTGTGCTGTGTTAACAATCATGTTACGAGCGAATGGGTTTGGTAGACCTAGTGTTGCGTTGTAGACAGAAGCTGAACCGCGAGCAACTACTCCAAGCAATTCTGCTGCTGTTGGGTAAGTTACTGTTGTTGTTGCATCTGCTGTTGCACCTGTGATGATTGCTGCGTTAACTGCTGCATCTGTTGCCTTAGCATAAGCTGCTGCCATGTTGCGTACTAGTTCATCAAAGAATGCTGGAGATGTACGATCTAGCAATTCAACAGAGAATGTCTGCTGTCCTGCATACTTCTTTACATCAACTGAGAGGTAAGCAGAAGTTTGATCTGTATCTGAGAACGCTGCGTTTTCTGCTGTCACTGCAACAGTTGGCATCGCTGTGATCTTTGGGATCTCAAAAGTCATACCTGCATCTGGCAATACTCCACGAGAGATTGCTTCGATTGAAGGACGGATTGTTGTGCCAAGTGGGTTGATGATTTCTGACAATTGGCGTGTTGGTACTAGACCTGCGTTGTCTGTTGTGTCATCTGCTGCGCGTAGGTACTGACGAGCTGACTCATCACCTAGTGCTGCACGGATTGAATTTTCTGCATACTTAGCTGCTGTCAATTCGATGCGTGGCTTTGTGAAGTATGCTGCTGAAACAGTTGGGCGAGCAGCTTCAACCGCTGGTGCTTCAACTGGTGTTGCTTCGACTGCTGGAGTGGTTTGTTCCACGGAGGCTGTCTCGCTTTCTGTTGGTTGGGTGATTTCTTCTACAGCAGATTCTTCTGCTGCAATTTCAGTAACCTGAGCAGACTTGAACGCTGGCTCTGTTACTAAACTTACTTCGACCAAGCGAGCAGCGGATACATAAGTCACGCCGTCCTTAATCTTTGACTTTAGAACTTCTGCGCCGATGCTGAGTCCTGACTGCAAACCTTCTTCCGCAAGAATAAGTGCCTCTGTGCCACGCTGTGAGCGACTGATAGAGAACACTGCATCAATTGAGTTTTCTGATTCGCTGAAACTAATTCCACGACCTAGAGGCTTTTTGATGTCATGCTGATTAAGCAACTTGATTGATTTAGGATCTGGGATTTCAATTGATCCAGAAGCAAAGATTACTTTGCCCATGTTTGTCGATCCTGCCTCAACATTGAGAGGCACAATCTTGCCTGAAATAGTGCGACTCGCTGAGTCTGCTGTGAGTTCAGCTGAGAAGGTAATTACTTGGTTCATTGCATCCCTTGGCTTCCATTAGGTGTTAGATCTGTCATTGCCATAGCCTGTTCTGTAGTAATCAGATTCAGGGTCAAAAGTTTTTCAATTACTGCTAGTTCTTCCATTGGATCAGTACGCAAGAAATTATGATCAATGTCGAACTTAACAACATTTCCACGAGCAGTGATGTCGTCCATAGATAGGCGATCTTCAATTGCCGAGATAAAAGGTTGTAGAGATAGCGTTAAGAATTGCTTACGCTCATCTTGGACATTGGCGTAAGTCATAGAATTATTTGCATCTGCTGAAACATAGTAAGCAGGCACATTGCACAAACGCGCACATTCCGTAGCGAGGTTGAAAATGGCATCCGAGTACATCATGTCTTTAGGTGAGAATGAAACTGGGTTGTATTCCAGTGTGGATGTTAGGTAAGCAGTAGAGCGATTGTTACGCGCTTGCTTCCACGCAGCTAGTAATCCAGAAACTTCTTTAGGATCTAAATCTGCGCCAGTGTTCTTAATGTAACCTGTTGCCATTGGAGTCGATGCTGCAATTGCTGCTGCCTTCTGAACATCGATAGCAGCTTTGATTGTCTGCACGCCAGTGTTAAGGATTCCATCGTTAAGTGACTGAAAAGTAACTAGACTGCCCAAACCATCCATCGGTAATGTAATTCCATCAACTGCGTAAGACTTAACAAAAGTATTAGTACTATCAAGTGTAATAGTTACGCGATTGTTGGCAATCCACTCAAAGCGAGATGGTCGTCCATCTTCTGCATAGACTTCAACAACTTTCCAGAAGGCTTGTCCGTAAAATAGAAGTGAATCAACAGTCCATGCAATTGTTACGGATCGTGGCTGTGAGTATGAAGGTTGCTCTAACCAAAGCGGAGAGCCAAGTTCTTCATTGCTAGATTTTTTGTAAAGCTCCATTGGGATTGCCCCGATGGTTCCTGCTAAAAGGTTACGGCAGCGCATTAACGCTGGTACGGAGATAGCCTCTGCTCGACTTACATACGCATACTGGAAGGGCATTGCATAAGGTGAATACTCACCAAGAACCTGAGGTGCTGACTGAGCTTGTAATTGTGGCTTAGGCTCTAGTCCGAAAGTTTGCAATAGTCTACCCATAGACAGAAAGTGTAGCATTTGTCAAGAGATTAGACAATGTGCTATGGGCGTGTCTAAGTGTAGATCTGTGGTTTAGCAACTGGGATCATTAACTTACTGACAACCATTGCCAAGCCAATAGGTGCTGAAATGTCTCCAGCGGACTTTCTTTTGATAATCCGCCATGCGCTGTCATTGACCTTAGCTGCGCAGTTATTCATCTGTTGAATAAACTCCGCTTGACCATTGTGAACCACGCGATGATTATTTAAGCCTTCAGCAAGATCTCCGCAGGCTTTGTAGAACTGCTGACCAGAGACATCTTCAATCATAACGCCTGCATTAGCCAAGCGATCTGCAATAGTTTGGGTCGCGTACTTGTCAAAGCAAACCAAGCGCGGTTTATAGATGTCACACCAAGCCTTGATAGATGCCGCCATTTTTAACTCATCGATGGCAACCTGAGAGCTGTAAGTCTCTAGAATCCCGATGCCAATCCGTCCATCTGGCAGTAATTGTCCTGCGACTAATGATCCGTTGCGCCTAGACGGACTGACATCGAAACCGAATACAGTATAAGCCCCAACAGCCATTTCAAGCGTGCTATCCGAGGTTTCTTCGAGAATTCCATGTTGCCAAGGACTACTTAGAGAATCGATCCATTGACAAAGCGTTTCAGTGCGCGTGTTTTCAATAGGAGATGTAGCAATCGCTTCTTCAATCGCTTCCTCCGTGATTGTGTACCCCAATGAGGGGTTAGCCAAAGCCCATGCATCGCGATCAGTTATCTTGCAATACTGTGGCGCAGAATACTCGTAGAATCCGAAAGACTTTGGCGGATAGTCAATAGCTCGTTCTCGTAGGTCGTTAAGGACAGTGCTGAAAGCGTCTCCTGCATTAGAGGTAAGAAGCGTCTGAGAGTTTGGATGAGCTCTAGTCGTAGGAGTAGCAGCTCTA
>Ga0304730_1001886_pt1 | contig 15427 bp, 15 predicted proteins | sample M_130628_MF_Meta_FD_190474 | JGI IMG/M metagenome (GOLD analysis project Ga0304730, IMG submission 190474) | Freshwater microbial communities from Lake Montjoie, Canada to study carbon cycling - M_130628_MF_MetaG (v2) (version 2) | ecosystem: Environmental > Aquatic > Freshwater > Lake | place...
TAACATCACGGGTTACACGGCGTCTGGGGCAACTGGTACGACCAGCACAAATATTGTGTTTAGCACCAGTCCCGCGATCACGACGGCGACGATGACCAACCCAACGGTCACCAACTACGTCGAGACGCTGTACTCCGCTAATACCAGCACGGCAATCACGGTTGATTTGGCAAACGGTACGGTTCAAAACCTGACGCTGACGGGCAATGCAACGATCACAATGCCGACTGCTGTGGCCGGCAAATCGTTCATTATTATTTTGTCGCAGGATGCAACCGGAAGCCGGACAGTTACTTGGTCAACCGTGTCATGGCCAGGAGCTACCGCCCCAACGGTAACTAGCACCGCAAGCAAAAAGGACATTTACTCGTTCTTTTCTAACGGTACTAGCTGGTTCGGAACCACAATCGGACAAAACTACACATAATGTTTGCCGCATCCAAATCAGGCCGAGCAGCATCGGCTGTTGCAACAGATCCGTATTTCCCTTATGTCCCGTTGTTGTTGGAGTCAACCAGCACCAACGGGCAGCAGAACAATACGTTTCTGGATTCCAGCACCAATAACTACACCATTACGCGCAACGGAACCCCGACGCAGGGTTCTGTGACTCCGTACTGGCCTGATGGGTATTGGAGTAACTATTTCAATGGCAGTACGGATTATTTGACTGTTGCTTCAAACGCAGCATTAAATTTAACCGCCGACTTCACAGTTGAAACTTGGGCTTTTGCTACCGCAACAACAAATGCTGTTGACCAAGTTTTTAATTATGGTTTTTTCATTTTCATGTTATACCATAATGGAACCAGTTGGACGGTTGAAATTGGAAATGGCTCAAGTAATTATTTTACTTTAACTGGAACTGCAAGTTTAAACGCTTGGCATCATTTTGCAATTACAAGAAACGCAAATACATATACATTCTGGATAGATGGGGCGTCAGCAGCAACCACAACCAATGCGAACGCACCTGCCACTTCGGGAGCTACTTTAAGTATTGCTAGAAGTCAAGGTTCTAGTACTCAGTGGTTTACTGGCTACTTATCAAATTTTCGTATTGTCAAAGGCACGGCGGTTTACACCAGCGCATTTACGCCACCGACAACCCCGCTAACAGCAATCACCAACACTTCCCTGCTGACCTGCCAAAGCAATAGGTTCCGCGACAACAGCACTAACAACTTTACCATCACCGTCAACGGCACTCCCCGCGTCCAAGCATTCCAGCCGTTCTCGCCAACGGCATCCTATACCGCTGCGGCGTATGGGGGGAGTGGGTATTTCAATGGCAGTACGGATTATTTGACCGGAACCAGTCCAGATTTATCTGGGACTTGGACCATTGAATTTTGGTGGTATCCAACTAGTGTTTCCGCGCAACAAACAATTATTTCGTTTAACGCAGGATCTTATTCTGGAGTAAATATTCTTTGCACCACTTCTGGGCAATTAACTGTTGACAACGGAGTTACTGCTCAATCGTCATTTACTACTGTCGCATTCAAAGCAAACCAATGGAATCATGTTGCAATAGTAAGAAACGTAACAACAACCACGGGTTACATCAACGGTGCTGTCGCGGGAAGCAACTCGTTTACGCCGTTAACGACAAACTCGTTTTCCATTGGAAGATTTAATGTCTCTACATATAATTATGTAACTGGTTATATTTCAAATCTTCGGGTTGTTAACACAGTAGCCGTTTATACCGGCGCATTTACCCCACCAACGCTTGCCCCATTAACAACTGCTGGTTCCACAAGTGCGGCAAGTTACTCAAGCACGACCAACGTCAACACAAGTTTTGCCGGATCTAACACCAGTCTGCTGACCAACTTCACCAACGCGGGGATCTACGACGCTGCGGTGCAGAACAATGCGATCACGGTTGGAGATGCACAGGCGTCAACCACGCAATATAAGTGGTCGCCCACAAGCATTAAGTTTGATGGGACCGGGGATTATTTGACAATGCCAACCACGAACATCCCAGCGTTAGCTGGGGCGTTCACAATTGAGGCATGGGTTTATTTTTCTGCTATTTCTGGCACAGCTCAGACGTTATGTGGAAAATGGAGTGCATCTCTTTTGGGGTGGTTGATTCAGATTACAAGTTCAAACGTAAGTTTTTCTTATGGTAATGGCACGACGTTTACCGCTGCTTTAAACTACGCAACCACCCTCACATCTGGGACTTGGTATTATTTGGCAATTACCAGAAACTCTAGCAATTCGGTGCAAGCGTATATAAACGGATCTGCCATTGGTTCTGCGCAGACGGCTTCCGGATCATTAAATTCAACAGCGGCGTTTGCAATTGGCATTAACCTTGATGGAACGCAACAGCCATTCAACGGGTATATTCAAGACTTACGCATAACCAACGGCGTTGCTCGTACCATCACAACGCCAACAGCAGCATTCCCAACGAGGTAATTATGCAGCTCGCTAATCAAGATCTGGTCATCAAAGACCACACAGAATGGTTTCCTAATACATCGTTTGGCGACCGCGGTCCATCGCTAGAGTGGATTGCCGAGCAGGGTTACTATGTCATCTCAGTTTGGAAGCCATATGATCACGCAACTGAAAAGTTGGTTTCTGCCGCTCCGCATCTTTATGATGGAATGTGCTGTTTGGTTGCCGTGGAGCCTTTGACTGCTGACGAGCTTAAAGCGCGGGTTGACACTCAATGGGCCGTAATCCGTAGCCAGCGCAACCAGATGCTCAAGGACACGGACTGGACGCAAGTGGCTGACGCTCCGGTGGACAATCTGACTTGGGCGGTCTACCGGCAAGCGCTGCGGGACATTACCAAACAGGTCGACCCGTTCAACATTACCTGGCCGAAAGAGGGCAAGAATGTATAACTCGCCATTTACCCCGTTTGGGCCGACGTATCTTGTCGGGACGTCATCCGTGCAAGTGGCGTCAAAAAACAATGACAATCCATCGAGCTATCGAATCCGCAACACCAGCGCTTCGGTGCAATACATCAGTTGGGTTCCGGCTGCGCCAGGCAATGCAACGCCAACCATCACCGTGACGGCTCCAACAGCCGGCGTGCCATCAGCGGCAACGCTTGGTTTCTTGCCGAGTTCGGTTGAGGTGATCGGCGGGATTCCTCCGAATGCCTGGTTCAAAGCTGACGCTGCCGGCGCGTTTGAGGTTACTCCGGGCGAGGGACTGTAATGGCACTCAGAGCAACATCTGGCGGCAGCGGTGGTGGTGGTGGCTCTGGAACCGTCACCACCGTATCTGTTACTTCGGCCAATGGTCTTGCCGGAACCGTTGCCAATCCAACAACGTCGCCAGCGATCACGCTATCGACCAGCATCACGGGCGTCCTGAAAGGCGATGGCACGGCCATCAGCGCGGCTACGGCTAACACCGACTACCTTACACCGCCAAGCGGCACGGCGCTTCTCAAAGCGGGTTCTGGCGGTGCTTTGGCTAATGCGGCAGCAGGTACGGATTACCAGGCTCCGATTAGCTTAACCACGACCGGGACGAGTGGAGCGGCGACGTTTGCCGCTAACGTGCTTAACATTCCAAACTACGCTGCTGGCGCTGGATCTGGAACGGTCACAAGCGCATCGGTTGTCTCTGCAAATGGTTTTGCAGGTACGGTTGCTACGGCTACCACGACGCCAGCAATTACGTTAACCACAAGCATTACCGGCGTGCTGAAAGGCAACGGCACGGCACTCTCAGCGGCTACTGCGGGAACGGATTATCAAGCTCCGGTCACGCTTACCACGACTGGATCAACAGGCGCGGCAACATTTATTTCTGGCACGCTAAATATTCCCAACTACAGCGCGGCTGGAACGGTTACTAGCATCACGGCTGGCACGGGATTGAGCGGTGGCACGATCACCAGCAGCGGCACGATTGCGATTGATTCGACGGTTGCAACGCTGACTGGCAGTCAGACTCTAACCAATAAGACAATCACGGGGCTTACAAGCGCTTCAACAGTTCTTGATAGCGCAAGCAACCCTTATGCGGTTGGTTATCGCACGATGCCGCAATCGGGCAATACAAGCGGCACGTTGGTGCTTTCCGATAGTGGCAAGCATTACTACCTCACGTCTGGCGTCACGGTTCCGTTGAATTCATCGGTTGCTTTTGATGTTGGCACGGTAATCACAATTGTCAGCAACAGCACGGCAATCACGATTACTCCAGCGTCTGGCGTTACGTTACAACTTGCGAATTCTTCATCTGCTGGCACGCGGTCATTGGCAAGCAACGGGATTGCAACGCTGGTGAAGGTTGCAGTTAACACTTGGTACGTTTCGGGTACGGGCGTTACATGAGCGGTTTTTTGGGAATTATGTTTTCGGGTGGCGGCGGTGGCATTACGCCACCGCCTGTTACCCCGTCTGAATATGTTTCGTTTTTAGGATATGGGGCCACAAATGCAATCAAAGCATATCCTTGGAATTCAACGACTGGATATGGTTCGATTTACACATCGCCAACCACAGTTCAACCATTTGAACAAGTTTCTTTTGTACCAGACAATTCAACTATTTCTGTTTCAGCGGTAACGGCTCCGTATTTTTCAGTTTTTCAATGGTCAACGCTTGGATTTGGAACAAAATATGCAAATCCAGCCAGCTCATTAAGTCCTGTTGGGAATGGCGCAGTTTCTTTTGTTTGGTCAAAAAATGTTGACGCTCTGTTGACTGTTAACCAAGCATCTGTAGATTCAAGGCCACAAGCATGGGCTTGGGATGTTGTTAACGGGTTTGGAACCAAATACGCCAACGGAACAACGATGACTTATGCTCGAGGCATGACCTTGAGCGGTGATGGGACGTTGGTGGCGTTTTCTTCAAGTCCTGACAACGCGATTCATTTGTATCCCTGGTCATCGTCTGGCTTTGGCACAAAATACGCAAGTCTAACTTTCAGCGTTCAGTTGGCTCAAAGGCAGTCACTTTCCTTTAATAAAGTGACAAATGACATTGCGACTGGCGCCACGTCATCGCCATTTATTTTTGCCTATAGCGTAAGTTCTGCTGGATTTGGCACGCAATATTCAACTCCGTCAACGGTTTTACCAGCCGGAACAAATGGTTTGCAATTTAGTCCAGACGGTTCGGTCGTTGCAACGGTAAATTTTGGCTATCCTCCTGTTAACGTCTATAGATGGGGCGGCGGGTTTGGTTCAAAATATTCTTACCCGTCGTTTGAATTTGTTGGAAGTCAAACAATGGATTGGACGAGCACTTCAAATGCAATCGGATTTACGTCAAGAACCCAAAGTCCATATCAAGAAGTTTACAGATGGTCTGCGGCTGGATTTGGAACCAGATACAACCGACCAGCAACTTCTGTAATCTATGCTACCGGTATTTCTTTCTCTAACAAATCAAGGTAAAAAATGCTTACCAATCAGGAAAAACAATCTGGTTTTGTGATGAATGCTTTTCATCGTGAAATGGAAATCTACGGCTACCAGATCAACATCGACAACTACACGACCATGTTGGCAGCATTACCGGATGATGCTTGGCCAGCCGATCTTGAGGCATTCAAGACCGTCAAAACCGAGGATTTGCCGCATGAGTTGAGCGACGATCAGGTTACTCAGATTGGCGATTATCAGTACCGCGACCGTTTGCGCGTTCTGGTTCGTACTGAGAAGGCTGAACAAAACAAGTCGATCCGCATCCGTGACGTGCTCAAGGCACAGATCGGCGCAGACTACGACTCATTGGTTGCTGCATTCAAGGCATCACAGGCTCAATAATGGCAGTCAAACTATCTCCGCTGGCTGGCGCTGGTTGGCAGTTCTTCGATAATCTCGGAGTACCGCTGGCCGGCGGTCTGTTGTACACATACACGGCAGGGACAACGACGCCACAAGCGACGTATACCAGCGCAGCGGGGACTATTGCCAATTCCAACCCGATTGTGTTGGATGCCGCAGGGCGCACGCCAAATCAGGTCTGGCTAACGACGGGTGGTGCTTATAAGCTGGTGCTACAGACCAGCACAGCGGTCACTATCGGAACTTACGACAACATCTCTGGCATCAACGATTTGACGGGTCTGACGGGCGGATCGTCAATTCTGCGTGGGGATGGATCTGGCGGGATTGCAAACGTCACGGTCGGATCTGGTCTGAGCTTTGTTGCTGGGACCCTTTCAGCAACTGGGCAATCGTTGCCAAGTAGCGGCGGCGGTTATCTTTATCGTGATTCTGGAACCTCAGCGCTTAACTACGACGCGATCATCAAGCGTGCAGCGTTGCCGGTTGCCACGACTGCTCAGATTGGGGCGTTGCGTCCTGACGGCACGACGATCACGATTGGCGGGGCCAACAACGAGATTATCAGCGCTGTTTCTGTCACTCCAACGGTCAGCACCGGCGTTCTGCAATTTAGCTTGTATTACAAGGTCACCAGCGGATCAGATACGTTTACCGTGCCTGCCGGTGTCACTCGGCTGCGAGCCACGATTGGCAGCGGCGTTTACTCAAACGGCACGACCGTAATTTACACGGTTGCGGCTGGGTTTGTTACGGTGACGCCTGGTCAAACGATTGCGGTTACCGTTGCATCTGGTGGCGGCAATACATCGCTTGGTGCTTTTCTCACGGCGCAGGGTCCGGGCACCAGCAGCATTCCAGGGCCGGCAGGCGGCACAGCGCTGAATTCAACATTCTCAATTGGGTCAGTCAATTACATCGGCAAGAGTTTTGACGGGACGCTGGCCAACGAGTGCCGAGGAACAACCAACATTGTCCCGGTGCAGGCGTTGTTTGACGGGGCGTCTCCTCCGACGTTGAATGGCTACGTAATCATTGAGTATTGATCATGACTGCGCCAATTGAAATCATTTCGCGGTCTCTGAAAGACATCGGTGCGCTCGAGGCTGGTGAGACGCCAACCGCTGACGCAGCTCAAGACGCATTCGATATGCTCAACGACATATTGGATCAATGGTCTAACGAACGAATGATGATCTCCTACCAGACTGAGATCATTTTTCCGACTGCTACCAATCAGGTGCAGTACACGATCGGACCAGGTGGTCAGGTCGGAGCAGTATTTACCGGCTCCATCTCCGGCACGACGTTAACGGTTACAACTCTGACCAGCGGCTCGGTGCAACTCGGGCAAACGCTGGTTGGCACGGGCATCGCATCTGGCACGACTATCGTGCAATTCAATACGGGCGCTGGCGGCAACGTCAATCAGGCCGGCACATACACTGTCAGCACAAGCCAGACGGTTGCCAGCACGACGATCACGGCAAGCTATCAGCGTCCAGTCAGCATCAACAGCGCATTCGTTCGCGTGATCAACCAGGCCGGCGGCGGCGGTCAATCGCAGAACTCGCTGGATTATCCGGTGGCGTGCATTGGGCTGGATCAATACGAGCTGATTGGACTCAAGAGTCTTAACGGACCCTGGCCAAAGGCGCTCTACTACCAGCCGGCAGAGCTGCTGGGCACGATCTATTTGTGGCCAGCTCCGGCGCAGGGCGAGATGCACGTGTTTGCCGACACAATGTTCCGGCGCTACGGCAACTTGTACGAGTCAATTGCGCTGCCACAGGGCTATCTGATGGCTCTGCGCTGGTGCCTAGCCGAGCGTCTGTGCCCAATGTACGGCAAGGGTTCTACAACTCAGCTCGCAATGCTAAATGCGTATGCAGCGCAAGCCAAAGCCACGCTCAAGCGCACTAATATGCGCCCGAGCCTGACTGCTCAATTTCCTGACGTGCTGTTTAGCGGGAAAGCCAAGGATGCGTCTTGGATTTTGACGGGTGGTTTCGTGTAATGGCTGACTTCGGTTTTGTTGGGGCGTCTTACGAAGCGCCAACTATTTACCAGGATGCACAAGAATGCATCAACTGGTATCCCGAGGTTGACATTGTAAAACCCGAAGGCGCTCGAGGCGTTGTTGCTTTGCTGCCGACGCCTGGTTATCGCACCATCGTCACGCTGCCAAATGGTCCCGTGCGTGGAATGCGAACCATGACACCGTTCGGTCAGATGATCGCGGTCGCTGCGAATAAAGTCTATTTGATTCAAGCTAACTGGTCGTATACAGAGGTAGGAACGCTTACAACCTTATCTGGACCCGTGAGTATCACCGAGACTCAAACGACTGATGACGGGGTTAACAACGGCACCGTGGCGTACATTTCTGATGGCGTTGCGCGGTATTTCTACAATCTGACGACTGCGACATTTGCCCAACTGACCAGCGATGGGTTATGGGCTGGTGCAACGGTTGTTGATTATGTGAACGGCTACGTGGTTTACAACAAACCCGACAGCCAACTGTTTACGGCAACAGATGCAGGTTCTGTCTACAACACCGGCGGTTTGTTTGGGCGCAAGGACGGTGGATCGGACAATCTGGTTTCGATCTTCGTTGATCACCAGCAGCTCTTTCTGTTTGGCGAGTTTACGACCGAGGTCTGGGTTGAGTCACCGCCACCAGATCCGACAATTGCCAGTTTCCCGTTTACGCCGATCAGTGGCACGTTTATCCAGCACGGCATCAACGCACCGTTTAGTGTAGCGCGATGGGCTGAGACGTTTATGTTTGTCACGCGGGATCTGCTTGGTCACGCCACAATCGGCACAATCAACGGTTACCAGTTTGTCCGGCTGTCAACGCACGCTGTCGAGAACTCGCTGATTGGCTACGACGTCTCTGACGCTATTGCATATTCCATGCAGATCACGGGGCATGAGTGGTACATCGTCACATTCCCACAAGCCAATCTCACCTGGGTTTACGACTCCACGACAAAGCTGTGGTTTAAGTGGATGAGCTTGGACTCGTTTAATAACTTCCAGCGCAATCGCGGCAATTGTGCGACGTTCTTTAACACGTATAACCTCGTTGGCGACTACCAGAACGGCAAGATCTACATTGTAGATACCGAGGTGTACACCGAAGCCGGCAACCCAATCCGACGATTACGTCGGACTCCGCACATTGTTTCCGACTTTCAGAGACAGTATTTTGAGGAGCTTCAGATCCAGTTTCAGCCTGGCGTTGGGCTGAGCACAGGTCAAGGGCAAGACCCACAGGCAATGCTGCGCTGGTCGAACGATGGCGGATCCACTTGGTCCAACGAGCATTGGACGTCAATCGGCAAGATTGGTAAGTACCAAAACCGAGCGATCTGGCGTCGGCTTGGCATGGCCAGAGATCGTGTTTGGGAAGTGTCGATTAGCGATCCGGTCAAAGCAGCAATTGTCTCTGCCAATCTCAAAGCCAGCGTTGGTGAGAACTGATGGCAACGTCATATCTACGCTATCCACAATCGCCATTCCTAGATCCAGTCACCAAAAGACCGGCTCGAGAATGGTTGATCTGGTTGCAAAACCCTAACGTCAGCACGATCACGGTCGGCGTTGGGCTGGTCAATACTGTTTCCGGCGGCACGACTGGATTGACTCCGGCGACGGCAACACCAGGCGCGGTTACGTTGGGCGGCACTGTAAACGTGGCGTCTGGTGGTACGGGCGCTAATACGCTTACCGGCTATGTGAAGGGCGCTGGCACGACACCGCTAACGGCGAGCGCAACGGTGCCAATTGCCGACGTCTCTGGTGCTGGCACAATGGCCACACAAAATGCCAGCGGCGTTGCTATTACAGGTGGATCAATTGCTGGCACGTCAGTCAGCGCAACCACGCTCACAACGTCTAGCACGGTAACAATCAACAATTTAGCGGCGGCTGGATCGCACACAGTCATTGCGAAATGGTTGCCGGTTGTTGCTGATGGGACAACTTATTATTTGCCGCTGTATACTTAATGAAAGTCGATGATTTTGTGAAAGGGATTGCTGGCCGATTTGATGCCGACCCACAAGTGGAGCATCATTTTTCAGGCGGCATCTATGCCAAGCAAATGTTTATCCCGAAGGGATACGTTGCTGCGACCCACAAGCATACTTATTCCCATTTGAGTATACTGGCATCGGGTCAAGTCATTGTTTCGACTGATGATTCTGTCGAAAGTTACAACGCTCCAGCGTGCATAGAAATTCAAGCCGGCACGCACCACAAGATTGAAGCGTTGCAGGATTGCGTATGGTTTTGCATCCATGCAACGGATGAGACAGACGAGAACGAAATTGATGCTGTGTTAATCAGCAAAGGAATTTAATCATGCCATTTGTTGCTTTAGCCATTGGTGGCAGCGCACTACTCGGGGCCAGCGCATCACGCAGCGCAGCTAACGCGCAAGTTGGCGCGGCAAATCGTGCGACCGATCTTCAACGCGAACAATTCAATCTAATCAATCAGCAACAAGCCCCGTATCGCGGAATTGGCTACACGGCATTAGGTCAGATTGGTGGGTTGCTTGGTGGTCAAACGCCAATGTATGACTCTGAAGGCAAACCGATGCTGGACGCCAACGGTCAGCCAATGATGCAGACTGGCACCGGGTATTTGACCAAACAGTTTGGACCCGAAGATTTAAAAACAAATCTGTCTCCTAGCTATGAGTTTATGCTCAAAGAAGGACAAAGGGCGGCACGGCAACGCTTAAATGCCGGCGGCAGCGGTGGCAGCGACATTGACCGTGGAATCACTCGGTTTGCCGAAGATTACGCAAGCACAAATTACCAAACAGCGCTTAGTAATTTTTTGAATCAGCGTAAAGACATTTACAATACGTTGGCCGGCATCGCTGGCATTGGTCAAACAGGTCAAACAGCCACCAACCAAGCAGCGCAGACTTACGGAACCAACGCCAGCAATCTGATTACTGGGGCTGGCGCAGCTCAAGCTGCCGGTCAGGTTGGCGCAGCAAACGCTTACGGTGGCGCTTTAAGCAATCTGGGTGGCATGAGCTACCTATCGAACTTGACACGTCAGCCAGCGCCAATTCAGACGGGACCAACGTCACCAGCGCTTCAAGGTTCTTACGTTCCGATCATTGGATAAATCATGCCACTTGATCCAAATATCTCCCTCGGCGTTAAGCCCGTCGATTTTCTTGGGACGGCAGGTAATTTCCTGAACTTGGCTCGAGGCGCACAAGCGCTTCAGCAAGAACAGGCAATGAACCCAATCCAGCAGGAAAAAGCTCGGATTGAGCTTGGGATTGCTCGGGACACGCAAGAAGCTGAGATCGCTCGACAGAAAGCGCTGAGCGGCACAGCGGTCACAGGGGAAAAGGCGGCAGGAAAGGCTTTTGCAGGTAGCGTTGAGCAGACGCTGCGTAACAATTTTGCGCCGTTGATGCAGTTAAATTCATTTGCCAATCCTGCTGCAAATCCTCAAGCAGCGATCAGAGATGTTATGAATGCAAAGCAGCGAGCAATTGCCGATGGCGCTCCTGCTGATGCTGCTGAATATTTTGCGGCATCGTTGTATAGCAAAATTGCAGAGTCTCAAAACGCTGGCGATCCGACGCCGGTTAAAGAATGGATGTTCCGCAATTTGATGGCATCGCAGACGCCGAGCGCACAACAGCAAGCGTTTGCACCGTATGGCGCACCGCAAGTCAGTTTTAGTGGCGTTCCTGGTAGCGTCGTGGCCACGCCAGAAGGCGCGCAGTTTGTGCCGACGATGATTGAGCCACGTCCAAGGCAACCGGCAGGGCCACAGACGGGCGGCGTGCCGTTGTCAACGGGCATTCAACAACGCGCTATGGATCTGGGCTTGTCTGAGACGGCACCAGCCAACAAGCAGGGCGCTGGCGTCCCATTAATGCAACCAGCAGCGCCGACGCAGCCACAAGGCGTTACTGCTGGCGCTATGACCATGCCGGCTTTGCGCTATCCCGTAAGGACTCCTGGTCAACCATTTGCTCCAGTCGTGGGCGAAGAAGCAGACCGAGCTGCGGGTCAAAAATACGTTGGCGATTTAGTGGCAATGCAGCCGGCAATGACTTCAGCTCGGCGCAGCATTGAGGAAGTTATCGACAAAGCCAACAAGATCCAGCAGCAGTCGGTTTTCCAAGCCGGCGCAGCAGGAACAATGGAACGTAACGTGCGCGGGTTCTTCGGCAGCGAGGATTACAAGCAACTGTCAAAAGATCTTGCCAACGTGCAGATTGGAATGATCCAATCTAAGGGTGGCTCAATGGATACTGTCTCGGGGCAGTCTCTTGCTAGGCACGCTAACGGTGATGAGACCTATCCTCCCAATGTGCTCAAGTCTATTGCCAGACGGTCCTACGCTGACGTGCTGGCAACCGAGCTGGAAGGCAGGGCGGCGGCAAACTTCGCACAGAACTTTGGTGACGCTAACCACAACGCATTCAAGCAAACGTGGTCCAAGAATGCCGACTCTCGCATCTTTGAGATTATGGCGCTGCCGAAGTTGATTCAAGACAAGGCTGAGCGCGTCAAAGTGGCAAATGAGATCTTGAAGAATGCCACGCCGAAAGAGCGCGAAGAATTCAACCGCAAATATCAAAACATTCTGCGTCTTGAGCAAACTGGATCTCTGTAATGGATGAAGTCTCAGAACTGATTCTTGGGAAGCCATCCAAGACCGTTGTCACCGACCAATTGCTGGACGCTGTTAAGGCAGTAGAAAGCGGCGGCAACGCTCGTGCAGTCAATCCGCAATCAGGTGCTATGGGTGCATACCAATTCATGCCTGGTACGGTCAAGGCGTTGCAGAACCAAGGCGTCAAGTTTGATCCATTCAACGAGCCACAAGCACGGGAAGCGGCTAGAGGTTATTTGCAAACTTTGCTAGACAAGAACAACGGCGATGTTGATAAAGCGCTGGCGCAGTACGGTGGCTTTGTTACGAAGGACCCATCTGGCTATATCGGCAAGGTCAAGTCTAAGATGCCGGCAGCGCCGACTGACGAGATTAGTTCACTAATTCTTGGCACCGAAAAAACGACAGAGCCAGCAAAGCCGGTACCGCCAAAGCTGTCAGAGCTGTCGCCGTTTGGATCTCTGGGCGTCCCTGAAGGGGACTTGGTACGCAAGGCAATGAAAAAGTACCTTGCGCCAAAACCGGCTCAGACGGCTCCAGCAGCGACAGCGCCGGCAACAGCCACCGCTCCAACAGCAACGCCAGATCAAATCCCAGGTTCAATAAAACAAACAAGGGTTCAAGATCCATCTTTGCTTGAAAGAGTGATTGCTGGTCCAGAAACTGCCGCAAGAATGATTTATGGGGCGGGAACAGCGTTAATTGCCGCTCCAGTTGGCGTAGGCAAAGAAATATTGACCGGGACTAATAAAGAAGAAACCGCTCGACAAATTATGGAATTGGGAAGCGATGTCCCAATGAGTCGGGGAGCACGCGCTAACCTTGAATCTTTAGGGAATTTAACATCTAACCTTCCTGCGTTTGTTCCTGCAATTGGACAGGCTGGGCAAATCTCACAAGGGCTCAAATACGCTACCGGAAGGAGCGCTTTAACAGCAGAACAGGCGTTGCGCGATCAGTTTGCAGCCAAGGCACCGCCACCGCGGGTTGAGCCAGGCATCGGCGCACCGGCGGCACCAACCGCACCAGGCCAACCGAAACCGCGGGTTACTTATGCTGAGCTACAAGCGCAGCTTAAAGAAAAACAAGCGGCAAAGGAACAAGCGTTCCAAGATCTTGCCAACGCTCCGAGCTTGCAAGAAGCTCAGGCACGTGGGACGTTGGGCGCAGGGCTTGCACAACCAATTGGCGGGGCTGGAGCGACTCCAGGCAGCGTTGGTGCGGCAGCGGTTGACACGCCACGCGCTCGAGCTGAGAAAGCCGGCAATCTGCCAGTGCCGATCACGATTGATCGCGCTCAAGCAACGCGCAACCCGACCGACGTTAAGTTTGCTGGTGTTGCTGCCAAGACTCCTCACCTGGCTGAGCAAGTGTTTGAGCACTATGCAGATCAAAACGCCAAGGTCCAGCAGAATATGCAAGCCGGCATCGAGGCGACTGGCACGCAATCTCAAGGCGTTTCACCGACCGACTTTGGCCAGCGCGTCAAGACCTATGTGCAGGGCATCAAAGATGCACGTATGGCAGACATTCGCAACCAATACGCAGCGGCAGAGGCGGCGGGTGAGCTGGCACAACCAGTTTTCTACCAGCCGGTGCTGGACTTCATAAACAAGTCAACGGCCAATCGTCCAACTCGCAAATCTCAGAATCCGTTGTACGGGATTATTGAGGAGGAATTTGCAGCTAACGATCCAAGCGGCACTCGGTCGATTGGCGTGCGACAGCTCGAGGACATTCGGCAGCTTATCAATGATGAGACCGACTGGACGGACAAGCGTCAATCGGCATTGTCGACCAAGACCAAACGCTTAATTGACAGCATCACCGAAAACGCTGGTGGCGATATTTATAAACAAGCCAGACGGCAGCGAGCGCAATGGTCTAACGACTTTGAAAACCAAAGCACGGTCAGATCAATCAATCAAATTAAGAAAGGCACGACCGATCAGGCTGTTCCTACAGAAAAAATATTCGATCAAATTTTCCTTGGAAAGTCTGGCGATCAAGTACGAAATGTTTTCAATTTGCTAGACAATTCTGGTCCAGAAGGTCAGCAGTTGGTGCGCGACATTAAAGGTCGGTTTGGCGAGCACATCTTGGAAAACACAACCAAGAACGTGCAACTAGACACCAAGGGCAGACCCTACGTGTCTACGCCAGAAATGAATAAGCTGGTTACAACCCTAGACAAGAGCGGCAAGCTGGATCTGGTCTTTGGTCCTGAGTGGGCCAACCATTACCGGACGCTCAACGAGGTGGTCAAGGAAATCCAAACCAAACCTCGGGAAGTGCTGAGCACGTCTGGCAGCGGCGAGACGATTCTAGGGGCGCTGGCAGGTGTTGGCGGCGAGGTTCTTGGGCAAACAATGGCAAACCAGCCTGGCCTTGGGGTTCCGATGTACGTTGGGCAACGATTATTCAAAGCTGGTACAGAAAAGTTTAAAATATCGCGTGACCAAACCAAACTGCAAGATTTTTTGAATTACAAACCGTGAGTCGATCATGTCAGATATTGATCCCGTCAAATATGGTCAGTTAATCGCCAAGGTCGATTTGCTGGAGAAGCAAGTCGCAGATATGCAAGCCGACATAAAGAAACTGTTAGAGCTTGCTAATCAGAGCAAGGGCGGCTTTTGGTTTGGAATGGCAGTCATCAGCGGCATCAGCACCGCTGCCGGTTGGGTCATCAGCCACTGGTCCAAATGATCGGCATCGAGGCGATCCTCGGGCTTGGTGGTGAGATCATCAAGCGGGTCTGGCCAGACCCAGCGCAGCAGGCCAGCGCTCAGCTCGAGCTGTTAAAGCTCCAGCAGTCGGGTGAGCTTGCCAAAATCGTTGGCCAGCTCGAGATCAACAAAGCCGAGGCAACATCAGGCAGTCTGTTTGTGGCCGGCTGGCGTCCGGCAATCGGATGGGTCTGCGCCACCGCACTTGCCTATCAATACGTTTTGCGACCAATTGGCT